>Ga0208242_100018_pt1 | contig 324693 bp, 295 predicted proteins | sample SubbioAug_CSW13A_FD_184825 | JGI IMG/M metagenome (GOLD analysis project Ga0208242, IMG submission 184825) | Serpentinite rock and fluid subsurface biosphere microbial communities from McLaughlin Reserve, California, USA - CR12Aug_CSW13A (SPAdes) | ecosystem: Environmental > Terrestrial > Deep...
CTAAGTCTAAACCTGCTAATGTTTCGTTAGATACACCTGTGGCGGAACCTGTAGCTCCATGTGCAGTAGCATCGTAAACTCCTGTGTAACCAGTAACTGTTACAACTGCATCCGCTTTGTGGATTGTCACCGTTACCTGTGTTCTCGTAGCACTTTTACAACTAGTGGTTGTATTTCTGGCTTCAGCCCAGGCAGTATAAGTACCTGCATTGGTACCTGAAGGTGCAGTAGTAATGGTTCCGCCAGTTTGAGTTGTATACCAATCAACCACCTCACCAGTCCCAACAGTAGCAGCACCTGTTTTGACAGTACCGTCATAAGTTGTATTAATATTTACGGCCAATGGAGCATTTGGCAGTGCCAACACATTTACCGTTTTATTTACAGTTCGAGAACAACCAGTCACGACATCTGTAACTGTATAACTAATTACTGGACTTCCAGCAGCAACACCAGTCACTAATCCACTGCTCGAAACGGTTGCTAAGGAAGCATTGCCGGAACTCCAGATACCTCCCGGAGTTAAATTCGATAACTGTAGCGTACTGCCTACACAAACATTAGTAGTTCCGCCAGGAGTAATGGAATTTACCGTTGGTAAGGAGTTTACTACAAATTCCAATACATTTGAATAATCAGAGCAACTTACACCATTTATAGTTGATGTAGCTACGCGTCTGTACCATGTAGTTTGCGTTATATTTACTGGATTGAAACTTCCAGCCGGAGGGCTTAATTCTCCTATTGCAGTTACCCAAGTTACCCCATTATTAATGCTTTGTTCCCAAAAATATGAAATGGCCCCGCTACCTGAAGCTACTGTTGAATTTACCGTTTGACCAGGATTTAAACTACCACAACCCGGACCCGGTTGAGTTATTCCTTTAGAAATGGTGCCTGGGTTAATTGAATTTAGAGTAACCGCCACTGCTGTCCGTGTACTTTCGCACTCAACTGTTTGGCTTACATAATAAGTTGCTGATGTTAATGGTGTTGTACTTACCAACGGAGATCCTCCTGTTTCAGTACTGTACCATTGTAAATTTGAACCAACTGCTATTAAATTAGCAACTGTTGGATTGAAAGAGGCACAGAAAGTTTGCACTGAATTTGCACTTGGTGCAGCAGGGACAACACAAGTAATGTTGACATCAAATGAAATTGTTTGCCCTCCCCCTACAGCATCTATTGTATATGAGCCTGGAGTTGTAGGAGTTGTATGTAAATAACTTGCTAAACCATCTGCACCAGTTGAAGGACTTGTATAAGATGCAGGGCTTCCTTTGTCAGCTGACCAAGTTGCAACCACACCAGCTACCGGACCTCCTTTTCCTTTCGCTTCAATGATAAAGTTAAACGTAACTCCTGGTCCTAATGATAAGGTTGAAGCATTGTTTGGGTTAACACGCGCCCAACTATTAATATCATCTTTAAAAACTATATCTACACTGAGATCACTTTCTAACCCCAACGCATTTAGCGCATAAAATTCTTCATAAATATTTGGCAACAATAAATCATAAATAAAATTACCATCTGAATCTGCTTGGGTAGATTTTAAAATTTCTGTCTGGTTAGTTGAACCAATTGCTTTTAAATTAATTACTTCGTTCGGAAAAAATCCAGAACCGGTTAATATTACAATTTCACCAGGCTCATAAACTTCCTTATTGGTAGTCACCGTCTGCCCCCATACCACTGCACTAAAACTCAGGGTAATAAAAAAGGTTACTATCAATTTAAACAGCGACGAAACCCACGTGGGACTAATATTTTTTTCAGAGGTGCTGAAAAGGTCGCTACATGAAAGCGTAATTTTTTTAATCATAACTATTTAATTTAAATTCTTTATTTAATAACTATATACTTCAAGCACAATGCTATCGCATAGCTTTTTTTATTCATTAAAACAGGGGAAACCCAAATAGTACACCTATAAAGGCCGTGTGAAGGTTAGATTTTGAAGCTAATAAGAAAAGATACTTTTAATTCTTACCAGCAATTTTTTGAATTGCAAACACAATTTCTTTTTCTTTTTGAGGTAGTGTAAAAATAACACAAAAAACCATTGGTTTTATTGTGTATTTGTCAACAGACAGCTACTTGCGTTATTATATTTGTATTAGGTTAATTTTTCACAACATTTGGATAAAAAATCTTTGCCGATGGAAAATTGTTTTGATTAGTTTATAGTTGAAGTTTATGAGGTTATCAACTTATCAATTTTATAGTTAAATGGTTTTTAGAAGTTATTACTTATTAATTATTGTTTAAGATACTGCTCAACAAAGGCCTTCACGCCTACTTCTATGGGGGTTTGTGGTTTAAAATCGATGTATTTATATAGCGAAGTTACATTGGCATAGGTAGCCGTTACGTCGCCTGCTTGCAGAGGTTTTAAGTTCATTTTCCCTTTTTTACCCAAGACCTTTTCAATAGTACTAATAAAATCCATCAAATTAACCGGGGCATTGTTTCCAATGTTAAACAACTGATAAGGCGCCGTACTTTTGTTTGGAATTGGCTGCTTGGTATCAAAATCAATATTGTTTACTGTAGGAGCCAAAGGAATCAATCGACGGATACTTTCAACGATGTCATCTACATAGGTAAAATCGCGACTCATATTGCCGTAGTTGTACACGTCAAATTCACGCTCTTCCACCATGGCTTTGGTAAATAAATACAGGGCCATATCGGGTCTTCCGTACGGACCATAAACGGTAAAAAACCGCAAACCAGTGGCCGGAATCTTGAACAAATGGGCATAGGCATGCGCCATCATTTCGTTGGATTTTTTACTAGCGGCATACATCGCCAAGGGATGATCGGTACAATTTTCCTCACTGAAAGGAATTTCTTCGCTCAAACCATAGACCGAACTCGATGAAGCAAAAATCAAGTGTTTTACCGGATAGGTTCTACAGGCTTCCAGTATGTTCAGAAATCCGGTGATGTTACTATCGATATAGGCCTGTGGATTTTCCAACGAATAACGCACTCCTGCCTGAGCGGCTAAATTGATGACATAATTAAATTGATAGCGTTCAAAAAGTTGCAGTATAGCCTCTTTATCCATCAAATCCATTTTGTAAAAACTGATAGAACCCTTTATTTTTTTGTTGTACTCCAGATTATCGGTTGGGATATCCAGTTGGCGCAAACGTGCCAATTTGAGGTTCGGATCGTAATAATCGTTGATGTTGTCAATTCCTACTACTTTATAGCCCGAATTAGTCAATAATTTCGACAAATGAAATCCGATAAATCCGGCGGCTCCCGTTACCAATACTTTTTCCATATTCTTTTATGCTATTTAATATTTTCTTAACCAATGTTCATGATACATCTGATTTCATCGAAAACTCGCTTCTCGATACATTTTAAAATGTTTCATTTTAAAAAACTCAAACTTAGGCGTTTATTATTATGCCTATCCGTTTTATAAACGTCCGTGACTTTTTTCTTTGTCAAAAATTCCTTTTACATCGTATATAACATGCTGCTCCTGAAGCATCTTACTGAAATCCATTGCTTTAAAATGATCATGCGCCACAGCAATAACCAGCCCTTGGTATTTTTTGTTGCCATTGAGTTGATTCAACAGGTCGATACCATATTCTTCCTGAACTTCCTGTGCATTGGCCCACGGATCACACACTTCTACCTTGATATCGAAGGATTTTAGTTCATTTATGATGTCAATTACTCTGGAGTTACGGATATCCGGGCAATTTTCCTTAAAAGTTATTCCTAAAACCAGTACTTCAGAATTTTTTATGGTAATGTCTTTTTTAACCATCAATTTAACCACCTCATGCGCTACATAACTTCCCATACTGTCGTTTAAGCGTCTTCCTGCTAATATAATCTCCGGATTATAACCCAGTCTGATGGCTTTTTGTGCCAAATAATACGGATCGACCCCGATGCAATGCCCGCCTACCAAACCGGGTGAAAAGGGTAAAAAATTCCACTTGGTACCCGCGGCTTTTAACACCTCCTGGGTATCGATCTGCATCAGTTTAAATATCTTGGCCAATTCGTTTACAAAGGCAATGTTGATATCGCGCTGTGAGTTTTCGATGACTTTGGCTGCTTCTGCAACCTTTATCGATGGCGCCAAGTAGGTTCCTGCCACGATAATAGATTGGTATAGTGAATCAATTTGTTTAGCAACTTCTGGTGTAGAACCCGAGGTTATTTTTAAAATTTTCGTTACGGTGTGAACTTTGTCTCCCGGATTGATACGTTCGGGTGAATAGCCTACAAAAAAATCGGTATTAAATCGCAAACCCGAGTGTTGCTCTAAAATTGGCACGCACTCTTCTTCTGTGGCACCCGGATATACGGTGGATTCGTACACTACGATGTCTCCCTTTTTCAGGTAATTTCCCACCGTTTCGCTTGCCTTGTACAAGGGTGTTAAATCGGGATGGTTGTTTTTATCAACAGGCGTAGGAACTGTTACAATAAAAAAGTTGGCGTTGCTTAACAGTTCCGGATTATCGGTAACCCACAATCCGTTTTGACCCGGATTTAAAGGTGTGTTTTTTTGAGCAATCACTTGCTCCAATTCGGCTGAATCAACCTCCAAGGTGCTGTCTTTGGCTTGCGCCAATTCCTGAATTCTGTCGTTTTTGATATCGAATCCGATGACCGGATATTTTTTAGCAAATTCAACAGCCAAGGGCAAGCCTACATACCCCAGTCCGATGATTGCTATGGTTTTATGTTCCATGAATAATTTACGGTGTTAGTGAGTTCAAATATACAAACTAGAAAAGATTTAATACGAATGATTCCTATTCAAATTTTACTTTTTACCTTTGGACTTTAAAACTTGTACCATGCATAAACAACTAATTGAATGTGTTCCGAATATCAGTGAAGGACGCGATTTACATAAAATACATACCATTGCCAAGGTGGTAGAAACCGTTGCCGGCATTAAATTACTGGATGTAGATCCGGGAAAAGCTACCAACAGAACCGTAATCACTTTTGTAGGTGAGCCTCAACAAGTTATTGAAGCTGCTTTTTTATTGATTAAAAAAGCTTCAGAACTCATTGATATGAGTAAACATACCGGAGAACATCCACGTTTTGGTGCTACAGATGTATGTCCGTTAGTACCTATTTCAGGGATTACGATGGAAGAAACAGCCGCCTATGCCCGCCAATTAGGAAAACGCGTGGGAAGCGAATTGGGCATCCCAGTTTATTTTTATGAAAATGCAGCCGCTACAGAAAACCGACGAAATTTAGCCAATTGCCGTGCCGGTGAGTACGAAGGCTTAAAAGAAAAATTAGTCAATCCCAATTGGAAACCTGATGAAGGTCCGGCTGTATTTAACGAGTCTGTTGCTAAAACAGGAGCCATTGCCATTGCTGCGCGCGACTTTTTAGTGGCCTATAATGTCAATTTAAACTCCACCTCTACCCGACGCGCCAACGCCATTGCGTTTGATATACGCGAGGCCGGACGAACCTTAACAGAAAATGGTAAAAAAGTACTGGATGAAAACGGAGAACCGAAACGCATTCCCGGTAAATTAAAAGCCGTTAAAGGAATTGGCTGGTTTATTGAAGAATACGGGATTGCACAGATTTCATACAATTTAACCAACATCAGCATTACCTCCATGCATGTGGCCTTTGATGAAACGGTTAAAGCAGCTCAGGAACGCGGATTGCGGGTAACCGGTTCTGAATTAATTGGATTGATTCCGTTACAAGCCATGTTGGATGCCGGTGATTATTTTTTACAAAAGCAACAACGATCACTCGGAATTGATGATGCTGAAAAAATTAAAATCGCCGTAAAATCGCTGGGCTTAGATGAATTAAAACCTTTTATACCTGAAGAACGCATTATTGAATATGTAATGGCTAAAGAGGCTCCTAAAAAGCTGGTTGACATGAGTATTACCGCGTTTACAAACGAAACAGCCAGTGAATCAATGGCTCCGGGGGGTGGTTCTATTGCTGCCACTGTAGGGGCTTTAGGAGTTGCTTTGGGAACCATGGTAGCTAATTTATCGGCGCATAAAGCCGGATGGGACAGTCGTTGGGAAGAATTTTCGAATTGGGCCGTAAAGGGACAAGCCTACAAAAAAGACTTGCTGTTTTTGGTTGATGAAGACACCCATGCTTTTAATAAGATTATGGAAGCCTACCGTTTACCTAAAAATACGGCAGAGGAAAAAGCGGTCAGAGCACAGGCGGTAGAACAAGCCACCCAATATGCCACTGAAATCCCCTTTAAAGTGATGGAAACTGCTTATAATTCAATGGAAGTGATGAAAGCCATGCTGGAAATCGGTTTGCAAAGTTCTTTGTCTGATGCCGGTGTGGGTGTACTTTGCGCACGAACTGCTGTTCTTGGAGCATACTTTAATGTGCGTATCAATGCCAAGGATTTAAAGGATACTGCTTTTGCTACGAATATTCTAAACCAGGCCAAAGCCATTTACGAGAAAACTCTGGCCCTAGAAGCTGAGCTCATTGCCCATATCGACCAAAAGATATAATCATACACTATTTACAATAAAAAAGGATGATTTTTAATCATCCTTTTTTATTTAGTCGTTATTAATCTAGCTTCGTCCAGATAAGTGTGGGTGTATTGGCAAGCGTCCATTTCATTTGGGATGCACTGGTAAACTCAACTTTATAGGTAGCTGAAAAAGGTATTACGGTGGTTTTATTTTCCAGTTTGTAATTCCCTTTACCTAAATTTACCCAGGTTCCGGATAAACCATTCGTTTCTAGAAAAACAAAAGTCCCATCTGCATTCAATACTATCTGATTATTAACATTGGCAGGGTCTAAGGTTGTAAAAACTCCGTTTACATCAATACTTGTTGATTTTCCCCATTTTCCAATTATTAAATCTACTTGAGGGTCATCACTGCTTCCACAAGAATTTAACCCAACGATTAAAATTAGTACTATAACTATTTTTTTCATACCATTAATTTTTTATTACGGAAAAGTATTAAAAAATTCTTCTACTCAGCTATTCAGCAAGTATAAGAACATGTTAATTTTTCTTGATTGTATCCTTTTTTACTGATTTTTTACCAAAAACACCTTTTAGCAAATCCTGAGAAGCTTTATTGATTACTTCAGTTGATTTTGTTTTAACCGCTTCATTCACCGTTGTTTTAAGTGCTTCTTTAGGGGTCGATACCACCGAATCGGTTTTTGTTTCTGTTGGTTTTTTACCGGTAATCATGGTCGTTAAGGCATCAGTTCCTTTACCTAACAGTTTATCTTTTTGAGTGCTAACTACTTTTTGAGTTAAGGCACTTACTGCAGCCTGCATATTGGGTTTTACTTGAATCGCATTCATAGAACCGCTTATGGAGGTAGTTAAAGGTACCGTAATTTTATCCTGTTCTTCTGCCGTCATTTTTGATAACCATTGCGAAGCCTCTTTACCCAAATACTTGGCAGGAAGTTCCATTTGTAAATTGTAGTTCAGGCTTTTATCAAAACCGTGTACTCCGTTTATTTGCATGCTGATGTCGTTCCATTTTAAGGTAATAGGCTTCAAGGTCACCTTACCTTCAGCAAAAGTGACCGCAGTTTTTAAATCTTTTAAATTGAGTCGGTTTGGATCGAGGTAAGTAAACTGAGAACTCAGCAGACTCAATACCTGGGATTGTTTGGTATCGATTTGATCAACCAGCATTTGTGCCAAGGCATTACCACTTAACGAATTGAGATCGGGTGTCATATCATCGCCTAAATTTCCTTTGAGTGCAAACGAGGTATTCAATTTACCTTTTAAAGCTTTTGCAATGGGTGCAATGGATTGAAAGGTTTCGAGCATGGCAAAGGATTCGCTGATGTCAAAATTCTGAATTCCCATATCCATGTCAAAAGTAGCCGGATTTGTTTTAGTACTTACCGAGCCGTTAATAGCAATTGCACCCCCCAATAAATTGGCCTTGGTGTTTATAAAACTTACCTTTTCATCTTTTAATACCAATTGGCCACTCACTTCTTTAAGCGTGATATTATCGTATTGCACATTTTTAGCATTGACATTGGCAGTTAAATCGAGGTTTGCAGGAATTTTAAACGCAGTCGACACTGGCTTTTCATCCGTTTTGGCGGTTTCATCGGCTTTTAAGAAATCGGCTATAGTAAACTGATTTGCCCGGGCATTAAACACACCTTTCAACTCCTTGTTATCAAACATAAAAGCATAGAAATTATCCAAACGACCCGAAACCGCCAAATCACTTTTACCAGTATTTGCATTAAAATCAGTTAAATGAACGGTATGGGTATCAAATTTTATCCCAGCCCGGCTTATATGAAAAGGATGCGGCATGGCATCACCTTCGTAAACAAATTGCTGCAACGATAGGGTTCCTGAGTTTTGTATGTTTTTAAACTGATTGTTGGTGATAGATTGCTGATCGGCCTTAATTTTTACATCGGCCTTAAGTATTCCTTTTACCGGAACATTGGCCGGCATTGGGTAGGCTTTAGACAAATTGGCTAAATTGATGGTTCCTTTAAAATAGCCATCTACTGTAGGATTGTACATCAAGTTTGTCACCAAGCCTTTGGCGCTAAACGGGTCATTATCTACCGTAAAACGCAGGTCATTGATAGTCAAATAGGTAGCATCTATTCTTCCGGTTTCGTTTTTAATACCTCCATCAACATAAATGTTGGTAACAGCTTTTGGCAAATTCGGATACTGAAAGCTGGATTCGCTTGTTTTAATTAAAATCTCAAAAGCAGGCAGCAATTCATCGGTATATTTCCCTTTAAAATTTCCTGAGATTGTTGCTTTTCCGGTAGATTTCAGCTCGGTAAAATTTTCGCTGTAGGCTGATGGAATCAGCGATAGCAAGTTTTTAAAATCGGCATCAGGCGCTTCAAACTTCATATCGATATCCATATCAGTTGAATTAAGCTGCACCATGCCTTCGAACACCAAAGCCAAGTCGTTTATAAAACCTTTATTTTCTTTAAAAGTGAATTTCATAGCATCAAAATCTACTCCGATCAGGGCATCGAGTATAACTTTAGCTTTGTTGATGTAAGGAACTCCACCCATAACAAAGCTTAGTTCATCGGCAGTTGAAGTGGTTTGCACATCGAGTTTAGACAAATCAAAATCACCTGAACCTTTGTGATTTAATCCCTTGACTTCAAGTTTCATCGAACTTTCATCATCGATGTAAAGCACAGTCGAATTTTCAACTAGGTAGTGTTTTATTTTCATATTGATGGCGGTGCTTTCTGATTTTCCATCATCTAAAGTTGGTTTTGAAATATCCCAATTTACCTTTCCAGCGGCATTCACCTTTAACTGTACTAAGGCTTCTTTTACAGCAACGTCTGTTATATCGAGGTTTTTTAGTTCTTTTTTAAACAGTTGTTTAATGTTAAAATCCAAATCCAGTTGTTGGGCATAAAACAAGGTATCATTTTCGAAAGGCGCCTGATTAATAACTGTTAACTGTTGTAATTTTAGTGTTACATCCGGAAAGCTTTTAAAAAGTGTGAGATCCACTTCTTGAAAATCGACTGTGGCCAGCAAGTCTTTATTGACCTCTTTCTTTATAAAAGCTACCAGATTATCTTTAAAAAAATACGGTATGGCGACAAGTGCACTTACCAACACTAATACAACAATTACTACGGATAGTATTATTTTTTTCTTCATAAGTCGATGGTTTTTACGGCAATTAATACATCAAAAATACGACCAAAACCGGTGTATTTCCAATTTTATTCATGACTATTTAAATTTAAAACGAACGGTACCTTAAATTAGTATGCCGAAAGAAATGCTTCAATGGCCAGTTGGTAGGAATTTAATCCAAAACCGATAATTAAACCCTTGGCATTTGGTGCAATAAATGAAGTATGTCTGTACTCTTCACGCGCTGCAACATTGGACATATGCACTTCAATAACCGGTGTTTTTATCGATTTAATGGCATCACCAATGGCTACTGAAGTGTGGGTGTAAGCACCGGCATTGAGGATAATGCCATCGTATGAAAAACCTACTTCATGCAATTTATCAATCAGTTCGCCTTCAATATTGGATTGAAAATAATCGACTGAGAGATTCGAATATTTAGCCCTCAATTGGATAAAAAAGTCTTCAAAAGTGGTAGAACCGTATATCTCGGGCTCTCTTTTACCAATTAAATTTAGATTGGGTCCGTTTATGATGATTAGGTTCATGCTGCTTGTTTTCGTAAAAGTATAAAAAAAAGGAGCTTGTATCCAAGCTCCTTCTTAAAATAAACAATTAACATGAAATTATTTAGAACTTAAATCCAATTCCAACAAAAAATCCGTTGACATCAATATCTCCCAATCCAAATGAATAACGGGCGCTTAGATCAACAGATTGAGAAAGATCGTATTGCAAACCTGCATCCAGATTTATTTTAAAATCTTCGTCCATATCATCAAAAAAATAGTTCAAGCTTGGACCGGCCAAACCATAAAATTTATCTCCGAAAGGTATTTTAGCTAATACCGGAATGCTTAGAAAATCTGAACCGTCAATATTAACGTATAAAAGTTCTGGCTGTAATACAAAACTATCCGATAAATTGAAGGTTGTGTAAGCTCCTAAAAAAAATCCGGTTTCAGACGAAGAGCCAAATCCAGATACCTTTATGGTTGCAAAATCTGCTCCTGCTTTTAAGCCCCATTTTCCTTGGGCATTTACACTAAAACAAAAAATAGTAAGAATCAAAAATAAAAATGTTGTTTTTTTCATAATAAAATGTTTTGGTTAGTACTTATAAAATACTTTTTAGTATTAAACTGTCGAAGGTATTTTCTAAATTCTCATAAAACAATGATTTTAATCAATCTGTAGAATGATCTTCGTCATTGTTTTTTGAGTTATATTTGGTAAATGAAATGGGAACAAGCTCTTAAGGATTATCAGAATTACTTGAAAATTGAAAAAGGTTTATCAAAAAACACTGTTATGAGTTATACCCGTGATGTTAGTAAACTGATAAGATATTTGGATGAAACCAATCAAATTATTAGTCCGATACACATTACATACGACACCATTCATGAATTTATTTACGAAGTTTCCAAAAAGCTAAACGCACGTTCTCAATCGCGTTTAATTTCAGGTTTAAAGAGTTTTTTTGATTTTCTGATTCTAGAAAAATACAGGAACAGCAATCCAACAGAACTGGTTGAACAACCTAAAATTGGACGTAAACTACCCCATGTTCTGAGCGAAACAGAAATTGACCGTATCATAAAGTGTATTGATTTAAGCCACCCTCAAGGCGAACGCAACCGAGCCTTATTAGAGACCCTATACGGAAGTGGATTGCGTGTGACGGAACTCATCAACCTAAAACTATCCGATTTATTTTTTGAAGAAGGATTTATCAAAGTACACGGAAAAGGCGATAAAGAACGCTATGTGCCAATCAATTCGTTGAATCAGCATTATATAAATATGTACATCAGTTATATTCGTTTACATAATCCCAAGGTAAAGGGACATGAAGACATCTTGTTTTTGAACAGAAACGGCAAAAAGCTTACACGCAACATGGTGTTTATCATTATTAAAGATTTGGTTCAAAAGGCAGGCATCAAAAAACAGGTAAGTCCGCATACGTTTCGGCATTCCTTTGCAACACATCTCTTGGAAAAAGGCGCTGATTTACGAGCCATACAACAAATGTTGGGACATGAGAGCATTACTACTACTGAAATTTATATGCATTTAGATCGTACGTTTTTAAAAGAAGTGCTGGAAAAATACCATCCGCGCCGCTAAGATTGCCAGGTTATTTTTTGTTAAAAACCTTCTGGTACAATTCGAAACTCTCTTGTAAAATTTGGATTGCTGTTTTGGCATCTAAGAAATTTTCAACGACTACCGATTTATTTTCCAGTTTTTTATAATCTTCAAAAAAATTGCGCAATTCTGATATAAAGTGCTGTGGCAGTTCTGAAATATCGTTAATATGACTTACACTGGGATCGCCAACTGCCACGGCAATAATTTTATCATCGGCTTCACCTCCATCTAACATACGCATTACCCCAATAACCTTAGCAGGCACGAAACACAGCGGCACCACATCAATTTGTGAAAGAATTAAAATATCCAAGGGGTCTTTATCATCGCAGTAACTCTGTGGAATGAAGCCATAATTTGCGGGATAATACACGGAAGAATACAACACCCGGTCAAGCTTAAGAAGTCCGCTTTCTTTATCGAGCTCGTATTTTGCACGGGTACCTTTCGGAATTTCAACAATTCCGTTTACAATTTCTGGTAGTTTATCCCCCGGTGAAACTTGATGCCAGGGATTAAATTTTGTTTGCATGTCTTAACCTTTTAGTTACAAATGTAGTTTTACAATGAAATCAACACCTATTTGCTGCCATCATTTATTTTTATAACGGCATAAAAAAACCACGCTTATAGCGTGGTTATTTATTATTTCGCAATATTTACGGCTCTGGTTTCGCGTATAACCGTTACCCGAACCTGACCCGGATAGGTCATATCGTTTTGTATTTTTTGGGTGATATTGAATGATAATTCAGCAGCTTTGGCATCGTTTATCTTATCACTTTCAACCAATACACGTAATTCACGTCCGGCCTGAATGGCATAAGCTGATTGCACTCCGTTAAAGCTGTTGGCTACTTCTTCCAAGTCTTTCAAACGCTGAATGTAGGAATCCAACACCTGACGTCTGGCACCCGGTCTGGCACCTGAAATGGCATCGCACACCTGTACAATAGGCGCAATGAGTGTTTTCATTTCTATCTCGTCGTGGTGGGCACCAATGGCGTTGCAAATATGTGGTTTTTCGCCATATTTCTCTGCCCATTCCATACCTAATAGTGCGTGTGGTAAATCACTTTCCATTTCCGGAACTTTACCAATGTCGTGCAACAAACCGGCACGTTTAGCCGATTTGGCATCCAATCCCAATTCTGCAGCCATTACCCCACATAAGTTAGCAACTTCGCGTGAGTGTTGCAGTAAGTTTTGTCCGTAAGATGAACGGTACTTCATACGGCCAATGATTTTTATCAATTCTGGATGTATTCCATGAATTCCTAGATCAATTACCGTACGTTTACCCACATCAATAATTTCCTGACTGATTTGTTTTTCTACTTTTTTAACCACCTCTTCGATTCGCGCCGGGTGAATACGTCCATCGGTGACCAAACTGTGTAATGACAAGCGGGCAATTTCTCTTCGCACCGGATCAAAACAACTTAAAATAATAGCCTCAGGGGTGTCATCAACAATGATTTCTACGCCTGTAGCTGATTCTAAGGCTCGGATATTTCTACCTTCACGTCCAATAATTCTACCTTTAACATCGTCTGATTCGAGGTTAAAAACAGAAACACAATTCTCTACGGTTTGTTCAACACCTATTCGCTGAATGGTGTTAATAACAATTTTTTTAGCATCTTGCTGGGCCGTTAATTTAGCTTCTTCCAAGGTTTCTTGAATAAAACTCATTGCATCTGCACGTGCTTCTTCTTTCAACGATTCGGTCAACTCTTTCTTGGCATCTTCGGCCGAATATCCGGAGATAAGTTCGAGTTGTTCTACTTGCTTTCGGTGTAATTTTTCGACTTCAGCTGTTTTCTTTTCAAAAACATCGATCTTATTTTCAAGTTCGATTCCCTTTGCTTCCAGCTCTGCCGTTAATTTTTTGTGTTGATCTAACAACTGAGAAACCTGGGCTTCTTTGTCGCGAATTCTTTTTTCTGTTTCAGCAGCTTTTTTCTCTCTTCCAATAATTACTTTTTCGTGTTCTGCTTTTAATTCGATAAATTTTTCTTTTGCTTGAAGAATTTTATCACGTTTGATAGCTTCGGCCTCTTGATTGGCTTCTCTTAAAATATTCAAAGCTTCTTTACGTGTATTCTTTTTAATTTTGTTAGCTCGGCTCGATTCGATAAAGTGAGCAATCACACCACCACCTGCAGCTCCAACTACAATTCCTATGACTATAAATAGTATACTTTCCATATGATTTATTTATAAAAAAAGCCCACATTAGAATGGAATTGTAAACTCCATATGACAGGTTTAGGACTAACAAACTGATCAAGAATCCTTTGCAGGCGTGCTTTTACAATTTAGACTCATCCTTTTTAATGTAATAGTGTTGAGTTTAACTAACAAATAACTAATGTGGGCAATAATTAACTTATTTTAAAGAACTTATTGTATATACTTTTCTAACATTAACTGAAGCGATTCTAATTTTGCGTTTACTTCTTTAACTTCCTGTTCGTTGGTAATGGCTTTAATTTCAGCGAGCGATGCAAACTGCAAGGCACACATGGCCAATACATCTTGCTTATCACCTACTGCATAATTATTTTCAAATTTAGCAACCAATTCATTTATTTTCTTTGCCGCTTTTCGCAAACCTTCCTCTTCATTTGGATTGGAAATGGTTAGCGGATAAACGCGGTCTGCTATGGTTACTTTAATTTTAAAACTCTCAGCCATTTAAAAGAACTTAATCACTCAATTGTATAATACATTGATCTATTTCTTTGATTAATGTATTAATTTTCAGTTTAACGTTTCTGGTATCATTATTACTACCCTCCATAGTTTTGGCAATTTTAAGATAATTCATCTCTGCCTTCATTTCTTCAATTATCTTATTTTTTGCTTTAAGTTCCTGCTGTAATTTATTTACAGATTGGTTTATTATCTCATTTTCCTCAGCCAAAAACTCATATTTTTCAACTATTATTTTGAGTTTTTCTTCTAATAAATCAATCTCTTTTAAAATTACATTCATTAACTTTTTTCCAAAACTATTTTTACAAATTTAGTGTTCCTTTTTTAATTTAACAAGGACATGCAACTTATTTTAAGAAAAACTTTGATTACAATTGATTAAGTCTATGAATGTAAATTAGTTGAAATTTTATATTTTAGCTGAAAATCATTGCCCTTGAAAAAATCTTTTTTACTGATATTTATATGTATCCAGCTTACTTTATATGCCCAAGTTAACTATCCAAAAGATTACTTTGGATTGCCTTTGGATATTCCATTATTACTATCTGGAACTTTTGGCGAATTAAGAGATAATCACTTACATTCTGGCATCGATTTTAAAACTCAAAAAAGAGAAGGATTTCCGGTGTATGCAACAGCCGACGGTTATGTTTCCAGAATAAGGGTAGCGCTTTATGGTTTTGGCAAGGTGGTTTATATTAACCATCCAAACGGTTATACAACGGTATACGCACATTTGCAAAAATTTGCCCCAAGTATTGAGCAATACGTAAAAGCTGAACACTATAAAAAAAAGGATTATGAAGTACATCTATTTCCAAAAGCATCCGAATTTGCAGTTAAAAAAGGTGACCTAATTGGTTTTACCGGAAGTACCGGTGGGTTTGTTGACCCTCACTTACATTATGAAATTCGCGATACTCGAACCGAGAAACCCATCAATCCAATGCATTTTGGTTTAGACATTAAAGACACCATAAATCCGATAATAAAAGAGGTAATTGTTTACCCGCTTACTAAAGATACACAGATTAGTCACGCAAATTTTCCGTATCATTTATGCCTTAAAAAAACCAAAAACGGCAGTTTGGAAACAGAAAAAATTGCCGTGTCCGGTGAAATTGGTATTGGTATCAACGCATATGATTTATTAAATGGAAGCAACAACGAAAATGGCATATACTCATTAGAACTTTACGTAAATGGACAATTGTATCATCAGCAAAAATTTGATTTATTTTCATTTGATGAAACCAAGTACCTTAACTTACTTATCGATTATGAACACTATGCAACTACCAATAAACGAATTCATAAAGCCTTTATCGATTTAAACAATCCGTTATCAGTTATTAATTCATTATATCCCGGCAACATTAGTATACAAGCAGGGTTTACTTATAAAATTGAAGTTATTGCCACCGATTTTAAAGGGAATGCTACTAAAGTTACGGTACCTATTGAAGGCAAACATGACGAAATAAAACAGTTTAAACCGCAATTTACTTCTGATTACTTTATTAAAGCAGCAGAATTTCAGCGTTTTACTTTGCAAAATGTTACAGTTGCATTTCCTAAAAACACTTTCTATGCCGATACCTTTATCCAATTTGAAGTATCAAAAGACAAAGCTATCGTACATCAACCCATCCTTCCATTGGATAAAAATTACACCTTAACTTTTGATGTTTCGCATTTAAACGCTGTTGAGAAACAACAATCTTTTATTGGTTATATCAATAAAAAAAACAAGATTGAATACGAGAACACAACCAAAAAAGAAAACATATTTTTCACTAATACAAAAAGCTTAGGAACGTTTATGTTGTTAAAAGACAGTATTCCACCTACGATAAGCTTGCACAATATCAAACCCAGTCAGTGGGTTTCAAAATTAGCCGTTTTAGAAGTCATGATTGAAGATGATTTATCCGGAATCGATACCTACACCGCTGAAATCAATGGAAATTGGATTTTGATGGAGTACAATTTAAAACGGAAAATGCTTACTTTTGACTTTAGCGATGTTTCCTTGAAAGGTCATCAACATCACTTAAAAATTTCTGTTGCTGATAAAGTTGGCAATACGAATTTAATAGAAACAACGTTTTATAGAATAGAATAAAATTTAAATCTGTTGAAAGCACTCAAAAGTATTTTATATACCATCGTCATTTTTCCATGTATTATTTTTTCGCAAACAGCTACTGTTGAAGGTTATATAAAAAATGCCAAAGGAGAACCTCTAGAAGAAGTTTCTATCACTTTTAATAATAAAGGCACTGTTTCTGATAAAAATGGTTATTATTCAATTGTAGTTAGTGACAACGAAGAAGTTTTATTAAACTTTATACACATCAGTTATCTTGCTTACAGTAAACGTATTAGCGTTCCAAAAGGAAGAACCTTGCGATTTTCTCCTACCTTACAACTCAAAACCGAAACGATAAAAGAAGTTAAAATACGAGATGCCAAGCGCTTTGCCCAAGGAATGACGCCCATAACTACTGAAAAAATAAAAAAAATTCCCGGAGCAAACGCCGGTATAGAAAATATTTTAAAAACACTGCCCGGCGTTAATGCCAGTAATGAGCTTAGTACACAATACCAAGTAAGGGGCGGTAATTTTGATGAAAATCTGGTTTATGTAAACGGAATAGAAGTTTATAAACTGTATTTAATTCGCTCAGGTCAGCAAGAAGGGCTAAGTTTTGTCAATGTAGATATGGTACAAAATATTCAATTTTCTGCAGGCGGATTTCAGGCAAAATACGATGATAAACTTTCTTCTGTTTTAGACATAACCTACAAAATGCCTACAGACTTTTCTGTAAACATAGATGCCAGTTTGCTGGGTATTAACGCCACTTATGAAGATTTACTTTTTAATCAAAAAGTATCACTAATTACCGGTTTGCGCTACCGAGATAACAGTTTATTGGTTTCATCAGGCGATTCTGAAAGCACTTTCAACCCTCAGTTTACAGATTTTCAATCGTTTATTACATACACCCCTAACAGTAAAATATCCCTTAAATTATTGAGTAATATCACTAGAAACAATTACAACTTACAACCCATTAGCAGGCGGACAAAGTTTGGAACCTTGGCCAATCCGTTAGAATTAATTGTAAACTATGAAGGACAAGAAAACAATCAATACCACTCAACCTTTGGTGCCTTACAACTGGCATATAATGCCACTGAAAATACTACGTATCAACTAGCAACAGCAAGTTACAATACACAAGAATCTGAATATTTTGACATTTTAGCCATTTATAATATTGGAGAAGTGAATACCGATATAAGTTCGGGCAATTTTGGAGAAGTAACATTTGCGGATGCCATCGGATCTCAATTAAATCACGCTCGAAATGATTTGGATGCACTGATTCAACACATTTATTTAAAAGGCAATCATAAAAAAAACAATCATATATTTGATTGGGGATTTAAGTACCAACGCGAAAATATTAGAAATAAAACCGATGAATGGGAAGTAATTGACTCGTTGGGATTTTCTGTTCGACCACTACAACACCTAACTAATAATCAGCCCTACGAAGCGTATGAAGGTCCGATAGTACCCTTCACATATATTAACTCATTCAACGATGTTGATATCAATCGCCTGAGTGGATTTACCCAATGGAGTAACACTTTTTCATCGGCTACTTTTCGCTGGTGGTTAAATGCGGGTCTCAGGTTCCAATCGTGGGCTGTAAAAGGTGCTAACCTACAATCGAATACCGATCTTATTTTTAGTCCGCGATTTCAAGTTGCTCTAAAACCAATATCCAATGAAAATTTATTGTTTAAGCTGGCTGCAGGAGCTTATCATCAACCGCCAACATACAAAGAACTTAAACGATTTGATGGCAGTATAACTACTGATGTAAAAGCGCAACAAGCATTACACCTTATTTTAGGAAATGAATACAGTTTTACTTGGAACGAGCGACCATTTAAATTAAGTACCGAACTGTATTATAAGGATTTAACTAAGGTTAACACTTATACACTTGACAATGTTAGAATTAGATATACTGCAGACAACAATGCTACGGCATTTGTTTATGGATTTGATGCGCGCTTAAACGGCGAATTTGTACCCGGCTCGGAAAGCTGGATTAGTTTTGGTTATTTAAAAACGGAGGAAAATTACAAGCAACAGGGATATATAGCAAGGCCTACAGATCAACGGTTAAAATTTGCTATTCTTTTCCAAGATTATGTACCTAATATTCCGAATCTTAAAATGTATATGAATTTACTCTACAATACCGGTGTACCCGGTGGCTCACCATCCTATGCCGATCCGTATCAATTTCAAAGCAGGTTAAATGATTACAAGCGTGCAGATTTAGGAATTTTATACATTCTTAAAGATGAAAATTATCAAAACAATACTTCGTGGCTTAAAAAAACACGTGAAGTATCTTTTGGTTTTGAAATTTTTAACATGTTTGATGTCCAAAACTCCATCACCAATACGTGGGTACGGGATTCATATTCAAAACAATCGTATGGCATTCCAAACTATATGACAGGTCGTATTTTTAACCTACGATTGATGGTAAAAATTTAGATAATTTGCGCTGCGTGATCGTTGGTTTTTACATCGGTTATAACCTCTTCCAAGACTCCATTTTCATCAATAACAAAAGTGGTTCTGTAAATTCCTTCGTAGCTTTTACCCATAAACTTTTTAGGACCCCAAACTTTATATGCATGTATTACTTCTTTATTTTCATCGGCTAGTAAGGAAAAAGGCAATTGATATTTTTCTTTAAACTTTAATTGTTTTGCAGGCGCATCGGCGCTTACACCTAAAATCTCGTAGCCTAAGGATACAAATCGCTCGTAATTATCTCTTAAATTACAGGCTTCTGCGGTACAACCTGGTGTACTTGCTTTTGGATAAAAAAACAATACCAGCTTTTTCCCTTTAAAATCTTCTAATGCAATTTGAGCATTGTTTTCTGTTTTACCTTTAAAGTTTGGAGCTTTGTCTCCCTTTTTTAATGTGGTCATAATTATTAGTTTTGTATAAAGTTACAACAATGAATAAAAAAGAAAAAATTGAGTTTATCATTCAAACGTTGGATACCCTGTATCCAAATCCGGAAATTCCTTTAAAACATCACGATCCGTACACCTTGTTGATTGCTGTTTTGTTATCTGCACAAAGTACCGATGCCCGGGTAAATACCATTACTCCTATATTGTTTGAAATTGCAGACAATCCTTATGACATGATAAAACTTTCTGTTGAAACTATTGCAGAAATCATAAAACCCGTAGGCTTGGCTCCTATGAAATCGAAAGGAATTTATGGCTTGTCTAAAATAATCGTTGAAAAATACCAAGGCAAAGTTCCAGCTTCTTTTGAAGCCTTGGAGGCTATGCCTGCTGTAGGACATAAAACGGCCAGTGTTGTAATGGCACAAGCCTTTAATATACCAGCATTTCCAGTTGATACACACATTCATCGACTAATGTATCGTTGGAATTTATCATCCGGGAAAAATGTTGTGCAAACCGAAAAAGATGCAAAGCGATTATTTCCCAAAGAATTATGGAATAAATTGCACTTACAAATTATTTATTACGGACGTGAATATTCACCTGCACGGGGTTGGAATCCTGAAAATGATTTAATTACCAAAACCATCGGCAGAAAAAACCTTTAATAAAAAAAGACTCTTTTCAGAGTCTTTTTATTAATTCAAATGAAAGCAATAAACCTTATTATTGGTTTTAATGGTCCGCAACGCTTTTGAGTAACTCAATAAGAATTGAATCGTTTCGCTCGATGGTACTAATGCTGTTTCTTTTTTGTTGTTAATGTAAAGTTGTTTCATGCACTGTATTTAGTTTATAAAATCAGAACGTAAAACATTTTACTTTATTGTTTAGCTTGTAATAATAATCTGATGTTTATCAATTAGTTTACGCAAATTAATTAATGCATACCGCATTCTCCCCAAGGCAGTATTGATGCTAACCCCTGTATTATCTGCAATTTCTTTAAAACTCATGTCATGAAAAATTCGCATGTTTAATACTTCTTTTTGATCCTCGGGAAGTTCCTCAATTAACTTAACAATATCAGAATCAATTTGATTTTTTATCATTTGATTTTCTGCGTTCAAGCCTTCATCTTTAACTACTAAAAAAATATCAAAATCATCCGTTCCGGTAAAAGCCGGTATTCGTTTAGATTTTCTAAAATAATCGATTACCAAATTGTGTGATATGCGAAGAATCCAGGGTAAAAATTTACCTTCTTCGGTATAATTTCCAGATTTTAAGGTATTTATAACTTTGATAAATACTTCTTGGAAAATGTCATTGGCTACTTCTCTATTGCGAACTTTAGCGTAAATAAAATTAAAAATGCGTACTTGATGTTTTTTGATAAGTACTTCGAGTGCTTGCTCATTACCTTCGATATAACTTTCAACCAAACGGCTATCTGATAAATAACGGAATTCCATACAATTACTTTTAAAAACTAATTTTAAAGGGTGCTATTAAAAGTAATGTTCGGCAATAGGCAACTATGGATTTAGTTAGTCAAATATATAAACAAATGATTAAAAAACTAAAAAAATCTATATTTTTTTGAGATTCTATTCGCTATTAAAGCTATAATTAGTGTAAAATACAACGCTAATGCATTAACATCTTATCAAAAAAAGATTTAAATTTTTGATGCGGAACAGATACACATATTCTAGACCATTGCGTTACTTCTTCCGTTTTCTCGTTGGTAAAATACACCATGCCTACACTGCCAATTTTGTGGCGGAGCAGTTCTTCTTCGGAGATGTTTATCACTGTAAAAATTCCGACAGGAGTACTGTTTTGATACAATTTCTCTACCAATAAATTATGTTCTTTTAAGTATTGAATATTTTTTTGCAATCCTTCAACGGTATTTTTCTTAAAATCGGAAACTGCTTTTTTACCTTCTTCAGTTGTAAGTAAGACCGTTATCAATTCTTGAGCAAAAGCATTAACACCGTTAAATCCATACAATAAACGAATGTTTAATTCCTCATTAAAGTCCTTATTGGTACTGTGAATAAAACCAATACGTTGACCGCTTAATCCCATCGATTTACTGAAACTTTCTGTTATTATAACATTTTCTAATTTCAATAGCGCTACATAGATAGTGTCTGTATGATCGTTAAATATTTTTCTATATGGACTATCAAAAAACACAATTACATTCAATGCATTGAGCTCTTTAATAGCTTCCAACATAAAAGCATCATCCAGCTTATTTCCTACCGGATTGTTTGGGTCGCAAAGTAAGACAGCTATTTTCTTATCTGCACCATCTACAGAATTTCTTATTACTTTAACATCATTAATAAAATCAGTTAAGTTGTGAAACGTTGCCCAATTTACTCCTCTAACTTGACAAATTTTAGCATAACTACCCCAATAGTATTTACTAAAATAAACCGTATCGAGGTCTAAAATTTGAATTGGTAAATCAATAGCTGTCATTCCGCCTGAAGTAATTGAAATGTTTTCAACGGAAGAATTTCCATCAAAATAATCATTATTTATGGCATCGCGTAACCCTACAGTTCCTTTATTTGGTGGATAAACCTGAATGTTAGTTGAATTAAAATCAATAAGCGGAATTACCTTGCTTAAATCTATTGGACACACTGCATTTATACCCCGATTTAAAAATAAATATTCCTCACCGGTTTCGTCCATCATTTTCTTAATTTTGGCTCCTATTCCTACTATACTTGAAAAAGTAGCTCCGCTTTTGTTAATTTTCATGTGTTATTTTTTAGTTGGTTACTTGTTTTAAAACGGAAACAAAAATCATACTTATTGTACAATAATTCATCACTTGGTTATTTCGTTAAAATTGATTTTACTTAAAGGTAAGTCTCAAATATAATTATTATATAAACTCCTTTCAACTATTAAAACAGTTTTTTATTTATATTTTTGCAATTATTTAAAAAATGGACGTAGACTTTAATAAATTAAATCCAAAAGATTACATCTTAATTAAAGGTGCAAAATTGCATAACCTTAAAAATATAGATGTTGCCATACCACGAAATAAATTTGTAGTAATCACCGGATTGTCTGGTTCTGGAAAATCGAGCTTGGCATTTGATACTTTGTATGCCGAAGGTCAACGTCGCTATATAGAGAGTTTATCTTCTTATGCCCGCCAATTCTTAGGCAAATTGTCGAAACCAAAAGTAGATTATATAAAAGGTATTTCGCCTGCCATTGCCATTGAACAAAAAGTAAATGCTACCAATCCACGTTCTACCGTTGGCACCGCTACCGAAATTTATGATTACTTAAAATTGTTTTATGCACGTATAGGAAAAACCTTTACAGCCGATACGCATGAAGAGGTTAAGAAAAATACGGTAAGCGATGTGATTGATTTTATTAAACTTCAAAAAGAAAACGAGAAGTTTTTATTACTTGCACCAATTCAAGTTTGCCAAAAAAAACAATTGGATAAACTTGTTAAAATAATAGCACATCAAGGTTTTTCGAGATTAAAAGTAAACAATACTGTTGTCAGAATAGAAGATTATGCTCCTGTAGAAAACGATGAAGTATTTATAGTTGTAGACAGAATCGTTGTTCAACATCACGAAGATTTTTATTATAGACTGGCAGATGCCGTACAAGTTGCTTTTAATGAAGGCAATGGAAAATGTTTTATCGAAAATATTTCAAGCAATGCAATTACATCATTTAGTACTAGCTTTGAACACAACGGAAAAACGTATGTAGAACCTTCTATCCATTTGTTTAGTTTTAACAATCCATACGGTGCATGTCCTACGTGTGAAGGTTATGGCAATATTATAGGTATTGATGAAGAATTAGTAATTCCAAATACATCTTTATCTATAAATGAAGATGCCATCGTTCCGTTTAAATCAGACTCATTTAATCATTTTAAAGAACAACTTATTTTACATGCTTCCAAGTATGAAATTCCTATTCATAAACCTTGGTTTCAATTAACTGAGGAGCAAAAAGAATTAATTTGGGAAGGCACCAAACATTTTGAAGGCATTAATGCATTTTTTAAGCATTTGGAAGAAAAAAGCTATAAAATTCAATACCGTGTTATGCTTTCACGCTACCGGGGAAAAACCAAATGTCCCGTATGTACTGGAAAAAGACTTAGAAAAGAAGCTGCCTATGTAAAAATTAATGGAAAATCTATTCTTGATTTGGTTGAATTACCACTTTCTGAATTAATAAATTTTACCTCAAATTTAATCTTAAACGACTATGAACTTGGTGTTTCGAAAAGGTTATTAACCGAAATAAATACCCGACTTGAATTTTTAACTACTATCGGTTTGGGTTATTTAAGCTTAAACCGAAACGCCAATACCTTGTCTGGTGGTGAATCTCAGCGCATTAATATTGCTACCTCGTTGGGCAGCAGCTTAGTCGGATCTATGTATATTTTAGACGAACCCAGTATCGGACTTCATGCAAAAGATACCGAAAAATTGATTGAACTCTTAAAAAAACTGCGCGATATAGGCAATACCGTTATCGTTGTAGAACATGATGAAGAACTCATAAAAGCAGCAGATTATATCATTGATATCGGTCCTGAAGCAGGTATTTTTGGAGGAAAGCTTATAGCGCAAGGAAATTACGAAACTTTATTGCAATCCAATTCCTTGACTGCTCAGTATTTAAATGGATCTCTAAAAATTGCTTTGCCCAAGCAACGCCGATCTTCTAAAAACTTTATCGAAATAATCGGAGCCAGGCATCACAACTTAAAAAACATCAATGTAAAATTCCCCTTAAACTCATTATGTGTTGTAACAGGGGTGTCCGGATCGGGTAAAAGCACCCTTGTTAAGAACATTTTGTATCCGGCTTTAATAAAAAAACTGAACGGAAACAGTTTAAAAATTGGTGAATTTACCGAACTTAAAGGTAGCTTTCAATTGATTAAACAAATAGAATTTGTAGATCAAAATCCTATTGGACGATCGAGCAGATCAAATCCGGTTACCTATATAAAGGCTTATGACGATATCAGAAACCTATATGCCAACCTGCAATTAGCCACGGTAAGAAACTATAAAGCCAAGCATTTTTCTTTTAATGTTGATGCCGGAAGGTGCAATGCATGTAAAGGCGATGGTGAAGTAACCGTTGAAATGCAATTTATGGCCGATGTACACATGACCTGTGAAGTCTGTAACGGCAAACGATTTCAAAAAGAAATATTAGATGTTAAATTCAACAACAAATCCATTGTTGATATATTGGAGATGTCTGTTGATGAAGCCATCGATTTTTTTAAACAACATAAAGAACCTAAAATCGCTCAAAAATTAATTCCCTTACAAGATGTTGGATTAGGCTACGTTCAATTAGGCCAGTCATCCTCTACCCTTTCTGGCGGTGAAGCTCAACGTATAAAATTGGCATCGTTTTTAATTAAAGGAACAACAACCGATAAGACCCTGTTTATTTTTGATGAACCAACTACCGGACTTCATTTTCACGATATCAATAAATTACTAAAATCATTTAATGCCTTAATTGAAAAAGGGCATTCATTGATTGTAGTTGAACACAATCTTGATTTGATAAAATCTGCCGATTATATTATTGATTTAGGAATCAACGGTGGAAAAGAGGGAGGAAATTTGATTTTTGAAGGAACACCTGAGGATTTAATTAAAAATCCAGTATCCTATACGGCTTTCTATTTAAAAGATAAAATAACTAGTTAACGATTCACGTAAAAATGGCAGTACGATACTGTCTGCTTCTAAAAGAGTGAAGTTGAAAGACACTATTCACTATTCACTGCTGTAAGCTATAGGGATTAGGGATTAGGGATTAGGAATTAGGAATTAGGTTTCTATTCACTGTCACCCTAAGCGCAGTCGAAGGGCACTATTCACTACTCCCTACTCATTCTTCACTAACAAGCCCCCGACTTGGAATTCAAAAAAAAAGAGGTTGAAACTTCAACCTCTTTTTGGGTGGATGATGGGGTTCGAACCCACGACCCTCAGAACCACAATCTGATGCTCTAACCAGCTGAGCTACAACCACCATTTTTGAGATTGCAAATCTACATCTTTTATGACATTTTGCAAATATTTTTCAAATTAATTTATCCAATGAATCTACAGCTACATAACGCTCTGCCGTGAAGCCCTCTGCATAAGCAACTCCTATTAGTCTACCTAAGTTTTGTGCACGATAGCGAACACTTTCCAAGAAATTTTTGGAGCTTATAGGAGATTCAGGTTCATTGCTGTCTGGATTGTAAAATTGCGATTTAAAGGCTTTTACTGCATTCATTTTAAGTTCTATAAAATCAGACACATCGACTACAAAATCTGGCTGTAAATCATCCCACTGAATGTAATGATATACTTTTTTAGGCCTCCAAGCAAGTTGTTTCTCATTATCAACTACGGTTGCTACATTTTTTAAACCAGCCAAAAAACAGGCTGCTGATGCTAATTCACTTCCTTTTTTATGATCAATATGACGGTCGCTTATTGCATTTAACAAAACAATATCTGGCTGATATTTTCTAATGATCTCAATAATTTTTAATTGATGATCTTTATCATTTACAAAAAATCCATCGGCAAAACCTAGATTTTCTCTTACCATTACCCCTAAAATTTCAGCCGCCTTCTTAGCTTCCTTTTTACGTATAGCAACCGAACCACGGGTTGCTAACTCACCTTTAGTTAAATCTAAAATACCTACTTTTTTACCCTTATGTATCTCCGAGGCAATAGTTGCACCACATCCTAATTCTACATCATCGGGGTGTGCACCTATAGCTAATATGTCTAATTTCATTGTAAAAAACATTTTTAAGTATACAAATATAGCAGAAATATATGAGTGTCAAGCAGTAAAATTATCATCAAAACACATGTTTACTAAAACAATTATAAATGTCATTTTTTATATACCAATGGTATGTTTTTATAAATGAATGGTAATTTTTTACGTTTTTACTTGCTTTTTATTTTTTTTCAACCTATATTTACATCATAAAATTATTTCATGAACTCCAAAACTTGATCGTTATGAAAAATTTAAACTTAATGCTGGCACTTTTTATCACTTACTTTGTAGGCTTTTCTCAAGTTTCATTAGAAGATAGAAATGCGTTGGTCGCTTTAAACAAAGCAACTAAAGGCGAAAATTGGATTGTACAATGGGATCTTAATGCCCCAGTAAATACATGGTATGGAGTACGCATTGAAAATAACAGGGTTACCCAATTAGAATTGGTAAACAACAATTTATCAGGTACTATACCAGCTGAGTTAGCCACTTTATCAGAACTTAAAAAATTAAATCTTCAACAAAACAGATTGATTGGAACAATACCAGCTGAACTTGGAAATCTAAATCAGCTAATGGTATTGAATTTATCATTTAATCGATTAATTGGAAGTATTCCGGAAACAGTTTATAATCTATCCAAACTAGAAGATTTAAGTTTATTCATGAATGATTTAACAGGTACGCTTTCACATGGAATTGGAAAACTTCAAAATTTAAAACATTTAGTATTATTTAATAATAATATTTCTGGTAATCTTCCTGAAGAAATAGGAAATTTAAAAATGCTTGAAACATTTCAAGTAAGCAGTAATCAAATTACTGGTTCAATACCTAACGAGCTTTGTTGTTTAAATAAATTACAAAAAATAAGTTTGTTTGATAATAAAATGGAAGGGCGTATACCAATGTCTTTAGCTTTATTAACTAACTTAAAAGAACTTAATTTAAAAGAAAACAGGTTTGAAAGTTTGTACCCAGATGAGTTAAATCAATTAAGTCATATCAAACAATTACACATAGACATTAAAACCAGCGCTACAAATTCTTTAGTTGGTTTATAAAATTACACTACCCCAATTGTTGCATATAAAAGGTTGAAACTTCTTTCAACCTTTTTTTATTGAATTTTATGTTTTTTTTTAGATTTGTTGAACATGAAATTAATATATTCGCATCTATTAATAAATTTCAAATAATTTTAAAGAGTTCAATCATACTGATACTCCTTAAAAACTTTAAAAATTATCAAACTCCTTTATTTATGAAAAAATTAATTTTATACTTCGCGGCGTTTTTATTGACATTGCCAATAAAAGCCGATGAAGGAATGTGGTTTTTGATGCATATTAAACGTTTAAATCAGGTTGATATGCAAAAAATGGGCTTACAACTTACAGCTGAAGAAATCTACAGCATTAATAACTCTAGTTTAAAAGATGCTATTGTTCAATTTGGTGGTGGATGTACTGCCGAAATTATATCATCCGAAGGATTGGTTTTAACAAATCACCACTGTGGGTATGGTCAAATAGCAGAGTTATCGACCCCAGAACACAATTACCTTAAAAATGGCTATTGGGCAAAAACTAAAAAAGACGAGCTAAAACCTAAAAGTTTAAGCGTTAGATTCTTTGTACGAATGGATGATGTTACACAACGTATTCTTTCAAAAGTTACTTCGCAAATGACCGAACTAGAGCGCGAAGCTGCCATTAACAAAGAAATTGCTTTAATTGATAAAGAAAACAACGAAGGTGGAAAATATACCGTATCTGTTCGTCCATTTTTTCAAGGGAATGAATACTATTACTTTGTTTACCAAGACTATAAAGATGTTCGTTTAGTTGGAACACCTCCAGAATCCGTTGGTAAATTTGGTGGTGACACAGACAACTGGGAATGGCCTCGACATACAGGTGACTTTGCTATGTTTAGAGTATATGCTGATAAAGATGGAAATCCGGCAGAATATTCTCCTGAAAATGTACCCTTAAAACCAAAACACCACTTACCTATCAGTTTAAAAGGAGTCAAAGAAAATGATTTTGCTATGATTTTAGGTTATCCTGGAAGAACAAACCGTTGGATGCCTGCTGGTGGAATTGAGCAAAACGTAAAATATGCTTATCCTGCATGGGTTGAAGGCGCTAAAACCGGTATGGACAACATGAAAAAGCATATGAATGCCAATGAAGAAGTTAACCTAAATTATGCTTCAAAATACGCATCTACTGCTAACTATTGGAAAAACCGTCAAGGAATGATTGATGCCTTAACCAAGTTTGAAACTGCCAAATCCAAAGCCAAACAAGAGGCTAAATTCAACAAATGGGCCAATAAAGCAGCTAATAAAGAAAAATACGGTTCGGTAATAGAAACCATTAACAATTACTATGCGTTAACCAATGAAAAAGCATTGCACGATAATTATTTGATGCAATTACTTAGAACCAGCTCCTACGGAACTATCTCCAGAAGCTTAGGTCGTCAGTTTGAGAATTACGCTAAATCAGATGCTTCAAAACGTGCAGATTTAGAACCTAAATTAAGAGAAGCGATAGATGCCTTTTATAGCAAACTTCATATTCCAGCTGAAAAAGATATTTTAGCAGCTCAATTAAAATTATATGCAACCAAGGTAACTGCCTATCCAATTGCTCCATTAGTTGATGCCTTAGCAAAAGAAAATAATAAAAACTTTGAATCCTATACAAACCATGCATTTGAGTTAAGTATTTTTTCATCAAAAGAACGCATGATTGCTTTCTTGGCTTTACCTAATGAAGCATTGTTAGCAAATGATCCTTTACTTTTATTATCTAATGATTTATTGAATCATTTTAGTGCTAAAAATGAAGCAATTGACAAAGCTCAAAATGATTTCGGAGCAGCATTTAGATTGTTAGTTGAAGGCTTACGCGAATCAAAAATTGCAAGCATATTATATCCGGATGCGAACTCAACCTTGCGTTTAACGTATGGTAAAGTAAAAGCCTTACCTGCTGATAAACGTAACGATGCTAAAATAAATAACTATACCACTATGGAAGGTATGGTAAAAAAATATAAAGCCGGAGACGATGAGTTTGATTTACCAACACGCTTTTTAGAAATGTACAAGCAAAAAGATTTTGGCCAATATGCCGATAAAAATGGGTACATGCCAGTTAACTTTTTAACCGATAACGACATCACAGGTGGAAATTCAGGTTCACCGGTGTTAAACGGAAAAGGAGAACTCATAGGATTGGCTTTTGATGGTAATATTGAAGCTATGGCCGGTGATGTAATCTTTGATCCAAAGTTACAGCGTACCATTAATGTTGATATACGTTATGTACTTTGGTTGATTGATAAATATGCCGGAGCAACACATATAGTTGATGAAATGACCATCGTAAAATAAAATTAAAGTCCGCACTAGCGGACTTTTTTTATAACTATAATTTATAAGGTATAGTAAAATCTTACTGTATTTTATATCAAAACCAAAACTTTAATTAATACATTTGAAAAAAGATCTTTTATTATGAGAAAGTATTATTCAGTTATTTTAAGTATAGTTCTTTTAGCTGGAGCTATCTATATTTTCAAATTAGCCAATGCTTCAAAGGTAAAACAAAAGCCACCGGCAGAAAAAATTATTGCTTCGGTTTATATAGATACCGTTCAAAATAAAAATATTCCAATTATTATTTCAGCTACCGGAAGTGTTACTGCAAAACACAAAGTTGAATTGTTTTCTGAAGTACAAGGTATTTTAAAACCCTCAAAAAAAGATTTTAAATCAGGAACAAACTACACTAAAGGAGAACTATTGTTAAGCATTGCTGATGATGAGTTTTTAGCGAGTTTACAAGCCCAACGAAGTTCATTATTTAATGCCATTACAGCAATTTTACCTGATATCCGATTGGATTTTCCAAATGAATATCCAAAATGGCAAGCTTATTTAAACAGTTTTAACATCCAACATACAACACCTAAATTACCTGAAACCGGCAGTGAAAAAGAAAAATTATTTATCTCAGGCAAGTCCATTTACACCAATTATTATCAGGTTAAAAATGCAGAAGTACGCTTATCAAAGTATCAAATAAAAGCTCCATTTTCAGGCATTTTAACTGAATCCCTGGTAAATTCGGGAACATTGATAAGAGTTGGACAAAAATTGGGCGAATTTATTGATCCCACAGTATACGAAATGCAGCTAGCTGTTAACGCTTCGTATGCATCGTATTTAACAATTGGAAAAACAGTAGAATTGGAGGCTTTAGAAGGTTCAGCTACTTATTCTGGAACAGTTGTTAGGGTTAATGGAAAAGTTGATCAAGCTACACAAACTATTAATGTTTTTATTGAAATAAAAGATACTTCCATTAAAGATGGGATGTATTTAGAGGCTAAATTAAATGCTAAAAATGAAACAGATGCTTTAGAAATTTCAAGAAAATTACTTCAAAACGAACGTCAAATATATGCAGTTAAAGATTCTACTTTACAGTTAATAGATGTAATTCCTGTTTTCTTTAACAAAGAAACAGTTGTTATAAAAGGAGTTGAAAACGGTACTCTTATTTTAACAAAATCAGTGCCAGGATCTTATGTTGGCATGAAAGTTAAGCCGCTTTCAAATTAATTAACCTACTGTATATGAAAAAAATAATATCCTATTTTATTAAATTTCCGGTAGCTGTTAATATCTTTATTTTAGCATTTATCCTTTTTGGTATTGCCGGAATATCAAAAATGAAGTCTTCTTTTTTCCCATTAACCGATTCAAAAAACATTAGTATTGATGTTATTTATCCCGGAGCTTCACCTGTTGAAATAGAAGAAGGCATTGTTTTAAAAATAGAAGATAATTTAAAAGGTATAGTCGGAATTGATCGGGTAACCTCTGTTTCAAGAGAAAATTCTGCATCTATTAATGTTGAAATAGAAAAAGGACGCAATATAGATGTAGTGCTATCCGATGTAAAAAATGCTGTTGATCGTGTTCCCTCCTTTCCTGTAGGAATGGAACCTCCCGTTATTGCTAAAATTGAGAACATTAGAGAAACCATCAGCTTTAATATAAGCGGAGAAAATATACCCTTGGAAACACTGAAACAATATGCCCGTAAAATTGAAAACGATTTACGTAATATTCCCGGCATATCTCAGGTTTCACTCACAGGTTTTCCAGAACAAGAAATCGAAATTGCAGTCAAAGAAAACGTATTAAGAGGGTATAATTTAAGTTTTGCAGAGGTAGCCAACGCCGTTTCAAAAAGCAATATTTTATCAACCGGAGGAAATATTAAAACCAATGAAGAAGAGTATTTAATTCGGGCTCGAAATAAATCTTATTATGGCGATGAACTTTCTCATTTAGTCATAAAAGGTGATGCAACAGGAAGAATTATAAGGCTTCATGAGGTTGCAGAAATTTCAGATAGGTTTTCTGAAAATCCAGATCGGGTTTATGTCAACGGAAAAGCAGCCATTAACATATCTGTTAGCAATACCAATAGCGAAGATTTAATTAGCACTGCTAAAGCTGTTAAAGAGTATATTGCAAGCTTTAATCAGCAACACGACAACCTGCAATTAAACATCAATAGCGATGCCTCAACTACTTTAATTCAACGTACAGAATTATTGACTAAAAACGGCATTTTTGGTGTATTACTGGTGATGTTTTTTCTTTCCTTATTTTTAAATTTCAGACTCGCACTCTGGGTTGCGGCTGGTATTCCCATTTCATTTTTTGGAATGTTTGTATTAGCTCCCGGCTTGGATGTAACTATCAATGTATTATCGCTTTTTGGGATGATTATTGTAATAGGGATTTTAGTTGATGATGGAATTGTAATAGGCGAAAACATATACCACCACTACGAAAAAGGAAAATCTCCTATTCGAGCTGCCATAGACGGCACCTTAGAAGTAGTGCCACCAGTAGTTTCTGCCATATTAACTACATTAATTGCGTTTTCCACTTTTTTCTTCTTAGATGGCAGGATGGGAGAAAATTTTAGCGAAGTGGGACTCGTCGTAATTTTAACACTAACTGTTTCTCTAATTGAAGCTTTAATAATATTACCAGCACATATTGCACACTCTAAAGCTCTGGAAAAAAAAGATAAAAAAAGGAAACCCTACATACAGTTCTTTTTTGATTTGAATGCCAAAGCTGATTCTTATTTAATTCGATTTAGAGATGCAGTTTATACACCTTCTATTCAGTATTTTATAAAAAACAAGTTTTTAGGAATTGTTATCCCTGTTTCGCTGTTAATTCTAGCATTTGCAGCAATTGGTGGGGGTATTGTAAAAACATCGTTCTTTCCATCCATTGCAAGTGATCGGGTAAATGTAAATTTACGAATGCCACAAGGCACCAATGAACGTATAACAGACTCTATTATAGCTGCAATTGAAGAAAAAGTATGGGTAGTAAATGATGAATTTACCGAAAAACAATCCGGCAAGTTGCAAGTCGTAGAAAATATTGTACGAAGAATTGGACCCGGCACTTCTAACGCCTCATTGCAAATAAACTTATTACCCGGCGAAAGTCGCGATGCACCTTCTGCAGATATCAACAATGCCATTAGAGAAAAAGTTGGTAAAGTGTACGGTGTCGAAAGTTTAACCTACAATTCTGGCAGCAACTTTGGAGGAAGTCCAGTTGCCATATCGCTTTTAGGATATAATGTAGAAGAACTAAAAGCGGCAACAGAAGATTTGAAACTGGCCCTTGCCGAAAATAAAATTTTGAAAGATGTTAATGACAACGATCCTGAAGGAATAAAGGAAATTAAAATTAAATTAAAAGACAAGGCTTATGCGTTGGGTTTAAATTTGCAAACGGTCATCAGTCAGGTTCGAAGTGGTTATTTTGGTTTTCAAGCACAGCGTTTTCAACGTGGTCAGGATGAAATAAAAGTTTGGGTTCGTTATACGCGTGAAGATCGATCATCTATTAAAAACCTTGATGAAATGTGGATACAAACCCCTTCGGGCAATAAAGTTCCTTTTTCAGAAATTGCGAGCTATGAAATAGAACGCGGAGTAATTGCCATTAATCACTTAAACGGAAAACGAGAAATTCAGGTAACGGCTGATTTAAAAAATCCCAGCGAAAGTGCAACCCTTGCTCTGGCTGATATTCAACAAAATACCATGCCCGAATTGTTTGCTAAGTATCCGACTATTAGTGCTTCATATGAAGGTCAAAACCGGGATGCCACCAAAACACAAGTTTCGTTAAAAAAAGTAGGATGGATTATTATTTTCCTCATTTATATTGTTATTGCATTTACCTTTAGGTCCTATTCTCAACCTTTGCTTCTAATGCTTATGATACCTTTTAGTGTTATTGGTATTGTTATCGGGCACTATATTCATGATTTTCACATCAATGTATTATCATGGTTAGGGATTATTGCATTAGTTGGAATTATGGTAAACGACGGACTTGTATTAATAGAAAAATTTAACGGATACCTTAAAACAGGGATGAAGTTTGATGATGCACTAATTGCCGCAGGAAAATCAAGATTTAGGGCTATCTTTTTAACATCCTTAACCACCGTAGCAGGATTAGCCCCATTATTGTTAGAAAAAAGCAGGCAAGCGCAGTTTTTAAAACCAATGGCCGTGTCAATTTCATATGGAATTATCGTAGCAACAGCGTTAACTTTGGTCATGTTACCTTTATTATTATCGTTAGGAAATACAATTAAAGTTTATACCAAGTGGTTTAAAACAGGATCAAAACCTAGCCGTGAAGAAGTTGAAAGAGCAATTATAGAATTAAAATCTGAGGAACATGAACTATAATATTATCCTAATTATGCTGTTAATAATTTCTATTAACACTGGTAATGCTCAGGAATTATTAACTAAAAATGACGCATTAGATTTTGCACTAGATCATAATTACAGTATCAAAATAGCTAATAACAAAGCAGCAATAGCAAAAAACAATGCTAGTATTTTAAACAATCGTTTTTTACCTACTGTAAGTGCTAATGCAGGTGTTAATTACAGTAATACATCTACAGACAATAAATCGCATACCGGTGTTTTAAGCGCTATTGAAAATGCCGAATCTAATAATTACAACTCATCAATTGGTATTAAGTACACGGTTTTTGATGGATTTGGAAGGGCATATAATTACAAAAAACTACGGGAAACGCATCAAATATCTGAATTGGATGCTCGTGCCATTATTGAAACTACTTTTATAAGTGTTTTTACCAAGTATTTTGAAATTGCACGTTTATCACAAAATGAAAACTTTATCAAACAATCCCTTGATATTTCCAAACAACGGCTAAAACGTGTTTCCTATAGTTATGATTACGGTCAAACTACCAAATTAGAGGTTTTAAATGCAGAGGTCGACGTTAATAATGACAGCATTTCCTATTTAAATATAAAACGACAATTAGCCAATGCTAAACGCGATTTAAATTTACTTATCGGAAAGGATGTACTTACCAATTTTAAAGTAGAAACTGGTGTATTGTTTCTAACTGATTTAGAAAAAAATAAGTTGTTGGCTGATGCACAAGCTAATAATGTATCTCTTTTAAAAGCTGAAAGCAACATTGAAATAGGCAAATACGATTTAAAAATAGCTAATTCAGCCTGGTTGCCATTGATTAATTTCAGTTCGACTTATGGGTTAAATACCATTAATAATGATATCAATTATCAGTTCTTAGAACAAAAATCAAACAATTTAGCTGCCGGATTAAGCTTAGCGTGGAATATTTTTGATGGCGGTGCAACCAAAATTAAAAATCAAAATGCTAAAATTTCGATTGAGAATCTTAACATTCAAAGAGAGGAATTAGTGCAAGAACTTAAGCGCAATATGTTAAATGCTTGGGAAGTATACCAAAACAATTTATTTATTGTAAATGCCGAACAAACGAATTTAGCAACTAATGAACGAAATTTTGAACGATCGGAAGAATTATTTAAACTTGGACAACTAACATCCTTGCAATTTAGACAAGCACAAGTTAATTTATTAAACGCTCAAACCAATTTAAACAAAGCTACGTACGATGCTAAAATAGCTGAGTTGGTGCTGTTACAATTAAGTGGCAATTTATTAAACACTAATTTTTAACAATAAAAAAAAGCCACTTGCGTGGCTTTTTTTATTGTTCTATCCATTTAATAATTTCATCATCCAACGGAGACGTCGAGTGTTTAATCATTTTAACCAGAATTCCTTTTTCATTTATTAAATACTTTTGAAAATTCCAAGCAACTTCAGAGTCTAGCACACCATTCTTTTCCATTTGCGTTAAAAACTGATAGATGGGATGAATATCATCACCTTTTACAGAAATTTTTTCCATCATTGGAAACGTAACCCCATAATTAAGTTTACAAAATTCTGCAATTTCTTCGTTGGTTCCAGGCTCTTGATTTCTAAAATTATTGGCAGGAAATCCAACAATAACCAATCCTTTTTGTTGATACTTTTCATACAGTTTTTGAAGCTGCTCATACTGAGGAGTATATCCACATTTTGAGGCCGTATTCACTACTATTATTTTCTTTCCCTTTAACTTAGCAAAATCAAAAGGCATATGATTGATATCAAATACCACAAACTTGTGAATAGAATTACTCACCTTAACGTTGGCTGTATTCTCCGTTAGTATTTTAGCTTTAGTACTTTGACCTATTGTAAATTGAGGCCATAATAAAAGCATACAAAGAACCATAAAACTCATTAGTGTTTTCATAACATTTATATTTATAACACTAAGATACAAATAAATCGTTTTATTTTACATTTGGTTAAATCTTCATTATCTTCGTTTTATGATAAATGTAAGTATCATTGGTGGCGGAAACGTAGCCTATCACCTAATTAAACATCTTTTAAGAATAAAAGATGTTAGGTTGGTACAGCTATACAATAGGTCGTTGGAATCGATTCATCAATTTAAAGAGGTAGTTCAAATTACCTCCGATATTTCAACACTTAAAAAAGCGGATGTTTTCATAATTTCTGTTACTGATAATGCTATTATGTCAGTTTCTGAAGCAATTCCTCACTCAAATTGCTTGGTTGTTCATACTTCTGGCAGTATTGATATGAATTCGCTAAATTCAAAAAACAGAAAAGGGGTTTTTTACCCTTTGCAAACGTTTTCCAGACAAAAGAAAATTAATTTTTCCAACGTTCCTATTTGTATTGAAGCTGCAAATGAAAATGATTATCTGCTCTTGCAAAATCTCGCTGAAAAAGTATCCAAAAAAGTGTACCGCATTTCATCACAACAACGCCAGTACCTTCATGTATCAGCTGTTTTTGTTTGCAATTTTGTAAATCATATGTATACAATAGGGCACAGTATTTGTAAAGAACATAACATACCGTTCGAAATATTACATCCATTAATCCTTGAAACAGCAGAAAAAATTAAGCTGTTAGAACCAACAGCAGCCCAAACTGGACCGGCAAAACGCAAGGATACGGTTACCATCCAACATCATTTGAATTTAATATCAACGCAGTATCAAAAACTATATAAACAATTAACAGAATCTATCATAAGGCATAATGAAAAAACACTTTAAAGAAAAAATGAATGAAATCAACACCTTTATATTTGATGTTGATGGGGTTTTTACAAACGGATATGTACACGTTTTTGCCAATGGCGAATTGGCACGTCAAATGAATATTAAAGATGGTTATGCCGTTAAAATTGCTGTGGACATGGGTTACAAAGTCTGTATTATATCAGGCGGAACCAATGAAGGGGTTAGAAAACGCATGCAAGGATTGGGTGTAACCGATATTTATTTAGGTGTGCATAATAAATTAGAAAAGCTTTATGAATTAATGGATATGTATCAACTGGATCCTTCTGCAATTTTATACATGGGAGATGATATTCCCGATTATGAAGTTATGCAAAAAGTAGGATTACCTACCTGTCCGAAGGATGCTGTACCAGAAATACAAAGCATTTCTGATTATATTTCACACAAAAAAGGAGGCGAAGGATGCGTTAGAGATGTACTGGAACAAGTATTAAAAGTACAAGGAAAATGGCAACAACAATTTGATGCTAAATTTGATTAAAAATTTTATATATTCACATCATCAAATAATTAATATAACTTAACATGAAAAAACTAATTGTATCTCTATTAATGGTTGCTGTTGTTGGCATGATGTCAGTATCAGCTCAAACTGTTTTCGGAAAATGGAAAACTATTGACGACGAAACAGGTAATGAAAAATCTATCGTAGAAATTTATCAGAAAGACGGTAAAGTTTATGGTAAAGTTTTACAAGTACTTGAAAAAGGTAAAGAAAATAAAGTATGTGACGAGTGTAAAGGAGACAAAAAAAACAAACCAGTTAAAGGAATGGTAATTGTAGAAGGACTAAAAAAAGACGGAAATGAGTACAGTGGCGGTACTATTCTTGATCCAAAAAATGGTAAAGAATACAAATGCTACATCACATTAGAAGATAACAATAAACTTAAAGTACGTGGGTTTATTGGATTTGCTTTAATTGGAAGAACTCAATACTGGTATCGCGTTACAGAGTAAATATATTAATCAAAACAAATTAAAGCCCAATTAATCTTGGGCTTTTTTAATTCTTGTCTTTCAACAAAGGTACAAATCTAAAACTGCCGTGTTCGTGCTTTTCAAATTCAGTTTCTGATTTACGAATGATAACCATCATGGTTTGAATTTCTTCTCCTACCGGAATTACCATCCGCCCGCCAATGGCTAACTGACTAAGCAATGCTTTTGGAATAATTGGCGCTCCGGCTGTTACAATAATTTTATCAAAAGGTGCATGTTCGGATAAGCCTTTATAACCATCTCCAAAAACCAATGATTTTGCCTGATAGCCCAATTTTGGCAATCGCAATTTTGTTTTTTTAAACAATTCCTGTTGCCTTTCAATGCTGTATACTTTTGCTTTTAGCTCAATTAAAACAGCTGTTTGATAGCCAGAACCGGTGCCAATTTCAAGCACCTTATCTCCTTCTTCAACTTCTAATAATTCCGTTTGAAAAGCAACCGTAAAAGGTTGCGAAATGGTTTGCTCTGCTCCTATCGGATATGGTTTATCAATATAGGCAAACTCAACAAAACCAGAATCCATAAACAAATGCCTAGGAACAGTTGAAATGGCTTGCAATACTTTTTTACTAGAAATACCCTTTTCTTCAATTAGTTTTACCAATTGTTTTCGCAATCCCTGATGTTTAGGAGTATCTATCATTTTATATGCATTCAATTAAAGTGTAAAAATAGGTTTTTAGTACATCAAAAAGAAGGAATAAATACATTCATTTAGGTATAATAATAGTATTTTTGTTTAAATTCTGATTTAAAACATTTTAAACATTTTACAATGAAAACTATTGCAGTTATAGGTGCAGGAACTATGGGTAACGGTATTGCCCATACCTTTGCACAATTTGGTTACACGGTTAATTTAATAGATGTCTCACCTACAGCCCTTGAAAAAGGACTGGCTACCATTACGACCAATTTAGACAGGATGTTAGCAAAGGAACAAATTAGCGTCGAATTAAAAACGCAAACACTTAACAACATTAAAACTTTTACGACGGTAAAAGAAGGGGTTGCTGATGTTGATTTGGTGGTAGAAGCAGCTACTGAAAATATTGATTTAAAACTTAAAATTTTTAAAGAACTCGATGAAGTTTGTAAAAAAGAAACCATACTCGCTTCCAATACCTCCTCCATTTCTATAACCAAAATTGCATCGGTTACTAAACGCCCAGCTATGGTTATTGGAATGCACTTTATGAATCCGGTGCCCATTATGAAATTGGTTGAAATCATCCGTGGTTACTCTACTTCAGATGAAGTAACATCCACTATAATGGATCTTTCTAAAAAACTGAATAAAGTTCCGGTTGAGGTAAATGATTATCCAGGATTTGTTGCCAACAGAATCCTAATGCCGATGCTCAACGAAGCTATTTACTCGTTGTACGAAGGTGTATCAGGAGTACAGGAAATTGACACCGTGATGAAATTAGGAATGGCACATCCTATGGGACCGTTACAGTTAGCCGATTTTATTGGATTAGACGTATGTTTATCCATCTTAAAAGTATTGCACGATGGATTTGGAAATCCGAAATATGCACCCTGTCCGTTGTTAGTCAATATGGTTACAGCCGGTAAATTAGGGGTAAAATCGGGTGAAGGATTTTATGATTACAGTGCCAGTAAAAAAGCTGAAATGGTATCGGCACAATTTTCAAAATAGAATTATAAAAAAAGGAGCTAAAAGCTCCTTTTTTTTTATCGTACCCATTTTGTTAAGAAATCCATTAAGGCTTCTTTGAGCTCGTAATGAAGTTTTACATAGGTTTTCATATCATCGCGTAAAGGTTCTTGCTCTCGATGTAATCGTCCATCTATATCTTCGTGTAAATCTGCTCGTTTAACTGCTCTTTTCTTAATTCTTATCTTTTGCATTAACTTATCAATTACCTCTCTCTCTTTAATGATTTTATTTTGAAAACCTTCAAGTGGCGCCATTGCATCAATTCCTAAATTTCTTTTTGCGATATCTTCTAATTGCCTTTCAAATTTCTTTAATTCCTCTTTATGAAATTTAAGTTCTCTTTTCCACACTCTTAGGTTAAATTCTAAATCACTAAGATAGATTAATTTGGTCTCCATGGCTTTAACATTTTTTAAATTAAGTCCTATAAATATCGGAATTTTTTTCAGTTTTTTAACTGATAAAAATCACTTTTTTACAAAGTTTTGAATATAAAAACAGCATCTTAATTAGATGCTGTTATAATTTTAGTTATTCTTCTTTTTCCTCTTCTTTCTTAGCTGAGGTTTTGTTCCATATTTTAATTTCATCTTTTAAAGTAAGTCCCTTTAAAATTTCTACGTTTACTCCGTCAGAAATACCTAATTCTACATCGCGTCTTTCAAACTTTTGATCTCCTACTTTAATCTCAACATAGGGTGCATCGGTTTTTTTATCAAATTGCAGCAACGCTTCTTTAATAGACAATACACTGTCTTTTTTCTCCAGTACAATATCAGCATTTGCACTATAGCCTGCTCTAACAAAAAATTCTTCATCTAAGGTAACATCTCCTTTAATTTTAAATTGTACCGCTCCATTTTCTTCAGTTCCTTTAGGAGCTATAAAGTTAAGTTTTGCAGGATATTTTTTCTTTTCTATGGCTCCTAATGATACTTCGAGCACTGTGCCATTTTTAATTTTTCCAACTTCTGCTTCATCCACTTTACCTTCAAAAATCATTTTACTCATATCTGCAATTACAGCAATCGTTGTCCCAGCATTAAACGTATTACTTTCTATAACTTGTGTACCCTTACGAACCGGAATCTCTAAAATAGTGCCCGATATTTCAGCTTTTACATACGTATTAGCAGTTTTTCCCATACCTACAGCAGAACCTTTTCTAATAATATCCAAATTGTTTTGAGCATTGCTTAAATCTTGTTTAGCACTGTTAAAATCTAATTGGGAAGCTTCAAATTCTTGTCTGGAAATTACACCTTTATCAAAGAGGTTTTTATTTCTTTCGTATAAGGTTTTTGAGTTTTCAAATCGTAATTGAGCATTTTTAACACCGCCTTGCGCTGTATTTAATGATTGAACATTAGGTACCACTCTAATAGTAGCAATAAGATCGCCTACCTTAACTTTAGCACCTTCTTCCACAAATATATCTTCAACGATTCCTGATACTTTAGGTTTAATCTCAGCTTCTTCTAACGGAATAACTTTACCGGTAGCCACCGTTTTACGAACAATATTGGTTTTAAATGGTTTTTCCGTTTCAAATTGAATAGGTGATTTACTGTTTTTTGAAGCAAACCAAACTAGTACAGCAATTAAACCAATTGCTATGGATCCAAATATGAGTGTTTTTTTCATTCTTACTTATTTTTCTGTTAAATATATATATAATTTTATTCTTCTCTTAAAGCTTCAATTGGTTTAATACTCACTGCAGTATTGGCAGGAATTAATCCTATTAAGGTACCCAAAGTTACCAGTGTTAATGCAGCAATTAAAATAACTGGAATATCTACCGTTGGGTTGGTTAAGGAGGGTTCGTCTCCTTTACCCATGGTAGCGTCTATCAGCATCAATATAAGTCCTCCGAAAATAATACCTAGAGCTCCGGCAATACTTGTTAAAAATACCGATTCTAATATGATATGACGTTTTATTTCCCATGGTTTTGCTCCTAATGCTCTTCTGATTCCAATTTCTTTGGTGCGTTCCTTTACAGTAATTAATAAGATGTTACCAATGGCAAATACACCAGCTATTAAAGTAGCTATTCCAACAAACCATGTTAAAAACTGCATACCTGTTAAAAATCCGGTAACTTTGGCAATTTCTTTACCCAAGTTGAAACTTCCAAATGCACGTTCATCTTCTGGGTGTACACTGTGCAAGTTTTTAAGCAAGAGTTTTATATCCGCTTCAATTTGGGTTATATCATATCCGGGTTGACCGGTAATCATCATCCAACCAATACTATCGCCTCTGTTGTAAACCTGTTGAAAGGTTGTAAACGGTATGTGTATGTTTCCTTGTGGCCCACCGGTGCGTAATTGTCCTTCTCTATACATTCCAATTACATTGTAATTAATTCCGTTAATTTTAATGTATTGTCCTATTGGGTTTTCATCCTTTTCAAAAAGTTGTTTATATATTTCTTCTTCGATGATGCAAACTTTTCTTTTTTCTTTAATATCGCCCTCGTTAATAAAACGGCCGTATACCAAATTGCGCTTTTGTACTTTATCAAACTCTGGATAATCACCAAAAACGCCGAAATTACCCGATTTAAATTTATTAACTGCCAAGCCTTGAGTTTGATGTCTTGGCACTACAAACTCCAGTCCTTTTATTTCTTTATTTATCGCTTCTAAATCAGCCATTTTTAACTGCAATCCTTTACCTTCCTGAAATCCTTTAAAGGGTTTACTCGTTTGCTGAGCCCATACAAAAACGCTGTTGGTAGCAAAATCGCCAAACAATCGGTTAAAGTTATTTTCGACTCCTTTGGCAACTCCTAATAAAACTACCAATAAAAAAATTCCCCACATAACACCGATGATGGTTATACCTGTACGTATTTTATTTTTACCAATACTGTTGTATATTTCCTGCCAGGTGTCTGAATCTAATAAAAATTTCATATTATTCGTCGTTAAGTGCTACAATTGGTTTTATTCGTGCTGCTCTTTTAGCCGGTATGTAACCGGCAATGGTTCCTGCAATTATTAATATGATGGTAGCACCAACTACCACATAATTTTCTACTGATGGATTAATAATAAAATAATCTTCCAAGCTTTTTCCTATAGCTTTGAGGGTAAATACCCCTATCAATAAACCTGAATATCCGGCTATAGCTGTAACAAAAATTGATTCCATCATGATCATTCCAATAATAGAATTTGGTGTAGCTCCTATAGCTTTTCTTATTCCAAGTTCTTTGGTTCGTTCTCTCACAATATACACCATGATGTTACTGATACCAATAATACCGGCAATTAAGGTACCAATACCAATGAATAGAATGATGATATTTAACACCAACATAAACTGCCCAACACCTTTATTGGCTTCGGCCATGTTAGATACGCTTAAAGCAGCCTGATCGCGTGGATCAATAGAGTGTTTTTCTTTAAATTTCTTTAAAATTAAATTTCCGAAAGATATAGCTTCATCCAACTCCAGCACCGGATTGTAAGTTAAATTTAACTGATCAATATAATCATTGTTACCATAAATGGCTTGTGCTGTTGTAATGGGCATATAAATAATGCGTTCTTCATTATCGCCGCCATCATCGGTAAAAACACCCACTACTTTATAACTAACGCCGTTTAGATTGATGTTTTCTCCAAGGGCCTTTCTGTTATTAAATAGATCTTCTTTTACCAGTCTTCCAATTACAATTACTTTTGATTTTTTTTGCAAATCAAAATTGTTAATATACCTACCTTGTTGTAGTACCGTCTTTTCTAAAAATTGATGATCTGGATGAACTGCTCTTAATGAATAATTGTTTTGTTCTGACTTATAGATTGCCCGAACATTTTTATAAATCCGAGCACTTACAAATTGAACATTTTCATCAAATTCTTCAACTAAATACGCATAATCATCATTTTTAAATTGAATTTTTCTACCGCTTTGCAGTCCTCTGTAAGGTTTGGTTGTTTGACCAGTTCTAATGAAAATAGAATTGATGGCATCATCGTTAAATGATTTGGCAAACGAGTTTTTTAAGCCATTGCCAATTCCAAATAATAAGGTAAATAACAATATTGCAAATGCAATAGTAACGCCAGCCAATACTGTTCGTAACTTATTTTTTTGAAGGGTTTGAAAAATCTCCTGCCATCTGTCTATGTCAAATAATAACCTCATACTATTCATCGTTTAAGGCTACAATTGGTTTAATTTGGGCCGCTCTTTTAGCTGGTATATATCCTGCTATGGTTCCTGCAATTATCAATATAATAGTAGCGCCCACAACCACATATGTTTCTACTGATGGATTTAATATAAAATATTCTTCTAAACTTTTACCAATAAGTTTTAATGTCAACACCCCTATTAATAATCCGGAATAACCTGCAACTGCTGTTACAAAAATGGATTCTGTCATGATCATACCAATAATTGCACTTGGAGTTGCACCAATTGCTTTTCTAATACCCAATTCTTTAGTTCGTTCTTTTACAATATAGACCATAATATTACTGATTCCGATAATACCGGCAACTAGGGTTCCGATTCCAATAAACAGGATAATTATATTTAAAACCATCATAAATTGCTGAACATTTTTAGCTCCTTCTGCATAGTTTTGTACGCGTATTGCCGCCTGGTCTCTTGGATCTACATTGTGTTTCTGTTGCAATACCTTGGTTAATAAACTGGAAAATGCCAATGCCTTATCAACATTTAAAGTTGGATTGTATGTTAATCCAAATCGGTCTAGCTCATCATTGGTTCTATACATGCTTTGAGCGGTCGTAAATGGGGTGTAAATAAAACGTTCATCACCATCACCACCCGGATCATTAAAAACTCCGATAACTTTATATGAAATGCCGTCTAAACTGATATTTTTATTGAGCGCACTTTTAGTACCAAATAAATCTTTTTCAACCAGTCTTCCAATAGCTATTACTTTAGACTTTCTTTTTAAATCAAGAAAGCTAATAAACCTTCCATCTTGAATTACAGCCGATTCGAGCGGTAAATAATCAGGATAAACACCTCTTACGGTGTAATTATTTTGTTCTCCTTCAAAAACTGCACGTACATTGTATCGTTCAACATTGGGACTAAAAAATTGGATTTCATCTTCAAACTGCTCATTGATGAACTTTGTATCATCATTTCTAAACTGAATTTTTCTACCACTTTGCAAACCTTTATATGGTTTTGTAGTACTACCTGATCGAATATAAACAGACAACTGCGAGTCACCAGCAAATTGCTTTTCAAAGGTATTTTTTAAACCGTTACCTATACCAAACAAGAGTGTAAATAACAATACAGCAAAGGCTATGGTAACTCCTGCCAATATTGTTCTCAACTTATTTTTACTAAGTGTCTGAAATATTTCTTGCCAACGGTCTAGGTCAAACATCGTTTTGGCTTATTGATTTTTTACGGTTTTCTCATCACTAATAATGATACCGTCTTTTAATCGCACAATGCGGTCGGTTTGAGCAGCAATATCTTCTTCATGTGTAATTACAAAAACAGTCATTCCTTCTCTGTTAATTTGTTTTAACAACTCCATAACAGAACTGGATGTAGTAGAGTCTAAGGCCCCTGTTGGTTCATCGGCTAAGATTACTTTAGGTTTTGTTACCAATGCACGTGCCACAGCAACCCGCTGTTTCTCACCTCCAGAAAGTTCATTTGGCAAGTGATTTGCCCGTTCTTTTAGGCCCACTTTTGCTAAATAGTCTAATGCTATGGCATTGCGTTCTTTTCTACCTACCCCTTGATAATACAAGGGTAAGGCAACATTTTCCAATGCATTTTTGTAGTTAATTAAATTAAACGATTGAAATACAAAACCTAAAAACTTATTTCGTAATATGGCTGCTTTTTTCTCGTCTAATTTTTCAATTTTTTGATTGTTAAGGTAATATTCGCCCGAATCGTGCTCATCCAACAATCCCACAATATTTAAGAGTGTCGATTTACCGGAACCTGATGATCCCATGATTGACACAAACTCACCTTCTTTTATTTCTAAATCCAATCCTTTTAATACGTGAAGAGCATCTTTACCCATTGGGTAAGATTTATGTAAATTTTTTATCGATATCATTAATGTTGATTTTTTTACTAAAATAAAGATTGCTTACCAAAATTAGCTAAATATTTTGTTAAAAGACGAATTAAAATTGATTTTGTAACTTTAATTTATGAATAAAACTGAAAATAATATATTAATTTTTTTTGATGGATATTGCAATCTTTGCAACTTTTCTGTATGGCTTATTTTAAAATTGGAGAAAAAAGCTATTTTTAGGTTTTCTCCACTAACATCTGATTTTTCAAAAGCATTTTTTGGCAACAATTATGAATCCTTAACTTCATTAAACAGTATAATTTTAATTAAAAATAATGACATTTATTTGAAGTCAGATGCTGTACTAAAAATTACAGAACAGTTTAAATTTCCTTTTAACTATTTAAGATACTTAAAATATATCCCAAAGACAGTACGTGACTATATATACGATCTACTGGCTAAATACAGATTTGCTTTATTTGGCAGAAAAAAAACGTGTAAAAATCCCACAGAAAATTTAAAACATCGGTTTTTGTAAAAAGGGTATTTGTTAATTTTTGTAATTATCATCCCAGTCTTTCACATGAGGTTCTCCCAATTTATCAACCGATTTTGCTATTACCATGGAAACTGCTGCATCACCTGTAACATTTACAGTTGTTCTACACATGTCTAAGGGTCTGTCTACTGCAAAAATTAAGGCCAGTCCAGCTTCCGGTATTCCTGCTTGTGCTAAAACGATCACTAACATTACCATACCTGCACCCGGAACTGCAGCCGAACCAATTGAAGCCAAGGTTGCTGTTACAATAATTCCTAACTGAACGGCAAAACTTAAATCCATTCCAAATGCCTGCGCAATAAAAACTGCTGCTACCGCTTGGTATAAACTTGTTCCGTCCATATTAATCGTAGCTCCGATGGGTAAAACAAAACTGGTGACTTCACTATCAACGCCCAGATGTTCTTCAACGCGTTCCATAGTTACGGGTAAAGTAGCAGCACTGGAGCTGGTTGAAAATGCTAACAATTGAGCAGGCATAATTCCATTAAGGAAAAAGTGTGGCGGCTTTTTAGCAATTACCCATACTATTGCAACATATATCAGAATCATCAGAATTAAGCCCATAATTACACTAAATGCATACCATAGCAAGGCTATAAATAAATCGGCACTCGGTGCTTCAACTACTAAGGCCGCTAATAATGCAAACACACCATAAGGCGCAGTTAACATTATTAAATCAATTAATTTTAAGATTACTTCGTTAAAACCATCAAAAAAAGCTTTAACGGGTTCGGCTTTATCAGGCGGTATTAGAATTAATCCAACGCCAAAAATAATGGCAAAAAATATGACTTGCAACATATTTCCATTATCGCTGGCTGCTGCAAAAATATTGCTGGGCACTAAATCCTCCAGCGCCTGTAACGGACCGGCTTCTTTCTGTTTTTCTGCAGCTTGTATTTTAGAACTGGCATCGGCACTGTAACTTTCAACCAACTGATTTCTGGTTTCTTCTGTAATTGAATTTCCGGGTTGTATTATATTTACAATAGATAAACCTATACTTACCGCTATAACTGTTGTTAAAATATACATTCCTATGGTTCGTCCTCCCATTTTTGAAAGTTTGGAAATGTCTTTTAAATCGGATACGCCTTTTATCAAGGATGCTAAAATTAAGGGTACTGCAATTAATTTTAAGGAATTGATAAAAATGGTCCCAAAGGGTTTAATCCAATCGGTTATAAACTGCTTTCCCCATTCAAAATTGTTCATTAAAAAGGCAAATAAAACGCCACCAACCATCCCTAATAGTATTTGCCAATGCAGTGCTAATTTTTTCATGCTTGTACTTTAATTTTTTGGTAAGATATAAAAATGTTACAAAACTTTAATTAACAATATCAAATTTTGAAATGATCCCAATCTTAAAACGCTTAAAACTACATTTTTAATTTTCCCATCGATTTCGCTATTAAAACGGACACCGTTGCATCACTGGTAACATTAACAGATGTTCTACACATATCCAAGGGTCTGTCAACAGCAAAAATTAATGCCAATCCTGCTTCCGGTATTCCTGCTTGGGCTAGAACTATCACTAACATTACCATACCAGCACCGGGTACGGCCGCAGAGCCAATGGATGCCAAGGTAGCTGTTACAATTATACCAAGTTGAGTTGTTAGACTTAAATCCATTCCAAATGCCTGTGCTATAAATACTGCTGCTACAGCCTGATAAAGAGCTGTGCCATCCATATTTACCGTTGCTCCGATCGGCAATACAAAACTACTAACCTCGCTTTCTACCCCTAAATGTTCTTCAACACGTTCCATGGTTACCGGCAATGTTGCAGCACTGGAGCTGGTTGAGAATGCCAACAATTGAGCAGGTGCTATTCCTTTTAGAAAATAAGCAGGTGATTTTTTAGTAAATACCCATATAATTAGCACATAAAAACCAATCATCAACAACAAACCAACTACCACACTAAACGCATACCATAAAAGCGCCACAAAAAGATCGGCATTGGGAGCTTCAACTACTAAAGCAGCCAACAAGGCAAAAACGCCATAGGGCGCTGTTAACATTATTAAATCGATAAGTTTTAAGATTACTTCATTAAAACCATCAAAAAAAGCTTTTACAGGCAAAGCTTTTTCATCGGGAATTAAAATTAGACCAACACCAAATAAAATAGCAAATACAATGACTTGCAACATATTGGCATTGTTACTGGCAGCTTCAAAAATATTGCTTGGCACTAAATCTTCTAAGGCCTGCAACGGTCCCGATTCTTTTTGTTTTGCCGCAGCTTCAATTTTTACAGAAGTATCGCTGCTATAACTTTCTACCAACTGAACTCTGGTTGCTGTTGATATGGTTTTTCCCGGATTAATAATATTTACAACTCCTAAACCTAATGAAACAGCTACCGAAGTAGTAACTATAAAAATGAGCAGGGTTCTACCTCCCATTATAGAAAGTTTAGATATATCTTTTAAATCGGAAACACCTTTTATAAGTGATGCCAGTATTAAAGGCACTGCAATTAATTTTAAGGCATTGATAAAAATTGTACCAAAAGGTTTTATCCAATCAGATACAAATTCTTTTCCCCAATCAAAATTAATCATTAATAAAGCGAATAAAACGCCGCCAATCATACCAAGTATAATTTGCCAGTGAAGTGCTATTTTTCTCATCTAAATTGCATCTATTAAAGAGTTTAAAAAAGAATCGAATGTAATGATTTTATTTGATTAAAAACGTTCATAAAAATAATTTATACCTAACTATTTTAGCATAATAAAAACCTGATATATAATTTTGAGGCTAGTATATTTTAGTTAATTTTGCATAAAATTTATTAGATGGATAAATTAAAACAACGCTGGGGATTAAAATCAAATTTAGAAGTAATTCTTGTATTTATTGTATTTTCTATTAATGGTAGTTTTGCAGCTAAAATTGCAGGTCCTTTAACGCATTTTATTGGCTTAGATTATGACACTACAAACCCTTGGATCTTTTGGCCGGTACGTATAGTATTAGTTTTCTTGGTGTATCAAACAACTTTACCTATAGTTGGTTGGTGCTTTGGTTTATATAACTTCTTTTGGAATTTTAGCAAAAAAACGCTTTCAAGAATTGGTTTTAAACGATTCTTTAAAGAAGAAGTTTCAGAAATTAAAAACTAACTTTTAAATGCTACCAATTGATGAAATTATTGGCGATGGGAATTTCAGGGTGTGTTATGCACTAAAAAATTCGGATTTATCAGTTAAAATAAACCGAAAATTTGTAACCAAAAAAATAGCTGGACAAACCATTTCTTTACCTGCTTTTATTTTTTCATTGCTCAAATTTGGAACGATTAACCCGAATAAAAAAGAGTTTGAAATCATACAACAATTACCTTTCGAACTAAAACCGTATTTACCAAATCACATTGAATATAAAGACGGAAATTTAATTCAAAGCAGACCAAAAGATTATAACGGTGAGTATTCTTCTACAGTTATTAAATACGGTAAAGTTGATAATAACGTATTTTGGAATCACGTTCATGTGATAGAATCCATATTTATAAAACACCAGTTTTTTCCGTTGGATATTTTTAGGGGGGGAGGCAATGTTATCATTGAAAAAATTTCTGAAAGTGAATGGAAACCTGTCATAATTGATATTAAACGTGTTGGTTACAGACCCATAGTTGATTCGTTAGATTTTAAATTGATCTTTAAATCGGCACAGCAAAAGAAATTTTTGCAACGCATGCAAGCATTTAAACAAAAATACCAAGCATAAAAAATCCCGATTGCATCGGGATTTTTTATTTAAAAATTAAGAAGTTTTTCAATTTTTTTAGGAATGTCCGTATTGTCTAACAAGCCAGTGAATTGTTCAGCTCCGGGTCCAAAAGCAAAAATTGGCACCATAACACCGGTATGTTTACCGGTTGAAAATTCGGCTTTTAATGTTCCTTTTTCCACATCTCCTTTTACAAGGGTCAAACCACCGGTTTCATGATCAGCTGTAATTACCACTAAGGTGTTTTTATCTTTTGCAGCAAATTCCAGTGCAATGCCAATTGCTTTATCAAAATCTAGGGTTTCTTCAATAATATAAGTGATGTCGTTGGCATGTCCTCCCCAATCGATCTGAGAACCTTCAACCATCAGAAAAAATCCATTTTTCTTAGTCGATAACACATTTAAAGCAGTTTGAGTTGCCACTTGCAACATATCCTTTCTTTCTGCCACTCTGCCATTATGTTCAGGTGCGGTTAATCCGGCTAACTTTCCAGATTTTACGGTTTTAATTTGATTGATATCTTGCAATACCGTATAGCCCTTTTGTTTAAGTTCAGCTGCTAAGTTTCTACCGTCCTTACGTTTTGTAAAATGATCATATCCGCCACCAATAAATACATCGATATCCGTTTTTAAAAAATCAGCTGCAATTTCTTCATACATATTTCTATGCGGTTGATGTGCAATAAATGAAGCCGGTGTAGCGTGTGTTATGGCAGATGTTGAGACCAATCCGGTTCCCATATTTTTATCAATTGCTTTTTCTAAAATTGTTTTAACTGACACTTTATTATCATCAACACCAATTGCTGCATTGAAGGTTTTAATACCGCAAGCTATAGCAGTTGCCCCAGCTGCAGAATCGGTTATGTAATCTTCGGATGAATGCGTAGTACAAAAACCAGAAAACTTGCAGTTAAATAAGTTTAATTGCCCTTTATTTGCGGTGAGTGCCGCAGCAATTTGGGTAGCACCCATACCATCACCTATCATTAATATTACATTTTTAGGCTTGGTTGCTTTAAATTTATGATCAAAGGTTTTAACAGGATGTATATCCTTGTTACCTACATAAGTTGCTAAAGAATCTTTGTTAGCTTTAACCGAGTAATCTTGTGCCTGAACAAAATAAATCGATAATAAAAGCACAACTAGAATGGAAAATCTATAGTTCATGGAATGTGTATTTTTTAAAAATTTTAGCAAAACTACTATTTTAATTTATCTTTAAACAGTTTTCTGAATTTTTCAATTTTTGGTGTTATGACAACCTGACAATACGGTTGAAATTTATCTTTAAAATAATAATCCTGATGGTATTCTTCAGCAACATAAAAAATAGAAGCTTGGGTAATTTCTGTAACAATAGGCTTTGGATATATTTTTTCCTTATTAATACGCTTAATCATTGTCTCAGCCAGTTCTTTTTGCTCAACAGTATGGTAAAAAATAGCCGATCGATATTGTGTTCCTACATCGGCCCCTTGTCTATTTAAGGTTGTTGGATCGTGGGTTAAAAAGAATATGTATAGCAGATCTTTATAACTAACAACAGCAGGATCAAATGCTATTTGGATGGCTTCTGCATGTCCGGTTCTTCCTGTTGATATTTCAGTATACGTTGGATTTTTAAAGGTTCCTCCGGTATAACCCGAAGTTACTTTTAGTACGCCTTTAACTTCTTCGTATATGGCTTCGGTACACCAAAAACATCCGCCGGCAAAAGTGGCTAGTTCTGTTTGCATCGCAGTTTGATTTAGAGTTAAAAATTTCTTTTCATCATTTTTACATGAAATAAGTATTGATAAACAAATTAGTAAGCAGTTATACTTAAGCATTGTATATTTTTTACATCGATTTTAATGTGTCTACAACCACTTTCAACATGGCTTCTGTAAAATCCAAATGCGTAACCATACGCATTTTACCTTCTCCCATAGATATCAGTAATATGTTTTTAGATTTTAAATAACTAACAAAATCATCTTGAGAGATTAAATCATTTAAATAAAAAATGATAATGTTTGTTTCAATTGGTTCTACTTCTTTAACAAAGCGACAGTGTTCCAAGGCTTCTCCCAATTCTTTTGCTCTACGATGATCATCTGCCAAACGTTCTATATGATGGTCTAAAGCAAAGTTACCGGCTGCAGCCAAATAACCTACTTGCCGCATTGCACCTCCAAATAATTTTCTGATTCTTAGTGATTTTTTAATGTGTTCATGCGTTCCAACCAACACAGATCCTATGGGTGCTCCCAACCCTTTTGACAAACATATCGATATGGTATCAAATAGTTTTCCGTACTCTTTAGGTGATTCATTTTTGGCCACTAGAGCGTTAAAAATTCGTGCACCGTCTAAGTGTAAAATCAGCTTATGATCGTCACATACTTTTCTGATTTTTTTTATTTCATTGATATCCCAACAGGCGCCACCTCCTTTATTGGTAGTGTTTTCTATTTCTACTAAGGAAGTTATAGGGGTATGAATGTTGTTTTTATCATTTATTCTTTCGAGTACTTGTTGAGCGGTAAACATACCTCTGTAACCATCAATCAAATTACATGAAATGCCCGAATTAAAAGATGGACCTCCTCCTTCAAAATTATAAATATGGGCCCATTTATCGCATATAACCTGCTCTGCAGGTTGCGTGTGCAATTTTAATGCTGTTTGATTTGCCATGGTTCCTGAAGGAAAAAATAAACCTGCTTCCATTCCAAATAAAGCAGCTATTTTTTCTTGTAGTGCCAAAACTGTTGGATCGGCCATAAAAACATCATCCCCAACCTCTGCATTCATCATTGCTTTTAACATTTCGGGAGTTGGTTTGGTAACCGTATCGCTTATTAAGTTTATTTCCATTTTTTATAAAAATTATTGGTTGAAAGTGTATTTTTGTAGCATGTTTACATCCGATCAAATAAAAGACCTCAACGAACGCATTGGCAAGTTAAGAACTTACCTCGACATTGACAAAAAGCGCATCGAAATAAGTAACGAAGAAGAAAAAACAGCCAATCCCGATTTTTGGAACAATCCTAAAGAGGCTGAAGTTTTTATGAAGGTATTGCGATCCAAAAAAAAATGGGTTGAAGATTTTGAAAAAGTAGTACAGTTGAACAATGATTTGGGGGTTGTTTATGATTTTTTTAAAGAAGATGAAGCTACTGAAATCGAAGTTCAAAATTATTACAAAAAAACCCTCGGTCTTTTAGAAGCAATTGAGTTTAGAAACATGCTTTCTGATGAAGGTGATAACTTAAGTGCAGTACTCCAAATTACGGCCGGAGCAGGTGGTACTGAAAGTTGTGATTGGGCAGAAATGTTGTTGCGTATGTATATGATGTGGAGTAACAAACAAGATTTTAAGGTTAAAGAGTTGAACTATCAGGCAGGTGATACCGCCGGAATTAAAACCGTTACTATTGAAATTGAAGGCGAGTATGCCTTTGGTTATTTAAAAGGAGAAAATGGGGTACATCGACTGGTACGGATTTCTCCATTCGACAGTAATGCCAAACGTCATACGTCTTTTTCCTCAGTTTATGTTTATCCCTTGGTTGATGATTCGATTGAAATTGAAATTAATCCTTCAGAAATTTCATGGGAAACCATGCGAAGTTCTGGAGCTGGTGGACAAAATGTAAACAAAGTGGAGACGGCTGTTAGGTTACGCCACTTTCCTACCGGTATTGTAGTTGAAAATTCGGAAACACGCTCGCAACTTGACAATAAACTAAAAGCCATGCAATTGTTAAAATCGCAATTGTATGAAATTGAATTGCAGAAAAAAATAGCAAAACGCAAAGAAATTGAAGCCAATAAAATGAAAATTGAGTTTGGTTCTCAAATCAGAAATTACACCTTACATCCGTATAAATTAATTAAAGATGTTCGCACTCAAGTTGAGACTTCAAATGTTGATGATTTCTTAAACGGTGCAATAGACGATTTTTTAAAAGCATACTTAATGCAATCTGGACAAAAAAATACCAATGAAAATGGAACATTTTAAAATTTATCACAACACACGCTGTAGAAAAAGCAGGGAAGGTTTAGCAATTTTAACTTCAGTAACCAACCAATTTGAAGTGGTTGATTATATAAACAATCCGCTTTCTAAATTAGAAATAAAAGATCTTTTATTGAAACTTGGCATAAAGCCTTTATAATTAGTTAGAGTAAAAGAAGCTATTTGGAAGGAAAATTATAAAGGAAAACTTTTAACGGATGACGAAATCATTGAAGCCATGGTTTTACATCCAAGATTAATTGAACGACCAATTATTGTCAAAAACAATGAAGCTATAATTGGAAGACCTGTTGAAACAATTGCATTTTTTATAACTAAATAAATTGCTTCTTATTATTAATTTACTATTTTTGATAAAATTTAAGTTTTTTTTAACATTTGTAATTTATTTTTATTGCTTTACACATGAATCAAAAAAACGTATATTGTTAAATCAAATTGCTGTATTTTGAAATCATATATTACTAATTTAGTCGTATTAATTTTTGTATTAACTAGTTATTCTCAATCAAATTCAATAAATTTTTTTAATGTCAAAGGAACTGTTTTAGACAGTATAAGCAAACAACCCCTCGAATTTTCTACAGTTACTTTTACAAATAATTCTTCAAAAAAAAATATACCCATTGGTGCAATAGTTGATAGCAATGGTAATTTTAAATTAAGAGTACCCCAAGGTATTTATACTGTTCATGTTACTTTTTTATCATATCAACCTATAAAATTAGAAAACGTTTATATTTATGACAATGTAAACTTTGAGCCTTTTAACCTAAAACTAAATCCTGTAGACTTAGACGAAGTTGAAATTTTAGGCACCAATAAATCTGTAGTTTCTAAACTGGATAGACTTATTTATTTTATAGGAAAAGATTTAACAGTTACGGGAGGTAGTGCACTTAATGCATTGAAAAACATTCCTAATATTTCAATAAATCCAGATGGAGGTGTTAGTTTGCGTAATGACCCAAACGTAGTTATTTTAATAAATGGCAAGCAATCTATACAAGGAAATACAGAATTATTAAACAATATAGGGGTAGAGTCTATTGAAAAAGTTGAAATTATTTCTGTCCCTTCTTCAAAGTTTTCTGCTCAAGGAACGGCTGGACTTATAAATATTACACTTAAAAAAGGTACCAATAACGGATTAAATTCGTCTTTAAGTATTTCTGCAGGAAATCCGGAGTATTACGGGGCTGCAATCAATTTTAACATCAAAAAAAACAAAGTAAATATTCATAATACCAGTGGTTATTTAGAGCGAAAAACACCAGGTAATGCATTTATTTTTAATGAGCAATTTTCTAACGATTTAACAACTGGTTATTACGAAGATTTACGGGATTACAGCAGAAACAAAAATGTTTTTAATTCTGTTTTAGGAATTGATTATGAAATCAATGATTCGGCTACATTAAGCGCTGCTGCAACTCTAAATATTGTAAACGGTAACAATATAACTAGCAATAGATCTAATTTTTACAACTCAAACTTAAACCTGCTTTTTGCTCAAAATTTAGACGAGACCACAAAAATTGACGATGATTTGGTTGAATATTCGTTTAGTTACAATAAATTATTTACAACAGAAGGACACTTATTAAATTTGTATTATATATATGAGAAACAATTAGACAATCAGTCCAAACTGTTAAATAATTTTGAGATTTTTCCCAATACACAAAATCTACGCGCTAAAGATTTACTAATTGGTGAAGATAAATCAGTTAAAAATCAATTATTTGGCTTTGATTATTCGCTACCTTTTGCTAAAAACTCCTTGTTTGAATTAGGTTATGAAGGTGCTACAGGATTAATTACAAATGATTATCAATACAATACATTCAATGTAAGCAATTTAAATTTTGAATTGAATCCAAACTTCTCAAACTTTTTTGAATACGATGAATTAGTTCATTCATTCTATACGCGATTGGAAACCAGTTTTGGAAAACTTTCTATTTCAGCCGGTTTACGGGTAGAGATTTCTGATGTTGATTATACCTTAACAACCAATATGTTAACCTATAAGTATGATAAAACTGATTATTTTCCATCATCGCATATTTCTTATGAAATAAACGATACCAATAATTTAACCTTTAGTTATGGAACCCGTATTTTCAGACCTACCTATTGGTATTTGAATCCGTTTGAAACTAAGATAAGTGAAACCAATATAGTTGTTGGAAATCCAAATCTAGAACCGTTTTTTAGTGACATCTACGAACTTAAGCATTTAAATAAGGGAAGTAAATTTTCTGTAAACACTTCTGTTTATATCAAAGATTATTCAAATGCACCAGAACGCATAACGTACTCAACCGGTTCATTTGTAAATGGTGTATCTATTGAAAAAACAACCTACAAAAACATCGCAAGTTTACATCAGGTTGGTTTCGAAAACTTTACAAATTACACACCGCTTAATTGGTTAGGTTTTTCTGGCGGATTCAATATTTACAACTCAAAACAAGATGGAAGTTTTACCTATATCGATGCAACTAACACTTCGAAAACAATAGATTTTTCTTCGGATGATTTAAGTGGATATGCCACTTTTAATTTGAAATTAAAAGTTTTTAAAGATTGGAACTTTCAAAGTACATATAAGTATTATGCGCCTTCAAAAGGTGCAATTTCAAAACGTAAAGAATATAGTTATGTGGATATTGCATTGAGTAAATCATTTTTGAATAATAAAGCGGCTATCACTTTAAATTATTCTGATGTTTTTGATACAAACACTATAGAACGTATCATTAACACAGAATCTACCTATACAAATAATTTCATTCAATGGAATGAGCCTTCGTTCTTAATTAACCTTACCTATCGATTTAACAAAAACAACAAAACTCCTTCCAAAGAAATTGACAAGGACAGAATGATTATGTTTTAAGCCCTTTATTTTAACATTTCAATTAACATTTATTTAACTAAGTTGCATCTAAACTAAAGTAGCTTTGTGCTGTCTAACATGACAATTAAATAAAACGTAAAAATTTATGAAAAGAATCTTTTTCTTTGTATTTATTGGATTTATTACTTTAAATACAGTAAAAGCACAATCGCCAAATTTTAATCCTGAGGAAGTTATTTCCATGCAAATGGAAAAAATTCAGCCAGCCTTGGATTTAGACAATCTCGAAGCCATTTTAATGAAAAACATCCTTATAAAATACACTAAAGAACGGATGGCGTTAAGAGGACAAAATCTTGAAAGAGAAGTTTTGATGGAAAGAAATAAAGAAATTTCTGAAAAACAAGATGCCGAACTTAGTGAACTATTATCTGAAGAACAACTAGAAAAGTTCAAAAAATTACAAGAAGAATTTAGAAACCGCAACGCAAACCCAGCTAAAAGAGCAGGAGGTGCAGGAAGAATGTAAAAATAAAAAACAATTAATTTAAATGAAAAAACTTATTTTAATTACACTAGCATTACTAGTGTCAGTAACAGTTTTTGGTCAACAAAAAGGGCCGGCTAAATATAGCATAACCGGAAAAGTATATGATAAAGAAACAAATCAACCGTTAGAATATTCAACAATTATTGTACAACCGGTAAAAGGTAAAAAAGTATCAGGTGGTATTACCAATCAAAAAGGCGAATTTGAAGTAGAAGTGCCAGATGGTGAATACAATATTACAATTGAATTTTTGTCATTTCAATCGCACCTTATAAAAAATAAAAAAATAAGCAGTAATACCAATTTAGGGACTATTAAGCTGGAAGAAGATTCGCAAACGCTAAAAGAAGTTGAAATTGTTGCAGAAAAAAGTACGGTAGAAATCAGGTTGGATAAAAAAGTTTACAATGTTGGCAAAGACATGACCGTTAAAGGAGGTAATGCAGCCGATGTTTTAGATAACGTCCCTTCTGTTTCTGTAGATGTTGAAGGGAGAGTAAGTTTGAGAGGCAATGAAAACGTTCGAATTTTAATTGATGGAAAACCTTCTGGTTTGGTAGGTTTAAGCTCAACTGAAGCACTGAAACAATTACCGGCCGATGCCATTCAAAAGGTAGAAGTTATAACCAGTCCATCTGCGCGTTATGATGCTGAAGGCACCGCCGGAATTTTAAACATTGTATTGCGAAAAGGTAAAAATTTAGGTTACAATGCCTCTGTGAACACTTCGGTTGGTTACCCAGATAATTTCGGAATTTCTGCAAATCAAAATTATAGAGGAGAGAAAGTTAATCTTTTTTCAAACATCGGATATAATTATAGCGACGCTCCTGGAAATGCTTCTAATAAAACACAATACCTTAATAACGGTGTAACATCTAGTTATTTAAATGAAGACCGTGATTATGTTCGTGACAGAAACAGTTTAAACCTTAATGCAGGTTTAGAGTTCTTTTTATCAGAAAACAGCTCTTTAACTACTTCAGTTGTTTATAGAAATTCTGGTGGAGGCACTAAAGTTGACAATTTATCTGATTATTTTAATGCAGCAAAAGTCTTAACGTCTCAAAATGAACGTATTGAAAATCAGGATCAGGATAATGAAACATTGGAATTCTCAGTTAATTACACCAAAAACTTTAATAAAGATGGCCATAAATTAACCATCGATTTACAAGCTCAGGATTCTAATGAAGATTCAGAATCCAGAATTTTTGATCGTTATGTGTATCCAACAGCTACCTTACCAACATACGATAGAACATCTACCGATGAAAATCAAAAATCGTACTTAGCTAAATTAGATTATGTATTGCCAATAGGAACAGCATCGCAGTTTGAATTTGGTTATAAAAGCAATTTCTCTACCAACAATAACGATTATGTTGTTGAAGATTTAATAAATGGCCTTTGGGTTAACGATATTAATTTTTCGAACGAATTGGAATTTACAGAAAATGTTCACGCTTTATACTCGCAATATGGCAGTAAAAGAGGTAAATTTTCTTACTTGTTTGGATTGCGCTGGGAATACTCTGACATCGAAATTGATTTGAAAACAAATAACGAGGCCTATTCAAAAACTTACGAAGGATTATTTCCAACGGCTAACTTTAGTTATGAGTTTTCAGAAGATCAAAGCATTACTTTTGGTTATAGCAAACGCTTAAGAAGACCACACGGACGTCAATTAAATCCTTTTAAAAGTAAATCATCTGAAACCAGTATTTTTGTTGGAAACATCGATCTGGACCCAACCTATTCTAACTCTTTTGATTTAGGTTACTTAAAACGATGGGAGAAATTTACCTTAAATTCATCCATTTACTACAGACATACTACCGGTAATTATGAAATGATCACTGAAGAAAGCGGCGATACTTTTAACGGATTACCTATTTTAATCAGGACATTTATTAATTTATCAACTAACGATAACTATGGCTATGAATTAACTGCCAGTTACAATCCGTTAGAATGGTTACGATTAAATGGAAGTTTTAATATGTTTAAATCTATTACTGAAGGAGAATACAACGGTAGAAGTTATGATTCAAAAGATATGAATACCATTTCCAGATTTAACTCGAGAATAACCTTACCTAAAAAAATAGATTTTCAAACGACCTTGATGTACAGAGGACCACAAGAGAGTGCCTTTAGCAAATCTAAAGGAATGTTTTCTGCAAACGTTGCCTTTAGTAAAGATGTTATGAAAGATAATGGAACTATTGCATTTAACGTTAGTGATGTATTCAATACACGTAAACGTGAATTTACATCAACTACTGATAGAACCATAACCGACAGTGAATTTCAATGGAGACAACGTCAGTTTATGTTAAGCTTTACGTATCGATTTAACCAGAAAAAGAAACCACAACGTAACGGACAACAAGAGGGTGGCGAAGAACCCATTATGTTCTAAAAACAAAAAAAGGTCTGATTTGTATCAGACCTTTTTTTCAATGAAAATTTTAGAACTATTCCTTTTTCGTTGATCTCAATTCCGAAACTTTTTCTTTAACCGCACCAAAAATCCAATACGGAATAACAAAAGTCATCAACAATAACATCAACCAAAAACCCATTGTAAAAACAGCTAAAAAAGCTAATACCCCAATAAATTGCGAAAAATCCATACGATTAAATTAATTAATTACTCAAAAATAACACATTAACAGTAAACATCATATTAAAAGTAAAATATTTTTATTTTATGTAACAATAGAGTAATCTTATTATAAATCATATGCTTAAATTTGTTGTAAACAAAATCAAATAATTAAACTCATGGAATATAGAATAGAAAAAGACACTATGGGCGAAGTTAAAGTCCCTGCCCATAAGTATTGGGGTGCTCAAACAGAACGTTCAAGAAATAATTTTAAAATTGGACCTGAGGGTTCAATGCCTTTAGAAATTATTTATGCTTTTGCGTACCTTAAAAAAGCTGCAGCACATGCTAATTTTGAATTGGGCGTATTGCCAGCTGATAAAAAAGAGATGATTTCTGCCGTTTGCGATGAAATATTGGCAGGAAAACTTAATGATGAGTTTCCGTTGGTAATATGGCAAACCGGATCCGGAACTCAAAGTAATATGAATTTAAATGAAGTTATTGCCAACAGGGCTCAAGTTTTAGGTGGTAGAAAAATTGGTGAAGAACCTATTTTAAAAGCTAACGACGATGTAAACAAATCGCAATCATCCAATGACACCTACCCAACAGGTATGCACATCGCCGCCTATAAAATGTTAATCGATGTAACCATTCCTGGCATTGAAAAACTTCGTGACACCTTACAACAAAAAGTAACCGAGTTTAAAGATGTTGTTAAAATTGGAAGAACGCATTTGATGGATGCCACTCCTCTTACGTTAGGACAAGAGTTTTCTGGTTATGTATCGCAATTAAATCACGGTTTAAAAGCCTTAAAAAATACCTTACCGCATTTAGCCGAATTAGCATTAGGGGGTACAGCCGTTGGAACCGGACTTAATACGCCTAATGGTTATGATGTACTGGTAGCTAAAAAAATAGCTGAATTCACTAACTTACCATTTGTAACTGCAGAAAATAAATTTGAAGCCTTGGCCTCGCATGATGCCTTTGTAGAATCGCATGGAGCGTTGAAACAATTGGCTGTTTCATTAAATAAAATAGCCAATGATATCAGATTATTAGCTTCCGGACCACGCTCAGGAATTGGTGAAATTTTAATCCCTGAAAACGAACCGGGTTCTTCCATCATGCCAGGAAAAGTAAATCCAACGCAACCTGAAGCGCTAACCATGGTTTGCGCACAAGTTCTTGGAAATGATGTGACCATCTCAATTGCAGGCACTCAAGGTCATTTTGAGTTAAATGTTTTTAAACCGGTAATGGCTGCTAATTTCTTACAATCAGCACGTTTGTTAGGCGATGCCTGTGTATCGTTTAATGACAATTGTGCTGTGGGAATTGAACCAAATTACGCCAGAATTACGGAATTGGTAAACAACTCACTGATGCTGGTAACGGCTTTAAACACTAAAATTGGGTATTACAAAGCAGCTGAAATTGCACAAACTGCTCACAAAAATGGCACTACCTTAAAAGAAGAAGCGGTGCGTTTGGGTTATGTAACTGCCGAAGATTATGACAAGTGGGTAATCCCTGCTGATATGACAGGAAGTATTAAGTAATTAAAATAAAAAAGTCCCGATATAATCGGGACTTTTTTATTTTATACATTTAATAATTCATACGATTGTTTCGCAATTTCTGCCTCTTCATTTGTAGGAATTATCAAGACTTTCACTTTCGATTTATCATCGTGTATTTCTGTTAACTTACGCGCTTTTACGTGATTCTTTTCTTTGTCAATTGAAATACCAAGATAATCCATATCTGAACAAATCAAATCCCGTAAGATAAATGAATTCTCTCCTACGCCTGCAGTAAAAATGATAGCGTCCAATCCGTTCATAACCGCAGTAAATGATCCAATATACTTTTTAATTCTGTAAGCATTCATATCTAAAGCTAGCTGACAACTTACATCGCCGTTTTCAGATCGTTCTTCAATATCTCTCAAATCGCTAAATCCGGTTAACCCTAACATTCCACTTTCTTTTTGAAGCATGTTGTTAATATCATCGATAGAATAGCCTAGGTTTTTAACCATATAAAAAATAACTGACTGATCGATATCCCCACTTCTGGTACCCATCATTAAACCGTTCATGGGCCCAAAACCTAACGAATGATCAACACTTTTACCATCTTTTATGGCCGTCATGCTACAACCGTTTCCAAGGTGAATGGTAATAATTTTAGATGATTTTTCGCCTAAATATTCTATGGCTTTTTCTGAAACATATTTGTGTGAGGTTCCATGAAATCCATACACTCTGATTTTATCTTCATCCAAAAATTTATTCGGAATGGCATACTTATAGGCTACGGTAGGCATGGTTTGATGAAAAGCCGTATCAAAAACAGCAATTTGTTTGGCTTCTGGAAAAATTTCTTCTGCTACTTCAATTCCCTCTAAATTTGGTGGATTGTGTAAAGGAGCCAAAAAGAAAAATTCTCTGATTTTATCTTTTACTTTTTGATTGATTACAACCGTTTTTGAAAAAGCACTTCCACCGTGCACTACCCTATGACCCACGGCTTCAATTTCGGAAGTTGATTTAATTACTCCAATTTCATCATTCATTAAAACAGTTGCAATTTTTTCTAATCCAACTTTATGATTTGGGATTTCTGTAACTTCTTCAATTTTTTGAGAATTCGTTTTGTAATGTAATTTAGAAGTATTTAATCCAATTCGTTCCACCATACCACTACATAAAACATTGGTAGAAGGCATTTCTATAAGTTGATATTTAATGGATGAACTTCCTGAGTTAATAATTAAAATTTTCATTATAGTATGTTATATTAAAGTCCTTGTGCTTGTATAGCCGTAATAATTACGGTATTAAATATATCTTCTGTGGTACATCCTCTGCTTAAATCGTTTACGGGTTTGTTTAAACCTTGCAACATAGGTCCTATTGCTAAAGCACCCGTTTCGCGTTGTACAGCTTTATAGGTATTGTTACCGGTATTTAAATCTGGAAATATTAATACTGATGCCTGACCGGCTACTTCTGAATTAGGCATTTTACTTTTACCTACTTTCATATCTACTGCTGCATCGTATTGTATTGGTCCTTCAATTTTTAATTCTGGACGTAATTTTTTAACCAATTCGGTTGCTTCTCTAACTTTATCAACATCCTGTCCTTGTCCTGAAGTACCAGATGAATACGATAGCATGGCAATTTTTGGTTCAATACCAAATGCTATACTTGAGTCAGCTGAAGATATTGCAATTTCTGCCAATTCAGCGGCGGTCGGATTTGGGTTGATAGCACAATCGCCAAATACAGAAACTCTATCTTCTAAACACATAAAGAATACAGATGACACAATAGATGTATTAGGTTTTGTTTTTATAAACTGTAGCGCTGGTTTAATAGTATGTTGTGTTGTATGAACCGCACCTGAAACCATGCCATCTGCTAAATTATGATGCACCATCATCGTACCAAAATATGATACATCCGTCATTAAATCGCGTGCCATTTCTAAATTAACGTTCTTGTGTTTACGCATTTCATAGAAAGACTGTGCAAATTGTTCGTACAAATCAGAATCAATTGGTTTTATTATGGTTGCTTTTTTAGGCACCAATGATAAACCAAGTTCGTTGCATTTTTTCTCAACATCCACTTTAGTTCCTAAAATGGTTAAATCAACGATATCTTGAGCCAATAACTGTTCTGATGCTAGTAAAATTCGAGTATCCATTCCTTCTGGAAGTACAATGTGTTTTTTAGCTTTCTTGGCGCGCTTTAATAAATTGTATTGGAACATTCGAGGAGTAATACCCTCAGGCTGAAATGTTACCAGTTTATTGGCAAGTTTTTCAACGGCTACATAATTATCAAATGAATTGATTGAGGTAATTATTTTTTGAGTATTTCCGGCATAGATTTTTGATCGAATTGCACCAATCTTATTGGTAACATTAAAGGTTCCTTCTTCAACAGCAATAATTGGAACTATTTGATTTAATCCTCTGATTAATTTCAAAATCGATTCTTCTGGTATAATATTACCTGTTAAAACAATACCAGAAATACTTGGATAATTCTTAGAAATGTGCGCTTGTAAGGCGCCTAAAATTAAGTCGGCTCTATCACCAGGTGTTATTACCAATACATTTTCCTGAATATGATTTAAATAATTGTGTAACTGCATGGCTCCAACTGCTTTAGGGCCTGTTTGGTTGTTTAAAAATTCTTCCCCAAACAATACTTTACCGTTCAAATCCTCCATTATCTCGCGCATCGTTGGTCTATCAAGCGAATCAATCATCGGAATTACATTTACCAATACATCTTCCGGCAAATAATTTTGCAAACTTGTTCTAACCAATTCTATATTAACGTGTTGAACTTTGTTAGCAAATACGCCCAACACCTCAACATCTTTGGCTTTAAATGAGTCATATGCTAAATACAGATTTTCTAAAAACCCATCCAAGGTTTTTCCTACGCCACTTTCAACAATCAACGTGGGAATCCCTAAATTCTTAGCAATCAGTACATTTAAATCAAGTTCTATAACGGTACCTTCTCCAGCAAAATCAGTTCCTTCAACTAAGACAAAATCAAATCGATCTTCTAAGTTTTTAAACTTATCAATAATAACATCTATAATTTCACCTACTTTACCTTTATTTTTCTTTTTAATTATTTTACTTCTAGTAAACGCATACGCTTCTTCATACTGCATGTCTAAATTAAAATGCGATAAAATAGTTGCCACATGATTGTCTTTTTCTCCTTCCTTTACATCGTTTATTATTGGTCTGAAATAACCTACTTTTGCTGTTTTTCCTAACAACAAACTCATTAAACCGATGGCAACAATAGATTTTCCACTGTTAGGTTCGCTAGTTGCTATAAATACTGCTTTATTCATTTTTAAAATTTTATGCAAAATTACTTCATAATTTGATTATTCTGAAATTATTTACAGTATTTTTTGACCATAAAAATGAAATTAACAATAAAAAAGTTTATTAACTGAAAATTTATTAATATTGAGTTTTTAAATATCTTTACATTATCAAAAAATCATTAAATGAAAGTATTAATCAAGTATATCAAGGAACTTCTTCAAATAAGAACTAAAGATACGTTGTTTATAAAAGGTGCAGAAATGAAGGAGTTACCTTTACTAAAGAATGCCTACCTAGTTATTGAAAATGATATTATAGATGATTTTGGTTTCATGGAAAACTGCCCAAATGACAAATTTGAATTAATTATAGACGCCACTAATAAAACTGTTTTACCCGCCTGGTGTGACGCCCACACGCATATTGTTTATGCAGGTAACAGAGTACAGGAGTTTGTAGACAAAATTAATGGTTTGAGTTATGAGGAAATTGCAAACAGAGGAGGCGGAATTTTAAATTCAGCACAAAAATTAAATGAAACCAACGAAGAACAATTATACCAAGAATCAAAAAAGCGACTAGAAGAACTCATGAAGTTAGGAACCGGTGCAATTGAGATAAAATCGGGTTATGGACTATCAACAGCAGGAGAATTAAAGATGTTACGTGTTATTAAACAACTCAAAAAGAATTACCCGGTAGCCATAAAAGCAACTTTTTTAGGCGCTCATGCCTTGCCAAGTAATTATAAAAGCAATAAAGAAGCTTACCTCAATTTAATTATTGACGAAATGCTTCCGCTAGTAGCGAGTGAAAATTTAGCTGATTTTATTGATGTTTTTTGCGAATCCGGGTACTTTACAGTTAAAGAAACAGAACAAATTATGAAAGCAGGATTAAAATATGGTTTAATCCCTAAAATTCATGTCAATCAGTTTACATCTATAGGTGGGATAAAAGCCAGTGTAAACCATAATGCTTTATCAGTAGATCACCTGGAAGAAATGACCGATGACGATATTGTTGCATTGCAAAATACCAAAACTATGCCTATTGCCTTACCAACTTGCTCATATTATTTAGGCATTCCATATACACCGGCCAGAAAAATGCTCGAAGCAGGTCTTCCATTGGCGTTGGCTTCAGATTACAATCCCGGTTCAACACCTTCCGGAAATATGAATTTTGTAGTTTCAACAGCCTGTATAAAGATGAAAATGACACCCGAAGAAGCTATAAATGCTGCAACCTTAAACGGGGCCTATGCTATGGGATTGGAAAAAACACACGGCAGTATTACTATTGGGAAAAAAGCCAATTTAATTATTACTAAGGAAATTCCGAATTATGCCTATTTACCGTATGCTTTTGGAACGAACAATATAGATACCGTAATTATAAATGGAGAGATTATTTAACTAGTTTTCTTAAAAATTCACCCATAATTTTTAAATCATTTAAATTACTCCAGTTAGAAGTATATTCTAAATTCATTTTCACTTTTTTAGGCCATATTTCTTTTAAATAATAGTCTGTTGGATTTGATTTTGTTGCCAATAGCTGCTCCTCATCAAGGTACCTAATAGTTGCTATGCTAATTAAACCAGGTTTGGATTTTAAAAATTCTTTATCCGAAGACATTAATCCATGGATAACTTCAGGCACATCGGGCCGTGGACCAACGATACTCATCGTTCCTACAAAAACATTGAAAAGTTGTGGTAATTCATCTAATTTGTATCTTCTTATAAAAGCGCCAAAAGAAGTTATGTTATCATTATTAGCAGTAAATGTATTTTCAGATTGATGAATTTTCATACTTCGAATCTTAAAAATATGAAACGGAATACCCTGTTCCCCTAGTCTAATTTGTTTAAAAATACCGAATGATTTAGTAGAAATACTAGCAACAATTATTAAAAACATCATGGGAACTATAGTAATTATAATTCCAATGCTTGAAAAAAACAAATCTATAAATCGCTTTACAGTTTTGCTCTTATTTAACACTGCTTGCATTGCTTTGATATATTCGCTCAATAATATCAACAACTTTCATGCCTTCTAACGCATTGGTTGTTATGGGTTTATTACCATGCAACACATCTACAACATTTTGAATTACATAGTGATGATTTTGAGCAGAACCTTTATAAGCACCGTAATCATTACCCGGATTGGTAGGTTCTAAAACCGGTAATTCATAATTTTCGATATGACAATAGGAAACTTCATTCATGTACTGACCCCCAATTTTAAGAGATCCTTTCTCTGCAATAATAGTCATGGAGCTTTCTAAATTTTGATTCCAAACCGAAGTTGAAAAATTCAAACTTCCCATTCCGCCATTAACAAAATCAAATGACACAATTCCTGAGTCTTCGAAGTCGGTTAAGTGTTGATGATTAAAATCGCGCATTTTAGCATTGATGTTGGAAATATCGCCAAACAACCAATACATTATATCTATAAAGTGAGAAAACTGTGTAAATAAGGTACCGCCATCTAATTTTTTATCTCCATGCCAATTTTTACCATTATAATAGCGTTCATCTCTGTTCCAAAAACAATTAAAATGAACCGAATAAAGTTCGCCTAATATATTTTCATCGATTAAATTTTTAACCCAAACCGATGGTGGAGAATACCTGTTTTGCATAACAGCAAAAACATGTTTGGATACATTTAAGGCTTTAAAAATTACTTTTTCGGCATCACTTTTAGTCAACGCAATAGGTTTTTCAATCACCACATGATGCTTAGCTTCAAGCGCTTTTATAGCTTGTGATGCATGAAAACCATTGGGTGTAGCAATTGTAATAACATCTGCTTCTAAAGAACTGTTTAAATACTCTTCTAAACTTTTAAAAAATGGTACATTAAAGGCCTCTATTTTTAATTCTTCTTGAGGTTTTATATCTACCAATGCAACCAACTCAGTTTCTGCATTACGTTCAATCATTTCAGCATGACGCTTCCCTATATGCCCACATCCAACAACAACAAATTTTATGGGTCTGTCTTTAATTAATTGCATTCTTATTTTTTATTAAAGAGTTTTTTAAATATTGATTTTTTAGTGTTATTTACTTCTGCATAATTCCCGTAACCATATCCATATCCATACCCATAACCGTAACCGTAACCATAATTGTAACCATATTTAGAGGTCATTTTAAATTCATTTAAAATAAAACTTACATTTTTTATTTCTTGCTTTTGGTACTTGTTATTAATTATTTTAAGCATTTCTCGCTTGGTAAATCCATGTCTTAGAACATAAAGTGTTGTATCTGAAAACTGTATTAAGTCGATGGCATCAGAAACTAAACCAACCGGTGGAGAATCAATTACCACATACTCATATTGCTCTTTTAAAAAATTTATTAAATCAATGGTTGATTGCTTTAAAATTAACTCACCAGGATTAGGCGGAACCGGACCAGAGGTTATAACATCTAAGTTTTCTATATTGCTTTTTTGTATTATATCTGATAAATTATCTTGCCCAATTAAATAGCTTGAAACACCTTTTTCATTGCTAATCTCAAAATCTCGATGAATTTTAGGTTTTCTTAAATCCAATCCCACTAAAACTGTTTTTTTACCACCAATGGCTAGTACAGATGCTAAATTCATGGAAACAAATGTTTTACCTTCGCCACTAACAGATGAAGTAACTAAAATTGTTTTAGCATCTTGGTACTTTTCCCTATCAAACAAAAATTGGATATTAGAACGCAATGCCCTAAACGATTCTGAAATAGCCGATTTTGGATTTAAATATACAGCCAATCCAGATTTCTCCGTATTTACTCCAATTACTCCTATTACCGGAATTTGAGAAAGTGTCTCAATTTCTTCAACAGAATATATGCGCGTATCTATTAAATCTATAGCAACTATTACAAAAATTGGAAATAAAATACCTAATAAAATAGCTACCATATAGTTAAACTCAGTTCTTGGAATTGACGAACCTTGTCCCACATCTTTTGCCTTATCTAAAACTGTTATGTCAGAAACACTGGCAGCAATAGCAATGCTAGCCTCGTATCTTTTTTGCATCAGAAAAATATAGTTAGATTCGGTTAACTCATACTTTCGTTGAAAGTTTAACAATTTCTGTTCCTTTTTTGGTAATGTTGACAGTTTGGATGAATAATTTCCAATCCTTTTTTTAATATTATTTAAGTTTACTTGTGTAGTATTTTTTAAGGATGATAAATTTTCTAACAATACCGACTTTGTTGTTTCTATTTCCTGATTTACAGCAATATAAGACGGATGTGTTACCGTAACATTTTTTGCAAGCTGCTCTCTTTTAACTGACAGCTCTGTTAATTTAGAAACTGCAGATCCAATGGCTGCATCTTCTATATTGATAATTGCAGGAGCCGGTATTTTAGTAAAATCTTTAGATGTTAAGATATACTTTTCTAAATTATTAAAATACTGAAGTCGGTCGTTTACCTGTTCGTATAATTTATCCAATCCTTTGGTTTGAGAAAATATTTCTTGACCTTCTGCCGACAAATCATAGATTGCATTTTGTTCTTTAAAATTTCCAATATTGCGTTCTAAACTTTTTAAACTATCCGAAGCCAAGGCAAACTGCATATCAATAAACCTACGTGTACTGTGAGCGTAATTTGTTTTCTCATTTAATTCATCTTCGGCCAGTACTTGAACTGATGTATTTAAATAATCTACAATTCTATTTTTATTAGGCCCCATCATCGAAATTTCTAATAAAGAAGTTCCTGAAACCGGATTTGACCTAACCCCTAAATACCTCGATACTACACCATCAACACTGTTAAACTTTATAAAATATACACCACCATTGCCTGTATATTCATTATTAGAAACCAATTTTAGATTTAGAAAAGGTAAGTTTAATTGTGTTCCTATTTGAGCATTTACTACATACTCTGAATCTTTTGGTTTATATACTTCTGTTTCACCAGTTTGATAATTAATAAGGGTTTGATTTGACTTATCAGGAAAAGCTATTGATAATTTATAGTTTATAGCATCAAAAAATTCAATCTTTATTAACGTATTTAATAATTGTGGTTGCTCTGAATCAATTTCAACTTTAAATGGAGTTTTGCCATAAACGTCTTCCATTCTAAACCTACCTTCTTCTAAATAATCAATATAAAATTGTAATTTTTTAACTACTTTTTCATTGTGTGATCTCGAAGACATCACCCTTCTAATTCCTTCAACTTTATCGCTTACACCGCCCCAGTTAAAGGCAATATTAGTACCTGTAGAAAAAAGTGGATTTTGCTTTTCTTTAACTGAAATTACGGTTCCTAGTCCGTAAATTCTTTGGGTAGAAATATTAACGTAATAGGCATAAGCTAATGCAATTGGAATGGTAATTAAAAACCACCGCCAATTCGCAATAATTTTAAAAATATAATGTCGCACATCTGAAATAGGATCAGAAATTACGTTTTTTTCCTTTTTATTTTTAGCCATTTTTATTAAAGATTTTTAATTAAAATAACTGAACTGGCCACAAACGAAAGCACAGATACTAAGGTTGTAAAAGTTTGTAAAGCTGTTGTTCCGGTACCCAGCGTTTTTTGATACAACGGACTTACATATATTACATCGTTTGGTTGAATATAAAAATGTTCTGAATCGAAAACTGCAATATCTGTTAAATCAAGTGTAAACTTTTGAACACCATCAATAGTTTTTCTGATGATTGTAACTTCCTTTTTGTTACCTGTTGTAGGAATTTCACCAGCATTGGCAATTGCTTCTACTATACTTACTTGATTTTGCATTAAGTGTTTAGTCCCCGGAGAACCAACCTCGCCAGTTACTGTAAATTTAATACCTGCTAATTTTAGGTTTACAAACAACGATTTAGAATTTTTGAAATATGCCGATAATTCTTTTTCTACTTTCTCGCGTGCTTCTGTTTCGGTATACCCTAAAACATTAATTTCACCTAAATACGGAATCCTAATATTTCCATGTCTGTTAACTGTATATCCATTAAAATACAAATCTCCACCAAGTTCCGATGTTTTAAATAAGGAAACAAGAGTGTTATCTTCAGCTTTAATATCTATAGAAACAATGTCATTTATTTGTAATCTGTATGGTTGATTTGATAATTTTTGAATTTCTGTTTTTAAAACCGGATCTCCTTGAAAATACGTTAAGTCTTTCGTGGTTATACAAGAAGATATTAAAAAACTTAAAAATATTACAGCTATAAATTTATTCATAACATAGAAAACTTATGCACAAATATAACTGATAATGCTAAAAGTCAACAATTTTTCTATTAAATTCGTGCTAAAATTAACGGTGATTCAACAGCTTTTGTCTTATGTAAAATTTTTATGGCATTCAACTAATCAACATGGGGTGCATTCTCCATTTGTTTATAATTTAGTTACTAAATGTTTTTATGTTGAAACTGGAATACATAAAAAACATCGTTTTAAACAATATAAAAATCACTTATTTAATAACACTCAACCAATAGAGGTAAATGATTTAGGCGCAGGCTCTAAAGTATTTACATCTAACAAAAGAAGCGTAAAATCTATTGCCAAGAATGCAGGAATTTCGAAAAAAAAAGGCGAATTATTAATACGATTGGTAGCATATTTTAAACCTACATCTATTCTTGAGTTAGGAACATCCGTAGGATTATCAACTTTTTGTATTTATTTAGGAAATAAAAACAGCAACATTATTACAATGGAAGGTTGTTTAAATACCGCTAAAATTGCAGAAAAAACTTTAAAAATGTTTGGTGCCAATCCCAACATAGTTATTGGTAATTTTGACGATAAGTTAGCAGAAACTATAAAAAATAAATCCTTCGATTTAATTTATCTTGATGGTAATCATCAAAAAAATGCAACTTTACGCTATTTTGAGCAGATATTAAATGTAATTCATAACGATTCTATTCTTATATTTGATGACATTCATTGGTCTGATGAAATGACACAAGCATGGGAAGTCATTAAAAATCATCCAAAAGTTACCGTAAGTATTGATACATATTTTTGGGGAATTGTTTTTTTTAGAAAGGAACAAGTTAAAGAACATTTTATAATTAGAATTTAAGCTATGAAAATATATACAAAAACAGGCGACAAAGGCAAAACTTCATTAATTGGAGGAAAACGTGTTTCTAAAGCTCATCTGCGTATAGAAACCTATGGAACAATTGATGAGCTTAATGCTTACCTTGGTTTATTAAGAGATCAACAAATTGATTCGAAAATAAAACAACTCTTAATTAAAATTCAGCATAAACTATTTACGGTTGGTACGTTACTAGCCATCGACCCTGAAAACGATACATTTAAATCAGCCGATAGTCCATACAAGCATTTAAGTATATCTGAAGAAGATATCACTCTCCTAGAAAATGAAATGGATTTAATGGATGCAAATTTACCTGCCTTACAACATTTTATTTTACCTGGAGGACATCAAATTGTGTCAATTTGTCATATTTGCAGAACAATTAGCAGAAAAGCAGAACGTAATAGTGTTGCTTTACAAGAAGATTCTATTGTATCAAACTCTATAATTAAATATTTAAACCGATTATCAGACTTTTTCTTTGTGTTGGCACGAAAGTTGACCTATGACCTAGGTTCCGAAGAAATAAAATGGAATCAACATTAAAATAAGTTCTTTTACATTAAAATATTTATTTTAAATCACTTGACTATATCATTTATATTTTTATTTTTGCAAAAATTTTAACATTAATTATTATGTATTGGACGTTAGAATTGGCATCATATTTAGCTGATGCTCCTTGGCCAGCAACAAAAGACGAATTGATAGATTACGCAATTAGAACGGGTGCACCGCTAGAAGTTGCAGAAAACCTTCAAGAGCTAGAAGATGAAGATGAAATCTATGAATCAATTACCGAAATTTGGGCAGATTATCCTACAGATGAAGATTACCTTTGGAATGAGGATGAATATTAAAACTTATTATAAAAAGAATATTAAAAAGTCTCATTGAGGCTTTTTTTTTGTTTAAATTTGAACCTTAAAAACTACTATAATTTATGAATTTATTAAATTCTATATTAAAAATATTTCTTGGCGACAAAAAGAAAAAAGACTTAAAAGGGCTTCAGCCCATTGTAGATGCCGTACATTCTTTTGAACAAGAAATTGCCTCATTAACCAATGATGAATTACGTCAGAAAACGCAGCAATTTAGAGAAGAAATTAAAAATAGAAATTTAGAATTTCAAACCAAAATAGACGCATTAAAAGAAAATGCTTTAACTGCAGAAATTTCTGAAAAAGAAGAAATCTACAATGAAATTGACCGTTTAGAAAACGAAATGTATGCTGAAACTGAAAAAACACTGAATGAGATTCAGCCTCAAGCATTTGCTTTAATAAAAGAAACAGCAAAACGTTTTACTGAAAACAAAACCATCATAGTTAATGCTACTCCATTTGACAGAGAACTTTCTGCAAAAAGAGATTTTGTTACCTTAGAAGGAGAAAAAGCAATATTTAACAATTCATGGGATGCTGCAGGCAAACCTGTTACCTGGGATATGATTCATTACGATGTTCAGTTAATTGGTGGAGCTGTATTGCATGGTGGTAAAATTGCAGAGATGATGACCGGTGAAGGTAAAACCTTGGTAGCTACCTTACCTATTTACTTAAATGCTTTACCTGGCAAAGGAGTTCACGTTGTAACTGTAAATGATTACCTTGCAAAACGTGATGCTGCCTGGATGGGACCACTCTTTGAATTTCACGGATTAAAAGTAGATTGTATAGACCACCACCAACCCAATTCTGCAGAAAGAAGAAACGCATACAATGCAGATATTACTTACGGAACAAATAATGAATTTGGTTTTGATTATCTGCGCGATAATATGTCACACTCTCCAAATGATTTGGTACAACGCCCACATAATTATGCCATCGTCGATGAGGTTGACTCGGTTTTGATTGATGATGCCCGAACTCCTCTTATTATTTCAGGAGCAACACCACAAGGAGACCGTCATGAGTTTAATGAGCTTAAACCTAAAGTAGACCGCTTAGTTCAACAGCAAAGTAGCTACTTAATCAGTGTATTAGCTGAAGCTAAAAAATTAATAGAAGAAGGCGATCATAAAGAAGGAGGTATAAAATTATTACGTGTTTACAGAGGTTTACCTAAAAATAAAGCCTTAATAAAATTTTTAAGTCAGGAAGGAATGCGACAGTTATTGCAAAAAACTGAAGCGTTTTATATGCAAGACAATTACAAAGAAATGCATGTAATTGATGCCGAATTGTTTTTTGTAATTGATGAGAAAAATAATTCAATCGAATTAACTGACAAAGGTATAAACCATTTATCTTCTGGCGATAACGACAAAAATTTCTTTGTTTTACCTGATATTGGAGTAGAAATTGGCGAACTTGACAATGCAGGGTTGCAACCCATGGAATTAGCGCAAAAAAAAGAAGAATTGTACCGCGATTTCAGCATCAAAAGTGAACGAATTCACACCTTAAACCAATTATTAAAAGCATACACACTTTTTGAAAAAGATGTAGAATATGTAATTATGGAAGGAGCCATCAAAATTGTTGATGAGCAAACTGGTCGTATTATGGAAGGCCGTAGATATTCTGACGGCTTACACCAAGCAATAGAAGCAAAAGAAAATGTTAAAATTGAAGATGCTACTCAAACCTATGCCACCATTACCCTACAAAACTACTTCAGAATGTATCGCAAATTGGCAGGTATGACTGGTACTGCAGTAACAGAAGCGGGAGAGTTTTGGGAAATTTACAAATTGGATGTTGTTGAAATTCCAACCAATAAACCATTGGCGCGTATTGATAGTGAAGATTTAGTATACAAAACTAAACGCGAAAAATACAATGCTGTAATTGATGAAATTGCTAAGTTAGTACAACAAGGCAGACCAGTTTTAGTTGGTACAACATCAGTTGAAATATCAGAATTATTAAGCAGAATGCTTAACCTGCGTAAAATTCAACACAATGTATTAAATGCCAAATTACACAAAAAAGAAGCAGATATCGTGGCAGATGCAGGTAAACCTGGTGTGGTAACTATTGCAACAAACATGGCGGGTCGTGGTACCGATATTAAATTGTCTGAAGAAGTAAAAAAAGCCGGCGGTTTAGCAATTATTGGTACAGAACGACATGACTCCAGACGCGTAGATCGCCAGTTAAGAGGTCGTTCTGGTCGTCAGGGAGATGTTGGTTCATCGCAGTTCTTTGTATCCTTAGAAGATAATTTAATGCGATTGTTTGGTTCTGAACGAATCGCCAAAATGATGGACAGAATGGGAATTCAAGAAGGTGAAGTAATTCAGCATTCTATGATAACCAAATCTATAGAACGTGCTCAGAAAAAAGTAGAAGAAAACAACTACGGAGTTCGTAAACGATTGTTAGAATATGATGATGTTATGAATGCACAACGTGAAGTAATATACAAACGAAGACGTCATGCATTGTACGGAGAACGATTACAAGTAGATATTTCAAATATGATTTATGATATTTGTGAATCTATCATCACCCAAAACAAAGAGTCAAAAGACTTTAAAAATTTTGAATTTGAATTAATTAGATTTTCATCGCAAACAGCGCCGTTTACCGAAAAAGAATTTAATGAAAAACCTGAACATGAGTTAATAGATACGCTATACACAACTGTTTATCAAAATTATAAAGAGCGATTAGAGCGCAATGCAATAGCTTCATATCCAGTTATTAAAGATGTTTACGAAAAACAAGGCGATCGCTATGAACGTATTGTAGTTCCGTTTACAGATGGCATTAAAACATTGCAAGTTATTACCAATTTAAAAGAAGCTTACGAAACACATGGTAAGGTTTTAATCAACGATTTTGAAAAAAATATAACCTTGGCCATCATAGATGAGGCGTGGAAAAATCACCTTCGCCAGATGGATGATTTAAAACAATCGGTTCAAAATGCATCGTACGAACAAAAAGATCCATTGTTAATTTACAAATTTGAATCTTTTGAATTATTCAGCAAAGCCTTAGAAAAAATAAACAAGGAAGTTTTATCCTTCTTATTTAAAGGCGAGTTACCAAACTTAAATACTTCCAATGTTTCACAGGCAAAAGAGCAAAAACGAGAGAAGGTACAATTAACGAAAGAAGAGTATCAAGAATCTACCCAAGCACACAATACGCAAGCGCCACAAGAAGTTGAAACTTTTGTAAGAACAGAACGAAAAATTGGTAGAAATGAACATGTAACCATTAAAAATGTGTTAACCGGAGAAAATAAATCGTTAAAATACAAACAAGCAATTCCGTTCCTTGATCAAGGAAAATGGGTATTGGTTGATGAAGATTAATATATAGCCATAAAAAAATCCCGAATATTCGGGATTTTTTATTTATTCAAAAGTTGTATTTAACTGTATATAATCTAAAAACTCGCGTCTAACACTTTCTTCTTTAAATTTACCTCCGTACTCTGCTGTTACTGTGCTGCTTTCAATATCTCTAATTCCTCTTGAATTTACACATAAATGCTTGGCATCAATTACACAGGCAACATCTTCTGTTCCTAGTGCTTCTTGCAACGATTGAACAATTTGCATATTTAAGCGCTCTTGAACCTGCGGCCTTTTAGCGTAAAAATCAACAATTCTATTCATTTTTGAAAGTCCAATTACCTTACCGTTAGAAATATAAGCCACATGCGCTCTACCTATTATTGGCAATAAGTGATGTTCGCATGTAGAATAAACCACAATATTCTTTTCAACCAACATTTCTCCATATTTATATGAGTTTTCAAAAGTTGATGGTTTCGGTTTTACCTCTGGATTTAATCCTCCAAAAATTTCTTTAACAAACATTTTTGCAACCCGTTTCGGAGTTCCTTTTAAACTGTCGTCTGTTAAATCCATCCCTAAAGTATGCAGAATCTGATACACATTTTCTTGAATTTTCTGAATTTTTTCTTCTTCAGAAATATCAAAAGCGTCTTTTCTTAAAGGCGTTTGGGCAGAAGAAGATTGATGATCATCATCATTATCATGGTTCAAATTGCTCATATTTTTTGCTGTTTCTTCTAACATCTTGCATTAATTAGCATGCAAAAGTACAATTTTTGATTTAAAATTTTTTTAAAAGTAGGTTTATTGTTTTAAAAGTTGCAATAACATATCAAAATTACCTGTTGATTGTTCTCCAGTTATCATATTTTTAACGGTATACGATTTGTTTTCCAATTCAGATGAACCAATTAAAACCACGTACTGAATATCCCTTTTATCAGCATAATTTAGTTGCTTTTTTAGCTTGGCATTATCTGGATATAACTCAGATTTTATACCATTTTCACGTAATAACTTAATTGTTTGAGTAGCAAAAAAGGCTTCATTATCTCCAAAATTGGTAAAAAGCACCTTTGGTTTGGGCAATGCTACTTTACTAAATAAGTTAAGTTCTTCCAATACTAAATAAATACGATCCAACCCAAACGAAATACCAATTCCGCTCATGTCTTTTAAACCAAATATACCTGTTAAATCATCGTATCTACCTCCGCCACCGATAGATCCCATTGAAACTTCTTTAGGTGGTACTACTTCTATAATTGCACCAGTATAATAATTTAGTCCACGAGCTAGTGTTAAATCTAACTCTAAATTTGAGGTGAATAAACCTACTGATTCAATAGTTTTAATTACAAAACTTAATTCATCAATTCCTTCAACCCCTTCTTTAGAATCACCTAACAATGTTTTTAATTGATGCAATTTTTCAATATTGGAACCAGATAACTTAAACAAAGGAGTTAGCTTTTCAATAGCTGCGTTGCTTATTCCTTTCTCCAACATTTCTTTTTTAACACCTTCTTCACCAACTTTATCAAGTTTATCAAGAGCTACTGTGAAATCAATCAATTTATCTGCTGCACCAATAACTTCAGCTATTCCAGCCAATATTTTACGATTGTTTAATTTTATGGTTACTCCTTTTAAATTTAATCGATTAAACACTGCATCGTATAACTGTATAAACTCAACTTCCTGCCATAATGATTTTGATCCAACGACATCTGCATCGCATTGATAAAACTCTCTAAAACGTCCTTTTTGAGGCCTATCTGCACGCCAAACTGGCTGTATTTGATAGCGTTTAAATGGAAACTCTAATTCATTTTGATGTTGAACTACATAGCGCGCAAAGGGTACTGTAAGATCATAGCGTAATGCTTTTTCAGAAATTTTTGCTGTTAGTTTATTACTGTCTTTTTGAATAAGTAAATCTTCATTTATTTTAGATAAATAATCTCCAGAGTTTAAAATTTTAAAAATTAACCGATCTCCTTCTTCTCCATATTTACCCATTAAGGTTTCAGAATTTTCGAACGAAGGCGTTTCGATTGGTTGAAATCCGAAATGCTCAAAAGTAGCTTTTATTATATTTATGATATAGTTTCTTTTTGCTACTTCTGTAGGTGAAAAATCGCGTGTTCCTTTCGGTATACTTGGTTTTTGAGCCATTTTAGATTTATGTATTTTTTGTTAGTTGTACTAAATAATTCTTTGCTGCTTCTAAATCAGCTTCAGTATCAATTCCAATTGGCATGTGATTGGTTAATACCATTTTTATTTTTTTATGATTTTCTAAAAATCGCAGATTTTCTAATTTTTCTGTTGCCTCTAATTGCGTAACAGGCATTTTTGAGATATCTAATAATGCTTTTTTCCTGAAGGCATAAATTCCTATGTGTTTGTAATAAACTCCATGTTTTTCATCACGCGGATACGGTATCGGTGCCCTTGAAAAATACATAGCAAAATTAGCCTTATCAACAACAACTTTTACATTATTTGGATTGTTAATTTCTATAGTGTTCTCTAATTTAAACATCAACGAAGCAACATCAACTTCCTTTTTAACATCCTTTTTAAAAACTTCAATAAGTTTTTCTAAAGGTTCTTTTTGAGTAAAAGGTTCATCTCCTTGTACGTTTATTACTACATCAATATCAAGATTCTCAATTGCTTCAGCAATTCTATCACTTCCTGATTCATGTTCTTTAATGCTTTTTATTACTTTACCACCGTAGTTTTTGATTTCTTCAAAAATGATTTCACTGTCTGTAACCACGTAAACCTCATCAAACAAACGTGTATTAACTACAGCTTCATAGGTTCTTACAATAACCGATTTTCCGCCTAAATCTTTCATTAATTTACCAGGGAAACGAGAGGCCTCGTATCGTGCAGGAATCATTGCAATTACTTTCATGTTAGTTCTTCTTTCTTTTTATTTAACATTCTTAACTTGTTTAAACTTGCGTTTAACTCGAAACCCAAAAGCAAAATAATGGAATTAAGCCACACAAAAATCATCAAAATTAAGAGTGTTCCGATAGAGCCATACAACTCATTGTAACGTGAGAATTTTTCGACATAGATTCCAAAAAAATAAAATGTAAGTAATGTTAAAGCAGTTGTTAAAAATACACCAGGTGAAAAGAAATTCATCAATTTACCTTGCTTAGTTCCGAAATAAAATAAAAATCCTACAGAAACCAATACCGTTATAATTAAAAACCCAAATCGGCCGAGTTCAATCCAAAACACATCATCATCTAACCAACCTCTTGATTTTAAATCTTGTATACCTATTTCGAAATATACTGAAACGGCCACAACAAATAATAAAAAAATAGAAATTATGATAGAGATTCCAACAGCAACAATGTATTGTCTAATAACATTTCTGGCTTTTTCAACATGTATCGAAATTTCAAATCCACCAAAAATAGCATTAACACCATTCGCCATTAAAAATATGGAGGCAATAAATCCAAAGGATAATAATCCACTGTATTTATTATTGGTAATATCTAAAATAACCACATGCACAGCATCCACTGTTTTTGGAGGTAATAATTGCTCAATGGTAAACAAAAAATCTTCCTGAAAACCTTCTATCGGTACAAAAGGAATTAAGGTTAATAAAAAAAGCAGAAATGGAAAGAGTGCCATAAAGAAACTAAATGCAATAGATCCCGCACGAGCAGTTAAAGCACCTTTAAGAATTCCAATAATATACATTTCTAATAAATGATATAAAGACATCCCTTCTAGACCGGGAATTTTAATTCGTTGTGCTAGCCTCACCACCCAATTTATAATGGGTATTTTCTCTAATTTATTTTCAATTGGTTTTGTCATAATCAAAAGTAGCTTTTAAACTTAAATCCAAATTATGAACAGCATGAGTTAAAGCACCCGATGAAATGTAATTAACGCCACAAGCTGCATAGCTTCTTAAATTATCTTCATTAATACCTCCAGATGATTCTGTTTGACAATTGTTTCCTATTAAAGCTACTGCTTTTTTAGTATCAGTAATATTAAAATTATCTATTAAAATTCGATGTACACCCCCTGCTTTCAGTATTTCTTTAATCTCATCCAAACTTCTAGCCTCTACAATAATTTTTAAATCGAGCTTATTTACGGCTAAATAATCTTTAGTTTTTTGAATTGCATTGGTAATTCCACCTGAAAAATCAATATGATTATCTTTCAACATTATCATATCATATAAAGCAAATCGATGATTTTCGCCACCTCCAATGGTAACTGCCCATTTTTCTAGTGCTCGAATGCCGGGAGTTGTTTTGCGTGTATCTAAAATTTTTGTTCCTGTACCGCTTAAAAGCTGAACAAAATAATTGGTTTTAGTTGCAATAGCGCTCATTCGTTGCATGGAGTTTAAGACCAATCGTTCTGATTTTAAAATCGATTGTGCGTTGCCTTCGACTAAAAAAACGATATCTCCTTTAAAAACTTTAGTTCCATCGGCAATTAGCGTTTCAATTTTTAAATCTACATCAACATACTTAAAAATCATTTTAGCAAATTCAACACCCGCTATAATTCCGTTTTCTTTAACCAACAGTTTAGCTTTACCCACAGCGTTTTCTGGAATGCAAGCCAAAGAGCTGTAATCGCCCGGACCAACATCTTCACGAATGGCATTTTCTATAATAATCTTTAATTCAGTTTCAAATTGTTGAGTAGTAATCATGTAAAATCTGTATAGAAAAACAAAAATAACTTTTTTATTTTCAATTTTTTCAATTTAAGTATTTTTATATTTACCACATGAAGATTAAACTTATTGCCATAGGTAAAACAGATCAGGAAGCTTTAAATGCTTTAATTGATGTTTATCAAAAAAGATTAAAACATTATATCACTTTTGATATAGAAATTATTGCCGATGTAAAAAATGCCAAAAGTTTGAGTCAACAGCAACTAAAAGAAAAAGAAGGACAATTGATTTTATCTAAAATTCAATCGGGTGATGTTGTTGTTTTGTTAGATGAACACGGAAAACAATATAGATCTGTAGAATTTTCTAACTATTTACAAAAAAAAATGAATGCTGCTACTAAGCAATTGGTATTTGTTATTGGCGGTGCATTTGGATTTTCTGATGAAGTTTACCAAGCTGCATCCGAAAAAATATCCTTGTCTAAAATGACCTTTTCGCATCAGATGATTCGATTGTTTATTGTAGAACAATTGTACCGATCTTTTACCATTTTAAAAAACGAACCTTATCATCATGAATAAAATTGAATTGGTGTTTGCAACAAACAATCAAAATAAACTAAAAGAAGTAAAGGCAATGCTTCCTGATTTTTTCGAAATAAAATCGTTAAGTGACATCAATTGTTTTGAAGAAATTCCGGAAACAGAAGCAACAATTGAAGGCAATGCTATTTTAAAAGCAAATTATGTGTCTAACAATTATAATGTTAATTGTTTTGCAGATGATACCGGATTAGAAGTAGAAAGTTTAGACGGAGAGCCAGGAGTTTACTCAGCCCGGTACGCCGGATTAGATACCAATGCGATGAAAAATATTGAAAAATTATTATTCAATTTAAAAGAAAAAACTAACAGAAAAGCTCAATTTAAGACAATAATTGCATTAAACTTAGGCGGAAAACAATTCCTATTTAAGGGTATTTGTAAAGGTAGTATAATAGATCAGCTTCGAGGAACAGAAGGTTTTGGTTACGACCCCGTATTTATTCCTACTGGGTTTGATAAAACATTTGCTGAAATGAGCTTAGATGAAAAAAGCAACATTAGTCATAGAGGCATTGCATTTAAACAATTAATTGATTTTTTAAAAAATTTATCCATTTGAACATATTAAACTCATATAAAACTTTATTCGTAATTTTAAGTCTCTTATTTTTAGTTATTTTAGGACTTAATTTAAGTTTTGGCTCTGTTCATATACCTTTTTTAGATATCGTTTCTATATTATTTAAAAATTCTAATACTAACGAAAATTGGCATTTAATTATAACAGAATATAGAATTCCTAAAGCTATTACTGCTATTTTAGGAGGTTCGGCATTAGCAGTTTCAGGCTTACTTATGCAAACTTTGTTTAGAAATCCGTTGGCAGATCCTTACATTTTAGGCATAAGCTCGGGGGCAAGTTTAGGAATTGCAGTTCTTATTTTACTAATATCGTTTGGAGGTTTTACTGGTTTATTAATATCAAATTGGTCTTTTGTGCTTGCTGCATCTGTAGGATCCTTTGTGGTAATGTTGCTTATATTAACATTGGCTAGTAACCTGAAAAACACCATGTCAATTTTAATAATTGGGTTAATGTTTGGAAGTTTTGCAAGCGCTTTTATAAATGTATTGGCATACTTTAGTTCTGCAGAACAATTGCAACAATACATTGCCTGGAGTTTTGGAAGTTTGGGAAATCATTCTTATACTGAATTATTGATTTATGGAGCTGTATATGTCATTACAATAATTCCGATTTTATGGTTAATTAAACCTCTTAATAGTTTACTTTTAGGAGAAAATTATGCGCAAAGTCTAGGAGTTAATATTAAAAAAACTCGTTTTTATTTACTACTTATAACCAGCCTTTTAACTGGTTTGGTTACTGCATTTTCAGGTCCTATTGCTTTTGTAGGATTAGCAGTTCCACATTTGACGAAGTTGTTTTTAAAAACATCTAATCACTTAATATTGTTACCTGCGGTTTTAATAAACGGAGCAATTTTATTGCTAATTAGCGACACTATTGCGCAATTGCCTCACTCAGAATTTACGCTACCAATAAATGCTATTACTTCTATTTTTGGAGCACCGGTAGTTATTTGGCTAATAATAAGAAGAAAAAAAATTAGGCTATAATGTTAAAAGAAAATATCGACAATACCATAACTGCAGACAACCTTACAATTGGTTATACTGATAAAAAAAATGTAAAAATTGTAAAAACTACTTTAAATTTTAAAGCTGTAAAAGGAGAATTTATCTGCTTGATTGGAAAAAATGGCGTTGGAAAATCGACTCTTTTAAAAACTTTATCTAAGGTGTTGCCAAAAATTGAAGGCACCGTTTTAATCCATAACAAAGCAATTGAATTAATTGATCAAAAAACATTTTCAAATCTAGTAAGTGTTGTTTTAACAGATCAACTTCCAGAGAGTAATTTAACTGTTTTTGAGTTAGTTGCCCTTGGAAGACAACCACATACCAATTGGATAGACAAACTTTCTAAAACCGATAAATACAGTATTATAAATGCACTAAGAATAACAAATACTATTCATTTAAAAAACAATAACATATTTGAACTAAGTGACGGGCAACTTCAAAAAGTATTAATTGCCAGATCCATTGCTCAAGATACGCCTATAATTATTTTAGATGAACCTACTGCACATTTAGACATACAACACAAAATAGAAACCTTTCAATTGCTTAAAAGATTATCTAAAGAAGTTAACAAAACAATTGTAATCTCTACACATGAAATTCATTGGGCAATTGAAATGGCCGATCGTATTTGGTTGATGACAGATAGTGATTTTTATACTGACACACCTAACAACTTAAAAAGTAACAATCGTTTTGATGAATTATTTAAATCTGATTTGGTAACTTTTGATGCCAAAACCAATCAATTTAAAATTTCTTAGACGTACTAATTTTTCTATATTTGAATATTATAACAATTGGAGCATGAAAAAAATAGCTTTTCTAATCAGTTTCATTTCATTTACAAGTTTCAGTCAGCAATTAGCGACAATAGTTAATCAACTTGATTATTCATCATCAGAAATCAAAAAAAACTTTGCAGCCACCATTACTGATAACGAATTAAAAGATCATTTGTACACATTTGCTTCGGCCGAATTTGAAGGCAGAAAAACAGGTGAAGCCGGACAGAAAAAAGCTGCTGCCTATTTGGTTGATTATTACAAATCATTAAATATTTCTTCGCCTCAAGGTATGAATTATCTTCAAAATATCCCTGTTGATTTTTTTAAAGGTAGATCTAAAAATGATTCTGAAAATGTGATGGCATTTATAAAAGGATCGGAAAAACCTGAAGAAATAATTGTTATATCTGCACATTATGATCATGTGGGAACTAAAGGAGAAGAAATTTATTTTGGAGCAGATGACGATGGTTCTGGAACAGTAGCTGTATTAGAAATAGCTGAAGCTTTTAAAAATGCAGCCGATATGGGCTTTACTCCAAAAAGATCTCTTTTGTTTTTAAATTTAACCGGAGAAGAAATTGGATTGATGGGCGCTAAATATTATACAGAAAATCCGGTATTTGAATTAAAAAATACAGTCGCCAATTTAAATATAGATATGATTGGCCGTGTTGATAAAAAATATACAAACAATCCAAACTACGTCTATCTTATCGGTGCAGATAAATTAAGTACAGAATTGCACAATATTTCTGAAAATGCAAATAAAACATACACAAATCTAATTCTGGATTATACCTATAATGATGAAAGTGACCCCAACAGATTTTACTATCGATCTGATCATTATCATTTTGCAAAAAACAATATTCCAATAATTTTTTATTTTAATGGTGTACATGAAGATTATCACAAACCTACCGATACACCGGATAAAATAAATTACAAATTACTGGAAAAGAGAACCCAATTGGTTTTTTATACAGCCTGGGAATTGGCAAATAGAGACGAACGAATTAAGCTAAAAGAACTTAAAAATTAGTTCATAATTTTATAAATCAATTCTTTTAATATATCACCTTCGGCTAAAGAGTTGGCTCCAACTCCTTTACTTTTAAGATCGGCATCACGCAGTAAAGCAATGCATTCAGACACTTTTCTCATGGGATAATTTTTGGCTGCAACCTGATATTCTGAAACAAAATATGGATTAATTCTTAACACTTTAGCTACTACTTGTTGATTTTTATCTTGCAATCCATGATAAATCAATAATTGGGTAAAAAAGCTATTTAAAATACCAAAAGTAACAACCATTGGATTAGATTTTGAATTTTGAGCAAAATAATTTACAATTTGATTTGCTTTAAAAACATTCTTTTCTCCAATAGCTTTTTTAAGTTCAAAATTGTTAAAATCTTTACTTATTCCAATATTTTTTTCAATTACATCAGGTGTAATTGTGCTTCCGGAAGGTAAAATAATTCTTAGTTTTTCTAATTCATTATTTATTTTGCTTAAATCAGTTCCTAGAAACTCAACCAGCATATTTGCTGCTTTTGCATCAATGTGAAAGTGTTTATTAGACAATTCTCTTTTAATCCAATCAGCAACCTTATTTTCATATAATTTATCACTTACGAATAATTCACCATTTTTGATAATATTCTTGGCCAACGCTTTTCGTTTGTCAATAGTTTTATACTTATAACAAATTACCAAAACCGTTGATTCTAGTGGATTTGCAGCATAACTTTCTAATTTATCTATGGTTTTTGATAATTCTTGAGCTTCCTTAACGATAATAAGCTGTCGTTCTGCCATCATCGGAAAGCGTTTTGCGTTGGATATAATTTCATCAATGCTTACATCGCGACCGTACAATACCATTTGATTAAATCCTTTATCAACTTCTGGTAATAAATTATTTTCCAAAAAATTAGCTAACTGATCAATAAAATAAGGCTCATCACCCATTAAAAAATAAATGGGTTTTACTTGATTACTTTTAATAGCATTAATTATTTGCGATATATCAGTCATAAAATCAGAAAAATTGTCATTTTTGTGTTATGCAAAAACTAAACTTTCCGCAGTACACGTTTCGAATCAAAAGTAACGAAAATAAATTGTTCATTTTTGATTTTATCAGAAAAAAAGACGTGGTGTTAACTCCCGAAGAATGGGTACGTCAGCATTTTTTAATGCATTTAGTTCAAGAAAAAAAATATCCTGCTTCCTTAATTGCAGTTGAAAAAAAACTTACGTTAAATACTTTAACAAAACGCACGGATATAGTTGTATACAACACACTTGCACAACCCGAAATAATAATTGAATGCAAAGCTCCGGAGGTTAAAATATCGCAAGAAGTTTTTGATCAAATTGCACGCTATAACATTAAATTAAAGGCCAATTATTTGGTAGTTAGCAATGGTTTAGAACATTATTTTTGCAAAATGAACTTCCAAGAAGAGACTTACATATTTTTAAAAGACATACCTAATTATCTAAATTAATACTAAATGTTAACAGTAGCTGTTGTGATATTAAACTGGAATGGTAGAAAATTATTAGAACAATTTTTACCAAGTATCGTAAATTATTCAACAAATGAATATACTAAGATCTATGTTGCTGATAATGCATCTACAGATGATTCAATTTCTTTTATTAAAAAAACGTTCCCTACTGTTTCTATTATTCTAAATAAAGAAAATGGCGGATATGCCAAAGGTTATAATGATGCCTTGAAAAACATTAATGCTGATGTTTTTGCATTGGTTAATTCTGATATTGAAGTTACTGAAAATTGGATAACACCAGTTGTAGATTATTTTCTTCAACAACCAGAAGTTTCAATTATTCAACCCAAAATAAAAGATTTTAAAAACAAGGAATATTTTGAGTATGCAGGTGCTGCTGGTGGTTTTATTGATTCTTACGGATATCCGTTTTGCAGAGGTCGTATATTTGATACCGTTGAAAAAGATCAGAATCAATATGAAAATACTAAAAAAATATTTTGGGCTTCTGGTGCATGTTTTTTTGTAAGAACATCGGTTTTTATGCAATTAAATGGTTTTGATGAAAGCTTTTTTGCACATCAAGAAGAAATAGATTTTTGTTGGAGAGCTTATAATTCTGGACACCAAGTGTATTATTTGCCTAGCTCTGAGGTTTATCATGTAGGTGGAGCAACTTTAAACGAGGCTAACCCAAAAAAAACATATTTAAACTTTAGGAATAGTTTATATACACTAACAAAAAATTTACCTAAAAATAAATTGATGTACGTTATTATAACCCGTTTAATATTGGATGGAATTGCTGGATTAAAATTTTTATTTGACAAAAAACCAATGCATTTATTGGCTATATTAAAAGCTCATGTATATTTTTATAGTAACTTTTTTAAAGTTCTTAATAAACGATCAGAAACCCCAAATAAGATAACTAACTATTACGATAGAAAAAGTATCGTATATCAGTATTTTATAAAAAAGAAGAAAATATTTTAGCGTTTATTCTACAATTTTAAAAAGATTTAACGGACCTACTCCTACTCTAACTATAACGGGTGGATCAACAGACAAATCAATTACGGTGGATGGTTGATTTTTACCATAACCGCCATCAATTATTAAATCAACTTGGTTTTGCCATTTTTCATAAATTAATTCCGGATCGGTAGTATATTCTAAAATTTCATCCTCATCAAGTAATGATGTTGATATAAGCGGATTTCCTAATTCTCTGGCTAAGGTTCGTGCAATTTCATTTGAAGGGACTCTAATACCAACTGTTTTTTTCTTTTTAAAAATACTTGGGATGTTATTATTTGCCGGCAATATAAAAGTATATGCTCCAGGTAATGATGCTCTTAAAATTTTATAGGTAGCTGTATCTATTTGTTTTACGTATTCTGATAGGTTGCTCAAATCATGACAAACAAAAGAAAAATCGGCTTTGTCAACTTTTACACTTTTAAGTTGAGCTAGTTTTTCTATTGCTTTAACATTCATAATATCACATCCTAAACCATATACAGTATCAGTTGGATAGATTATAATACCACCATTTTTTAGGATTTTAACTGCTTTAGCTATCTCCTTTGAATTGGGATTTTCTTCAAATATTCGTAAATATAAAGCCATAGTTGTAAGTTTAAGTACCTACTCAAATTTACAATATTATTTTGTTGATTAAAAAATAACTAGATGATTTTCAATTATTTTTCAATTAATCTAAAGCCTTCTCCGTGTATATTTAAAATCTCTACATTTGGATCTTCTTTTAAATATTTACGAAGTTTAGCAATGTAAACATCCATACTTCGTGATGTAAAATAATTATCATCACGCCATATTTTAGACAATGCCAATTCGCGCGGCATCAAATCATTTTTGTATAATATTAATAGTTTAAGTAGCTTGTTTTCTTTTGGCGATAGTTTTATAGCTTCTTTATTTCCAATGGAAAGGTATCTCAGTTTTGAATTAAAGTTAAACTTACCAACGGTAAACTCAAATTGTTCTGCATCTATATTTACAGTTGATTTTTCTACTTCTTTGCGTTGTAAAATTGCTTTGATTTTATACAACAACACTTCAGAATCAAAAGGTTTAGTGAGGTAATCATCTGCCCCAGCCTGATATCCTTTTAAAACATCTTCTTTCATTGTTTTAGCCGTAAGAAAAATAATAGGGATTTCAAGGTTTGATGCTCTTACATCTTTTGCTAACGAAAATCCGTCTTTTCTTGGCATCATCACATCAAAAATACAGATATCAAATTCACCGTTTTTGAACATTATAAGTCCTTCAATTCCGTCTTTTGCTAAGGTTACGTTGTAATCATTTAGCATTAAATAATCTCTTAAAACAGTTCCAAAATTTGGATCGTCTTCTACTAATAAAATTCTATTTTTTTCCATAATATTTTAATTTATTGGTAATTTAACTGTAAATGTACTTCCTTTATCTTTTTCGCTTTCGACTGTTATTTTTCCTTGATGTAGCTCTATCATTTTTTTAACATAAGACAACCCTAAACCATGCCCTTTAATATCGTGAACGTTGCCTTTTTGTTCTCTGTAAAACTTGTCAAATATATGTTTCTGAACACTTTTAGACATTCCCATTCCTTGATCTACAACTTTAATAACCAGAAACTTGGGTATATTTTCTGTGTAAACATCAACTTTTGGACTTTCTATTGAATACTTTATAGCATTGTCTAACATATTCATTAATACATTTATAAGATGAAAATAATCGCCTTTAATAACCGATTTTTTAGCTGAAAAATGCGTTTTAATGTAACCTTTTCTATCATCTACAACCAGATGTAAATGGGTAATAGCTTCTTCTATAATATCATGTACATCAACATTTTCAAGGGTAAGTGTAAGTTGATTTTTTTCTAATTTTGAAATTCTCAATACATTCTCTACTTGTGTATTCATCCGCCTGTTTTCATCTCTAATCATGGCTATATACCTGTTTACTTTCTCACTATCACTAATAATTTTAGGATTTTTAATAGCGTCTAAAGCAAGGTTAATGGTAGCAATAGGGGTTTTAAACTCATGTGTCATATTGTTGATAAAATCAGTTTTTATTTCTGATATTTTCTTTTGTTCCAATATTTGATATAAAGCTATACCAAAAGCAATCATGATAATAAAGATAAAGAATGCTGATAGTAAAAGAATTTGCGAAATAGTTGAGAGTAAATAACTACGTTCTTCCGGAAATTCTACATATAACTTATACCTACTTACACCGTCATTATCTTGGAATAAGGGAACTGAATATTGTTTACCATTGTTAAGTTTAAAATGATCACTCTTTATTTTTGTACCTAGTCCGTTACTAAAAATTCCATACGTAAAATTGGTAGCGATACCGCGTTCATTGAATTCATTTTGTAAATTCATGTTAATTTCAAGATTTGAAACTCTTTTATACAACGGAATTCTATCCAACCAAATTTTAACTGCATCTTCAAATTCTGCTTTTTCAGCACCTCTTAAACGTTGTATCCTAACCAAACGTTCTTCGGGTGGCAGAGCACTTCCTTTCATTTCACCTTCGCTTCTATAGTCTCTTACTATTTTGATGTCTTTTTTACTAAATATCTTTTTAAAAGTGATGGAATCTATTTCGAAAAAATCTACCGGTACTTTATAATTTTCTTCTAAAATTGTTTGGGAATAGGTAAACGATTCTTTTTGAATGGTATCTTCTAATTGATAAAAGTAATTTTTAATATCTGTAGAGGTTAAGTTTTGTTTTTGGTTGTACAGATTAACATAGCGCTCAAAATATTCATTTAATTCTCGTTGTTGAATGTTATCTGCTACTTTTGCCAGTGCAAATTTTACATCGTTTGAAAATTGCTTTTCGCGCACTTCAATAAAATTACGTATCCAAAAAAACTGTACTGTAATAATACCAACCAGTGCTATGGTCATTAAAATAACAATCCAAAAAAAGTTGCGTCTACTCATAAAGCAAATTTAAAAAATTAGCTGTATGTAATTCCAATAATTTTATGATTGTGTTAAAAAAAACAAATATTAACAATTAATTAAGAAAACGAATCAATTTATTTAGAACTTTCAATAATTTTTAACAATTTAGAGTGAATAGTATTCACCTGATTTTCTAGAATTTTTAAATCATCGTTATATATTACAAAATCAGATTTTTGAATTTTTTGGTTATCGTCCCATTGCTTTGAAATTCGGTCTAAAATCTGACTTCTTGTATAACCATCACGTTTTTGAATTCTTGAAATCCTCAATTCTAATGGCGCAACTACTGTTACGATGTAATCACACAATTCATCAAATCCGTTTTCAAACAGAATTGCATTTTCAAAAAGTAGGTATTTCGCTGTTTGCAACTTTAAAAACTCTTTAAAATGCTTTTTTACTACTGGATGAACAATTGAATTTATAATGTTAAGCTTTTGTTTGTCTTTAAAAACTATCTCTGCTAAATAGGCAGTATTTAAACTATTGTTTTCATATGCTTTTTCACCGAAATTTTTAATTAATGCTGATTTAACAGTAGCATCAGTTTGCATTATATTTTTAGCTTCAGCATCGGCAATATAAACGGTTACCCCAAGTTTTTCAAACATTTTTGATACTGTAGTTTTTCCACTACCCATTCCGCCTGTTAATCCTACAATTTTCATTTTCTTATAATAAAATCTACTTTCTGTGGGTTAATATAAATATTTTGAACTGCTGATGGTTTTTTAGATACTTTTGGCACCAAATAACTTAAGTTATTTTCTTGAGCATAAGCTAAATCTCCTATAACTTCAAAATTACCGGCATTCACTTTTGAAATTTCAGATAATTCTAATTGAAAAACAACTTCTACTTTTGAAGGATAAGTTTCTACACGTAATTGATTGGGGTTGTTAATAATTTTAAATGGTATCGTAAATACTAATTCGGTAAATTTTTCTACTTCGGCTGTAACTTTAATACTATTTGCTGATACCTTAACTGATTTTGGTTTTGATTTTAGATTTAACGATACCTCTTCGCTTAAGTTCGTATATAAATTTTCCTTTTTTAAAAGTGAGGTTTGAACAAATTGTATAGGTGTAACTTTATCTTCTGGTCCAGATATTATAACTGAATCCGGATCAATCTTAACTTCTCCTTTTATTTTATATCCTTTTTCATAAGTAATTGATTTTTTTAACATTACAGGAACTTTTTTTGATATTACTTCACCCAATTCAACATCAATTGTCGAATTTAAAATTTCAATAATTTCTGTACCAATCAACAGTTGCTGTTGTATTTCATCAATTAATAAACTTGTTTTTATTTGATGTGTTGTGTTTTTAACTCGTTTTGCAGTTGTAGCGTTAATTTTAATTTTTTTATTAAACAGTTTATATCCAATTAAATTATAACCCGTTGCCTTTACGTAAATGTTTAATTTTATTTTTTCTGATTTTAGAAGTATTTTATTGGCAGGTATATTAACTATTGCAACCTCTAAAGGTAAGGTTGTTTTATACTCTTTGGACAATTTATTTAATATAAGTGAGCCTGATGACAATATTAAAAAAAGTAAAAAAACCCTGAATTTATTATTATAAAATAACTGAGAAAGCAACTTTATCATGCGTCTTAATAAGTTTTTAAGTGAGTTAAAGGTACAAAAAAAGTGAGCAAATGCTCACTTTCTACATTTTATTTCAAATAACTTTTAATTGTTATCTGAAGTTAATTTTTTACTCAATTCCATTGAAATCGCACTGCGTTCAAATTTAATTCTTCCAGCTCCAGTTTCAATAATTACTGTATTATCAGAATCAACAATATCAACAACTTTACCGTGTATACCGCTATTAGTGATAACTTTGGCTCCTTTGGTTAACTGAGCCTGAAATGTTTTTTCTTGTTTTTGACGTTTCATTTGTGGTCTGATCATAAAAAAATAGATTACCACAAACATTAAAATAAAAGGCAAAAAGGCAGAAATTCCACCATTTGCCTGTAAAAAAATTGATAAATAATTCATTCGTTATTTTTTAAAAGTTAACAATTATTTTGCTTTTGGAGTAACAAAGGTTTTTATACTAACATTTTCACTACCATTCTCTGTATTGGTTGTTATTGTAATTGTTTTGCTTTGTTTGTTTTGTCTGCCATTAGAATCAAAAGACACTTTAAGCAACCCTTTTTCTTTAGGTTTGATAGGTTCTTTTGGCCATTCAGGCACTGTACATCCACAGGTTGCAAATGCGTTTGTAATAACTAAATCTGAAGTACCCACATTTTCTATTTCAAAAGTTGTTTCAACAACTTCTCCTTCATTAATAACACCAAAGTCGTGTTCTGTTTTATCAAATTTTACAATAGGCATTCCGGTAACTGCGTTTGCATCTCTTACTTTTGCTTCTTCCAAATTAGTTTGATCTATTTTTGAAGTAGCGCTTTGATTACATGAAAGTGCCATAGACAAGAAAGCACTTAATACAATAAACTTAATTTTCATAGGTAATATTCTTGATTTTTAAAGCAGTAAAAATATAAAATTATAACAATCCTCTACCAACTTTTACCATTCTTTTTGATTCAGTAAAATCTTTTTGAAGTTTATCTAAAACTCCGTTGATAAAAATACTACTCTTTTCTGTAGAGTAATCTTTAGAGATCTCTAAATATTCATTGATGGTAACTTTTGACGGAATTGACGGAAATCTTAAAAATTCGCAAATAGCCATTTTAATTAAAATCATATCTAAATCGGCAATACGGTCTAATTCCCAATTTGGAGTTTTATCGATTATCTCCTTTTCAAAATCGGTATGATTTAACATAACTTTCTCAAACAATTCTTTGCCAAATTTATAGTCATCATCATCTTTAAACAACGATTCCAAGACAAAACTAGTACCGGCTTTTAATCCTTTTAGTTGCTTGTATATCCATGTATTTACAAAAGGTATATCGTCAGACCAACCTATATTTTGATCTTCGTAATAATCTGCCAACTTTTCATTTGGAGCAATAAAGTTTTTAAACAAGTCGCACACAAATTTTAAATCGTCATCAAATGATAATTTCTCTGATGTAATATATTTATGATAAAACTGACTTGTGCGAATTTCATCCCAAATAAGTTGTACATATTCATCATCTAATTTCCAATTATCCAATTTGTAATCTTCTACATGCTTTTTTAGTGAACTACTATTTTTTAGCATTAAAAGTACCTGATTGTTTACAAATTTTTTATTAGGATTTAAATCTTCGGCAGTAGCCAAAATTTTCTTCTTTGATTTTTCTTGAAGTTTAATTGCCCGATTCTGAATTTCTACAAGTAACTGTAAATTAATTACATATAACTCATACATTTTTACAATGTTAGCATTCAAAAACTCCTTTTCTTTTGTGATATTATCACTTCCCGAACGCAACATTGCATAAACCGATTGCATTACTTTTACCCTGATATGTCTTCTATTAATCATTTAAAGAACTTAGTTAAGAAAAAAAGCGAATGATTTTACTCAATCGCTTTGCAAAAATACAATTTTTTTATTGGGTTATGATACTAAATCTTTTTTTCGTTTTTCAATTCTTCTCAACGCAATATTTAAAGCTGCTTCATGGGTAGTAATACCTTCCTTATCTGATAAATTAAAAATTTCCAAAGTAGTATTATAAATATTTTCGGTTCTTTTCATTGATTCTTTTAAGTCATAACCAGCAACTTCGGCATTTACATTAATAATACCACCTGCATTGATTAAAAAGTCTGGTGCATAAACGATACCTTTTTCTTTTAATAATTTACCATGCTTATTTTCATCTTCTAACTGATTATTCGCTCCACCGGCAATTATCTTCGCTTTTAATTTATTTATTGTTTGATCGTTGATTGTAGCTCCCAATGCACAAGGAGCATATATATCAACTGATTGACTAAATACATCCAAACCATCATATATGGTCGCCCCATATTTATTACTTATCTCTTTTAATTTTTCTTTATAAATGTCGGTTATTATAACATGTGCACCTGCTTCAGTTAGATGCTTTACTAAAGTTTCTCCAACATTACCTACACCTTGAACCCATATTTTTTTACCATGAATTTCATCAGATCCATATACATATTTGCAACTTGCTTTTATACCCATAAAAACTCCATAAGCAGTTACCGGCGATGGATTACCTGAACCTCCTAAACTTTCTGAAATTCCAGAAACATACGGAGTTACTTCTTTCATAATATCCATATCCCTGGTTTCCATTCCTATATCTTCTGCTGTAATATACTTGCCACTCAATGAGTGAACGAATTCGGCAAAACGTTTCATTAAGGCATCATTTTTTTGCTTTTTAGCATCCCCGATAATCACAGCTTTTCCACCACCCAGATCTAAGCCAGCCAAAGCAGATTTAAATGTCATACCTCTTGAGAGTCTTAAAACATCATACAAGGCTTCCCACTCACTTTGGTAATTCCACATACGGGTTCCACCCAAAGCAGGACCTAAAACTGTATTGTGAATACCAATTATTGCTTTTAATCCTGTATCTTCGTCATTGCAAAAAACAATTTGTTCGTGATTGTCAAAAGAAAAGTGGTTAAAAACTGGACCCATTTTCTGAATTTTTTCTGAGGTAAAAAGCTCTACGTTCATCTGTTTTTTTATTGAAAAAAATTTATTAATCCGTTAATTTTAGACTGTAAAATTACAATAATCAATAGTGATAACAAAAATTGAAAGAAGCTTATCACTATAAAAGACACTAAAACGCACTCAATGAACGCTTTAAAATACTTAAATAAATTTTTTTATAAATACCGTTATCGTTTAATAGCAGGTATTGTAATAACCATAATTTCGCGCATTTTTTCATTGGTAACGCCTCGTTTGGTTGGTGATTCATTATCCGTAGTAGAAAAATATTTAAAAAACAAAGACATTACTTTAGAAGCAGTAAAAAACGATTTACTAATAAATATTTTACTCATTATTGGTGCAACATTAATAGCTGGAATATTTACCTTTTTAATGCGTCAGCTAATTATTGTTATGTCGCGTTATATAGAGTTTGATTTAAAAAATGAGATTTTTAAACATTATGAAAAACTATCGCTAAACTTCTACAAAAAAAACAGAACAGGCGATTTAATGAACAGAATTAGCGAAGATGTTGGTAAAGTAAGAATGTATTTTGGACCAGCAATTATGTATACCATTAACATGATTACCTTATTTGTAATTGTGATTGCAAACATGTTAAGAATAGACGCTTCTTTAACTTTGTATACGGTTTTGCCTTTGCCAATTTTATCGTATTCTATTTATGTTTTAAGCCGTTCTATCAATCAAAAAAGTGCTATTGTGCAGCAATACTTATCAAAGTTAACTACGTTTAGTCAAGAAACATTTTCAGGGATAGGAGTTATTAAATCATACGGAATTGAACCTCAAACCTATAATGAGTTTAAAGTATTGGCCAATGATAGTAAACAAAAAAATATCGATTTATACAAAGTGCAAGCATTATTTTTTCCAATGATGATTTTACTAATAGGGGTAAGTAATTTATTGGTGATTTATGTGGGTGGAATGCGCTATATTGACGGAAAAATTGAAACTATAGGCGTAATTGCGGAGTTTATTATTTATATCAATATGTTAACATGGCCGGTAGCAGTTGTTGGGTGGGTAACATCAATTATACAAGAAGCAGAAGCTTCTCAAAAGCGAATCAATGAATTTTTAGAAACCGAACCTGAAATAATCAATACTACAGACCTTAAAACTGATATAAAAGGTAAAATAGAATTTAAAAATGTAAGCTTTACTTATGATGACACCCAAATAGAAGCCCTTAAAAATGTTTCATTTGTGGTAGAACAAGGCAAAACTTTAGCCATTTTAGGAAAAACAGGTGCAGGAAAATCAACTATTGCACAACTAATTGCACGATTATACGACCTTAATAAAGGCGAAATATTAATTGATAATATTCCTATCAAAAAACATCACTTGTATGGTTTAAGAGAACAAATAGGATTTGTCCCTCAAGATTCGTTTTTATTCTCTGACACCATTTCAAACAATATAAAGTTTGGATCTGAAAATGCAACCGAAGAAGAGATTATTGAAGCGGCTAAATTAGCTGATGTTCATCAAAACATTGTTGAATTTAAAAAAGGTTATGAAACCATTTTAGGAGAACGTGGTATTACCTTGTCTGGAGGTCAAAAACAACGTGTTTCCATTGCAAGGGCCTTAATCAAAAATCCTCCAATCTTAATTTTTGATGATTGCTTATCAGCCGTAGATACAGAAACTGAAGAACAAATTTTACAAAACTTAAATCAATTCTCAACCGGAAGAACAACCCTTATTATAGGCCATAGAATATCTTCAACCAAAAATTCCGATAAAATAATAGTAATGGATAATGGTAAAATTATTCAAGAAGGCACTCATGATGAGTTAATTATGATTGATGGTTACTATAAAGATTTATACGATGAACAAACTCACGAAAACTAAGCATTTAGAATCTTTTTAAATAAGCATAAATTGTATTACGAGTATTGTAAAAGCAATTTATTTTGTTAGATTTGTGTCACACTTTAAACAAGTTTGTTAATTATAAAGAGCGATATTATGAGTGAAAATGAAAATTTAGAACAAGAAGAAATTTTCTCACAGATACTGAGAGCAGGAAGAAGAACCTATTTTTTTGATGTAAGATCTACTAAAGCAGACGATTACTACTTAACAATTACCGAAAGTAAAAAATTTACACACGATGATGGTTCGTACCATTACAAAAAACACAAGATTTACTTGTATAAAGAAGATTTTGCAGAATTTTTAAACATTTTAAAATCAGCTACTGATTTTGTATTGGATGAAAAAGGTGAAGAGGTTATTAGTGAGCGTCACCAAAAAGACTTCAAAAAAAATAGTTCTGATGAAGAAGTGTCAGCTGAAAATTTTACTGATGTTCGATTCGAAGATATTTAATATAATTTTTTTGTTACTTTTAAGCCACGCTTTTAGCGTGGTTTTTTTTATAATCACTAATCATGAAAAAATATTTTTTAGTTTACGTACTTTTCTCTAGTATCAACCTGATAGCTCAAAACCCAAAAGAGTTATCATATTTCTTACCGCAAAATGTTAGCTATAACCAGTCCATCCCAACTCCTGAACGTTATTTTGGATTTCAAGTTGGTGAATGGCATCCATCCCATGATCAAGTTCTTGGTTATATTACAAAGTTATCAAGCATTTCAAATAGATTTTTAATTGAAATTAAAGGTTATACCCATGAAAAAAGACCTTTGGTTTTAATTACGATTTCATCACCAAAAAATATTGCTCAACTAGATAATCTAAAAGCAGATCATCTTAAATTAACTGATATTGAACAATCCAAAAAATTAGATATTTCATCAATGCCATTGGTTATTTATCAAGGGTTTTCAGTACATGGTAATGAATCAAGCGGAATAAATGCTAGCGTACTTTTAGCTTATTATTTAGCTGCGGCCGAAGGCCCTAAAATCGATGAAATGCTGGATAAAACTATTATTTTATTAGATCCATCGCTTAACCCTGATGGATATCAACGATTTTCATCATGGGTAAATATGCATAAAAGTGATTATCTAAATACGGATTCAAACGACCGAGAATTTAACGAAGCATGGCCTGGCGGAAGAACCAATCATTATTGGTTTGATTTAAACAGGGATTGGTTGGTTGCTCAACAACCAGAATCTAAAGTTCGTATAAAATCATTTCATGAGTGGTATCCCAATATCTTGACTGATTTTCACGAAATGGGAACTAATGCAACCTACTTTTTTCAACCTGGTGTCCCTTCTGGCACACACCCTTTAACACCCGTTTTAAACCAACAATTAACCAAAGAAATTTCAACTTATTTTGCTAAAAATTTGGATAAAATTGGATCAACTTATTTTACCGAAGAAAATTTTGATGATTTTTATTATGGTAAAGGCTCTACTTATCCAGACATTAATGGAGGTATCGGCATTCTATTTGAACAAGCACGGGTAAGTGGCATTGCACAACAATCAGAAAATGGAGTTTTAAGCTTTTCACAAGCTATTAAAAATCAATTCATCAGCACTTTAGCTACATTGGAAGCTGGCACAAGCTTACGTACTACCTTATTAAATTATCAACGTAATTTTTATATTGATGCCCATAAAAAAGCAACAACTGATAAAACTAAAGCCCTCGTTTTTTCAGATAATTATGATTTAAAAAAAGCAAACTTATTGGCACAAACTTTAAATCAACATCAAATCAAAATTCATCAACTGAATAATGATTATACTGTAAAAGGGAAAACCTTTACTAAAAAAAATAGCTTTGTAATTCCTTTAGAACAAAAACATTATTTGTTAATTAAATCGATGTTTGAAAAACGCACTAAATTTGCTGACAGCTTATTTTACGACATTTCAACTTGGACATTACCATTAGCATATAATGTAGCATTTGACAGCATTTCTTCTTCAAAATTTATTGGTACTGAAATAACAGATTTTACCTACAGCAAACCTAAACCATTCGCAAAAAGCGAGGTCGCTTATTTGTTTCAATGGCACAACTACAACTCACCAAAGGCTTTAAATAAAATTTTGGCTAAAGGGATTCGGGTTAAAACATCGATGAAAACATTTAAACAAAACAATACTGATTTTGACTTTGGAACTATTCAAATCCCTGTTCAGAATCAATCTCTTACACCTAATGAATTACATGAATTCTTAAGTAATCTGGCTATAGAAACAGAAATAGAAATTATTCCTACTGAAACGAGTTTAACAGAAGGTATTGATTTAGGAAGTCCAAATTTTAGCAGTCTTAGAAAACAACCTAAAATAGCTATGATAATTGGCGATGGAATTTCTGGATACGATGCAGGTGAGCTTTGGCATTTGTTTGACAAAAGAAATGAAATGAACATCACAAAAATTGATATCAGTAGAATTTCAAGAATTAATTTAACAAATTATACAACAATAATTATTCCTTCATTTTCTGGAAAATTTGATATTGTTGTTGCCGATAAATTGAGAGATTTTGTACAAAATGGCGGAATTTTAGTAGGATATAAAAATGCTGTAAAAGTCTTAAGTGATATGAAATTACTGAATGTGTCATTTAAAAAAGTGAAGCCCGAAACTAAAAATGTTTCGTTTGAACAACGCAGAGAATATAGAGGAGCGCAAGAAATTGGCGGTGCAATTTTTGAAGTTGAATTAGATCGAAGTCATCCTATAAATTTTGGATTACCAACTGCTAAAATGGCTTTCTTTAGAGATACAGAAATTTTTATAGAACCCGATTCAACCAACTTTAAACATCCAATACAATACACTAAATATCCGTTAATTAGCGGCTATATTTCAAAAGAAAATTTAAAAGCTATTGCACAAACACTTCCATTTAAAGTGGAAAATTTAGGTCGTGGAAAAGTTGTAGGTTTAACAGACAATGGAAATTTCAGAGCATTTTGGTTAGGTACTGAAAAAATAATTATGAATATAATATTCTTTGGACATTTAATGTAACCATTTCTTCAACATAAAAAATCCCGCTAAAGCGGGATTTTTTTATTATATTAAAATTATGTCTTAGAAAGCTAAAACTTCTTTTACTTTATCTGCCGCTTCCTGGAATTCAACAACAGAATGAACTGCCAATCCGCTTTGATCAATTAATACTTTGGCTTCAGTAGCATTAGTACCTTGTAAACGTACAATAATTGGCACTTTAATATCGTCACCCATATTTTTATATGCATCCACAATTCCCTGAGCAACACGGTCACAACGAACAATACCTCCAAAAATATTAACTAAAATAGCTTTTACTTTTGGATCTTTAAGAATGATACGGAATCCAGTTTCTACGCGTTCTGCATCAGCTGTACCACCTACATCTAAGAAATTAGCTGGTTCTCCACCCGACTGTTTTATTAAATCCATAGTACTCATAGCTAATCCGGCACCGTTTACCATACATCCAACATTTCCGTCTAGGGCCACATAATTTAACCCAACTGCATTTGCTTCAACTTCAATCGGATTTTCTTCACGTAAATCTCTTAAGTTTAAATAATCTTTATGACGGAACATAGCACTATCATCTATGGTAACCTTAGCATCAACTGCTAAGATTTTATTGTCTGATGTTTTTAACACCGGATTAATTTCAAACAATGAAGCATCAGCATTTATATATGCAGTGTATAAACTAGACACAAACTTAACCATGTCTTTAAATGCATCACCAGATAAACCTAAGTTAAAAGCAATTTTACGCGCTTGAAATGGCATTAAACCTAAGGATGGATCTATTTCTTCAGTGAAAATTAAATGAGGTGTTTCTTCTGCAACTGTTTCAATATCCATTCCTCCTTCTGTAGAATACATTATCATGTTTTTGCCAGTTGCTCTGTTTAAAAGAACGGACATGTAAAACTCTTCATGCTGAGATTCACCAGGATAGTAAACATCTTCTGCAATTAATACCTGATTTACTTTTTTACCTTCGGCAGAAGTTTGAGGAGTTATCAACATCATACCTATGATATTTTTAGCATGCATTTCAACATCTTGTAATGATTTAGCTAATTTTACGCCTCCTCCTTTTCCTCGTCCACCAGCATGAATCTGTGCTTTAACAACCCACCAACTTGTTCCTGTTTCAACAGAAAGTTGCTTAGCTGCTTCAACGGCTTTTAAATGATTATCTGCAACAATTCCGCGTTGTATTCTAACTCCGAAACTGCTCAATATTTCTTTTCCTTGATATTCGTGTAAATTCATTGTAAAACTGTTTAAATTTTGCACAAAAGTACTAATCAATTTTAGAACATCAGAACATTTTTTTCAAAAGATTATAACAACAAATTGTTAACTAAAAAATCTTTAAAGAAATTTTAACAAAATAGTTGGTCACTTTTAACTTAAAATTTGGAATCTTTGTGAATCGAATCGGAAAACGAACCCAATGAAAATAATAAAACCACTAATTCTTATTGTATTTATTTTAAAAAACACCCTCATTTTTAGTCAGTTACAAAAAGAAAACAATAATTATTTAACTAATAAAAAAATATTAAATACCACTAAAGCTAACGAGCCAATAAAAATAGATGGTGTTTTAGACGAACCTATTTGGAGTACCTTAGAAAGCGCAACCGATTTTACCATGTTTGAACCAGGCAGCGGAAAGCCAGCCCCAAATTCAAAAAAAACGGAAGTAAAAATAACCTATACTGAAGAAGCCATATATATTGGGGCTTATTTATATGATGATGATGTGTCTTCCATTCCAATGGAAGTTAATGGACGGGATAATTTTGGGCAAGCCGATTATTTTTTTGTTGTAATTAATCCAAATAATGATGCATTAAACGATGTTGCATTTGTTGTTTTCAGTTCTGGATCACAAGCAGATGCTAAAGTTATAAACGGAAATGAAGATTTTTCTTGGAATGCCGTTTGGGACAGCAGCGTAAAAATTAATGATGATGGATGGGTAGTAGAAATGAAAATTCCGTACTTAAATTTGCGATTTTCAAATCAAGAAAATCAGGTTTGGGGAATAAACTTTGCAAGAAGTATCCAAAGCTTAAAAGAAAAATACTCATGGAATTTTGTAGACAAAACAAAAGGTTCTTATACGCTTTACTCTGGTCTTCTAAAAGGAATTACAAAAATTGACACGCCTACACGTTTAAGTTTTTTCCCATACGCTTCCTCAACACTAATAAAATACGATGGTAGTACTTCAACTGATTACAGTGTTGGTTTAGACTTAAAGTATGGTATAAACGATAGTTTTACCATTGACGCAACTTTAATACCCGATTTTAGTCAAACCGATTTTGATGCAACAGAATTAAACCTAGGGCCGTTTGAACAGAATTATTCAGAAAAAAGAAGTTTTTTTAATGAAGGAACAGAGCTTTTTAATAAAGGTAATCTATTTTATTCCAGAAGAATTGGCGGAAACGCTTCGCTTTCTGAAGATGATATACTGCTTAACAATAACGAAACAGTTATTGATTATCCGGAAAAAGTAACGATGTTAAATGCTTTAAAACTATCTGGAAGAACCAAAAACGGTTTAGGTATAGGTGTTTTTAATGCCATAACAGAAAAAACAGAAGCAACCATTAAAAATGAATCAGATTTAACGTACAGAAAAGTTACTGTAGAACCCCTTGCCAATTACAACATTGTAGTTTTAGATCAACAGTTTAATAAAAACTCATCCGTTAGTTTTATAAATACCAATGTTACTAGGGTTGGTGATTTTAGAGATGCCAATGTAAGCGGTTTAATCTTTAATGTTACTAATAAAAGCAATACATTTAATGTAAGAGGTGATGCTATAGTAAGTAAAATATTTGATGATCCGGACAACAAAAATTTAGGCGTTGGGGGCTTTTTACGTCTTGAAAGGGTAAGTGGTAATTTTGAGTACAACTTAGGCACTTTTTTTAATGACGAAAATTTTAATAAACGTGACTTAGGCTTTCAAAGAAACAACAACTTTATAAATTATTTCGGTGCAATATCATACAGAATATTTGAACCTACCAAAAATTTTAACGCCTTTAGAATTCAATTAGAAGCAAGAACGAATTACAGATTTAATCCAAATAAATACAGTGGAAACCGGTTGGAATTAAATTATTTTGCCACAACTAAAAAGCAGTTTACTTTTGGAGGTAATATTGAAACCAGTATTGGAAATCAATACGATTTTAACGAACCAAGAACAGACGGCAGGTATTATAAAGCGAATTCAAGATTTGAGTTATCTAACTTTATTTCAACAGATTACCGAAAAAAAACAGCTATTGATGTAAGAGCTTATTTTACACATCGTTATGACGATTCATCAAACAGATTTCATTTAAATATTTCGCCTAGATATCGTTTTAACAATAATTTATCAATGTTTTATTCCTTACAAACACGCTTTGTTAAAAATGAAAATGGTTATGTTAATGATGTTGGTTCGAGAATTATTTTTGGCGAACGCGATTCTGAAACGTATACCAATTCTATTTCTGGACAATATAATTTCAGTACAAAATCAGCTTTAACATTATCGTTTAGACATAATTGGACTCCAGTTCAGTACGATGAGCAATTTTATGATTTAGCCCTAAATGGAGAATTAATACCTAATTCATATTCAGCTAATCATGATATTAATTACAATTCATGGAATTTTGATTTAAAATACAATTGGGAATTTGCACCTGGAAGTCAAATTATTGCCTTATACAGAAATTCAATTTTTAATGAGACATCAAACGCTTATTTAAATTTTAGCGAAAACCTCGATGACTTATTTAATCAACCAACTGAACATTTATTTTCATTGAGATTGGTTTATTTTTTAGATTACAACCGTTTAAAAAAGAAAAACTCATAAATAAATTGAAAAGAGAAGATAATCACTTCTCTTTTTTTATTTTTGTTTTTAACTATTATAATACGTTAATGATTTCGGCTAAAAATATTTTTAAATCATACGGTACTGTACACGTTTTAAATGGCGTTGATATTACCATTGATAAAGGTGCTGTTGTAGCCATTGTAGGACCGTCGGGTGCAGGAAAAACAACCTTATTACACATATTAGGAACACTCGATCTACCCAACCTTAATTCAAATACTAGTGTAACTATAAATCAGCAATCTGTTTTAAATTTAAACGACAAAGAATTATCAAAATTTAGAAATCAACACATCGGATTTATATTTCAGTTTCACCAATTATTACCAGAGTTTACTGCTTTAGAAAATGTTTGTATTCCAGGATTTATTGCCAATAGAAACAAAAAAGAAGTAGAAAAGGAAGCTCTAAAATTATTGAATTTTTTAGGATTATCACATCGAATAAACCATAAACCCAACGAACTTTCTGGCGGAGAACAACAGCGAGTTGCGGTTGCCAGAGCATTAATTAACAATCCGGCAGTTATCTTTGCTGATGAGCCAAGCGGAAATTTAGATTCTACTTCTGCAAAAAATTTACATCAACTTTTCTTTGATTTACGAGACAATTTCGGACAAACATTTGTAATTGTAACTCACAACAAAGAACTGGCCAATATGGCTGATAAAAAGTTTGAAATGAAAGATGGTGTAATAATTAATTCATAGTAAAGTAATGAAAATTGGTATTATTAGCGCCATGCGCGAAGAAATGCAAGAGCTACTTAATGAACTTCAACAAACTAAGATCACAACCAAAGGAAAACGCGTTTATTACGAAGGAGTTTTATTTAATCAAGAAGTAGTGTTGGTTTTTTCGCGCTGGGGAAAAGTAGCCGCTGCTGTTACTGCCACACAATTGATTAATGATTATAAATTGCGCGAAATCATATTTACCGGTGTTGCAGGCGCATTAAATAAAAATCTAAATATTGGCGATATTGTTGTTGGAAAAACGCTTTATCAACACGATATGGATGCATCACCTTTGTATCAAAAGTTTGAAATTCCATTATTAAATAAAAAGGGTTTTGAAATTGTATTAAATAACGATTTGGTTAATGCTTGTGTTGATTTTGTTGCGAATTTTAACAACTATATTCCTAAAGAAAAATCAGAACCATTCGAAATATTTAATCCAAAACATCTAATCGGAACTATTTTAAGCGGAGATCAATTTATCAGTTCTAAGAATAAAATTGATAAATTATTAATACAAATACCTGAGGCCGATTGTGTTGAAATGGAAGGTGCGGCCATTGCTCAAGTATGTTATGAGTACAATATTCCTTTTTCAATTATTAGAATTATTTCTGATAAAGCAATGGACAACTCACACATCGACTTTCAAAGATTTGCTAACGAAATTGCCAGTCATTACGCAAAAGCAATACTTAATATTTATTTTTCAGCTATTTAAACATAGATTTTTTTATCTTTGATAAATCTTTCTAAAATGTTGAACCTATTTACATTTTATAAACTTGCTTCAAACGCTATGTTTCATAGCTTTTTTTTAACTCTAAAAGTTTCATTTTCAATTCACATAATCTATAAACTATGAATGTTTTAATAAAGTCAGCTACCATTATTTCACCAAAAACTGCTTTTCACAATACAGTACAAGATTTATTAATAGAAAATGGAATTATTAAAAAAATAGCGACCTCTATCAAAAACACACATAATTACCATCTAATAGATTATTCAAATTTACATGTATCTATTGGTTGGTTTGACGGTAGTGTTTCTTTTGGCGAACCGGGTTTTGAAGAACGAGAGACTATAGATAACGGCTTAAATGTAGCCGCTAAAAGTGGATTTACTGGTATTGCCCTTAATTCTGATACAAATCCGGTGGTTGATAATAAATCTATAATTGAATTTTTAATAAATAAATCCATTAAAACTGCTACAAAATTACATCCAATTGGAAGTTTAACTAAAAATGCAGCAGGTAAAGAATTAACTGAATTATTTGATTTAAAAAATTCTGGTGCTGTTGCATTTTATGATTATAACAAAGGAATAAACAATGCCAATTTGCTAAAAATTGCACTGTTATATGCGCAAAGTTTTGATGGATTGGTAATGAGTTTTCCTCAAAATAATGATATTGCCGGTGATGGATTAATGAATGAAAGCAAACAAAATACCTTGCTTGGATTAAAAGGAATTCCAAATTTTGCCGAAGAGCTGCAAATTAAACGCGATTTAGCATTGTTAAAATATACCGGTGGAAAATTGCATATTCCAACTATTTCAACAGCCGAAAGTGTTATGTTAATTAAAAAAGCCAAAGCAGAAGGTTTAAAAGTAACCTGCAGTGTATCAATTAACAACTTAGTTTTAACTGATGAGGTTTTACACGATTTTAATACCAACTATAAAACACTTCCCCCTTTAAGAACTAAAACAGATCAAAAAGCATTAATTAAAGGAATAAAAGAAGGTATAATTGATTTTATAGTTAGTGACCACTGCCCAATTGATATTGAACACAAAAAAGTAGAATTTCAATTAGCTAAATTTGGCTCAATAGGGCTTGAAAGTTTTTATGGTGCCCTAAATTCTATTTTAGATTTAACCGATTTTATAGAACTAATAACAATAAATCCTAGAAAAATTTATAACTTAGAGATTCCAGAAATAGCCATTGAAAAACCAGCTAATTTAACGTTGTTTAATCCGAATGCTGAAATAATTTTTAAGGAAAATAATATTTTATCAACATCAAAAAATTCAGCTTTATTAAACCAAAAATTAAAAGGAGTTGTTTATGGAATAATAGCAAATAATCAATTAGTTTTAAATCAATAAATTATGAAGAAAAGCATTGTTGAAGAAGGCAAAACCTTAGCTATTGTTAGCTACCTGACTTATATTGGTACAATCATTTCATTTATTTTAAACAATGATAAAAAAAATGCATTTGCAGCATTTCACTTGCGTCAAGCTGTTGGACTTGGAATTATTTTTTTCTTGGTAGAGATGTTAACAGCATTTTCATCACACGGTATAATTAAATCTGTTTTTTATGTTTTTCTTTTTGTTCTTTGGATAATAGGTTTCATTGGCGCCATAAATGGTGAATACAAAAAAATTCCTATACTTGGTGATGCTTTTCAACAATGGTTTAAAAATTATTTTTAGTTTAATTAAAGAACGTTAATTTTGTGGCAATTTAAAAAACCATGGAATCAACAAAAAGCAGTTTACACTACGAAATACGAAAACCAAAAATTGATATAGAAAATCCTCCATTATTAATAATGCTTCATGGCTATGGAAGCAATGAGCTTGATTTGTTTTCTTTTGCTGATGAATTACCCGATGAATTGCTAATTATTAGTGCCAGAGCTCCCCTATCATTAGGATACCATGCATATGCTTGGTACACCATAAACTTTGACAATATCAACGGAAAATTTTCTGATATAGATGAGGCTAAAGTTGCCCTAGAGAAAGTTGCTGATTTTATAGATGAAATTAAAGAAAAATACCGTGTTAATGAAAACAAGGTATTTTTACTTGGATTTAGTCAAGGTACTATTTTAAGTTATGCTGTTGCCTTAAAATACCCTGAAAAATTAAATTATCTAGTGGCATTAAGTGGTTATATGAATGAAGATTTATCGCCAGAATCATTGAATAAAAATTACAGACATTTAGATTTTTTCATTTCACACGGAACTCAAGATCAGGTATTACCTGTTCAATGGGCAAAGACTGTTCCTGAAATTTGTTACTTACTTAGAATTAAAAACGTATATAAAGAGTACAATGCCGGACACGGTGTGCATCCTCAAAATTTTTATGATTTTAGGAATTGGATTATTGAACGACTTAAATAGTTAGTTTTAACCCATCGTACGCTAAAAAAATATTTTCAGGTAATTTATTTTGAACTTCTTCATGAAACCCCATATCAATACTGATGTGCGTAAAATAGGTACGCTCAGGTTTTAATTCATTTACTAAATTTATGGCTTCTTCCAGATTTAAATGTGAGTGATGTTGTTTTTCTCTAAGTGCATTTATTACCAAAACTTTTAAATTTTTTAATTTTTCTTTTTCTGTAGCTGTAATGGATTTAATATCGGTTAAATAAGCAAAATCATTAAATCGATAACCCAATACCAACGTATCTGCATGGAATGCTTCAACAGGAATTACTTTTAGGTCTTTTAAATAAAAAGGATTTAAGTCAACCTCATTTAACTGAACACTGGGAGCTCCTGGGTATTTATTTTCTTTAACAAATACATATTCAAATCGTTTTTTTAAATTTTCTATAACTTTTTTGTGAGCATAAAAAGGTACTGCGCCTAATTTAAAACTAAAAGGCCTTATATCATCAATACCTGCAGTATGATCGGCATGTTCATGGGTAAAAAGAATTCCATCGATATGGTTTATATTTTCGCGTAGCATTTGATACCTGAAATCGGGTCCACAATCTATAATATACCTGTAATCTTCCCATTCTATAGCAATAGATACACGCAATCGTTTATCCCTTTTATCTGTAGAAAAACAAACAGGATTAGTAGATCCTATTACAGGTATTCCTTGCGAAGTACCTGTTCCTAAAAAGGTAATTTTTAACATTTAACTATTCGTTTAAATAACTAATTTATGTAATTAATAAAAAAACAAGGTAATATTTATTTAACTTAATTTTAATTATGCAGTAAATTAAACATATTTTTAATATAGCATGCTAATTTTTATCAGTTTAAGTTTATAACCTAATTAATTAAATAACTGATTTTTATCATTTCAAAAATTACTAAAATCACTATATTTGCAAAACTTTTTAAAATTGTAGCAATACAGTAAAAAGCAGAATATAAATTCAAACTTAAAATTTAAAAAAGTGAAAATAGGTATTTTAAAAGAACACAAACAAGGTGAAAGACGTGTTGCTGTTTCACCTACCATCACAAAAGCTTTCATAAGTAAAGGTTTTGAATGTTTGGTAGAAGAAGGTGCAGGGGTAAGCTCATCTTACAAAGACGTAGATTATGAAAGTGCAGGAGGAAAGATTTTATCACAAAAAGAAGTCTTTAACCAAGCCGATATTTTAGTAAAAATAAATCCGTTTAGTGATACTGAAATAGAAATGTTAAAAAAAGGACAGGTAACTATTAGTACACTTTATCATTTATCCAGTCCAGAATTAATTGCAAAACTTGCCGCAAAAGAAGTAAATGCATTTTCATTAGATGCAATGCCTCGTATTTCAAGAGCACAAGATATGGATATCTTAAGTTCACAAAATAACTTGGCCGGATATAAAGCTGTTATATTAGGAGCTTACGAAATGACTAAAATTTTCCCATTGATGATGACTGCTGCTGGAACTATTACACCATCTAGAGTTGTTATTTTTGGTGTTGGAGTTGCTGGTCTACAAGCTATTGCTACAGCAAAACGTTTAGGTGCCGTTGTAGAAGCAACCGATATTAGAACAGAAACTAAAGAACAAGCAGAATCATTAGGAGCTAAGTTTATCTCTGTTGACAACACCGGAGAAACATCTGTTGGCGGTTACGCAACAGAAGCATCAGAAGACTACGCAAGAAGACAAAAAGAAGCCGTAAATGAATCTTTAGCTAAAGCAGATTTAGTAATAACAACTGCTTTTGTTCCGGGAAGAAAAGCTCCAACTCTTATATCAAAAGAACAAGTTGAAATGATGAAAAATGGTGCTGTTATTATTGATTTAGCAGGTGGACAAGGCGGTAACTGTGAATTAGGAAAATTAAATGAAACTGTAATTCACAATGGTGTAAAAATTATTAGCACTACTAATTCTCCTGAAAGTGTTTCAACCAATGCAAGTGAGTTATTTGGTAAGAATATTTACAATTTTGTTATGCATTTAACAAATGAAAACAAAATGAAATGGGAGCTAGAAGAAGAAATCACCGACGGAACTTTAATTGTTCATGAAGGTAAAATCAGAAAAAATTAAAATAAATTGAGTTATGGATTATTTTATAGAATTTATAAGCAGTAATCTCCAATTAATTTATATCCTAATTTTAGCGATATTTATTGGAGTTGAGTTAATTAAAAACGTGCCAACCGTATTGCATACACCTCTAATGTCCGGAGCAAACGCTTTATCTGGAGTAGTAATTGTAGGTGCAATTTTAGTGATGTTACAATCAGATCCTTCAGATTACTTGGCATTAGCTTTAGGATTTGTGGCTGTTGTGCTCGGAATAATAAATGTTGTTGGTGGTTTTGCCGTAACCAACAGAATGTTACAAATGTTTAAAAAGAAGAAATAATGAGTATAGCATTAAGTATTATTTATTTGATTGGAACCCTAACATTTGTTATCGGTTTAAAAATGTTGGGACATCCAGAAACAGCTAAAAGAGGAAACTTAATTGCTGCTTTTGGTATGGGTATAGCCATTTTAGGAACATTGTTCCTACACGATTTTGAAGTAAGCAATTTCATATACACATTAGTAATTGCAGCTATTCTTATTGGTGGAATAATTGGATGGGTTATCGCTGTTAAAGTTGAAATGACTAAAATGCCAGAATTAGTATCCTTATTTAATGGTTTTGGTGGTGGTAGCGCCCTTTTAATTGGTTTAGTTGAATTTAGCAAAAATATTGGTGTAGCAGAAGCAGATAAAGCAAGTATTTCCATAGTTACTACCATTTTAGCAGCTATTATTATTGGAAGTATCACATTTACTGGCAGTTTAATTGCTTGGGCAAAATTAAACGGATCTATGAATGATATTCGACTTCCAAAATACAATTTAATTAACAACATAGTTGTAATAGGTTTAGTTGCATTCGGTGCATATATTGTTACCGTTAATACTGACAGTTTACTTTTAATCTACTTACTATTAGTTGCATCGTTAATTTATGGTGTATTATTTGTTATTCCTATTGGAGGAGCTGATATGCCTGTAGTTATCTCGTTATTAAATTCTTTAACCGGTATTGCAGCTGCAATTACAGGTATTTTATATGACAACATGGTAATGCTAGTAGGTGGTATTTTAGTTGGTTCTGCCGGATTAATCTTAACATTTGCAATGTGTAAAGCGATGAATCGCTCTTTAGGAAATGTGATTTTTGGTGCTTTTGGTGGTGATGCTGCAGTTGCCGGAGCAACTGGTAAAACAGGCGGAACTATCAAAAAAACCAGCGCAAGTGACGCTGCTGTAATGATGAATTATTCATCGAATGTGGTAATTGTTCCTGGATATGGATTGGCTGTAGCTCAAGCTCAGCACGTAATCCACGAATTAGAAGAATTACTGACAAAACGCGGTGTAAATGTTCGTTATGCAATTCATCCAGTTGCAGGTCGAATGCCTGGACATATGAATGTACTATTGGCAGAGAGTAATGTGGCTTATGATAAATTAGTAGAAATGGATGACATCAACCCTCAGTTCCCTAATACTGATGTTGTATTAGTTGTAGGAGCTAATGATGTTGTTAATCCAGCCGCCCATAATGACCCTTCTAGTCCAATATACGGAATGCCAATTTTAGATGTAGAAAATGCTAAACATATTATTGTAAACAAACGTAGTATGAATGCTGGTTATGCTGGTATTGAAAACGAATTGTTCTTTAATCAAAAAACATCTATGTTATTTGGCGACGCTAAATCTGCCTTAACAGAATTAGTTAACGAAATTAAAAATATGTAATCAAATTAATTTGATAATTAAAAGGGAGTAATTAATTACTCCCTTTTTTATTACCTTTAAATAGTTTTGATTTCATCTTAAACCTTTCTATCTTTTCATCGTCTAAAAAACATTAGCATTTAGAGGGTGACAAACGAAGAAATTTTAATACAAAATCTTAAAAATCCTACGACTCAAGAACGTGCTTTTATTGAGCTGATGGGTTTGTACAAAGAACGCTTGTATTGGCATATTCGAAGAATTGTTTTAAATCATGATGATGCCGATGATGTTTTGCAAAATACATTTATAAAAGTGTATCGCAACATAGACTCGTTTAAAGAGGAAAGTAAATTATATTCATGGATGTATCGCATCGCTACTAATGAATCTATTACATTTATCAATAAAAGAGCTAAAGAAAATCATTTAGATGTAACCGATTTTCAAGAGAAAATGGCCAAAAATTTAAGTCATGATCCGCTTTTTGAAGGCGACGAAATACAATTAGTTTTACAGCGTGCTATTGCTACTTTACCTCAAAAGCAACAACTTGTTTTTAGGATGAAGTATTTTGATGAAATGAAATATACAGATATGGCAACTATTTTGGAAACATCAGTAGGCGCTTTAAAAGCTTCTTATTTTCATGCAGTAAAGAAAATTGAAGAAATAATAAGCTCACATTAAACTTTTTATGCAAAATTTTGTCTAAATTAAAGAATGAAAAAAGAAGAATTACATAGTATTGCACCTATTCTTGCGGCTTTAAAGTTTAAACCTGAAGCATTTAAAATGCCTCAAAATGGATTGGATGAAGTTGAAAAAGCAGTTTTATCAACTTTATATTCGCAAAAATTAAAAGATATTACTGGCTCTGCTAATCCGTTTAAAGTTCATACAACATATTTTAATGAAGTTGAAGATAAGGTATTTGATAAATTATCATCATCAAATAAAATAAAGAATAATCTTAAAGTACCAGAAAATTACTTTGAAAACTTAGAACAACAGGTTTTAAATAAACTTAAATCTAAGAGTTTAGAGCAGCAAACAAAAGTAATTTCATTGAGAAGTAGCATTATAAAAATATCAGCAACTGTTGCAGTTGCTGCTTCTTTAGCATTATTATTTATTTTAAATCCGTTTAATAAAACGGAACATATTACATTTGATTCTTTAGCCATTTCAGATATCGAATCATGGATAGAAAATGACCGTTTGGATTTAGATGCGTATCAAATTGCTGCAGTATATAATGAAGTTAAATTAACACCTAAAGTTATAAGTGCAAGTATTGACGAAACTGAATTGGAAAGTTTCTTAAGAAATCAGGATATTGAAGTATTGCTATATGAAGAATAATTTATTTATTACAAGTATAATGAACATAAAAATTACAATTATTCTCTTGTTATTTTTTGTTCAATCATTTAGTTCTCAAGCTCAAAACACGGAGAACGAATCTATAAGAGCGTTAAAAGTTGTGTTCATAACTGAACAACTTGAATTAAGCCCTAAAGAAGCAGAAAAATTTTGGCCGGTGTATAATTTATATTCAGCTAAAGAATATAATTTAAAATTTCATGAAACACGTAAACTCAGAAACCAGATAATGTCTAGTGGTGGAGTTGATGCAATTTCTGATACTGAGGCAGATCAACTCCTCAAAAAATTGATTGATATTGAAAATGAAATTGCTATTGTTAAAAATGAAATGTATGTAAAATTAAAACCAATTATTGGTTCAAAAAAACTGATTAAACTTCAAATTGCTGAAGTTGAATTCAATAAAAAGGTCTTAGAAGAATTGCGCAAAAAACGCTTAGAACGATACCGTAAAAATTAAAAAAAGGAAGCTAAAGCTTCCTTTTTTTTATTGATACATTGCGTTCCGCAATTCTTTAATTTTTTTATCCTCGATATAATCATCAAAAGACATGTATCTATCAATTATTCCTTTTGGTGTTAACTCTATAACTCTGTTAGATACAGTACTTAAAAACTCATGGTCATGAGTAGTTAACAATACAGTTCCTTTAAAGTTTATAAGCGAATTATTAAATGCCTGGATAGATTCAAGATCTAAGTGATTTGTTGGCTCGTCTAACATTAAAACATTAGCTCGTATCATCATCATTCTAGAAATCATACAACGCACCTTTTCCCCTCCAGATAACACATTACTTTGCTTTAATGCTTCTTCACCGCTAAACAACATCTTGCCTAAAAACCCTCTCAAGTATACTTCTTCACGTTCTTCTTCAGTAGTTGCATATTGACGTAACCAATCTACCAGTGATAAATTATTTTGAAAAAACTCCATATTTTCTAATGGTAAATACGATTGTGATGTAGTAACTCCCCATTGAAATTTTCCTCCATCGGCATTTTCTAATCCATTTACAATTTGATAGAACGTTGTAACTGCCTTAGAATTTCTAGAGATTAGTGCAACTTTATCATCTTTTTTAAGATTAAAACTTATGTTAGAGAACAAAATTTCACCATCTAACGATTTGGATAAATTTTCAATATTTAGAATTTGATCACCTGCCTCACGTTCCTTTTCAAAAATAATGGCCGGATAACGTCTGCTAGATGGTTTAATTTCTTCAATGTTTAACTTTTCAATCATTTTTTTTCTACTGGTAGCTTGTTTTGATTTAGCAACGTTAGCAGAAAATCTTCTGATAAATTCTTCTAATTCTTTACGTTTTTCTTCAGCCTTTTTGTTTTGTTGTGCGCGTTGTCTTGCTGCTAATTGACTCGACTCATACCAAAAAGTATAGTTTCCAGAATAGTGATTAATTTTTCCAAAATCGATATCAGAAATATGGGTACAAACAGCATCTAAAAAGTGACGGTCGTGCGAAACAACAATAACAGTATTTTCATAATTTGCAATAAAATTTTCTAACCATGAAATCGTTTCAAAATCAAGATCATTGGTAGGTTCATCCATTATTAACACATCAGGATTTCCGAATAAAGCTTGCGCCAGTAATACTCTTACTTTTATTTTACCATCCAGATCTTTCATTAAAGAATAGTGCAAATCTTCATTAATACCTAAAGATGATAATAATGATGCCGCATTATTTTCAGCATTCCACCCTCCCATCTCTTCAAAAACTACTCCCAAATCAGCAGCTTTAATTCCATCTTCTTCACTAAAATCTGGCTTATTGTAAATAGCGTCTAATTCATTTTTTAAATCGTATAATTTCTTATTTCCAATAATTACGGCTTCTAATACAGGATATTCGTTAAAAGCGGAGTGATCCTGATTTAAAACAGACATTCGTTTACCTGTTTCAAGATGTACGTTTCCCGTTGTTGGAGTCTTAACACCTGAAATAATTTTAAGAAAGGTAGATTTTCCAGATCCATTTGCTCCAATAATCCCGTAGCAATTACCTTTTGTAAATTTTACATTTACATCATCAAACAAAACTCGCTTCCCAAACTGAAGAGATAAATTAGAAACACTTAACATGTTATTTTTTTTAAAATTTTTGCAAAGTTACAAATTATAATTACTTAAAGAATTCTATATGAAATATCTCCTCGATTATTTGAAAAATGATTAGTGTATACTACATTTAACATCACATTAACATCAACTCTCTGCTTAAACTGTATATTTGTTTCACTATTTGTGGTTTCTAAAAATTGATGAAAAAAATACTTTTATTTTTACTGCTTGTTTGTTTTTTTAGTTGTAATGAAACTGAAAAAGATTCTGATTGGACATATTTTGGAGGACAAATAATAAATCCAAAAGTTGATTATGTTTATTTGGTTAAAAACGGTGAAGTACTAGATTCTACCTTGCTGGATAACGAAAATAATTTCTTAATGAAATTGAAACTATCTGATGAAAGTTTATTTCAATTTAAACATGGAAACGAATTTCAATATGTTTACTTACAACCCAAAGACAGTGTTTTAGTAAGACTTAATACCTGGGATTTTGATGAGTCACTAGTTTTTACTGGTAACGGTGCTGAAAAAAACAACTTTCTTATCAATATTTTCTTATTAAATGAGCAAGAAGATAAGGATTTTTACCCTTACTTTAAATTAGATTATCAAACATTTGCTAATAAGATTGATTCAACACTAGCAATCAAAAATAAACTGTTGAGTAATTTTTTAGAAAACAATAAACAAGTTTCAGACAGATTTTTAAAGGTTGCTAAAGCAGGTTTAACTTTGAACTTATATCGTAAAAAAGAACATTATTCGTATGGCCATATGAAATTGCTAGAATTAAAAGATGGTGTAGCGATTGATGATAATTTTTATAGCTATAGAAAAGAAATTAATCTTAACGATACAACGCTGCTATATTTTCATCCTTATCAGAACTACTTAAACAGTTTAATTTATAACAAAGCGTTAAAATCAAGAGAAACAGACACTCTTAATCAAAGTATTTCTCTATTAGCACTTCAAAAAGTTGTTGAACAAAGTTACGATAATACCGTTAAAAATATGTTACTGCGACAAGTTTTGTTAGAAAGTTTCTTAAAAAAACCTACTTGTAATTTTAATGCAGACGAATTAAATTATTATGAAAAAAATACCACAGAAGGCAAAGATAAAACCATGATTATAAAATTAATTAATGATGCAAACTCTGCTAAAAATGGTGATAAATTATATAATTTTAACGTAGTTGATAAAAACGGTAAGGTACATCAAATTAATAACTTGATTGATAAAAACAATACCGTACTTTACTTTTGGGCACCCAATACTTTTTCTATTGAATACTTAACATCTCGAATTCAATTTTTAGAAAAACAACACCCAAACATCTTATTTTTAGGTATTAATACCAATACAAAACCAGAATCTAAAGAAGTTTCATTAAATTCTAATTTAAAAAATCAATTTTTCTTACCCGATAATAGTTTTGGAAAAACACACGTAAACAGTTCATTCCCAAGAGTTATACTAATTGATAAAAATCTTACCATTGTAAATAGTTTTACTTATCTATCTTCCAAGCATTTTAACAATCAGCTCACTGAATTAGAAAAAATAAAATAACATTACCTTTTCAATAAATTAAACGTACCTTTGCAAACTTTGCAACAGTAAAGTTACTTTTATATAAGTATTTGTTAATCTATTAATTATACATGATCAATTTTAAAGAGTTTTCACTCAAACCAGAAATTTTACGTGCTTTAGACGAATTAGGGTATGTTAGTCCAACACCAATTCAAGAGAAAGCAATACCGCAACTTTTAGATTCATCACAAGATTTAAAAGCTTTTGCGCAAACAGGAACAGGTAAAACAGCAGCTTTTAGTTTGCCAATTTTACAAAATGTGGATTTATTAAATTATAAAACTCAGGCTATTGTTTTAGCGCCAACTAGAGAATTGGCACTTCAAATAACTAATAATATTGAAGAATACGCTAAATACTTACCAAATTTTAGAGCACTTACCATATATGGAGGTGCTAGTATCGAAAATCAAATAAGAGGATTAAAAAAAGGAGCTCAAGTTTTGGTTGGAACTCCAGGTAGAACGGTCGATTTAATTAAAAGAAAACAAATAGATTTATCCCAAATTAAATGGTTGGTACTTGATGAAGCCGATGAGATGCTTAATATGGGTTTTAAGGATGAGTTAGATCGCATCTTAGAAGAAACACCATCTGAAAAACAAACCATGCTTTTTTCGGCAACATTTCCACAAGAAGTACATAACATTGCCAAAAATTATATGCATAAACCAATAGAAGTAAGTGCAGGTAAAGTTAATCTTGGTGCTGATAGTGTAGAACATCATTATTACGTTGTTGCTGAGAAAAACAGGTATGCAGCCCTCAAAAGAATTGCAGATTTAAACCCAGATATTTATGCTATTATATTTTGCAGAACTAAAATAGAGACTCAAAATATTGCAGATGCATTAATTGCAGATGGATATAATGCTGATTCCTTACATGGTGATTTATCACAAAATCAACGTGATTTAGTGATGCAAAAATTCAGAAATAAAACACTTCAAATTTTAGTTGCTACAGATGTTGCAGCTCGGGGATTGGATGTAAATGATTTAACACACGTAATTAATTATAAATTACCAGATCAACCAGAGGTTTATACACACCGAAGTGGTAGAACCGGAAGGGCTGGAAAAACAGGAAATTCTGTATCTATAATCAACGGTAAAGAAGGTAGAAAAGTTCAGGAAATACAACGTATTATTGGTAAAAAGTTTATACAAAAACTAATTCCAGATGGAAAAGAAATCTGTGAAAAACAGTTATTCAAGTTAATTGATAAAGTAAAAACTGTAGAAGTTAATGAAGAACAAATTGCTGATTATCTAACGGTTATTTATGAAAAACTTGGATCGTTAGATCGTGATGAACTTATCAAAAAATTTGTTTCCATCGAATTTAATTCATTTTTAAGTTATTATGAAGATGCTGAAGATTTAAACATTTCAGTATCTTCAAAAAGTAAAGATGGAAGAGATGGATCCAAAGGAGACAAATATTCATCTGAAAATTTTACACGTTATTTTATCAATTTAGGAAGAAAAGATCAAATAAATCCAGCACGATTAATTGGTGTAATAAATGAGCAAAACATCACAAAAAATTTAGAAATTGGTCATATAGATATTTTAGATTCATTTTCATTTTTTGAAGCTGATAAAGCCTTTACCGATGAAACCCTACAAAAATTAAACGGTGTATTATTTAACGGCAGAAGAATTTCTGTAGAAATTACTACTACACCTAAAAAAGGAAGAAATGATCGTAGCGGTAGACGAAAAGGGAACGAACGAGGCAGACGCGAAGGGAAAATATTACATGCAAAAACTGGTTTTTCTGGAGAAAGAAGAAGTGCTGACAATTCAGCGAGTGAAAGTAAACGAAGATATTCAGACAATTCTGCTGGCGATAGCAAAAGAAGAGGTAATTTTCCTGACAATACTAGAAAAGATTCAAGGGGTCAAAAAAGTAGTGATAACGGCGGATTTAGACGAAGAAAAAAGAAATTCTAATAAAAAAAAGCGACTAAAAGTCGCTTTTTTTTATTATTTAAACTCCAGAATTGTTTTCTTAATAATTGAAATACAATCCATTAGTTGCTCTTCATTCATTACTAAAGGCGGTGCAAAACGTATGATATTTCCATGTGTTGGCTTTGCTAATAATCCGTTATCTCTAAGTTTCAAACAAATTTTCCAAGCCGTATCGCTATCTTCTGTATCATTGATAACTATTGCATTTAATAATCCTTTCCCTCGTACTAATTTTACTAAATTAGTTTGTTTTGACAAATCGGATAATTCATTTCTGAAAATAATGCCTAGCTGCTCTGCCTTATTAGCTAAATCTTCTTCTGCTACAACTTCTAAAGCGGCAATTGCAACGGCAGCTGCAATTGGATTTCCACCGTAAGTTGATCCATGCTGACCCGGTTTGATAACGCTCATTATATCATTGTTTGCCAGCACAGCTGAAACTGGATAAACGCCGCCTGACAAGGCTTTGCCTAATATCAATACATCTGGTTTAACATTTTCATGGTCAACTGCTAACAGTTTCCCAGTTCGGGCAATTCCTGTTTGTACTTCATCTGCTATAAATAATACATTGTATTTTTCACATATTTTTTTAGTAGCTGCTAAATACCCCTCATTAGGAACATATACGCCTGCTTCTCCTTGAATTGGTTCAACCAAAAAACCGGCAATATTTTTATTTTCAGACAATACTTTTTCCAACGCTTCTACGTCATTATACGGTATAATTATAAAACCAGGTGTAAATGGTCCAAAGTTTTTACTAGCATTAGTATCTGATGAAAAAGAAACTATTGTTGTAGTTCTTCCATGAAAATTATTCTTACAAACTACTATTTGCGCCTTATTTTCATTAATCCCTTTCTTTTCATACGCCCATTTTCTAGTTAATTTAATAGCAGTTTCAACTGCCTCTGCACCGGTGTTCATCGGCAATAGCTTATCAAAACCAAAAAAATTGGTGGTATATTTTTCATATACTCCCAACACATCATTATAAAATGCTCTGGATGTAAGCGTAAGTTTTTGTGCTTGATTGATTAGCGCATTTATAATCTTTGGATGTCCGTGTCCTTGATTTATGGCAGAATATGCCGATAAAAAATCATAGTATTTTTTTCCTTCAACATCCCAAACAAAAACACCCTCACCCCTACTTAACACCACTGGTAACGGATGGTAATTATGTGCTCCGTGTTGCTCTTCTAATTCGATAAGATGTTGTGATGTTGTAATTTTAGTTGCAATCATAAATTAAAATTTAAAGTAAATAACCTACAATTCCTTCTTGATGGAGAGAAATCATCCAATAGCATGCAAATTAATCAAAGTATTTCAATTATCTATAGAATATAGCTATCTCTTTATAATGAAATAATATTTTTTGAAATTAAATCTTATAAGTCTAATCTCTAATTTTGATACTATAAATAAAATATCAATGAAAAACACAATTTTAACACTAGCAATTATTTCTTTAATCACTATTAGTTGTGGAGACAAGAAAAAAGATGAAGCTCCAAAAGCAGAAGAAGCAACAACTGAACAAGCTGCAGAATTAACATTAGCAGATGGTGAAGCTTTATTTACATCAAAAACATGTACAACTTGCCATCAACCAGACACAAAAGTTATTGGTCCATCAATAAAAGATATCAATGCAAAATATGCCGAGCAAAACGCTAGTATTGTAGCTTTCTTAAAAGGAGAAACCAGCCCGATTGTTGATACTGATCCTGCTCAAGTTGCTATTATGAAGGCTAATCTTGATAGTTTTGTTAAAGATTTAACAGAAGCTGAATTAAAAGCAATTGAAAAATACATGTTATCAGTAAAATAATATTTTTTAAAAATAAAAATTTGAAGCACTCTAAATCAGGGTGCTTTTTTTGTTGAATATCTTATCTTTGCCAGATGTCAAGAAAAAAAACAAATCATAAAATATTTGAAAATATTACCGTTATAGATGTTGGTTCACAAGGTAAAGCTGTTGCAAAAGCTCCCGATGGACGAGTAATATTTCTTACCAATGCTGTACCTGGTGATATAGTGGATGTGCAAACTGGTAGACAACGAAAATCATACTACGAAGGAAAAGTTATAAAATATCATCACTATTCTGATAAAAGAGCAAAACCAATATGTGAACATTTTGATGTATGTGGTGGATGCAAATGGCAAAATCTAGGATATGAGTATCAACTTTATCATAAAGAAAATGAAGTTGTAAACAATTTAAAACGAATTGGGCATTTAGAATTACCAGAAGTCACTCCTATTTTTGGAGCCAAAGAACATTATTATTACAGAAATAAAATGGAATTTTCATTTTCGAGCAATCGTTGGCTTTCTTATGTTGAAATTGAAAATTCTGTAGCTATTGAAAACAGAAATGCCTGTGGATTTCATATTGCAGGCATGTGGGACAAGATTTTAGACATCAACTTTTGTCATTTGCAAAAAGAGCCTTCAAATGCCATAAGAAATTTTGTAAAACATTTTGCAATTGAAAATGATATTTCATTTTTCAATCCAAAAACATTAAGTGGCATGATGCGCACCATTATGATTCGCATTACTTCTATTAATGAAATTATGGTTGTTGTTCAATTTTTTGAAAACAATAAACGTCAGATTGAACTAATTATGAATGCTTTAGCAAGTAAATTCCCTGAAATTACTTCATTACAATACATTATAAACGGTAAACAAAATGATACCATTTACGATCAGGAAATAATTCTCTTTAAAGGCAGAAATCATATTTTTGAGGAAATGGAAGGATTAAAATTTAAAATTAATGCTAAATCATTTTATCAAACAAATTCAGTTCAAGCCTATGAATTGTATAAAATTACCAGAGATTTTGCAGCTATAAAAAATATAGATTTGGTTTATGATTTGTATACAGGTACTGGAACCATTGCTCAGTTTATATCAAAAAATGCAAAAAAAGTTATTGGAATCGAGTCAGTTCCTGAAGCAATTTTAGATGCCAAACAAAATGCTATTGCCAATAAAATTGACAATGTAGATTTTTTTGTTGGAGATATGAAATCTGTTTTCACCGAAGAATTTATCAACAAAAATGGCACACCCAACATTATCATAACAGATCCACCACGCGACGGTATGCATAAAGATGTAGTTGCCCAACTATTAACTATACGACCTAAAAAAATTGTATATGTTAGTTGCAATTCTGCCACTCAAGCCAGAGATTTGGCCTTGATGAAAGATGATTATAAAATTACTAAAACGCAAGCAGTTGACATGTTTCCACAAACACATCATGTAGAAAATGTTGTACTTTTGGAATTAAAATAATACCTTATGAATAAATTATTTTTTGTTTTGTTTGTTGTTGTGCTTGCCACTTTTTACAGTTGTGAAAATGATGATATCTGTTTAGAATCTACTACACCTCAACTAATTATTCGTTTTTATGATGTATCCAATCCAACGGTCAAAAAATCTGTAAATTCTTTAAATGTTTGGATTGCGGCAAAAGACAGTATTATAAAAAATAAAGCAACAGATTCTATTGCAATTCCACTAAACACAAATACTACCAATACTGTTTATCGATTTTCATCTGCAAATAAAATAGATGATTTATCTTTTACATATCAAAAGGGTGAAGTTTATATTTCGCGCTCTTGTGGTTTTAAATCTATATTTCAAAACCTAACAGCTACTAAATCTTCCTCAAATTGGATACAACAAGTAATTATAACAAATCCTACCATCGAAAATGAAAAAAACGCACATATTTCTATTTTGCATTAGTCTTTTTTTTCTTTCACATTTAAGTGGATTTGCTCAAAAAAAAGACACTTTAAAAGTAACTAAACCCTACAGTATAAGGTTTGGAATAGATTTAAGTAAACCTTTAACTAGTCTAATTGATAACGATAAAAATGGATTTGAAATTACTGCCGATTTTAGATTTAAAAACCGTTATTACATCGCTTCAGAAATTGGTTATACCAATAAAACAACAGCCGAAGACTATATCAATTTTACATCTAAAGGATCGTATATAAAACTTGGAGTAAATTACAATGCGTACAACAATTGGCTTGATATGAACAATGAAATTTATGTAGGAATACGTTATGGATTTAGTTCATTTAACCAAACTTTAAACAGTTATACAATCAATCAGCATGGAAATTATTTTGATGAAAATATAAACAATACACCTATTGAATACGATAATTTGTCAGCACACTGGGTAGAGTTATTATTGGGGGTTAAAGTAGAAACTTTTAAAAACCTTTTTTTAGGAGCCAGTGTAAGCTTTAATAATTTAATAAATTCTAATGACCCTGATAATTTTGAAAATCTATACATTCCGGGTTTTAATAAAAGGTATTTAAACAAAAGTGGAGCAGGTTTTAACTATACAGTTTCTTATCAAATTCCCTTGTACAAAAAAGTTAAATAGCTACATTTGTATTTAATTATTTAGAATTTTGAAATTTAAAAGTCTGTTTATATTTAGTATCGGAATACTCCTTTTTATACTTGGAAATTTTCAGGTATTAAATAACAGCGATTACAATACTGTTGTTACAGTAATTGGGTCACTACTACTTTTATGTGCCGTTCTACTTTATATCTGGAACAAAACCAACCAATAGTAATTTAATTATGAGTAAAAAAAAACTTTCTGATTTATCAGATTTGGGTGGATTTATTTTTTCTACTGATAAAAATTTTCAGTTTGAAAATGAGGAAGTACAAGAGACACTTTCACCAAACAAACAATTCTTGGAAGCTGTTTTTTCCAATAAAGGTAGAAGTGGCAAAACCGTTACTTTAATAAAAGGATTTGTGGGCAATGAAGATGACTTAAAAGAGTTAGCTAAACTTTTAAAAACTAAATGTGGTGTTGGTGGCAGTGTAAAAGATAATGAAATTATTATACAAGGAAATTATAGAGATAAAATAATGGAAATCCTTAAGAAAGAAGGATATAATGTTAAACGTGTTGGAGGTTAAAACCTCAAAAAAATAATAAAATGAATCAAATACCTACATCAGAATTAGTGTTAAACCCAGATGGTAGCGTTTATCACTTAAACCTTAAACCAGAGCATATTGCTACAGATATTATTTTTGTAGGCGATCAAAATAGAGTGCCAAAAGTTGCCAAACATTTTGATAATCAAGAATTTGATATTCAAAAAAGAGAATTCAGAACCATTACTGGCACTTATAAAGGAAAAAGAATTACGGTAATTTCTACCGGAATTGGCCCAGACAATATTGATATTGTAATGAATGAACTTGATGCATTAGTAAACATTGATTTAGAAACCAGAACCATCAAAGAGAACCTTACAACACTTAATATAGTTAGAATTGGAACTTCTGGGTCTTTACAAACTGATATTCCTGTAGATGGTTTTGTATTAGGAACCCATGGGATTGGTTTTGACGGTGTACTACACTCGTACGATTGTAAGCATATTTTAGAAACTGAAATTGAAGATGCTTTTATTGCCCATACTCAATGGAACCCAAGAAAAGCTAGACCGTATGTTGTTAAAAACAGTGCAGAATTACAAGAAAAACTAATGAGTGAAAAAGTTTACACTGGTATGACCGGAACAGCCGTTGGATTTTTTGGACCACAAGGAAGAGTCTTACGCCTCGCCCTTGAAGATGCAACCTTAAATTCTAAGATAGACAGTTTTAATCACAAAGGAATCAGGGTATCCAATTTAGAAATGGAAACATCTGCCATTTATGGTTTGGCAAAATTATTAGGGCACAACGCTTGCTCTATGAATGCCATAATTGCTAACAGAGCAAACAAAACATTTAGTAAAGATCCGTACAAACCTGTTGAAGAATTGATTGTTTATACCCTCGATAAATTAGTAGGATAAAATATTTTTATTACATTAGCGTTTAATAGATAACTGAATCCCCAAAAATTAAAAATGTAAAGAAATGAAAAAAGTAGTTTTAGTAGTAACCGTTGTTATATTTTCAATAAGTTTAACTTCTTGTAAGTCGTCAAAAAGCGGTTGTGGTTTAACAAGTGATGCCACTCCTGAATACAAAACTATCACCACTGAAAAAGTCTAATAATCAAATATATATAAAAAAAAATCCGCTTTTAATGGCGGATTTTTTATTTATTGCAATGACGCTAAACTTGCTTTTAATGTTTCAATTTTAGCCAACGCATCTGCTTCTTTGTTTCGTTCGTTAACTAATACTTTTTCAGGCGCATTGGTTACAAAACGCTCGTTAGATAATTTAGACTGAACTGCTTTTAAAAATCCTTCGGTATAGGTTAACTCCTGTTTTAATTTTTCGATTTCTACAGATATATCTATAGAATCGGTTAATGGAACAAAATATTCATTAGACTTAACTCTAAAACTTAACGCATTCTGAACTGTTTCATTAACTATGTTCATTTGTGATAAATTCCCCATTTTAATAATTACAGCATTAAATGAAGTATTCCATTTTTCATTATTCACATAGCTAATGGCTACAGTGTTTTTAAACGAAATATTTTTATCTTTTCTGATAGTTCTAATACCCGATATCACCTCAGCTGCATTCTCAAAATCTTCAATAAGTTGTTCATTTACATTTGCTAATTTTGGATACTGAGCTATAACTAATGCCTGGTCCGGAGTTCTTTGATCAATATGTTGCCAAATTTCTTCTGTTAAAAATGGCATATATGGATGTAATATTTTTAAATTATTTTCAAAAAATTTAATGGTAGCATCATAGGTTTTTTTGTCGATAGGATTTCCAAATGACGGTTTTATCATTTCTAAATACCAAGAAGAAAAATCATCCCAAACCAATTTATAAATTGACATTAACGCTTCGCTAATTCTGTAGTTTTCAAACGATTTTTCAACCTCTTCCAAAACCTGGTTAAACCTACTTTGATACCATTCAACAGCAATTTTTGATGATTCAGGCTGCTCAATTTTATCTGACAGCTCCCATCCTTTTACTAACCTAAACGCATTCCATATTTTAGTAGTAAAATTTCTACCTTGTTCACATAACTCTTCATCAAAAAGCAAATCGTTTCCAGCAGCAGAACTCAACAACAATCCTACACGTACACCATCGGCACCATATTTCTCAATTAAATCTAGAGGCTCTGGAGAATTTCCTAAGGATTTAGACATTTTTCTGCGCTGCTTATCGCGAACAATTCCGGTGAAATAAACATTTTTAAATGGTTTTTCATTTCTAAATTCATAGCCAGCAAAAATCATTCTAGCTACCCAGAAAAAGATAATGTCTGGCCCAGTTACTAAATCGTTTGTTGGATAGTAATAGTTAATTTCTTCATTATCAGGATTTCGAATTCCATCAAAAACTGATATCGGCCACAACCACGATGAAAACCAGGTATCTAACGCATCCTCATCCTGACTTAAATCATTTAAATCTAATTTCTTACCTAGTTTTAATTGTGCTAATTCTAATGCTTTTTCTTTAGTTTCTGCCACCACAAAATCGGTATCTCCAACGCCATAATAATAAGCAGGAATTTGATGCCCCCACCACAATTGTCGGGAGATATTCCAATCCCTGATATTTTCTAACCAATGACGGTACGTATTGTTATAATGTTTAGGGAGAAACTTAATATCTTCATCTTCCAACACTGCTTTTAAAGCAGGTTTTACCAAATCGTCCATTTTTAGGAACCATTGCGCAGAAATTCTTGGCTCAATAACGGCTTTTGTACGTTCTGAAGTACCAACACGTTGCAGGTGTTTTTCAATTTTTAATAAAAAACCTTTTTCTTTTAGCTCGTCTGTAATTTGCTTTCTACATTCAAACCGGTCAATTCCTTCATAATGCAATCCAAAGTTATTTAATGTTGCATCATCATTAAAAATATCAATAATCTCTAACTGATGTTTTTCACCCAGAACTTTATCATTTACGTCGTGAGCTGGGGTAACTTTTAAACATCCAGTTCCAAACTCCATATCCACGTATTCATCAAAAATAATTGGAATTACTCTGTTGCAAATAGGAACAATTACTTTTTTGCCTTTTAAATGTGAAAAACGTTTATCCTCGGGATGGATACATACTGCAGTATCTCCCAATATAGTTTCAGGCCTTGTAGTTGCAATCGTAACAAATTCATTTTCACCTGCTACCTGATAGTTTAAGTAATATAAATTACCTTGTTTTTCTTCGTAAATAACTTCTTCATCAGAAAGTGTGGTTTTTGCTTCAGGATCCCAATTTACCATTCGGTATCCTTTGTAAATCAAACCTTTATTATATAAATCAACAAATACTTTTGTAACCGACTCACTTAAATCATCATCCATTGTAAACTTAGTTCGCTCCCAATCACATGAAGCACCTAATTTTTTTAGTTGTTCTAGAATAAGTCCACCGTGTTTTTCGGTCCAATCCCATGCATGTTTCAAAAACTGCTCGCGTGTTAACGAGTCTTTTTCAATTCCCTGACTTTTTAACTTAGCTACAACTTTAGCCTCAGTAGCAATTGAAGCATGATCGGTACCTGGAACCCAACAAGCATTATATCCATTTAAACGTGCTCTACGAATTAATACATCTTGTATAGTGTTGTTTAACATATGACCCATATGCAAAACTCCTGTTACATTTGGCGGAGGTATTACTATAGTATAGGGTATTTTATTGTTTGGAGTTGAATGAAAATAATTTTGCTCCATCCAATATTGGTACCATTTTTGTTCTACGTCTTTCGGATTGTATTTTGCTGGAATGCTCATTTACTATAATTTATAAGTTGCAAATGTACAATTCTCCAAATTAACTAAAAAGCGTGTAATTATTTAAAAAGAAAAAAAAATTACCTAAATTTGACTTACTAAAAAAAGAAAATTATGAAAAATTCTATTGTTACAATCCTATTTTTGGCATTTACAATGATATCGTTTGGTCAAGAAGTTAAGACTACTGCTGTTGCTGATAATTTGCCAGTATTTGAATTTGAAACTGATGTTATGGACTACGGTAAGATTGTTCAAAATTCTAATGGTGTACGTAAATTTAAATTTAAAAATGTTGGAAAAAGTGATTTGGTTATTACTTCTATCAGTTCGACCTGTGGATGTACGGTACCAAGTTACTCTAAAGAAGCTATAAAACCTGGAGATTCTGGGGAAATTGAAATTGTTTATAATACTGCGATTCTAGGTGGATTTACAAAATTTATTACGGTATTTTCTAATGCATCAGAACCACAAAAAATGTTGAGATTAAAGGGAATTGTTAGTGCAGCAGACAATAATGCAGGATTAGAAAAACAATCGAGTATAGTTACTAAAAATTAAAAAAACACCCAATTGGGTGTTTTTTTTTAAAACATTTTTCTTAATCTAAATTCAAATTTCATAGGTACGCCATCTCTTTCTATTTGAAGTCTTATTTTATCATCTTCTTGGTTATAAAAAAAATACATTAGTTCTTCTAATTTGTATTTATAAGCCAAGTTTGAATTTATAGAAATTAACACGTCATCTTTCATCAATCCAACTTCATGTGCTGGTGAACCTTCTCTAATTTGATTTATTTTATAGGATGGTTTGAATCTGTATTTGTAGTCATATGAAAGCACAATCTTTGTTGCATCATTTGACTCGAAACCACGTTCAACCTTAAAGGTTGTTTCTTCTCGTTCTTTTACTAAAATCTGCCCGTGATACACTAAATCAATTCCACTCATATTATAGTTAAAATGTTCATTAAAATGTCTATTTTTCTTGAGCGTAATTTTTTTATTTGGATAATCAAAAATCACTTTAAATCTTTTTAATATTTTACCTCCTAAACTACCATTACGTTCTTTATACGTTTTAACAAAAGCTATTGAAGTAGAATCTGGAAAAGCAGCTGTAGGTTCTTTAAATTCAAAAGTTCCAAGTTTAAACTTATTAATTCTACTTCTTTTACCATAAATACTACCGCTAAGACCTTCTCCTAAATAATCAACAAAATTTAACTGTGGACATTGTATTTGTTCTTTAGAATTTTCAAACAACCACAGAGCATCACTCCCCCCTGAATCAATTAAAAGCTTTATAGGAAACAAATCTTGATTTTCATAAATAGAAGCATGTGCGTTTATAAACGGTTTATTTTTATAAAAATCTAACTCAAATGTTTCACACTTTCTGCAATTAGAATATTTATATTTAATTGGATCATAAAATTTAATTACTTGATTACTATAATCAATTTTTACAATAAAATCTTTCAACAAATCATACCCAATAATGCCGTGAATGGTTTCCCCTAATTTTGCAGACAAGTCAATTTTATCATGGATGATAATAAATAAGTTTTGTTTAGGATTATGAATATTCTTTAATCTAAATGTATTGTCTTTAGATAGTAATGCTTCTACATCATTACCTGATCCTAAACCTTGTAAAAAAACAGTTTCTACGTTTTTTAACTGTAAAGAATCAGATGGCAACAAATTAAATAATACCGTAGAAGATACTCCAGAATCTAAAATAAAGGACAATTCCTTTCCATTTATTTCAATAGGAATTACAATTAAATTACTGAGTAATTTAAACTTAATTTTTTGACTTTTTAAATCGTTTTTTAAGGTAAATTTTGATTGACTGTAAGTAAAATTACCTATTAAAATAAAAAATAACAAACAAAGAAAAGTATATCTATTTTTCAAATGTAAAGTTTTTAAAGATTCGCAATTGAAGATAGTAAAAAATTACAATCAATTTAAAATAATTACTATTCGAACTTTATATTTTAACAATAATTTAAGTTGAACACAAAATATTTTCGCAAATTTGCAACATAATAAAAACGCACTATTATTATGCCAAAAATATCTTTAAAAGGAGCTGCTATGCCAGCCTCACCCATTAGAAAATTAGTTCCATTTGCAGAAGCTGCAAAGAAAAAAGGAACTAGAGTATATCACTTAAACATCGGCCAGCCCGATATTTTAACTCCTCAAGTTGCCTTAGATGCTGTAAAAAATGCCAACATTAAAGTGTTGGAATATGCACGTTCTGAAGGCTCTGAAGAATACCGTACTAAATTAACTCACTATTATAAAAAACATCAGATAAACGTATCTCATCAAGATATAATTATTACAACCGGAGGTTCTGAAGCATTACTATTTACTTTAGGAAGCATAGCTGATGCTGGTGATGAAATTATTATCCCAGAACCTTTTTACGCTAATTACAACAGCTTTTCAAACGCAAATACACTTAAAATAGTTCCTGTTATTTCATCCATCGATGATGGTTTTGCATTGCCTCCAATTGATGAGTTTGAAAAATTAATTACGCCTAAAACCAAGGCAATTTTAATCTGTAATCCTGGGAATCCAACAGGCTATTTATATTCAAAGGAAGAAATTTCCAAATTAAAGGAGATTGTTTTAAAACACGATTTATTTCTAATTGCAGATGAAGTTTACCGTGAATTTGTTTATGATGGCTTGAAATATCACTCTGTTATGGCAGAAGAAGGACTGGATCAACATGCTATAATGATTGATTCAGTTTCAAAACGTTACAGTATGTGCGGTGCACGAATTGGCTGTGTGGTTTCAAAAAACAAAGAAGTTATAGCATCCGTTTTACGCTATTCGCAAGCCCGCTTAAGTCCGCCAACTTACGAACTAATAGCAGCAGAAGCAGCTTTAGATACACCAGACAGTTATTTTGTAGAAGTCCTTAAAGAATATACCCTGCGAAGAAAAACATTAATTGATGGTCTTAAATCCATAGAAGGTGTTAAAGTTGCTTCACCTAAAGGAGCTTTTTACTGTGTAGTAGAATTACCTGTTCAAGATGCTGATGATTTTGCACAGTGGTTATTGGAAAAATTCAGCGATAATAACGAAACCGTTATGGTTGCTCCAGCCAGTGGTTTTTATACCGCAAAAGAACGAGGCAAAAAACAGGTTCGCATTGCCTATGTGTTAAATCAAAAAGATTTAATACGATCGGTTGAATTATTAAAATTAGCGCTCGAACAATACAACGCATAAGAAATAAAGAAAACAGTAGCGAAAAATCGCTGCTGTTTTTTTATATTAGACCTGATGATAATGCAAGCTAATTTTTCGCTTAAAAATTACAATACATTTGGTGTTGATGCTTATGCCAAGCAGTTTATCAGTGTAACTACTGCTGAAGAATTAATTGAAGCCCTTTCGCTTGAAAAGCCTTTTTTAATTTTGGGAGGTGGAAGCAACGTTCTTTTTACCAATAACACCATTGAATCCGTAATCCAAATCAACCTTAAAGGAATTGAAGTTGTTGAAGAAACAACCAATAAAATAATTTTAAAGGTTGCTGCTGGAGAAAATTGGCATCAGTTTGTTATGTGGTGTGTAGAAAAGAATTACGGTGGACTAGAAAACTTGGCTTTGATTCCGGGAAATGTAGGAGCCTGTCCTATTCAAAATATCGGTGCCTACGGAGTTGAAGTAAAAGATTGTATTGTAGGTGTTGATACCCTTGAAATAGCAACACTAAAAAATCAGCATTTTAAAAATGAGGAATGTCAATTTAACTACCGTGATTCTATTTTTAAAAATCATTTAAAAGGAAAGCAAATAATAACAGCTGTTAGCTTTAGATTAACAAAGCAAAATCACCTATTAAACATTGATTACGGCGCAATTGCAGATGAGTTGTATAAAAATAATATTACTACACCAACTATTAAAGACATTGCAGAAACCGTTATAAAGATTCGTGAAAGCAAACTTCCAAATCCGGCTGAAATTGGTAATGGCGGTAGTTTTTTTAAAAATCCGATAATATCTATTGAACATTTTAAAACAATACAATCCAACTATCCAAGTATTCCATCATATCCAGTTTCCGAAACATTAATAAAAGTTCCTGCTGGATGGCTTATTGAAAAAGCAGGTTTAAAAGGTTTTAGAGATGGCGATGCCGGTGTACATAAAAATCAAGCGTTAGTATTGGTTAATTATGGTAATGCAAGCGGTATTGAAATACTAAATCTAGCTAAACATATCCAAAAATCCATCAAAGAAATTTTTCAAATTACCTTGGATATTGAAGTAAATATTATTTAGGGTTTTATTCAAAATATCTTTTTTTATTAACATCCAGTTATAATTCAAAGTCAGGCTGTAAAAAGTGACTTAGATAAACTTTATTTTTAATTGAAAACCTAACAAAAGTCATGCTTTAATTCTATAACATTTGTATATTTATAGGGAACTTATTTAATAATATAAATTTTAATCTATGAAAGTATTTGATGATAAACACATTAAAAATGTAGCTTTTGTAGGGGCCCATCACAGTGGAAAAACAACCCTTGCAGAAACTATGCTCTTTGAAGCTGGATTACTGCAACGCCGTGGTAGAGTTGAAGACAATAATACCGTTGCAGACTACCACGAGATCGAACATGAACGAGGCGCAAGTATTTATGCAACTCCACTTCATACAGAATGGCGTAACTACAAAATTAATATTATAGATACTCCTGGTTTGGATGACTTTATTGGAGAAATTGCATCTACTATGCATGTTGCCGATTCAATTGCAATGGTTATTAATGCTCAGCAAGGTGTTGAAGCAGGAACTGAAATATTATGGAATTATATTGATCGATTTAATAAACCTACATTATTTGTTGTAAATCAAATAGATCATGAGAATGCCAATTTTGATCAAAGTTATAATAGTATTGTAAATTTAGTTGGAAAAAATGCCATTAAAATTCAATACCCTCTTGTATTAGATGGAGCACAATGTATTTTAGATGTGCTTAAAATGAAATTATATAAATTCGGACCAGAAGGTGGAAAACCTCAAAAGTTAGAAATACCAGCAAATCAATTAGAAATTGCAAACGAATTACACAATGAATTAGTTGAAAAAGCAGCAGAAAATGATGAAGAATTAATGGAACTATTCTTCGAGAAAGGCACATTAAATGAAGATGAAATGCGTAAAGGAATTAAACTTGGAATGTTAAATGGTGCCTTATACCCTGTATTTTGTGTATCTGCTTTAAATGATATGGGAACAGGTCGATTAATGGGCTTTATTGACAATGTAGCGCCATCTGCCATGGATATTAAAATAGAACAAAGTGTAGAAGGAAAAGATATTTTATCAAAACCAGATGCTCCAACAACCTTATTTGTATTTAAAACTTTACACGAACCTAACTTAGGGCAAATTACATTTTTTAAAGTAAAATCTGGAGAAGTAAAAGCAAATGATAAACTTATAAACTCTAGAAACGAAGAAACAGAAGTGTTGAACCAATTATTTATCATGGATGGTAAAAAACGAGAACCAGTTGAGAAACTTAGTACGGGTGATATAGGAGCAACACTAAAATTAAAATATACAGAAACAAACGATACTTTAAGAGCAAAAGGTCATGAAGTAACAGTAAAACCAATAATTTATCCAGAACCACGTTTAATTAGAGCTGTTTCTGCAGTAAACAAAAGTGATGATGAAAAATTATCAGAAGTTCTTAGAAAAATTCATAGTCAAGACCCAACACTTCATGCTCAATATTCAAATGATTCTAAGCAATTAATTTTAAGTTGTCAGGGCGAATTACATCTAGCAGCATTAGATTGGAATTTAAAAAACAATTTTAATATTGAAGCAAAATATGAAAATCCAAAAGTAGTATACCGCGAAACTATACAACGTTCATCTACACAAAGTTATAAACACAAAAAACAATCAGGAGGTTCTGGTCAATTTGGAGAAGTTCATTTAAAAATTGAACCTTGGTATCCTGACATGCCAGAACCTGATGGTTTCAATATTCGAGGTAAAGAAGAAATTGAATTACCTTGGGGCGGAAAGCTGGTATATTACAACTGTATCGTTGGTGGTGTTATTGATGCACGTTTTATCCCTTCAATACTAAAAGGCATTATGGAAGTGATGGAAGACGGACCTTTAACTGGTTCATACGCCCGCGACATTCGTGTAATGGTTTTTGACGGTAGAATGCACGCTGTTGACTCTAACGACATATCATTTAAAATTGCTGCAGCTCATGCCTTTAAAGCAGCTTTTTTAGATGCAAATCCACGATTGATGGAACCAGTAAATGATTTGGAAGTTTTAGTACCTGAAGAAATGATGGGTAACGTAATGACCGATTTACAATCAAGAAGGTCAATTATCATCGGTATGGACAGTGTTGGAAAATATCAACGTATTAAAGCCAAAACTCCTCAAGCTGAATTGCATAATTTCTCTACTTCTTTACGTTCTTTATCACAAGGTAAAGGAACCTTTAGTACTAAGTTTGCCTCTTTTGAGCAGGTACCAACCAACGTACAACAAGAATTAGTTAAATAAACTTTCACTACTTTAAAAACTGTATTATTTATTTTATAATTAGAAAAAATAATACAGTTTTTCTTTTACTTATTTTGTTGCTGTCTTTTTGTATTTTTGCATCAAATATTAAGTACTATGAAGTTATTTATTATATCAGTAATATTATTAAGTATAGGATTTGCAGGAATTGCGATTAAAATATGGGGAAAAAAAGAAGGGAAATTTGGAGGAACTTGTGCCAGCCAAAGTCCATTTTTAAATAAAGATGGTGAACCTTGCGGTTATTGCGGAAAATTACCAGAAGACTGCGAAAATAAAAACGATAAAAAAGCAGTAATAGATATCAAAAAAATTTCTTAAAAATTGATAATTAACTATTTACTATATGTATTTATAACAATTGTTGTTATACAGTTTATTTATTACATCATTATTTTTGGGAGATTTACTTTTTCCAAACCCACAAATATTGAATCTCCTAACAAACCTGTTTCCGTAATTATTTGTTCTAAAAACGAAGAAGAAAATCTTAAAAACAAACTTTCTTTTTTTGCAAATCAAAACTATCCTCAGTTTGAATTAGTTTTGGTAAATGACCGATCTTCTGATAACACCCAAGATGTTTTAGAAGAATTTAAAGAAGAAAATTCCGAACGATTCAACTACCGAAATATTAGCGTAAAAATTGTAAACGTTCAGGAAAATGAGCAATTTTGGGGTAGTAAAAAATATGCATTAACCCTTGGAATAAAAGCAGCTTCACATGAATTATTGTTATTTTCTGATGCCGATTGCGAACCTATTTCAGCAAATTGGATTCAAGAAATGACATCTCAATTTTCCGATGAAAAAACAATTGTGCTTGGGTACGGAAGTTATAAGTTTATAAAATATTCATTTTTAAATAAACTTATCCGATTTGAAACTATGATTACTGCAATACAGTATTTTTCTTATGCTAAAATAGGAACACCTTATATGGGGGTAGGTAGAAATTTAGCCTATAAAAAATCGCAGTTTTTTGCTGCCAACGGCTTTGCTAATCACATGCATTTACGTTCAGGCGATGATGATTTGTTTATAAACCAAATTGCTACAAAGAAAAATACAGCTTGTTGCTATTCTCATAATTCCATAACTATTTCAGAACCAAAAACAACTTTTACCGATTGGTCTTTACAAAAAAGAAGACATTTTTCTACAGCATCTTATTATAAATTTCATCATAAATTGATGTTAGGCTTGTTTTATTTTTCCCAAATATTATTCTGGATTTTAGGCATAACTACTACATTTTTAATATATTACACAAATTCAGATCAGTTATACTTATATATTGCATTTGGATTAATTGCTTTTAGATTTTTAATGACGTACGTAACTTTTGGTTTAGCTGCAAAAAAATTGAATGAAAAAAAACTAGTTTTATTTTCACCCATTTTTGAATTGTTCATAATACTATCTCAGTTGATGTTTTATTTTCAAAATTTAATTTCAAAACCTAAGCATTGGTAAAGTCTAACGACATAGAAATTCAAATTCAAAAAGCAAAAGCAGGGAATGAACAGGCTTTTACCTTTTTACTAAATACTTTCTGGAATGATGTAATTAAGTTTCAACTCACTAAAATTCAACAAGAATCTGAAGCCGAAGATATTACCGTCAAAACCTTTGCCAAGGCATTTGATAAAATTCATCTTTACGACGAAAAATATAATTTTAAAACGTGGTTAATTACTATTTCAAAGAATTTGTACATCGATGAATACAGGAAATCAAAAAATGAAGTCTTAAATCTTCAAAGTTTTTCTACTAAAGATTTTGATATTTTTGATGCCAATCCATCGCCGGAAGATCAACTGATAATTGATCAGAATTTAAAAGAATTATTGACTTCTATTAAGCAATTAAAACCTCATTATCAGGAAATTATAAACTTGCGTTACTTTCAGGAAAAAAGCTATTTGGAAATTGCTAAAATTTTAAATGAACCTATGAGTAATGTTAAGATTAAAATCTTAAGAGCTAAAAAATTATTAGCAGAAATAATTGAAAAAAAGAAGTAATTTCAATTTTCAAATCTTGCTTATGCGATCTAAACTATTATCTTTAAAATCATTAGGTCCCGGATTGCTTTTTGCCGGTGCCGCCATAGGAGTATCACATTTGGTACAATCAACCAGAGCAGGAGCCGATTACGGATTTGGGTTAATTTGGGCCCTATTATTAATCAACTTGGTAAAATATCCATTCTTCCAATTTGCACCCAGATACACAACAGCAACCGGCGAAACGTTGTTGGATGGCTACAACAGATTGGGTAAACCCTTGCTAATTGTCTATTTTATTATAACATTTGGCACAATGTTTACGATTCAGGCAGCGGTAACTATAGTTACCGCAGGATTGGCCTCAAATTTATTTGGTTTAAGTGAGGATGTAATTCTTTGGAGTTGTATAATTACCTTTATTAGCTTTCTGATTTTACAAATTGGTAAGTATAAAATGCTCGATAAATTAATGAAATACATCGTTATTATCTTAACTATAAGCTGTATACTAGCTGTAAGTATAGCCATTTATAACAATCAAAATTCCTATTCTTTTGCACAAATTTTACCTAAAGGAAGTACTGAAATTGCTTTTCTAATTGCATTTTTAGGTTGGATGCCTGCTCCGCTTGACGTGTCTATTTGGCAATCGATGTGGACTCTTGAAAAAAAGAAAGATATTAAGAGCAATTACAACACTAAAAAAGCATTGTTAGATTTTAACGTTGGTTATTTAGGTACAATATTTATCGGTGTATTATTTATTGTTTTGGGTGCTTTAGTAATGTATAAATCTGGAAATAGTTTTGACACCAACGCGGGAAAATTTGCTCAACAGTTAATTAGTCTTTTTACTAACAATTTGGGTTCTGGAAGTTTTTACATAATTTCAATTGCAGCATTCACAACCATGTTTAGCACTACTATAACAACTTTAGATGCCTCGCCAAGAGTTATGGCTAAAACAACCGAATTGCTTTTTAGCAAATCATTACGTATAAATTATGTTATTTGGATGCTAATTCTAGCCAGCGGTACATTACTTATTTTAACCAGTTTTATATCCAATATGATTTTACTTGTTAAAATTGCTACTATTTTATCCTTCTTAACAGCCCCCTTTTTTGCAATTGCTAATCATCTTTTAATTACTAGTAAGCACACTCCTAAAGAATGGCATCCGACTTTATCGTTGAAAATAATGAGTTTTATAGGAATATTTTTCTTAATAGGATTTAGTTTCTGGTTTCTATTAAGTATTATAAATTAAATTAAAAATCAATTTTCAATAAATAATATTTATCAAAATAAACTTTGTAACTTTGCAAAAAAATTAAACAATGTCTGAACAAGATGTAAAAATACACACTCCAAAACCAGAGTGGTTGCGTGTAAAATTACCTACAGGGAAAAAATATGTTGAACTAAGAGGTTTGGTAGATCAGTACAAATTAAACACAATATGTACAAGTGGTAGTTGTCCGAACATGGGTGAATGTTGGACAGAGGGCACAGCAACATTTATGATTTTAGGAAATATTTGTACACGCTCTTGTGGGTTTTGTGGAGTTAAAACAGGCAGACCAGAAAATGTAGACTGGGAAGAACCTGAAAAAGTGGCACGTTCTATTAAATTAATGAACATAAAACATGCCGTAATTACTTCTGTAGATCGTGATGATTTAAAAGATGGTGGATCTATTATTTGGACTGAAACTATTCAGGCAATAAGAAGAATGAATCCAGCAACTACTTTAGAAACTTTAATACCCGATTTCCAAGGAAATACAACCAATATCGATCGTATTATAAAGGTAGCGCCCGAAGTGGTTTCGCACAATTTAGAAACCGTAAGACGTCTAACACGAGAAGTGAGAATTCAAGCCAAATATGATAGAAGTTTAGAGGTTTTACTATACCTTAAAGAAAGTGGTTTGCGTAGAACAAAATCGGGGATTATGCTTGGATTGGGTGAAACTGAAAAAGAAATTATAGAAACAATGGAAGATTTATCAAAATCTAAGGTAGATATAATAACCATAGGGCAGTACCTACAGCCAAGCAAAAAACATCTAACAGTTAAAGAATTTATTACTCCTGAACAATTTAAAAAATATGAAAAAATTGGGCTTGAAATGGGCTTTAAACACGTTGAAAGTGGCGCCTTGGTGCGCTCATCGTATAAAGCACAAAAACATATTAACTAAATTAAATCAAAAATAAAGGGCTGATTTTTTCAGCCCTTTATTTATTCAACATACCCCATTTTTTGCATCCAGTCTGGATTATACATTTTTGCCACATATCTGCTTCCGTGATCATGAATTAACACAACAACCACATCATCTTTAGTAAACTTATCTTTAAGTTGTAATAAACCTTTAATAGCAGATCCGGCTGAATTACCTGCAAAGATACCCTCTTGTAAAGCTAACTTTTGCGTATAAATTGCAGCATCTTTATCAGTAACTTTTTCAAAAGCATCAATTAATGAAAAATCAACATTGAGCGGTAAAATATCTTCTCCAATTCCTTCGGTCACATAAGGATAAATCTCATTTTCATCAAAAATTCCGGTTTCATGATATTTTTTAAATACCGATCCATAGGTATCAATTCCCCATACTTTAATATTTGGGTTTTGTTCTTTCAAATATTTTGCAATACCAGAGACTGTCCCTCCTGTTCCAACACCAACAACAAAATGCGTTATTTTCCCATCTGTTTGCCTCCAAATCTCTGGACCAGTACTTTCATAATGCGCTAATCTGTTTGATAAATTATCGTATTGATTTACATACCAACCATTTGGCGTTTCTTCGGCCAATCGTTTAGAAACCGAATAATACGAACGCGGATCAGTTGGCTCAACATTGGTTGGACAAACTACAACTTCAGCGCCATGCGCACGCAAAATATCCATTTTTTCTTTAGATTGCTTATCAGAGATTACGCAAATTAATTTATATCCTTTTACTATTGCTGCTAAGGCTAGGCCCATTCCGGTATTTCCAGAAGTCCCTTCAATAATGGTACCTCCAGGTTTTAATCTACCATCTTTTTCGGCATCCTCTATCATTTTTAAAGCCATACGATCTTTGGTAGAATTCCCAGGATTAAAAGTTTCTAATTTAGCCAATACCAAAGCATCAACCTCAGCTGTAATCTTATTTAATTTAACCAAGGGTGTATTACCAATGGTCTCCAAAATATTTTTTGCGTACTCCATGCTATTAAATTTGATACAAAAGTATGAAGAAAGTTTTAGAAAAATAAATTGACAACTTACTCAAATTTTATGGCTTTAACAGGACTTATTTTTGAAATTATTAAGGAAGGAATTAATAACATTAATAAACACAGCAGTAGTGTTCCTATATTTAATAATAAAATATAATTTAAATTGATATAAACTGGCGCAACAGAAACGTAATAAGTTTCAGGGTTTAATGTAATGATACCAAAGTATTTTTGAAGAACCAATAAAGCTAGACCAATAAAATTACCCCAAAATAATCCTAATGATATTAAATATGTTGCATTAAATAAAAATACTTTTTGAATACTTGCGTTGGTTGCTCCTAAAGATTTTAAAATACCAATTAGTTGTGTTTTTTCAAGAATTAGAACTAGTAAAGCTGTTATCATATTTATACCGGCTACTAAAATCATAATCCAAATTATGACTACCATGTTGGTGTCAAATAATTGAATCCATTCAAACAATGCTGGATACTTTTCAACAATTGTTTTGGAATTTAAACTAGTACCAATTTCATAATAAATCTCCTCTCCTATTTCGTTTAATTGATCGAAATCATTCAGTAGAATTTCATAACCTCCAACTAAATTAGCATTCCATTTATTTAGCCGTTGTAGTTGTTTTAAATCACCTAAAATAATGCTTGAATCAAATTCACTAAATCCAGAATCATAGATTCCTACGACCTTAAATACACGTACACTTGGCGGACTTTCTGGGTTTTCTTTTAAAAAAAACGTATTAAATTCGCTGTTTATTTTTAACCCTAATCTATTGGCAATGGTTTTTGAAATTAAAATTTCATTAGAAAATCCATCAGTTATTTTTGGAAAATTGCCCTGGACAATATATTCAGCAAAATTATTCCACTGATAATTCTCATCAACACCTTTAAACACAATACCTTCAAAATCTTTTTGGGTTCTAATAATACCTGCTTTTGTGGCGTACGGATAAATTTTATCAACTCCCTTTGTGCTTTTTAATTGCATTAATGGCAAACTATCCAAATATACTGGGGTTATGGTTATATCTGATTGATTATCGTCAAAATTAGTAATTTGAATATGTCCATTGAACACCGTTATTTTATCACTAATTTTTTGTTGTAACCCAATACCAGTGGCTATTGAAATCATCATTACCACCATTCCAAGGGCTATTGCTACAATAGCAATTTTTATTATTGGCGCTGAAATACTACTTTTATACTGTTTTGTAGTAATTAATCGTTTGGCTAAAAATAATTCGAAGTTCAATTTATATATACTTATGAAATTCAAAAGTACACATATTCTAATATTTTTTATACTGATTTTTTTGATGTTTTCGTGTAAAACAACCAAAATTGTGAAAGTTGTAGAACCTACAGAACCAATTAAATCAACCCAATTAATAATAGCGGCAAACAGAACACCCAATTATTTACCTTTACTGATGGGTAAAAATATCGGACTTGTGGCTAATCAAACTTCGGTTATTTTTAAAAAAGACAATTCCTATTCACATCTAGTTGATTCACTGGTATCGCTTAATATAGCCGTTAAAAAAGTATACGCACCCGAGCATGGATTTAGAGGTGATGCCGATGCGGGAGAACTTATTACTGATGGTATGGACAAAAAAACCGGAATTCCTATCATTTCACTTTACGGAAATAACAAAAAACCATCTCCGGAACAATTAAAAGGTATTGATCTTATTATTTTTGACATGCAGGATGTTGGGGTGCGCTTTTATACCTATATTTCAACTCTGCACTATGTAATGGAAGCCTGTGCAGAAAACGATATTCCATTAATTGTGTTTGACCGACCAAATCCAAATGCCCATTATATCGATGGTCCGGTTTTAGAACAATCATACAATTCTTTTGTAGGAATGCATCCTATTCCGGTAGTATACGGCATGACTATTGGCGAATATGCAGCAATGATAAACGGTGAAAAGTGGCTTAAAAACGAATTGAAATGCGATTTAACCGTAGTGCCATTAATCAATTATTCGTATCAAACTTTTTATAGTTTGCCTATCAAACCATCGCCTAATTTACCTAATGACCAAGCGATCAATTTATATCCAAGTTTGTGCTTTTTTGAGGGTACCAATGTAAGTGTAGGCAGGGGAACCGAAAAGCAATTCCAAATTTACGGATCGCCATTTTTAACTGGAAACTACCAATATAACTTTACTCCTAAACCCAATTATGGCGCAAAATCACCTGTGCACGACGGTAAAAAATGCTTGGGAGAAAACTTAGAAAATCACCCAAGATTAACTGCTTTAAACTTAGATTGGCTGATTGAAGCCTATAAATCAACCGTTGATAAAACTCAGTTTTTTAATAATTTTTTCGATAAGTTGGCTGGAAATTCCACCTTGCAAGAACAAATCAAACAAGATAAATCTATTGAAGAAATAAGGGATTCCTGGCACGACGATTTAAAATCGTTTAAAAAAATCAGAAAAAAATACCTGCTATACGATTAATTAAACGGAACTTTTTGCTTTAGTTTTTCCACAATATCCAGAACTGCAGGGCAAACCTCTGTATTCTTAAGCGTTAAACTGGCAATCTGAATAAACTTTTTACGATCGGTATGCGGATATTCGCTGCAGGCTTTAGGTCTCACATCGTAAATCATGCATTCGTTATCAGCCATTAAAAAACTGCATGGAGCTGTTTGAAGCACGTAAAAATTATCTTCATCAATGCGTAGGTATTGATTGATAAACTGGATTTCCTTTATACGTAAATGCTTGGAAATCTTTGCAATATCCTTAGTAGTAAAAATCGGACTGGTAGTTTTACAACAATTGGCGCACTGCAAACAATTGGTGTAATCAAAAACCTCCTCATGCAAATCCTGCATAATTAAATCGAGGTTTTTAGGAGTCTTTTTAATTAACTTTTTAAAATAATTTTTGGTATCAGCCATTCGGGCTGCACTGGCTTCTTTGAAAGCTTCAATTGTCCATTTCATATTGCAAAGATAAACCTAATTTTTAAAGAGCTACTATAGTTATAAATTACTAAATTTGCATTTCAAATAAGAAAAATGAATATTCAGGACCTCATTAAAAATGCCACAATAAAAGGAATTGGCGAGTTGTATCAGGTTGATGTTGATACCATTGAATTTCAATCGACCAGAAAAGAATTCGAGGGCGATTTAACAGTGGTAATTTTCCCATTGCTTCGTATTATAAAAGGAAACCCCGTTGAGATAGGAACCAAAATAGGCGAATACTTAAAACAAAACCTTCCTGAAATTTCAAATTTTAACGTGATTAAAGGATTTCTAAACCTAGTTTTAAACGAAGAGTTGTTTGTCGATAAATTTTATCAGCTTATAAAATATAAAGATTTTGGAAAGGTCATTCCACTTTCCAGCACTAAAAGTGTTATGGTTGAATATTCATCACCTAACACTAATAAACCGCTGCATTTAGGACATATAAGAAATAATTTACTCGGATATTCTGTGGCTAAAATCATCGAGGCATCCGGTAAAAAAGTTATAAAAACACAAATTATCAACGACCGTGGCATTCATATTTGTAAAAGTATGCTGGCCTGGGAATTATTTGGAAATGGTGAAACACCACAATCAACCGGACTTAAAGGCGATAAGCTAGTAGGTAATTATTATGTGGCCTTTGACAAGGCTTATAAAGCTGAAATTGAACAGTTGGTTGCCAACGGAAAAACTGAGGAAGAAGCCAAAAAACAAGCACCAATCTTATTAAAAGCGCAGGAAATGTTACAGCAATGGGAGGCCGGCGATACCCATGTTGTTGAGCTTTGGAAAAAAATGAATAGTTGGGTTTATGAAGGTTTCAACAAAACCTATGAAAAATTAGGGGTTGATTTTTATAAAAATTATTTCGAAAGCGATACCTATTTGTTAGGAAAATCAGTGGTACAAGAAGGATTGTCAAAAGGCGTTTTTTATAAAAAAGAGGACGGCTCAGTTTGGATTGATTTAACTGAGGAAGGACTGGATGAAAAAATTGTATTGCGATCGGATGGAACTGCAGTGTACATGACGCAAGACATTGGAACTGCCATCGAACGTTTTAATGAATTTTCGCTGGAAAGCTTAATTTATACTGTTGGTAACGAGCAGGATTACCACTTTAAAGTGCTCTTTTTGATTCTTAAAAAACTAGGATATTCGTGGGCCGATCATTGCCACCACTTGTCATACGGCATGGTTGATTTACCAAGCGGCAAGATGAAATCACGTGAAGGCACAGTTGTAGATGCCGATGATTTAATTGATGAAATGACAGCAACTGCCAAGGAAATCTCAGAAGAATTAGGCAAACTGGAAGGATATACTGCCGAAGAAAAAGACAAACTGTATTCCATCATAGGATTAGGAGCTTTAAAATATTTCATCCTTAAGGTTGATCCGAAAAAGCGCATATTGTTTGACCCTAAAGAATCCATCGATTTTAACGGAAATACAGGTCCGTTTATACAATACACTTATGCGCGTATTCAATCAATTTTAAGAAAAGGAACGCTTGACTTAACACTTCAACTAAATGATTATCAGATTAATGATAAAGAAAAATCATTAATTAAACACATACAACAATATCCTGAAACGGTACAACTGGCAGCCGAAAATTTGAGTCCTGCCTTAATAGCCAACTATACGTATGAACTGGTTAAAGAGTACAATTCTTTTTACCAAAGTACTCCTATCTTAAATGCAGTAACTAACAATGAGCAGCATTTTAGAACGCAATTGAGTTATATGGTTGGTGTAACCATAAAAAATGCTTTTGAATTGCTTGGAATTCAAGTACCTGAACGAATGTAATAAATTTTAATCTTAATAATTGTAACAATGAAGTATGATATTTTAATTATTGGAAGCGGTCCTGGCGGTTATGTAACAGCCATTAGAGCTTCACAATTAGGTTTTAAAGTAGGATTAATAGAAAAAGAAAACCTAGGAGGAATTTGTTTGAACTGGGGATGTATCCCAACCAAAGCACTGTTAAAAAGTGCTCAGGTATACAACTATGTAAAACACGCCGAACAATATGGAATTAAGGTAAGCGAAGCTGAAAAAGACTTTGACGCAATCATTAAACGCAGCCGAAATGTTGCTGATGGCATGAGCAAAGGTGTACAGTTTTTGATGAAAAAAAATAAAATAGACATTATTAACGGTTTTGGTAAAGTACTTCCAAACAAAAAAGTTAGTGTAACTGCTGCCGAAGGAACTATTACAGAATACGAGGCAAACCATATAATAATTGCAACAGGAGCCCGTTCTCGTGAGTTGCCAAGTTTACCAATAGATGGTCAAAAAGTTATTGGATACAGACAAGCAATGACCTTAGAAAATCAACCTAAAAAAATGATTGTAGTGGGTTCTGGTGCTATTGGTGTTGAGTTTGCTTATTTCTACAACTCCATCGGAACCGAAGTAACCATCGTTGAGTTTTTACCAACCATTGTTCCGTTAGAAGATGAAGAAGTTTCAAAACAAATGGAGCGTTCGTTTAGAAAAGCCGGAATAAAAATGATGACCAGCTCCGAAGTTTTATCAGTGGATACTAGCGGAGATGGCGTAAAAGCAACTGTTAAAACCAAAAAAGGCGAAGAAATAATCGAGGCTGATATTGTATTATCGGCGGTAGGAATCAAATCAAACATCGAAAATATTGGATTAGAAGAAGTGGGTATTGCCGTTGACCGGGATAAAATTTTGGTTGATGAATACTATAAAACCAATGTTGAGGGCTATTATGCCATAGGCGATGTGGTTCCAGGCTTTGCGCTTGCACACGTGGCATCGGCAGAAGGAATTACCTGCGTTGAAAAAATTGCCGGAGTTCACACCGAACCGGTAGACTATAAAAACATTCCGGCCTGTACCTATACTACACCCGAAATTGCCAGCGTTGGTTTAACCGAGAAAAAAGCTCTGGAATTGGGTTATGAAATTAAAGTAGGTAAGTTTCCGTTTACGGCCTCGGGTAAAGCACAAGCAGCCGGTGCTATTGACGGATTTGTAAAAGTTATTTTTGATGCCAAATACGGCGAGTGGCTAGGATGTCATATGGTAGGCGCTGGTGTTACTGATATGATAGCTGAAGCTGTGTTAGGCCGCAAACTCGAAACGACCGCTCATGAAATCTTAAAAGCAGTGCATCCGCACCCCACTATGAGTGAGGCCTTAATGGAAGCGGTTGCAGCTGCTTATGATGAAGTGATACATATTTAATACGTAAAATAATAATAATAAAATCCGGATTGAGTCCGGATTTTTTTTATTGAATGATACTGAAAATGATTCTAAGCCATCGAGGCTCATTCTAAATTTGGAATAAAACACTACTTTTAAAAACAAGTTTGTAGTTCCACGCGAAAGGATTGACTCCGTAGAATTTCATTTCGCGCGGTAGCAGGGGATTAATAATCAATCTTATTTTGATTTAAGTTAATACTCCTATAAGTTTGATTTTTTTCATACCAATCTCCAAAACCAAAATCTATAAATTTATCCCAACTACGAAAATGTTTATTCGCCTGTTTTTGATTTGAAAAATTCATTAATCTAATAAAAACAATCGTGTCTCTATCTTTATTAATATATCCTGCATATTGTCGATAGTACTTTTTAAACTTATTTTTAACCTTTTTTGGTAGTTTATATTTTTTATTAATTGAGGAAATATTTTGTCCATTTTTTTCAAAAAGTCTGACATAAAATGTATAATAATCCTGGTACATTATTTTTTCACTTCTTTTTATCTGTTCTATAGAAGGTGTAAACTGTTTTAAATAATAATATCCATCAAGTGGGATATGATCAGATTTATCAAAAATAACACCTTTACCACAATAGAATTCAGGTAATGTAATAATTTCTGGAGTTTGTGAATATGATACAATAAAAAACAACAATAAAGAGTATTTCATAATAGACTATTTATAACGGAAGGAATTGTAGTAGTAGTTGTTCCTGGCACTGTGATAATCTGAATTCTACCATTTTTAAATTGTGATTGCCGGTGCATCGATGGAACTATCTGTTGCTGGGAAAAATGTAAACTGTGCCCATTGATATTAAGATTCTGACCTAAAATATTTCCACGATCATCTTTTCCATAAAATGCTCTCAATGATAGACTATTTCCCCCCCGCTGCCGCGCAAATCCTTTCGCGTGGAGCCTAAAAAACCCGATTTAGAAATTGTATTATTTAAATTCATAAAAAAGCAATTTTTAGTAAATATAGCTAAAAGGATGTATTTTAACCAATCACTTTTAAATTATTTAATTTTTAACCGTAAGTACCGTTAACACCGGCTTTAACGGCTTAATAGCCTCTTTTAATTGAGCAATACTAAAACCACTTAACAACAAACTCATAAAATTTTGATAGCGTTCTTGCGGCACCTTGTTTTTGTTAATACTTTCTAGAAAGTCTTGCAGTCTTTTAACATAGTCTTGGTTGCGTTTTAACTCGGCTTTTAGCCAACGTTTTTCCAGTTTTTCCAGTCCTTTTAGTTGTTTGGCACGTTGTGCATCCACCGCTCCTTTAAATGAATAATCGGTTTGGGCTACCAGCTCAGCCAATTTTTTAAACTGCTGTTCTAAAAATTGTTTTTGCTCGGAAAAATCAAACTTAGATAACGATTGTTTTTTAATAAGGTTTTTAATAACATTGTCTTGTGGCAAAACCAAATCATAAGCATTCATGCCTAAACGAGCTACTTTTTCACTTTGTTTTTCATCCAAAACCAGCAATGAGTTCCGCACCATAAGTATTGGAAACACGACATGTTCGGCATCAAAATAGCGTTTTAACTGCAACCAATAGGCAATTTCACCACCGCCGCCAATGTATGCCAAGTTGGGTAAAATTACTTCCTGATACAAAGGCCGCATCAATACATTGGGGCTGAAATGAACCGGATACTGTTCCAGTTCATTTAAAAGCTCATCAACCTTAAATCTGATAGATGAATTCAACACCTCAAAATGCTGATTTTTAAAAATAATGCGTTCTCTTATACCATCCTTTTTATAAAACAAATTATACTCGCGCGGATTGACCAAACCATTATAATCCTTTTTTAGATACGCATTGGTTTGGGTTACGTTTTTAAAAGCACTTTGATTTTTAAACTCACTATGAATTTGCTTCTTAAATAATGATTTTAATTTAGGATGATTGGCATCTAAAATTACCAATCCATAAGTGCCCAAAAGTTCATTAATCAAAAAACGATTGGCTTTTGATAAATTTGGTAGGGCGTAAGCCTTTTTAAGTAATTCAACAAAAGCTGTAACCTCAGCATTGGTTTTAAACTTTTTATGCAGTTCGTCCAGTATGGTTTGAATGCCATCCAATCTAAACTCACCCACAGCTCCGGTTTGATTACTTTCCCAACGGAAGCTTTCATCGCCTATATGAAAATGGTTAATTTCTTCAAAATCATGATCTTCGGTGGCCATCCAAAATACGGGTACAAAATAATAATCCTTAAAAGCCATTTTTAATTCTTCGGTTAAATTAATTGCAGAAAGAATTTTATAGATGACATACAGCGGTCCGCTAGCTAAATTTAACTGATGACCTGTTGTTACAGTAAAGGTATTTTCCTTGTTTAATAATTGAATATTGGTATGTGTAGCATCGGATATTTCCTGATTTTGGTATTGTTCTGACAACACTTCGACCAGTACTTTTCGATGTGCTGCCGGAAAATCAGCTTTTAATTTTAGTTGTTTTTGAAATCCGTCCAACGTGGGTTTATTGGATATCAACTCATTAAAAAATGCATCCTCTTTTAAATAATCGGAGACCAACTTATTTAAGTAGTTTGTAGCTGTTAAAGGAATTTCGTGCGGTACAATCATGTGTTAGGACAATACTGAAACAAGGTATAAATATACAAACGATTTTCACCCGATGGCATGGTGTACTCATAATTAAAGAATTTTACCAATTTAAAATCCAGACCTAAAAGTTCCTGCAGCGTGTTTTCATCGTAACGGGTAAGTTCCAATCCGCTGCATTTCAAGGCTCCATCGGTATGAAACGTAGCAATAATAGCGAAAGCATTTGGTTTTAAAACCTTCTTTAATAAAGTTACATAGTCAACTTTATCTGCATCCGAGTTAAAAAAATGCAATACGGCTCTATCATGCCAAATATCAAACGGTGCAAAATTGCCAATCTGATTAGAATTGGTTAAATCATCTTCAATAAAAACAACTTTATGTTTGTCTTTTACATCCAACTGATTTTCCAATACAGCAAGCGCTTTCGACGAAATATCATTTGCGGCGATGTTGGTATATCCCAACTTAATTAAATCTTGAACGATGGTACTGGCACCTACTCCAACGTTAATAATCTTGGCATCCTTTGGCAAGTTTAATGATTGAATAAGTTCCAAAGATGGTGTTGATTCCTTTTCATACCAGCCCAATTCATTAAAAGGTTTATTAGTATATACCGTTTCCCAATGCTGTTTGTAATTGATTTCGTTCATCTGATAAGTAAATTATAAATATAAAAAAAGAGCAGCAAACTACTCTTTATTTTTGATGGGTTCTCCAATTAAATCGTATTCAGATGCTTCGGTTATTAGTACCTCAACAAAATGACCAATTTGCACATAGTACTTGGTAGCATCTATGAGTACTTCATTGTCAACATCGGGAGAATCAAACTCGGTTCTTGCATAAAAGTAATTCCCCTCTTTTCTGTCTACCAAACAAGTAAAGGTTTTGCCAATTTTTTCTTGATTGAGTTCAAAAGAAATTTGCGATTGAATTTCCATGATTTCAGAAACGCGCTGTTTTTTTACTTCGTCTGACACATTGTCTTCTAAGGTAGCAGCATGAGTATCTTCTTCATGTGAATATGCAAAAACACCCAAACGGTCGAAACGACTGTCTCGAACCCATTGTTTTAATTCTTCAAATTGTGCTTCGGTTTCGTTGGGATAGCCTACTATTAAGGTAGTTCTGATAGCAATTCCGGGTACTTTATCTCTGAATTTTTGTATCAGTTCGTTGGTTTTCTGATGTGAATTTCCGCGGCGCATGGATTGTAAAATCTCATCATTGATGTGCTGCAACGGAATATCAATATAATTACACACTTTCGGACTGGCTGCCATTACATCTAACACATCCTCTGGGAATCCTGTAGGATAGGCATAATGCAAGCGAATCCATTCAATTCCATCCACTTTAACCAATTCATTCAACAAATCGGCTAAGGCTCTTTTTTTGTAAATATCAAATCCGTAGTAGGTTAAATCCTGCGCAATTAAGATAAGCTCCTTTACTCCTTTTGATGCCAATTTAGTAGCTTCCACAACCAATTCTTCAATAGGTGTTGATTTGTGTTTACCGCGCATTAACGGAATGGCACAAAACGAACAGGGACGGTCGCAGCCTTCGGCAATTTTTAAATAAGCAAAATGTCTAGGCGTTGTTAACAGACGTTCACCAACCAACTCGTGTTTGTAATCGGCTTTTAAGGCTTTTAACAAAAGTGGTAAGTCGTGTGTTCCAAAATATTGATCAACATTGGGAATTTCTTTTTCCAAATCGGTTTTATAACGCTCACTAAGACAACCTGTTACAAAAACTTTATCTACTTTCCCTTGTTCCTTTTTATCAACAAAATGCAGAATGGTGTTGATGGATTCTTCTTTGGCATCGCCTATAAATCCGCAGGTGTTGATTACAACAATATTACCTTCTTCCTTGGCATCTTCATGCACCACTTCTTTGTTGTTTGCTTTGAGTTGACCCATCAAAACCTCTGAATCGTACAGGTTTTTAGAGCAGCCCAAGGTTACAATGTTGATTTTATTTTGGTTGGATGACTTTGTTCTCATTATTTTCAATTGTTGGGGTGCAAAATTAGGGCTTTTAGTTTTTATCTACAAAAAACAAGTAATTTACTCATAGTTCTTTGGAATTTTGCGCGCCTTTATTAACTGTTCAAATGCATATCCTAATTGCAATAATTTTTTCTCAGAGAAGGGATAAGAAATAAATGTGATACCTGTAGGTTCGCCTTGAATCGTATATCCCATAGGAACCGTTAAACAAGGATATTTTGCAACGGCAGCAAATCCTGCATGGTTGTTATTCATAGACAATACTGCATCCAATCGATGTTCATCCATTATTGGCTTAAAATAGGCAATTCCATCGCTGTGCAACTTATTTTTTATCTGTTCAAAAGATTTATTAGAGGTAGTATCTTTTAAAATTCCCACAAATAATTGTTGGCCATAAGGAATTCTTGCAAGAGAATCAAGTAAATTTAGCTTTGTTATATCTTCTACTGATTTGATATTAACCTGCGTATCGGCATATTTTTTTAAATAAGCCGGTAAATCGTGTTTCATATCGATGTTTAATAAGGTTGTAAATCCATTTAAGCTTAGTTTAGGCGGGTCATATTCAATAATTTCTACTCCAGCTATTTTCAATTTTTCAATGGTTTTACTATACACAGAATCTTTTAATAAGGGCTTCATAACTCCTAACCGTTTCCCTTTAAAATCAGAATCTGTTATATTTTCAGTATACTTTGTATTTTTATAGTTTCCAATGGTAGTCGGATCATTTAAATCCTCTCCTGTCATTGCAGCTAAAACTATAGCGTTGTCAATTATGGATTTTGTCATTGGTCCGGGAGTATCTAACGTACTAGAAATAGGAACAATTCCAGTTCTGCTGAGTAAACCAATCGTGGGTTTTAATCCTACTACTGAATTTTTACTGGAAGGTGATAAAATTGAGCCTGAAGTTTCAGTTCCAATTGTAGCCACAGCATAATTTGCGGCTGTCGCTACTCCACTGCCCGAACTTGAACCGCCAGTTTCAAATAGTTTGGGTCCATACGGATTTAAGGTTTGTCCGCCAACAGCACTCCAACCTAACGGACATCCAGAACATAAATAATAAGCCCATTCACTTAAATTTAACTTGCCTAAGATTAATGCGCCATGTTGCTTTAGTTGTTTAACTATAAAAGCATCAGCAGTATTTTTATTATCTTTAAGCGCATAGGATCCTGCAGTTGTTGGCATACCTTTGGTATTAATATTATCTTTGAGCAAAATAGGCAATCCATATAGGTCGCTTTTTAGTGTTTTTGGCCGATTTTTATCTTTTTCCTTTGCTTCATTTATAATATTCGGATTTAGGGAAATAATTGCATGCAGTGTCTTACTTGAATCACTTTCAAACCTTCTGATTCTATATAAATAAAAAAGAATAATTTTTTCATACGTCAAAATACCTTTAGATACAGCATCCTGAATAGCCGGAATGTCTTTTTCTAAAAGATACGGCTTAAGTTTCTGATAATCGGTTAATGTAAATTTTGAAAGCGCTTTTTCAAAGGGTTTAAATTCATTATTCATATCTAAATAATTCGATTGAATAACTTTAAAACGCATCCTTTTTATTTCGTGCTGTTGTTGCTTTTCAATTGATAAGGATTCATTGTATGTTGAAAATACAATTTTTGATTCTTTTGTTTTACACGATGTTAAAAATAAAACGATACCTAATATAGCAACTATGTTTTTCATCTGGATTTTATTTAGATATTAGTAAATATAAAAAAACCTCTAATCATAATTGCAGATTAGAGGCATATAATACTATTTTACTTTAAACTATTTAAAAAAGGAATCTACAAATTCCATTTTATTAAAAACCTGCAAATCATCAATCCCTTCACCCACACCAATATACTTAACCGGTATTTGAAACTGATCAGAAATACCAATTACAACTCCTCCTTTTGCTGTACCATCTAATTTGGTAACTGCTAAAGCTGTAACATCGGTTGCGGCAGTAAATTGTTTAGCCTGTTCAAATGCATTTTGTCCGGTTGAACCATCCAATACCAGCAACACTTCATGTGGCGCATCGGGAATTAACTTCTGCATTACTTTTTTAATTTTTGTTAATTCATTCATCAAATTGACTTTATTATGAAGTCGACCTGCGGTATCAATAATCACCACATCGGCATTTTGTGCGATCGCTGAACTTAGGGTGTCATATGCCACAGAAGCTGGGTCGCTGCCCATTTGTTGCTTAATAATGGGTACATCAACCCGCTGAGCCCAAACCTGTAATTGATCAATTGCAGCTGCTCTAAATGTATCGGCAGCGCCAAGAATAACTTTTTTATTATGCTGCTTAAATTGTGAGGCCAGTTTACCAATGGTGGTTGTCTTTCCTACCCCGTTTACACCAACCACCATAATTACATATGGTTTTACATTTGATGGTGTTGAAAATTCTACAGTATCTTCCGTATTGGATTCTGATAATAAACCGGCAATTTCATTGCGCAGTATTTGATTCAGCTCACTTGTTCCAAGGTATTTATCCCTGCTAACACGATCCTGAATTCTATCAATGATTTTAAGAGTTGTATTTACCCCAACATCTGAAGATATCAATACAGCTTCCAATTCATCCAACACTTCATCATCGACAGTTGATTTCCCTGCAACTATTTTACTGATTTTACCAAAAAATGAAGATTTGGTTTTCTCTAGACCCTTGTCTAATGACTCCTTTTTTTCTTTTGAAAACAGATTTTTGAATAAACTCATGCTATTATTAAAGTTTGTTTAAACACAAATATAAAAAGAAAAGCTACTCTCTTTTGAGGAAAGTAGCTTAATATACTTTTTTAAAAGTAGCTTATTTTTTAGCTAAAAAATCGTCTACTTTTTCAGGAACCATTACTTGCTCAACAAAAGTATAAGCACCCGTTTTAGGAGATCTTACCATTTTGATAGCTTTTGATAATCTTTTTGAGCTTGTTTGTAACGTAGCTACTACTTTCTTTGCCATTTCCTACTTATTTAATTTCTTTATGAACTGTTACTTTCTTAAGAATTGGATTGAATTTTTTCAATTCCATTCTGTCAGGAGTATTTTTTTTATTCTTTTTGGTAACATAACGTGATGTTCCTGGAACACCTGATGCTTTATGCTCTGTACACTCTAGTATTACCTGAATTCTATTGCCTTTGCTCTTCTTTGCCATTTCTTAATGCTTTAAATGTTATTATTTTAAATAACCTTTTTCTCTAGCTTCTTTAATAACCGAAGCAATTCCGTTTTTATTAATTGTTTTTAAAGCATTAGCAGAAACTTTTAATGTTACCCACTTATCTTCCTCAGGAATATAAAAACGTTTTTTCATTAAATTAACATTAAACCTTCTTTTGGTTCTGTTAACTGCATGAGAAACGTTGTTTCCTACCATTGCTTTTTTTCCCGTAAGTTCACAAACTCTAGACATTTTCTAAACAGTTTTAATATTCTCTTAAAATGAGGTGCAAATTAACAAATATTTTAACGAACTCACAAACTATTTTCATTGTTTTTTAAAATTTCTTTTCTCAACAATTCAAATGCTTTATTAGAAGCTCTTTGAATAACTTTTTCTCGTGAGTTTCCAAAATTAAATTCGTGTATAGTTACCTTATCAAAGCATGCGATAGCAATAAATACTTTTCCTATCTCATTAGAATTAATTTCTGTGGAAGGACCAGCGTTGCCCGTTGTAGCAATAGCAAAATCAGTTTTAAATTTATGTTGAACACCTAAAACCATTGCCCTTGAAACCTCCTTGCTAACAGTTGAAAATAAATCAATTTCTGATGAATTAACCTTCAATACATTTTCTTTTATATCTCTTGTATATGCTACCACACTTCCTTTAAAATAATTGGATGAGCCTGCCACAGAAGTAATCATATGTGATATGTTTCCGCCTGTTACACTTTCGGCAACAGCTAAACTAAGGTTATTTTTGGTAAAATACTCAGCTAATTTTTCTACAATAGAATCATCGTCTTCTCCTACATAAATCTCCTTAATCAATGGCATTAATATTTGAAGTTGCTTATCTACCTCCAACTTCAGCCTTTCAAAATCGAATCCTTTTGCTGATAAGCGAAGCCGAACTTTTCCAAAATTAGGCAGATAAGCAAGTTTAATATTGTTTGGTAAGTTGTCTTCCCATCCCTTAATCAATTCGGCTAACATACTTTCACCCATACCGTATGTATTTATGGTTTTATGAATGATAAATGGAAGTTTAAATTCTGCTTTTAAACGAGGTAATACTTCTTTAAGCATTAAGCTTTTCATTTCGGTTGGTACACCCGGAAGTGAAATTATTACTTTATTGTTTTTATAAAACCACATACCAGGGGCGGTTCCATAATCATTGGGGAGCGCTATACAGGTTGATGGCACTTTGGCCTGATTTCGGTTTAACTCGGTAAAAGGATAGTTAATTTTAGCAAACATGGCCTTGATCTGATTTTCAATTACAGGATTTAAAACTAAGTAATCATCAAAATATTCAGTAAGTGTATTTTTGGTAACATCATCATTTGTAGGTCCCAAACCACCTGTAATAATTACAATATCAACCTTAGGAATTGCCAAATCCAGTGTGATTTTAATGTGGTTTTTATCATCAGAAATTGAGGTAATTTGATAAACCTCTACTCCAATTTTGTTTAGCTCGGTAGCAATCCATTGCGAGTTGGTATCGGTAATTTGACCAATTAGTATTTCGTCACCTATAGTAATGATTTCAGCTTTCATACATTTTCACTTAGTTGTATTCAAATCAAAAAAAGTAGCTTAATATATTAATTTTTTAAATCTAATCATTTTTAATCGTAATTTTTATTTAACTCTACTCCAGTGTTCATTTATAAAAAAACCTGCTTTTAGCAGGTTTGATCTTATTTGATTTGTACAGAAAACACTTTTTCACCTTCAAGATAACCCATTAAATAGTCATCCGAATTTACCTTTCCAACTCCAGCAGGAGTACCTGTAAAGATTACATCGCCGGTTTTAAGCGTAAAAAACTGCGAAACAAACGCTATAAGTTCATCTATCTTCCACAACATCAGACTTGTGTTTCCGTTTTGAACTATAGCCTCATTTTTTTGAAGTGAAAAATTGATATTATTGATATCTTTAAACTGGCTTTTAGGATAAAAATTTCCAATTACAGCGCTACCATCAAAAGCTTTTGCTTTTTCCCAGGGCAACCCTTTTGTTTTGCATTTTTCCTGTACATCGCGGGCAGTAAAATCGATTCCTAATCCTATTTCTTCATAATATTTATGTGCAAATTGTTCATCGATATGTTTTCCAACCTTTGATATTTTAACCAGTAATTCAACTTCATAATGAATATCATTTGAAAATGTTGGAATTACAAATGGTGTATTTTTTGGCAAAATAGCCGAATCCGGTTTTAAGAAAATTATTGGATCTTCGGGTTTTTCATTTGCTAACTCGGTTATGTGTTCGGTGTAATTTCTACCTATACAAATTATTTTCATCCTTAACTATTATAAAAATTGATAATTACAATGGATTACGGAATCCATTTCTTTTCAAAATTAGGTTTACGTTTTTCCAAAAAGGCGTTCCTTCCTTCTTTGGCCTCATCGGTCATATAGGCCAAACGCGTGGCTTCACCGGCAAAAACTTGTTGCCCAACCATGCCATCATCAGTTAAATTCATAGCAAATTTGAGCATTTTAATAGAAGTTGGCGATTTTGCCAAAATTTCCTGAGCCCATTGATATGCTATATCTTCTAATTCGGCATGTGGGATAACTGCATTTACCATACCCATTTCAAAAGCTTCCTGCGCGTTATAATTTCTACCTAGAAAGAAGATTTCACGGGCTTTCTTTTGTCCTACCATCTTAGCTAAATAGGCAGAACCATAACCACCATCAAAACTGGTTACATCGGCATCTGTTTGTTTAAATATTGCATGTTCTTTGCTTGCAAGCGTTAAATCACAAACTACATGTAAACTATGGCCGCCACCAACTGCCCAACCTGGAACCACAGCTATCACCACTTTTGGCATAAAACGAATGAGGCGTTGTACCTCCAAAATATTTAAACGATGCATGCCATCATCGCCTACATAACCTTGGTGACCCCGTGCTTTTTGATCACCACCGCTGCAGAATGAAAAAACTCCATCTTTTGATGACGGACCTTCTGCTGATAACAACACAACACCAATTGAAGTATCTTCTTGGGCATCGTAAAATGCCTGGTATAATTCGCTTGTAGTCTTAGGTCTGAATGCGTTTCTAACATCAGGTCTGTTGAATGCAATACGCGCTACTCCATCACATTTTTTATAGGTGATATCTTCAAATTCTCTCACCGTTTTCCAATTAATCGCTGACATACTTTCTATATTTATCAGATTATTCGTTATTTAATAAAATTCCATCATCCTTAAGAACTATTTTCTTTTGTCTATACAAAACTCCTATAGCACTTTTGAACGATTTTTTGCTCATTTGCAAATCACGTGCAATATAGCCTGGTTTACTTTTATCGGTTAATCCTAAAAAACCATTATTTTCTTTAAGTTTATCAAGAATTGTCTTACAATTCTGTTCAATAGTATTCCTAAACCCTTGAGGTTGCAGTGAAATATCTAACTTACCATCTTCTCTAATTTTTTTTACATAAGCTTCCATTCGATCACCTTCTTTCAGTGCCTGAAATATTTCATTGCGGTATATTAAGCCTTCTAACTGCTCATTAACCAATACCATTACCCCTAAACCCGAGGCTCTTCCAATTACAATGGTCACTTTATCGCCTTCTTTTAATTCCATGTTACAATGATTTAAAATATGATTTTAAAATTACATCATTTAAAGTTCTTGGAGTCATAATTTCGAGAACTTTTGGTTTATCTGTTTCTTCAAAAAATTGCTTCAAACAATCCTTAAGTTCTATTTCATTGCTTACTTTTTGATATTCAAATCTATACATCTCACATAAATAACTTGCCGTTAAATTATGAGGCGTTTCAAAATAATCTAATGCATTGGTGGAACTCGGACCCGGAATAAATCTAAAAATACCACCCCCTTGATTGTTAATGATGATAATTCTAAAATTTGTTGGGATATATTTATTCCACAAGGCCGTTTGATCATAAAAAAAACTGATATCACCCGTAATTAATACGGTCTGATTGCTATTGATATATGCCGCTCCAATGGCTGTGCTGGTTGATCCATCTATGCCGCTGGTTCCCCGATTACAGAAAATCTTCAAACTTGGATCAAGTTGAAAGAGTTGTGCATACCTAATTACTGCACTGTTAGAAAACTGCACGTGTGTGTTTGGCGGAATGTTTTGTAATATGGTCTCAAATGATTTTAAATCAGAAAAATCACAATTTTTGAGGTACTTATTATGTGATTGTTCTCTTTCTTTCTTTAGAAGTAACCACTTTCGCTGATACTCGCTTTTTACATATTTAGTCAGAAAAAAGAATTGACTAAAAAACAGCTCGGGTGATATTTTAAAATGGTGGGTTAAGCAGAAGAAGGTATCCTGTTCATTGTTTTTACTGATATGCCAATGATGCTTTGGTTGAAACTTTCTTAGTAATTCTTTTATCTTTTTTGAAACTATTTGACCGCCAAAGGTTATTAAAATATCGGGGTTTAGTACATTAAAATCATTGTTAACAAAAGGAAAAATCAACTTATCGATGCAGTTGATGAATTTTTCGTGGGTTACATTTGAAGACGCTTCTGTTAAAACAATAACCGATTCATCTTTAATGAGATGGGTTAATTGTGTTTGAATGAGTTCATTTGGAAAATGCTCACCCAGCAATACCATTTTCTTATCAGATTGATTCCAAATTTCTGCAAACTGCTGAAGTTCATCTACATTAAGAGGAATTTCATCTATTAATGAATTGTTGTGGGGTTTTAAACTTTTGAAATTAAATACATCAAGTTTATCAGAAAATTCATACAAAGGATCAGAAAAAGGTACATTGATGTGAATTGGGCCATTTTTTTGTAAAACAGCCTCAAATGCTTCTTCTAATAACGATTGATTTTTTGCTAGTTGTTCATCTCCTTCAATTAAATTTGCATTAAATAGCGTGTGATTGCTCAATACATTTTCTTGCCGGATGGTTTGTCCATCGCCAATATCGATCATATTTTTTGGTCGGTCTGCCGAAATCACCACCAAGGGAATTTCGCTGTAAAAAGCTTCGGCAACCGCCGGTGCATAATTTAATAAAGCTGAACCCGAGGTACAAACTACCACAACCGGTTGTCTTGATTGTTGGGCAATCCCTAATCCAAAAAAAGCAGCGCTGCGCTCATCAACTACACTCAAGGAATTAAAACCAGGATGATTTGAATATCCTACAATTAAAGAGGCATTTCGTGAGCCCGGAGAAATTACAACATTTTTAACCCCGTAATTTTCACATGCAGCTATCACTAATTGGGCTAATTTATTTTTTGGATACAAGATTATGATTTTTTAATTTAAACACAAAAGTACTTTTTCTGAATCAAACTTGCTAAAATAACACATTTTTCATGGTATGTGCTTTTGCTACAGTTTCATCCCATTCCTTTTCCGGAACACTTGCTGCCGTAATTCCTCCTCCAACGAAAATTGAAATGATTTCATTCTCAATCTTCATACAACGTAAATTAACAAATAATTCTATTTCTTTATTTTTGATAATCCCAAGATAACCAGTATAAAACTCACGATTATAATTTTCGTTTTCAACTATAAATTTGAATGCTTTTTCTTTAGGCAAACCACAAACTGCAGGTGTAGGATGTAATTTCGAAATTAATTTTTCCATATCAGAATGCTGTGAAATCTCGCCTGTAATTGTTGTTTTAATATGCCATAAATTACCAGCTTGTACAGTTTCTGGTTCAGATATTTTAATAACTCTAATTTCAGGTTGAATGGTTTCTGTTATAAAATCTGTTACAAGTTGTTGTTCGTTAATCTCTTTTTGTGTCCACTGTACATCAGATTTTTGAACTGCAAGTTGAGTCCCTGCCAAGGCCATGGTGGTAAATTGATTGCCGGTAATTTTGCACAATAACTCAGGAGTTGCGCCCATCCAAATACCTACTTGCGGATGGTACCAACAATAAACCATAGCTGTTGGATATTTTTTTAACAACATAAAAAAGGTTAGCTCAAGTTCAAAAACTGATGCAGTTAATTCTTCTTTACGTGAAATTACCAGCTTATCAAATTCTTGTTGTTTTATCGCGTTTACAGCTTTTTTGACAGTTTGAATATGCTGATTTTTTAACTGCGGTACATCAGTTATTTTAAATTGATTTGTGTTTAAAAAATTTAATTCTTCAAAAGTACTTTCAAAACATTCGGCGTTTGATGAATCAAAAAAAAACTTTTTTTGGGAGCTATAGAAAGGTGCAAATACAAATCCGGAAGTTTTAATATCTGAATTATAATTTTGGTTATCTGATAGTTGAAATTGACTGTAAATTGTAGTCTCGTAAGGTTTTCTATATAATACAAATGCCCTTTTTTGATTAAAAGCATTGTTGGCATGTTTCAACAAATCCTTAAAATTCAGTGTCATTAGTGTTTCTTTTCAAGAATGATATTGGTTAGTTTACACAACGATATCAGGTTATTATTTTCATCTACAATACGTATTTCCCACAAATGTGTTGTTTTGCCTTTGTGAATAATCTTAGCAGTTGCCGTTAACAACCCATCCTTTTTACTTTTCAAATGATTTGCAGCAATTTCGATTCCTTTCACTATAAATTTATCGGTATCAACAAACAAATGTGACGCAGAACTTCCAACACTCTCTGCCAAGGCAACCGTTGCACCTCCATGTAAAATACCCATAGGCTGATGTACTATTGGAGTTACAGGCATGGTAGCTACTAAATAATCTTCACCCAAATCCACGAACTTAATTTGGAGTGTTTCCATAAGTGTATTTTTGGATAATGAATTCAAAAAATCTAAGGTGTACAATTTGTCCATTTTCAAAAATTGTTTGTTGGTAAATGTACTACTTTTAAAGATTAAATCTTATTTTTGTTTAGTGTAAAAAATAGAAATGTATGTATAAAATACGCGTAATTCTTGATACTGAAGAAGATGTCATACGAGACATTATCATTGACGGAAATGCCAATTTAGAGCAACTTCATTTTGCCATTGCAAAAGCATTTGGATTTAACGGCCAAGAAATGGCATCCTTTTATAAAGCAGACAACCAATGGAATCAGGGTGATGAAATTCCGCTTTTTGAGATGGAAGAAGACAAACCTTCGATGCAAACGTGTGTAATTAACAAAAAACTCACCAAGAAACATGATAAACTAATTTATGTTTACGATTTTCTTGAAATGTGGACGTTTTTTGTTGAATTGATAGATATTGTTAAATCAACCAACGAAAACATTGAAGCTATTGTGGTTGGCTCTGTTGGTAAAGTTCCCAAAAAAGCTCCTAAAAGAGAGTTTAAATCAGAATCAAAAAAAAACGAAGACGATTTAATTTTTTTTAACGATGAGGATGATGTTGATGGCGACTACAGTGATGAAAACTATGATGATCCGTATTACGACGATGAATATTAACGTAACATTTCAGTATTAAAATCGTTTACATAAAAAAATCTACTTGAATTCAGTTTTACAATTAAATAACATTACAAAGAATTACGGCAATGTAATTGCTGTAAATAACTTATCATTTGCCATTCAAAAAGGTAACGTTTACGGTATATTAGGCCCTAATGGCAGCGGAAAATCTACTACCTTAGGCATTTTGTTAAACGTTGTTAACAAAACATCTGGTACTTTCTCATGGTTTGATGGAAAACTATCTACACATGAAGCGCTGAGAAAAGTTGGAGCTATTATCGAGCGTCCTAACTTTTATCCGTATATGACGGCTTCTCAAAATTTACAACTGGTTTGTAAAATTAAAAGTATTGACTCCAACACCATTGACGAAAAATTAAAATTAGTTAATCTTTTTGAACGCAGAAATCACAAGTTTTCAACCTATTCATTAGGGATGAAACAGCGATTGGCTATTGCATCAGCACTATTAAACAATCCGGAAGTGCTGATTTTAGACGAACCTACCAACGGACTCGACCCGCAAGGAATCCACGAAATCAGACAATTAATTAAAGACATCGGAAAAACTGGCACTACCGTCTTACTGGCATCGCATTTATTGGACGAAGTAGAAAAAGTATGCAGTCATGTAATTGTATTACAAAATGGCGTGAAACTGTATGATGGCAAAGTTGATGAAATTTTTCATTCGCACGGTTATTTTGAAATCAAAACCGATTCATCGTTGGAAAATTTAAAGGATGCTGTTAGCCAACTTGAAGAAGTTACAAGTGTTTACGATGAAAATGATTTCTTTAAAATACAGCTAAGTAAAGAAATATCTGGCGCTGATATGAATCAGTTTTTAATGAAACATCAAATTGTTGTTTCACATTTGGTTATGAAAAAACCAAGTTTAGAAGAACAGTTTTTAAAAATAACAAATCATAAACATTAATGCTACGACTCTTAACTATAGAACTTTATAAATTACGATTTCACCGCGCTAGTTTATTGTTAATCTTGGCTTATTTTCTGCTTTTAACTTCAATTGCATTAATTGCTGCCATTAAATTTGATATAGGACCTATTAAATTTCATTTAGCAGAACAGGGAATATTTAATTTTCCTTTTATATGGCATTTTAACACCTTTGTAGCGGCTGTTCTTAAATTCTTTTTACTTTTGGTTATTGTATCTATGATGGCAAATGAGTACAGCTATGTTACCCTCAAACAAAACTTAATCGATGGGTTAAGCAAACAAGAATTCATACTTTCAAAATTTTACACGGTAGTATTATTTGCACTAATATCAATGGTTTTTGTGTTTATTGTATCGCTTGTTTTAGGTTTGTTTTATTCTGATTTTAATGAACTCTCCATCATTTTTTCTGATTTAGAATATTTAGTGGCCTATTTTGTAAAACTTCTCGGATTTTTTAGTTTTGGTTTGTTCTTAGGAATTTTAGTCAAACGATCGGCCTTTGCAGTTGGAGCCATGATTATATGGTCTGTTGGTGAATCAATTTTTAAAGGATTGCTTCGCTGGTACTACAAAGTAGATTATGAACTTATCATGCAGTTTTTTCCGTTAGAATCAATGAGTAACCTCATTAAAGAACCATTTACTAAACTTAATGCAGTACAAACAGTAGCTAAACAAGTAGGAGAAGATTTAACCAAAGATTTCTCTGTTCATCTTTCGGATTTACTTATTGTAATACTTTGGACGTTATTTTTTATTTACCTTTCTTATTATATTCTCAAAAAAAGAGATTTATAAGCTTATTTATCACGATTTTAAATTGCATTTAAACTAAAAATAGTTCATTTTTAATAGAAATATTATTTGTAATTTGCCCTGCTAACTTTTAAAACTACATGCTTTTCAAATGAAACTTGTTAAGTTCATATCTATTCTCCTATTATGGCCTTTAATCACGTTTGCTCAGTTTAGCAAAACACATTATATTCCGCCCTTGACTGCTCAAAATATAGCTGAAGACCAATATATATACATATCAACTCCAACAACTACCAATGTAAATTTTAGAATTATTGAAATTGGAGGAGCTGTAATTAATGGAACTGTCCGCAATAACAACCCATATATTCATACTATCGGAACAGGAACAAATACCCGATTATTTACGCCAAAAACAGTGATAGGAAAAATTCAAAATAAAGGTTTTATAATCGAGGCTGATGATTTGGTATATGTAAGTATACGGGTAACATCGCAAAGAAACGTCAATAATCAAGGCGTAGTTTCATATGCCCATGCTGGAGGAATTGTATCGAAAGGCAACAGTGCTTTAGGCAAAGAGTTTAGATTAGGTGCTATGCTTAATCCTGTAAACAATGACGGCAGTTTATTAAATTTTGCCTCTATTTTAGCCACCGAAAATGGAACTACCATAACCATTTCGAATATAGAAAACGGCACAGTTCTTACCAATAACACCTCTGTTACCGGACCTATTAACATTACTTTAAACAAAAATGAAAGTTATGTGTTGGCTATGGAAAATATCAATAACGGCATGAGTCCTTCAAATAGTTCCAAATTAATTGGTGGTTTAGTAAAAGCAGACAAACCGATTGTGGTAAATTCAGGTTCGTTTGGTGGAAGTAATAGTAGCGTCGTAAATGCTGCAGGTAATGCAACAGGTCGTGATGTTGGATTTGATCAAATAGTAGGGGCAGATAAAATTGGGAAAGAATATATCTTTATTAGAGGTTATGGCTCCAATGAAATGGAACGGGTTTTATTAATTGCTCAACATAACAATACTAATATTTATATCAACGGAAATACAACGCCTGTAAATACATTTCCTTTGAATGCAGGAGAATTTATTCTTTTAGATGGATCCAACTTTTCAAATGAAAATTTATATGTTTCTACCTCTGAAAATATTTTTGCCTATCAAAGTATGGGAGGAACAAATGCTCCTGCCAATCAAAATTTATTTTTTGTTCCTCCCTTGAATTGCTCTACACCTAATATTGTTAATAACATTCCATATGTTAATGAAATTGGCTTTATAAAAGATTATTTAGGTATTTTAAATATTGTTACTGAAACCGGAGCTAATGTATTAATCAATGGAGTTCCAATCGCTACATCTCCAATACAAATTACAGGCAATGCAAATTATGAGCGCTATACATTGAGTGGCTTGTCGGGACATGTTTCGGTTGTATCAACAAAACAAGTTTATGTTTCGTACTTTGGAAACAGCGGTGCAGCAACATTTGGGGGTTATTATTCTGGATTTGATTTAAAACCCGAAATTGGTGCAGATAAAATTGATGTAAACGTATCCAATTGCATACCCAATGTTAACCTTAAAGTAAGCAGCATTACCAAATACGATACCTTCCAATGGTATTTCAATAAAGTGGCAATTCCCGGAGCAACTGCCAATAATTATACACCAACACAACCCGGTTATTATCAGGTAAGAGGTAGTATTTCTGGCTGTGGATCAACAGTTTTTTCTGATGAAATTCCGGTGAGTAACTGCGCTCAATCAACTACTGACAACGATTTAATTATTGATAATATTGATATTGATTACGACAATGACGGAATTTTAAATTGCACCGAGTCCTACGGCAATCAATCAATTAATTTAACAACCAATTCAGGAAATTTAACAGTTACAGATTATACCAATTCTTTTACTTCCATTGTAACAACATCAACAAATGCAGCTTCCATTCCGTTTTCTGGAAATCCAGACGGTTCATTTGTAACTGAGATTCCGCCTGGAAAAGATAGTTTTATAACATATAAATTAGACTTTTCTAAGCCAATAAGTTTAGGAATGGAATATATTTCAACTGCAAATTCAAGCGATTTAATAAATGTTGATGCTGAATATATCATCAATTCTGATGTGGATAAAACTATTACAGTGCTAAATCCCACCGATCAACTTGAAATTGATACCAATTTCGACGGCGTTTATGAAAGTGGTGTTACGCAGTTTTCATCCTTTGAAATTCGGTTCAGACTTAAAAGTACAGTTCCACTAGCACCCGGAACAGGAACATTTCAATTTTTAACTTATTTGTCCAATTCAATTAGTCTTACACATAAAAATCAATCAGATGATTTTGGAAACAAATCTACTTTTAGATTTTTTGCTTCTTGCGTACCAAAAGACAGTGATGGCGATGGCATTTCTGACGACCTTGACCCCGACAGTGATAACGACAGAATCCCTGATTTAATAGAAGCACAGCCTAATAATGCAAAAGTTTACAGTGGAATAGACACTAACAACAACGGTTTAGACAATAATTTTGAACCCGGATTTATGCCCATTGATACTGATAACGATGGAATTCCAGATTATTTAGATTTAGACAGTGATAATGACGGTATTTATGATGCTGTTGAAACCGGAAGTTTGGGTACAGACACCGATAGCGATGGAATTAAAAATTACCGCGACATCGACAGTGATAATGACCTTTGCAACGACGTTATCGAAGCCGGTTTTAGCGACCCAAACAATGACGGTTTGTTGGGTGCATTAACGCCTCCAACAGTGGACTCAAATGGTATAGTTACCAGTGGTGTTGACGGCTATACTGCTCCACACACTAATTATACAATCTCAGGACTTATTAGTATAATTACCCAACCAGCCAACACCGAAATTTGTGAAGAAGGATACAATAATATTCAAATTATCATGGATAATAATTTAGATTATACCTATCAATGGGAATTGAGTATTGATAATGGTGCATCTTGGACAACTCTAACTAACAATGTTACTTATAACGGTGTCACTACTAACCAATTACAATTGTCTAATGCGGTTATGGGAATGCAAAACTACCAATATCGCGTATTTTTAAATAAAACCGGAAATACTTGCGGACTCTATTCTAACGTATCTACTCTTACCGTCAATCCTTTACCAATTGTAAAAGATGCTGTTTTATTTCAATGTGATGATGATACTGACGGATTTACATTCTTTAATTTAAACGAAGCCAATCAACTTATTTCATCCAATTACACCAACGAAAATTTTACATTTTATACAACTCAGTTGGCAGCAGAAACTGCCGATATCAATTTTAAAATTGCAAATCCGGTAGCTTACAACGCTAATTCACAATTTGTTTGGGCACGTATTGAAAGTAATAAAATGTGTTACCGAACTTCACAGGTAGAAATTAAGGTTTCAACTACCAACATTCCGATAGGTTTTATGCATAATTTTGAACAATGCGATGATTTTAATGGAATTGTTGGATCAGATTTGGATGGTATAGCGAGTTTCGACTTTAGTAATGTAGAAGCTGATTTAAGATCTAAATTACCACCTACAAATCAGCCAATTACTATTACATTCTATCGAAATATAAATGATGCACTTGCAGAACAAAATCAAATTTCAGATACTTCAAACTATAGAAATATTGGATATCCATATCAACAAAATATTTACATCCGAATAGATAGTGATAATGATAATGAATGTTTAGGTCTGGGCCATCACATTACTTTAACAGTAAATCCTGTACCAACGGCTAATTCTGTTTCAAATTTGGTTTTATGTGATAATATTTTGGATGGAGATGATGCGAATGGTATCGTTCAAACATTTGATTTAGGAAGCCAAACAGCTGCTATTTTAGGTAGTCAAAATCCTACTAATTATACGCTTACTTATCACGATAAATTGGCTGATGCTAATTCTGGATTAAATCCGTTACCATTAACATACACCAACACATTAAGAGATAAACAAACTATTTATGTAAGAATTGTAAATAACTCAACTGGTTGTATAAATCCACATTTAACTTTTGATTTAATTGTGAATCCTTTGCCAATTATAAAAGCTCCTACTCCTTTGCAATTGTGTGATGACTTAAACGATGGTAACAACAGAAATGGATTTGTACAAAGTTTTAACTTAACTTCAAAAAACGCTGAAATTTTAAACGGATTATCAGCATCACAATATACCGTAACTTACCATTTAACGCTTTCAGATGCCAATATCGGCATCAACAGTTTAACATCGCCATATAGCAATATTGTTGCAAATTCGCAGGAATTGGTGGTACGCGTAACCAACAATAACACCGGTTGTTTTAATACTAAAGAACGTTTGCAACTTATGGTAAATCCTTTGCCAACAATAACATCTATTCCAAATTTTGAATTATGCGATGATGCATCCGATGGATTTGATGCTAATGGTTTCAGGTCTTTTGATTTAGAAAGCAGAACTGCAAGTATTTTAGGAAGTCAATCAAGCAGTCAATTCAAAGTAACTTACCATCGTACTCAAGCCGATGCCAATAACGGAGCAAACCCTTTGAACAGTCCGTTTACGAATGAAATAAAAGACCAACAACGAATTTTTATTCGAATTTTAAATTTAACAACCAATTGTTTCATCGCAGATAACTCCTTTTTAATAGTTGTAAAACAAAAACCCGTTTTTGATATTGAAACTGAGCAAATCATCTGTTTAAACCTATTGCCATTAACTTTAAAAATTAAATCATCTTTAGAACCATATAATTTTAGCTGGTATGATGCAAATGGAACCTTAATTGCATCCAACACTACTTCGGTAAATATTACTAAAGGAGGGAAATACACGGTAACTACCAGCAATGCACTGGGATGTGACCGAAGCATCGATATCAATGTTAAAGAATCAATAATTGCGTCCATTACCTTGGATAATATTGCCATTGTTGATAATTCAAAAAACAATTCGATAACTGTTAAAAATCCTCCAGCTTTGGGAATTGGAGATTATGAATATGCACTTGATAACGGTGCTTTTCAAGATGATCCACATTTTGAACAAGTTGAAGCCGGAGTTCGCATTTTACATATACAAGACAAGAACAATTGCGGTTTGGCCTCTATTGAAGTTCCAATAATTGGCAATTCAGGATTTTTTACACCAAATGGTGATGGACATAACGATACCTGGCAAATTCTTGGTATCCGCTTATATCCAAAATCAACCATTTATATTTTTGACCGATTTGGTAAAGTTCTTGCTACAATCAATCCAACTGGAATCGGTTGGGATGGTACCTATAACGGCAAACCAGTCGATTCTGGCGAATATTGGTATTCCGCTCAGCTCGATAATGGCAGGATTATAAAAGGGCATTTTAGCTTAATCAGAAGATAAACTGATACTTTTTCTTAAAAAAGTATCAGTACCTTTGCACTTATGCATTTTCAATTAGTATCAGATTTTAAACCTACCGGAGACCAGCCTGAAGCAATCAAGCAACTTCAAGAAGGGATTTTAAGGGGTGATAAATACCAAACCTTGTTAGGTGTAACAGGATCTGGTAAAACATTTACTGTTGCCAACGTAATTGAATTAACTCAAAAACCTACGCTGGTTTTGGCACATAACAAAACCTTGGCAGCCCAGCTTTTTGCAGAGTTCAAACAGTTTTTTCCAAACAATGCCGTAGAATATTTTGTATCCTATTACGATTATTATCAGCCCGAAGCTTATTTGCCTGTTACTAATACCTACATAGAAAAAGATTTGTCTATCAATGATGAAATCGAAAAACTGAGATTAAAAACTACTTCTTCCCTTCTTTCGGGCAGAAAGGATGTAATTGTGGTCTCATCTGTTTCGTGTTTATATGGTGTTGGAAATCCGGCTGAGTTTAAAAAAAATGTAATCGAAGTTAAAACAGGTCAACTTATTGCTCGTACAAAATTTTTGTATCAGCTTACAACCAGCTTGTATTCCAGAACGGAAACCGATGTAAAAGCTGGTACTTTTAAAATAAAAGGTGATACTATTACCGTATTTCCTTCGTATGGAGATACCGCATACCGTATACATTTTTTTGGCGATGAAATTGAAGAAATTGATAGTTTTGACATCTTAAACAATTCCATATTAGAAAAGTTTGATTCACTTACTATATATCCAGCCAATATATTTGTAACTTCTCCGGATACCCTTCAAAATGCCATTACATTAATTCAAGATGATTTAGTAAAACAAGTTGAATATTTTAAAGAAATAGGCAAACATCTGGAAGCAAAAAGATTGGAAGAACGCACTGAATTTGACTTGGAAATGATTCGAGAATTGGGCTATTGTTCGGGTATCGAAAATTATTCGCGCTATTTGGATGGACGCGATGCAGGCACACGACCATTCTGTTTACTGGATTACTTTCCGGATGATTATCTGATGGTAATTGACGAAAGTCACGTAACTATCCCACAAACACACGCCATGTATGGAGGCGACAGATCGCGTAAAGAAAACCTTGTTGAATACGGTTTCCGATTGCCGGCAGCAATGGACAACCGACCGTTAAAATTTGATGAATTTGAAGCCATCCAAAATCAGGTAATTTATGTAAGTGCAACTCCGGCAGATTATGAACTTCAAAAATGTGAAGGTATTGTGGTTGATCAACTAATAAGACCTACAGGTTTATTAGATCCAGTTATAGAAATTCGCCCAAGTTTAAATCAGATTGATGATTTAATGGAAGAAATTCAATTGCGTGTTGAAAAAAATGAACGCGTGTTGGTTACTACCCTAACCAAGAGAATGGCAGAGGAACTTACAAAATACTTATCACGTGTGAATATTAGATGCAGATATATTCATTCGGATGTTGATACCATTGAACGCGTTGAAATAATGCAGGATTTACGCAAAGGATTGTTTGATGTACTCATTGGGGTAAATTTATTACGCGAAGGTTTGGATTTACCCGAAGTTTCATTGGTTGCCATCCTCGATGCTGATAAGGAAGGATTTTTGCGTTCGCATCGATCCTTAACACAAACTATTGGTCGTGCAGCCAGACATGTTAACGGAATGGCCATCATGTATGCCGATAAAATTACGCGAAGCATGCAGTTAACTATTGATGAAACCAACAGAAGGCGCGAAAAGCAAATTACATACAATTCGGTCAACAACATTACGCCTACTCAAATAATCAAAAATATCGAAAATAGTTTGGTTAAGGCAAAAGCAGAATATTCAATCGGTTATCAACTAAAATCGGTAGCAGAAAGCGATATGGATTTTTGGAGCAAAGATGATATCGAGAAGAAAATACGGGAAACCCGTAAGCAAATGGAAGCAGCAGCTAAATCACTTGATTTTATAACGGCTGCACAGTTGAGAGATCAACTAAAAATGTTGCAAGATAAGTTGTAAAAAAAATCCCAAACGTACGTTTGGGATTTTTTTTATTTGTTTCCTTTTTGATAATCAGCTAAAAACTGTGCCAATCCAATATCAGTAAGCGGGTGTTTCAATAATCCTAAGATAGCACTCAATGGCCCGGTCATTACATCAGAACCTACTTTGGCACAATCTACAATATGCATGGTATGACGTACAGAGGCAGCTAAGATTTGCGTTTGAAATCCGTAATTATCATACACTAATCTTATTTCCTCAATTAAGTTCAATCCGTCTGTAGATACATCGTCTAATCTGCCAATAAAAGGAGAAACATAGGTTGCTCCAGCTTTAGCTGCCATCAAAGCCTGACCTACAGAAAAAACTAAGGTACAATTGGTTTTAATATCGTTATCAGTAAAATACTTAATTGCTTTTAATCCATCTTTGATCATTGGCACTTTAACCACAATTTGCGGATGCAAATTGGCCAGTTCAAGACCTTCTTTTATCATTCCTTCATAATCAGTTGCAATTACTTCAGCACTTACGTCACCATCTACTATTTCGCAAATTGCTTTGTAATGATTTAAGATATTCTCTTTTCCAGTGATGCCTTCTTTTGCCATTAATGACGGATTTGTTGTTACACCATCTAAAATACCCAAAGCCTGTGCCTCTTTAATTTGTTCTAAGTTTGCCGTATCAATAAAAAATTTCATACTATTTAAATTTGTTTTTGCAAAGTTACAATTTATAATGATTCATAATCAGTTTTTCATAAATTCTATCGGGCAATAACCGTTTCAGAACAATAGAAAATCGTTGCATCGGCTTACCAACCGTATAATGTAATTTTGGTTTTTTAGATTTAATTATTTTGTAAACCGCTTTTGCTATTACTTTGGTATCTAAACTGTTATCAACCTCAGAGTTCACCTGATTTAAAACCTTAGCATAATCATTTTTATAAGCTGAATTAACATTTATTGGAGCATGGTATCTGCCAGCTGCAATATTGGTTTCAAAATCACCTGGAGCAACATCAACAACCTGTATACCAAATTGTTTAACTTCAGTACTTAAGGATTCACTAAGCACGCTAACCGCACTTTTAGTAGAAGAATAAAATCCTCGGTATGGCAAACCCATATATCCGGCAATTGAACTGATATTGATAATTAAGCCCGATTGCTGATTGCGCATATGGGGTAATACAGCAGAAGTAAGATTTATTAATCCATAAAAATTGGTGTCAAAAACTTTTTTTATTTCTTCGGATGGAGTTTCTTCAATGGGTCCGGTAATCCCTTTTCCGGCATTGTTGATTAGAATATCAATACGGCCTTCCATTTCAATAACATACTGTACGGCTTTTTCAATCTGAGATGAATTTGTAACATCGAGCGGTATTAATTCATATGTCTGTTCAGAAACATCTTTAGGATTTCTACTGGTTCCGTATACGGTAAATCCTTTTTCTGTAAGATGTAAAGCGATGGCTTTACCAATACCTGAAGAAGCACCGCTTATTAATACAATTTTTTTCATTTTATCAGTTTAAACAAAGATAAAAAATGAAAAGTTTTAATTACCTGATTATTGAATTATATCCAATAAAAAAAGGCAAGCTATCTACATCACACCGCTACGACCTTGTACCTTTGCTGCGTTCCCACCCTGGAGGATTCCAAAGGAGCTGGTTGTGTAGGACTTGCCCGTTGCAAATTTACACCCATTTTCTGATTCTGCAACCACTTTTATTGTTTATTTTTCAATCAATAATTTACTAAAAAATGTACTAAGCATTAACGATTTAAGTATATTTGCTCATCTAACCAAAACACTTTACAATGGAAAATCAAAAAAATCAAACACAACAATTAATCCTAAATTACGGTTTAATGTTAGGATTTGCTTCTATTTTAGTATCAATAGCTAATTATGGTATGGGTATGCATTTTGAACCTCACTGGTCTTCTAGTTTATTAAGTTTCTTAATAATGACTGGTTTAATTTGTTACGCCATTTACTTGTTTAAAAAATCTAATGAAGGATTTTTAAGTGTAGGACAAGGAATAAAACTAGGTGTAGGTATAGCCTTAGTTGGGGCTATAATATCAGTTATCTATACACTAATATTTGTATCATTTATTGAACCAGATTTTGCAAATCAAATGGTTGTTTTTCAAGAACAAAAGATGATAGAAAGGTATCCAAATATGTCTGATGAGCAACTAGAAAATGCAGTAAATATGACCAAGAAATTTACAACTCCAGCAATGATGGCAACGATGGGGATTGCAATAAGTTTAATTTTTGGACTACTAATTTCATTGGTAGCTTCATTGATTATGAAAAAAAGCCAAGAAAACCCATATAATAACTAATATAAATTTTAATTAAATGAATATATCCGTAGTTATTCCACTACTAAACGAAGAAGAATCATTACGCGAATTACACGATTGGATTGTAAAAGTGATGCAATCCAATCGCTTTTTATATGAAGTAATTTTTATTGATGATGGTAGTACCGATGCTTCTTGGAACGTTATTGAGTCCTTATCAGCTGAGAACAAAAACGTAAAAGGAATTCGCTTTCAAAAAAACTACGGAAAATCCCAGGCACTTCATGCTGGGTTTAACATCGCTCAAGGTAATGTAATTATTACTATGGATGCAGATTTACAAGACAATCCGGATGAAATTCCAGAACTCTATAACTTAATAGTACAGGAAAATTTCGATTTAATATCGGGCTGGAAAAAAGTGCGGTACGATTCTAAAATCAGAAAAAACATACCTTCTAAACTATTTAACTGGGCAGCCAGAAAAACATCAGGATTAGATCTCAACGATTTTAATTGTGGTTTAAAAGCCTACAAAAATGAAGTGGTAAAAAATGTAGATGTATATGGTGAAATGCATCGTTATATACCCGTTTTAGCTAAAAATGCAGGTTTTAATAAAATAGGTGAAAAAGTTGTACAACATCAAGCTCGTAAATACGGTGTTACTAAATTTGGAATTGAACGATTTATCAATGGATTTTTAGACTTAATTTCTATTTGGTTTTTAGCAAAATTTGGTAAAAGACCTATGCATTTCTTTGGTGCAATTGGAAGTTTAATGTTTATTATCGGATTTTTATCTGCTGCCTATATTGGTATACATAAATTAATTAACTTGTTTTATTTAAAAATTCCAACCATTTTAGTTACCGACAATCCATGGTTTTATATTTCATTAACAACTATGATTATTGGTACTCAGTTCTTTTTGGCCGGATTTTTGGGAGAAATTATGTTACGTTCTAAACGTGATGAAGTTCGATATAAAATTAAAAATGAAATTAATTTATCATAAAAAAAATGAAATTTAAATCCTTGATTTATATAGCATTAATTTTTTTTAATATCTCTTGTGACGAGATAATAGATGAAGACGGAGCTACATCCTGTATCAGAGAAAAAATAGCAACTATTAAAAGAGAACCTGTTTCTAACCCTCCAACCGAAGTGTACAGCTACCTTTACCAAGGCAAAACTGTTTATTACTTCACATCAAATTGTTGTGATATGTTTAATTATGTTTATGATGTGAATTGCAATATAATATGCGCACCAGATGGTGGTATTGCAGGGACAGGAGATGGTAAATGCTCAGAGTTTTTTAATGAAGCTACTAACAAAACACTCATTTGGATAGATACCCGAAAGTAAATTTCCACTTCAATTTAATATCTTTGCTTTTTTATAAAACAACTTATGAATACTGAAATACTTTCTAAAGCCCAGCTGTGGCTAAGTGATACATTTGACGCTGACACGCAGCAAGAAATTAACGACTTGATTAACAATGCTCCAGACCAACTGACAGACCGCTTTTATAAAAATCTAGAATTTGGAACAGGAGGTATGCGAGGAATAATGGGTGCTGGATTAAACAGAATCAATAAATATACCTTAGGCCAAGCGACACAAGGGTTATCAAATTATTTAATAAAAACCTTACCTAACAAACAAATACAAGTTGCCATTGCGTATGATTGTCGTCATAACAGTGATACTTTAGCTAAAGTTGTTGCTGATGTTTTAACAGCTAATAAAATTAAAGTTTTTCTTTTTGAAGATATGCGTCCAACACCCGAATTATCCTTCGCTGTTAAGCATTTAAATTGCGATGCGGGTATCGTTTTAACCGCCTCTCACAATCCGCCTGAATATAACGGATACAAAGTTTATTGGAGCGATGGCGGTCAAATAGTTCCACCACAAGATCAAGAAATTATTACTGAAGTTAATAATGTAAAATTTGAAGAAATTAATTTCAATGCCAACTTTGATTTGTTAGAATACATTGGAGCCAATATTGACGAAGCTTTTATAAATGCTTCTGTTGCTAACGGAACTTTTGACACCAAAGGCAGAGAAAATCTAAAAGTTGTTTTTACATCACTACACGGTACTTCAATTAAATCAATTCCGACAGCTCTAGCACAGGCCGGCTATACCGATGTTCATATTGTTAAAGAACAACGCGAACCAAACGGAAATTTCCCAACGGTAAAATCTCCAAATCCTGAGGAACCAGCAGCATTAAAAATGGCTCTCGAATTAGCCGATAGAATTAACGGTGATATAGTAATTGGAACGGATCCAGATTCTGATAGAGTTGGAATTGCAGTAAGAGATTTAAATGGTAAAATGATTCTATTAAATGGAAATCAAACCATGAGTATGATGGCCAATTTCTTGATTAAAAAATGGCAAGAAGCTGGCAAATTGAACGGAAATCAATTTATTGGTTCAACCATAGTTTCTACCAATTTAGTTAAAAAAATTGCAACATGTTATGGAGTTGAAACAAAAATTGGTTTAACTGGTTTTAAATGGATTGCCAAGATGATACGCGAAAACAGTCACCAAGAATTTATTGGCGGTGGTGAAGAAAGTTTTGGTTTTATGGTGGGTGATTTTATTAGAGATAAAGATGCCGTTACCGCTACTCTATTAGCGTGTGAAATTGCTGCAGATGCTAAAGCAAATGGCAGTTCTTTTTATAAAGAATTATTACAATTGTATGTAAAACATAATTTTTATAAAGAGCACTTAATATCAATTACTAAAAAAGGAATGGATGGAGCCGAAAAAATTGCAGAAATGATGGTTGAGTTACGCAACAATCCGTTAAGTACAATTGATGGCTCAAAAGTTGTTTATATAAATGATTATCAATCATCTATTAAAACAAATTTAATAACAAGTGAAAAATTAACCATTAATATTCCAAAATCAAATGTGTTGATTTATGAAATGGAAGATGGAACAACAGTTGCGGCGAGACCTAGTGGAACTGAACCTAAAATCAAATTTTATTTCAGTGTTAACTTGCCATTAGACCGTGTTGAAAATACCGCAAAAATTGAAAAAGAATTAGACAATAAGATTCAAAGAATAATAAAAGAATTAAATTTATAACACTTATTTAAAAAGCATTAAATGCTATAAATAAGCTGAAACCAATTAAATGAATTATTTTAAAGAAATTTTTCGATTTGCAATTCCGTATAAAATTTATGGATTCTTAAACATCATTGCCAATATTTTCTACGCCTTATTTAGTGCCCTTTCTTTTGTAGCACTTATACCAATGTTAAAAGTATTGTTTAATGAAACCGATTTGAATCCGGTTGAAACCAAACCCATTTATACAGGTATATCGAGCTTAAAAGAATATTTTACCGATTCGTTAAACTATTTTATTGCAGAAGCCATAAAAACCGACGGTAAATTTCAGGTTCTTAGCTATATGATTGTAGTTATTATATCAATTTTCTTGCTTAAAAATATCTTCAACTATTTGGCAATGTATTTCATTACCTTTTTGAGAAATGGTGTTTTACGTGATTTACGCAATGAACTGTATGCTAAAGTAGTAACGCTGCCAATTTCATTTTTCTCTGAAAAAAGAAAAGGTGATGTAATTGCCCGAATTTCGTCAGATGTATTGGAAATTCAGCATTCCTTTTTATCGATACTAGAACTTATTGTAAGAGAGCCTCTTACTATTCTATTCACAATTTTAACGATGTTTTTCCTCAGTCCGAAATTAACCATGTTTGTATTTATTTTTATACCAATTTCCGGATTCATTATATCAGCCATTGGTAAAAAGTTAAAAAAACAATCGGATAAGGCGCAACAAGAACAAGGACATTTTTTATCACTCTTGGATGAGACCCTCAGCGGATTAAAAGTGATTAAAAGTTTTAATTCTGAATCTAATTTTACTGGTAAATTTCAATCATCTACAGAACGATTTTTTAATATTTCAAACAAATTATTAAACCGTCAGAACTTAGCTTCACCTGCCAGTGAATTTTTAGGTATTTTGGTAATTGCAGGTCTATTGTGGTATGGCGGTAATTTGGTCTTTATTGATAAAACTCTGGAACCCGCCATCTTTTTATCCTATATCGGACTGGCATACAATATTTTAACTCCAGCTAAAGCTATTTCAAAAGCAGGATACAGTGTTCGTAAAGGAAATGCGGCAGCAGAACGTGTACTAGAAATTTTAAATACTAAAGATTCTATACCTAATATTGAAAATGCCATTGAACTTGAAACTTTCGAAAAAGAAGTCAGCTTCGAAAATGTGTGTTTTAAGTATGAAGATGATATTGTTCTAAACGATTTTTCATTAACTATTCCTAAAGGGAAAACCGTGGCCTTGGTTGGACAATCTGGCAGCGGTAAATCGACTATTGCCAATTTAATTACCCGTTTTTACGATGTTAATAGTGGCGTAATCAAAATGGATGGAATAAACATTAAATCGCTTTCTATAAATTCATTGAGAAATCAAATTGGCTTGGTAACCCAAGATTCCTTATTGTTTAACGATACAGTTAAAAACAATGTGTTACTTGGAAAACTTGATGCTACGGATGAAGAAGTTATTGAAGCTTTAGAAATAGCCAACGCCTACGAATTTGTAAAAGATTTACCACAGGGTATACATACCAATATTGGCGATAGTGGCAATAAATTATCAGGCGGTCAAAAACAACGCATTAGCATTGCACGGGCTGTATTAAAAAACCCACCTATTATGGTGTTGGATGAAGCCACTTCGGCCTTAGATACCGAATCGGAACAACTGGTACAAAAAGCTTTTGAAAAAATGATGCAGAACCGAACCTCATTGGTTATAGCTCATCGTTTATCAACCATTCAAAATGCCGATTTAATAGTGGTTATGAAAAAAGGTAAAATTGTAGAACAAGGTAAGCATGATGAACTAATTGCCAAAAACGGAGTGTACGAAAAATTAGTTTCGATGCAATCGTTTTAATTTTAATTGCCTAGTCCAATTTCTTTAGCCTTATACAACATGAACTTATAGGCTGCTTCGAATTCATTTGGAATTTCACCTTCCAAAATGGCTTCTTTAATGGCTTCCTTTATAATTCCAATTTCTTTACACGGTTTTAAATTAAAAGTATCCATAATTAACTCACCAGAAATTGGAGGCTGAAAATTACGCACATGATCACGTTCTTCAACTTCCTTAATTTTTTTTCGTACAATCTCAAAATTATTATGATAAACTTTGTATCGATTTGGGTTTTTTGTGGTAATATCGGCTTCACACAATAGCATCAAGGATTCAATATCATCACCTGCGTCGTAAATTAATCTTCGAACCGCTGAATCAGTTACTTCGCCTGATAAAACAATTGGGCGCGAACTTAGCAATACCAATTTTTGCACGAGTTTCATTTTGTTGTTCAACGGCATGTGTAATCGTTTAAAAAGATGATAAACCATTTTGGAGCCAATAAACTCGTGACCATGAAATGTCCATCCCAATTTCTTATTAAATTTTTTGGTTGGCGCTTTTCCGATGTCATGTAATAAGGCTGCCCAACGAAGCCAAACATCCTCAGTTTTTTGAGCGATATTATCAACAACCTCAAAAGTGTGGTAAAAATTGTCTTTATGACGTTGACCTTCAATATCTTCAACTCCCTTTAAAGACGATACTTCTGGTAAAATTAGATCAAGCAAAGAAGCTTGGTCTAATAATAATAATCCTATTGAAGGTTTTTGTGTTTCCAGAATTTTATGCAACTCCTCAACGATGCGTTCACCAGAAATTATTGATAATCTGTAGGAATTTCGCTGAATCGCTTCAAAGGATGTTGGATGAATTTCAAAATTGAGCTGTGCCGCAAAACGAATAGCTCGTAACATCCTTAAGGGATCATCAGAATAAGTTATGTCTGGATTTAAAGGTGTTTTAATACACCTTTGCTCCAAATGCAGCATTCCATTAAACGGATCTAGAAGCATTCCATAATCACGTTTATTTAAGCTAAATGCCATAGCATTAATGGTAAAATCACGACGTTGCTGATCGTCTTCTAAGCTTCCGGACTCCACTGTTGGATTTCTGCTTTCTTCGGAATACGATTCTTTCCGAGCTCCAACAAACTCGATTTCAAATTCTTGAAACCGAAACATGGCGGTACCAAAGTTTTTAAACACTTTAACAGTTGGAGTATTGGGTAATTTCAACGCCACTTGTTCGGCTAACTCAATACCGTTTCCAATAACAACAATATCGATATCTTTCTTAATATCTCTTTTCAAAAAGTAATCACGTACAAAGCCACCAATTACATAACAATCAACCTTCAATTCATCAGCCACTGAAGCGATTATTTCAAAAATAGGATTATTTAATGCTGTTTTATACGTGATTAATGCCATTTCGTTTTAATAGGTTAAACTGCTACGTCGTATTCGCGTAAGGCATTGTTTAAACTAGTTTTTAAATCGGTTGAAGGTTTACGTTGCCCAATTATCAAAGCGCAAGGCACCTGATAATCGCCGCCGGCAAATTTTTTAGTATAACTACCCGGAATTACTACGCTTCGTGCTGGAACAAATCCTTTATATTCAACGGGGGTTTCTTTGGTAACATCAATAATTTTTGTACTGCCAGTTAAAACTACATTGGCGCCTAGGACCGCTTCGCGTTCGACTCTCACCCCTTCAACAACAATGCATCTTGAGCCAATAAAAGCATCATCTTCAATAATAACAGGTGCTGCCTGCAAAGGTTCTAAAACACCACCTATTCCAACACCGCCACTCAAATGCACATTTTTACCAATTTGAGCGCAGCTACCTACCGTTGCCCAAGTATCAACCATGGTTCCGGTATCTACATAAGCACCAATATTTACATAGCTAGGCATTAAAATAGTACCAGAAGCAATAAATGAACCATGACGAGCCACAGCGTGTGGTACTACACGTATTCCTTTAGCTTCATACCCCCTTTTTAACGGAATTTTATCGTGATATTCAAAAATACCAACTTCGAATGTTTCCATTTTTTGTATTGGAAAATATAAAACCACTGCTTTTTTAACCCATTCATTTACTTTCCAACTATTTTCTACAGGTTCTGAAACCCTTAATTTTCCTGAATCTAATAAATCAACAACTTCTCTTATAGCTTCTTGAGTTTCTTTTTCTTTTAAAAGCGAACGGTCTTCCCATGCTTTTTCAATAATACTTCTTAAATTTTCCATATATCTTTAATAAAATGCAAAGATAGAAATCATTTACATAATTTTAATATTTCTTAAGCTACATAAAATATGTATTTTTGTTGCAAACAACTTAAATGAGTAGAATTATTGCTTTTGATTATGGTTTAAAAAGAACCGGTATTGCAGTTACTGATGAATTGCAACTTATTGCATCGGGATTAACTACGGTGGAAACCTCAGCAATTTTTTCTTTTTTATCCACTTATTTAGCTCATGAAAAAGTTAGTTTATTTGTTGTTGGCGATGCCAAGCAACTGAATAATCAGCCAAGTGAAAGTACACATCTAATACACGAATTTGTAAAAAAACTTCAAGCTACTTATCCTCATATTCCTGTAAAACTTATTGATGAACGCTTTACTTCAAAGTTAGCTTTTCAAACAATGATTGACAGCGGATTGAAAAAAAAAGATCGTCAAAACAAAAAATTACTGGATGAGATTAGTGCAACCATTATTTTACAATCATATTTGTACCATAGATAAAATCTTTTTAACTATTGCATCAAACTACTTATCGAATCACATTAATTAAACCAAACTTTGTACTTTTGCACTATTAAATATACTATATGATATTACCTATTGTTGCTTATGGAGATCCAGTTTTGAGAAAAGTAGGAAAAGAAATTGGTGAAGATTTTCCACAATTAGCTGAGTTAATAGCGAATATGTGGGAAACTATGTACAAAGCAGAAGGCGTTGGATTGGCTGCACCTCAAATTGGACTTGATATCCGTCTTTTTTTAGTGGATACTGCACCGTTTTCGGCTGATGAAGATTTAGATGATGATGAACGTCAATTTTTGGCAACCTATAAAAAAGTATTTATCAATGCTCAAATTACTCAGGAAGAAGGTGATGAATGGGCATTTACCGAAGGTTGTTTGAGTATTCCAAATATCAGAGAAGATGTATCGCGCAATGAAACCATCACCATCGAATATTTAGACGAAAAATTTATTCCTCATAAAGAAACTGTTGGAGGATTGGCAGCACGCGTTATTCAGCACGAGTACGACCATATTGAAGGGGTTTTGTTTACTGATAAACTTTCTTCCCTTAAAAAAAGATTACTTAAACGAAAATTAGAAAATATCACCAAAGGATTGGTAGATGTAGATTATAAAATGAAATTTACTAAACTAAAATAAAAAAATGGAGTTAGATAAAATTATATCAGTATCGGGAAAACCCGGATTGTTTAAAGTTATGAATCAAAGCAAAAATGGATTTGTAATAGAATCATTAACAGACGGTAAAAGAGGCACCTTAATTGGCTCTAAAAATGTAAGTACATTAAAAGATATCGCAATTTATACCTACGAAGAAGAATATCCGTTACGTTTAGTATTTAAATCGATTTTTGAAAAAGAAGGCGGAAAAACTTCTGTCAGCGAAACAGCCAAAGATCAAGAATTAATGGCCTATTTCGAGTCGTTTGTCCCTAATTACGACAAAGAACGCGTTTATCCATCAAACGTTAAAAAAGTAATTAAATGGTACAATATTCTGGTTGATGCCAAGTTTGATTTTAGCACCATTAAATCTGAAGAAGAAGCCTAATGAATACTCGCGAACAGCAACTGCAAGCATTCAACAGATTGTTGGATATTATGGATGATTTGCGTTCGCAATGCCCTTGGGATCAAAAGCAAACCTTCGAATCGCTGCGTCATTTAACCATTGAAGAAACCTATGAGTTAGGCGATGCTATTCTTGAAAATAACTTAGAAGAAATAAAAAGAGAATTGGGCGATTTACTGTTGCACATCGTTTTTTATGCAAAAATTGGATCAGAAACCCAAAATTTTGATATCGCAGATGTAGCCAATGCCATTTCAGAAAAGCTCATAAACCGACATCCACATATTTATGGCGATGTAAAAGTTTCTAGCTCTGATGATGTAAAAACCAATTGGGAAAACCTCAAATTAAAAGAAGGTAAAAAATCGGTTTTAGAAGGTGTTCCAAACTCCTTACCTGCAATGGTAAAGGCTTACCGAATGCAAGAAAAAGCTGCCAGTGTAGGTTTTGATTGGCCAACAAAAGAAGAAGTTTGGAAAAAAGTAGAAGAAGAATTAAAAGAGTTTAAAAATGAAGTTGAGCTCAAAAGCAACAAAATTGAAGATGAACTGGGCGATGTGTTTTTCTCGTTGATTAATTATGCACGCTTTGTTGATGTCAATCCTGAAAGTGCCTTAGAACGCACCAACAAAGAGTTTATCAGACGGTTTCAGCACATAGAAGCAGAAGCCAAAAAAATAAGTAAAAACATAAGCGAATTAAGTTTAACCGAAATGGATGTTTATTGGAATGAAGCTAAGAAACAATCATAAAAAAATCCCGATTTCTCGGGATTTTTTGTTTAAAACGATTTAGCGTTTTTTACTTTTTGTTTCAGTAATGCCAAATCAATCACTTCGTTCATTTCGGTTACGTAATGAAATTTCAATCCTTTTAAGTACGATTGTTTAATTTCTTCAACATCCTTTCTGTTTTCTTCACTTAAGATGATTTCTTTAATATTGGCGCGTTTGGCTGCCAGTATTTTTTCCTGAATACCTCCAACCGGCAATACTTTACCTCTTAAGGTAATTTCGCCCGTCATGGCAATATTCGATTTTACTTTTCGTTGTGTATATACAGAAACCAAGGATGTTAACATGGTTATACCTGCACTTGGCCCGTCTTTTGGCGTTGCCCCTTCTGGTACGTGCATGTGCACTTTATAATTTTCTAAAATTGATTGTTCAATTCCGAACTCATCCATATTAGCTTTGATATACTCCAACGCAATGGTAGCCGATTCTTTCATCACCTTACCAATATTTCCAGTAATAGAAAGCTCTCCTTTACCTTTAGAAATAATAGATTCAATGAATAATATATCACCTCCAACACTGGTCCAAGCCAAACCGGTAACAACACCAGCCACTTCGTTGTTTTCATATTTGTCGCGCTCTAAATGCGATACTCCAAGAATCTTTACCAATTCATCAATTGCAACTTTTACGTTGTATTCTTTTTCCATGGCGATGGATTTAGCAGCGTATCTAACTAACTTGGCTATTTTTTTCTCAAGACCTCTTACACCTGACTCGCGCGTATACGCTTCAATAATGCGTTCGATAACCTGCTTACTCAACACCAAATCATTTGATGTTAATCCGTGTTCTTTTAATTGCTTTGGCAATAAATGACGTTTTGCAATTTCTATTTTTTCTTCGGTTGTATAACCATTCACATTAATAATTTCCATACGGTCTTTTAACGCCCATGGAATTGTTGATAGGCTATTAGCTGTAGCAATAAACATTACTTTAGACAAATCATAATCAACCTCTAAATAATTGTCGTAAAAGGTAGTATTTTGCTCAGGATCCAGTACTTCCAGCATCGCCGATGAAGGGTCTCCCTGATGGCTCGATCCCAATTTATCAATTTCATCCAACACAAATACCGGGTTTGAAGTTCCCGCTTTTTTGATGTTTTGTATAATTCTTCCAGGTAATGCACCAATATAGGTTTTTCTATGTCCTCTGATTTCCGCTTCGTCACGAAGTCCACCTAAAGACATACGCACATATTTTCTGCCAATTGATTCTGCAATGGATTTACCCAAGGATGTTTTACCAACACCCGGAGGTCCATATAAACACAGAATTGGTGATTTCATATCGCCTTTTAATTTTAAAACAGCTAAATATTCAATAATACGTTCTTTAACTTTCTCCAAGCCAAAATGATCGCGATCTAAAATTTTTTGAGATTTATTTAAGTCAAATTTATCTTTGGAATAATGATTCCAAGGAAGTTCTAAAAACAAATCGAGGTAATTTCGCTGGATAGAATATTCAGCAACCTGAGGATTCATGCGTTGCAAACGTCCTATTTCTTTTTCAAAAATAGCTCCCACTTCTTTCGGCCATTTTTTCTTTTTAGCCTGCTTTTGCATTTCTTCTATTTCCTCATCGTAGGAGATACCCCCCAATTCTTCTTGTATGGTTTTTAATTGTTGATGCAAGTAATAATCGCGTTGTTGCTGATCCATATCCATTCTTGTTTTAGATTGGATATCGCGTTTAATTTCAAGGCGTTGCAATTCTAAATCGAGCTTTTTTAAGGTTTTAAAAGCGCGATCCTTTAAATTGCTAATTTCGAGTAATTCCTGCTTTTCGGCAACATTTAAATCCATATTCGATGAAATAAAGTTGACCAAAAACGATTTGCTTTCAATATTTTTTATGGCAAATGAAGCTTCGGTTGGCAAATTAGGACTGTCTTTAACAATTTTAATCGATATGTCTCTAATTGAATCAATAATTGCCTCAAATTCCTTATCATCTACATTGCTTTTATCTTCTTTTAAATCGCGTGTTTTAGCAACTATATATGGTTTAATATCGATTATTTCTTCAATTTCAAACCGTTTTAAGCCTTGTATAATAACTGTAGTATTACCATCTGGCATTTTAAGTAAACGTAAAATTCTAGCTACTGTTCCAATTTTAAAAATATCATCAATACTAGGGTCTTCCGTATTTTCATTTTTTTGAGCAACTACGCCAATAATTTTAGAACCAGAATAAGCTTCTTTTATCAACTTAATCGATTTATCGCGACCTGCAGTAATAGGAATTACAACACCCGGAAATAAGACCGTATTTCGAAGTGGTAAAATTGGTAATGCGCTCGGAACTTCTTCTTTATTAAAATCTTCTTCATCTTCTGGGGTCATTAAAGGAATTAACTCGGCATCCTCATCCAACATCTGATGAAGTGACATACTGTCTATATTCATGAATTTCAACTTACTCATCTTTTCTTTTTGTCATTTTGTCATAAAAAATTGAATTAACTAATCAACCCTTTATGCTCTTAAATTGCTTATTACTAATTTTTTATACAATTTTATATTTGTAGTTACTTCTATTTTGCAATTGTTGTGCCAAGTCTAAAATATCTGATACAATAAAAAACACGACTAACTTATAATAAGTTACAAGTTAGTCATGTCTGCATTAAAATTCAAAAATAATTAACGAATATTATTAATTGAGTTTTTAACAGTATCGTGCTTTGTTTTTGAAATTAATTGTATTTGAACTTCGCTATTAATAAAAACAGTTTGTTCTAAAATAAATTTATAATCTCCAGGTTCTAGATTTAAAAACTCAAAATCACCTTGCTCATTTGTTTGCTTACTTACCAATTGACCCCCCGGATTTTTTCCTCCTTTTATACTTAATCCACCGATTGGATTTCCTGGCCGTGCATTTAATGCTGATGAGATTACAGAACCACCAGGTAAAGCCCCTCCTATCAATAAATCTACCGATCCATCATTATCAACATCTCCATATGAATTATCCATATTTACAATAACTATTTCCGGTTCGTTACGCCCAACTTTATCATTTGATTGATTCGATTTTGTTTTGGTTTTAATAATTTTATTTTCTGCAGTCACCTCATCATTTTTCATTAATACCAATTTTACATTTTCTTTATTTTGTTTAATGTTTCCTTTAAAATCAGTTTCCTTGGCCATATAAAAATCATAGCCTTTTTTAGCTATAAAATTACCATTTAGTTGTAGCGTATAAGTACCTATGGTAATGTTTGGAAAAGTAAATTCACCACATTTTCCGGAAATTGCTTTGGAAACAATTTCACCAGTTTCAGTATTAATTAAAGTTATGTAAATACCTGCAAGTCCATCGCAATCATTATCCTTATTATCAGCTATTTTTTTATTGTAAATTGGATTTTCTCCCTTTTGTTCATTTTCCTGATAAATCGGATTTACAGCTCTAGCTTTTTCATTCTTTTTAATATCCCAGTTGTAGCTTGTTTCTGATTTTTTTAATATTACTAAACAATCTTCACAATTCTCATTCATTCTGGAAATATAAATTGGTTGATATTGTCTTCTTCCAGTTGCCATTCCACTTCCTGCTTCTCTTGCATAAAACTCTGTTGAAATTCCACTTGCAGTGTCATTGGTGTCATTTCCAACTCTTCCTGTTGCGGCGTAGGAAGCAGCAGCAGCACCTCCTCCTGCTCCAGCTAAATTACCCACAGTTGAAACGGTGTTTACTGTATTTGGAAACTCGATTTTATCCCATCTAATATTTCCAGAAATGGTAACAGAAGTTCCTTGAGACAGTGCGCCACCGGTTGCTTGTAAACCGGCATTTACTTTTTCTCCAAATGTTGCTCCTTGCGTTTGTTTAGGCACAGTAACATTCATTGAAATACGGTTGGGCATACCACCATCAATTTTTAATTTACTGTTCGTTTTTGTTACAGCATCGTTTTTGGGACTTACGGTCCCTGTTTTAATTTCGCTGTTGCTTTTAACCTGAGCAATTCCGTAATTAGTGAAAAATAATAAGCTTATAATTCCACAAAAAATAACTGATTTTTTCATAGAAAATAAATTTGATTTTAATTTTTTGCTTAAAAAAAGGTACGACTAAACTAGTTGATACCTTATCAAAGGTAGCTGCAATTAGTATTTCAATATTTAATTTCCATACTTTATTACTATTGCTTTAATATCTTTAATAGATATTATAAATAGCTTAAATTACTGCTTTAATTCATCCAAGCAAGTGTAATAATTGCGTAAAAATAGTGGTTAGTTTTAATCTAAGGTGTTAAAAATTGCGATACTTTTTAGTTATTTCAAACACATGTTCAAGTATTTTTTTATCTGTATCAGTATAAGGTAACTGACGTCTACTCATTACAACTTCTGCAACTTCATTTACTTTATTCATTTGAAATGTAGTAAAACCGGCTGCTCCGCCCCAACTGAAAGATGGTATAAAATTACGCGGAAAATTACTTCCATAAATATTAGCACTTACTCCTACAACGGTACCTGTATTAAACATGGTATTAATTCCACATTTAGAATGATCGCCCATCATTAAACCACAAAACTGAAGTCCAGTATTAACAAACCGTTCAGATTCATAACTCCATAATTTAACAGTGGCATAATTATTTTTTAGGTTTGAATTATTAGAATCTGCGCCTAAGTTACACCACTCTCCTATTACAGAATTTCCTAAAAAACCATCATGAGCTTTATTTGAGTACCCAAAAATAACTGAGTTATTCACCTCTCCTCCAACTTTGCAATGTGGACCAACTGTGGTAGGTCCATAAATTTTTGCTCCCATCTTAATTGTAGAATAATCACCTAAAGCAAAAGGACCTCTGATTAAGCTCCCTTCCATTATTTCAGCATTCTTTCCAATATAAATTGGACCATCTGTTGCATTGAGTATAGCAAATTCCATGACAACACCCTCTTCTAAGAAAATATTTTCAGGCTTAATAACCTTGTTGGTTTTACTTATTTTAGCTGATGTTCTGCCTTCTGTTAATAAACTAAAATCAAGATTTATGGCAATTCCATTCAGTTTAAAAATATCCCATGTGTTTTTAATTTGGTGTAATTGATCTTTAACATCAATTATTTCAAAATTGTCAAAATTTATTTCTTCTTGTGAATCATGGGTATAAAATGCAACAATTTCATCATTAAACATTAACGCCTGAAATGGTTTTAGTTCTTTTAGTTGTTCTACTAATTTGTTTGTTGGTAAAAAACTTGCATGAATCATTATATTATCTTCAACTTCAACCATAGGATATTTTTCTTCCAAATAATCTTCAGTCAATGTTGTGGTTGTATATCCTAAAAAATTTTCCCACTTTTCGCGTATACTAAGAATTCCTACTCTAATATCAGCTACTGGACGGGTAAAAGTAAATGGCAACAGATTGTTTCTGTACGGACCATCATATAAAATATAATTCATAACTATTGATTTTATACAAATATAAATTAACCTAACAAAGTAATAGCAAAAAGACATTATAAATAAATATTATAAATGTCATAAACTATTTCAATACGTATTTAATATTTTTATGCTTATATTTTTGTATTTTTCTTAATTATAACAATATGTTTTTATCATTATGAAAACGAAGTATTTGATATTAGTTTTTGCTGCTTTTTTATATTCATGTGGAGGCGGGAGCGATGATTCTATGAATGGAAACAACAATCCTCCACCTGTTACTGGAACAGTAACCTATGCAAAAGATATTCAGCCTATTGTAATGACTACATGCGCAACAGCTAGTTGTCATTTAGGTAACTCAGGCACAGCAGGATTTGGATTAGAGACTTATACATTACTTAAGTCTGCAGCTCAGAACAGACCTTTGTTTGTTAGAATTCAGAGTTCTACTTCACCAATGCCACCTACAGGTAAGATGTCACAAGCTACAATTAATTTATTTTTAGCTTGGAGAGATCAAGGATATTTAGAAAATTAGGTGTTAATTAAGGATTTTAATTCTTCTAAAATACGTATCAATATTATCTGCAGTTTCAAAACAAGCAGTTATAGTATCTTGATCATCGCATTTTAAAAACAACGAATCAACTTTTCTACAAATTACGTTTTTAATATCAATTTTTTGAAGATGTATATCAATAAGTACACACTTATCATACAATTGATCTATTGAGTCTTCGTTTTTAAAATCAGTTGAATTGTGAAAAGTTAAAAATCCGAGTAAATAATTTTCAATTGCGGTATGAGTATTTTTACACACAAGAATTTTATCAACAGAATTTCCGTTTTTAAACAATTCTTCATTTGCTTCTTGCAGTTTTTTAGCGGCAATTTTAAAGTAGTAGTCAGCAGTTTTTTTCATATGCGTCAGATTTTAAACGCAAAAAATAAAGCGTTAGGTAAATACCTAACGCTTTATTAATATTACATATTTTGATATAATTCTAAACGTTCCCAAGTTAAATCAACAAGTTCTTGTGCATTATTTAATAATTTATCACCAAGCTCTTTATTTTCTTTCACAACTCTTGTAAAACGTGCTTCTTTATAGATATAATCACTAATTGGAGCCGTAGGAGTTTTGGAATCTAATTTGAAACGTTTTCCTTTCGGATTCATCGGATTAAATCTAAATAATGGCCAATAACCCGTTTCTACAGCCAGTTCTTGATGCGTAGCTCCATCGCCCATATCATAACCATGCTCTATACAATGAGAATAAGCAATAATTAATGATGGTCCTGGATAAGCAGCCGCTTCTTCAAACGCTTTAAGTGTTTGTAAATCTTTAGCTCCCATTGCAATTTGAGCAACATACACATTTCCGTAAGAAACTGCTTGTAACGCTAAGCTTTTCTTTGGAGCTACTTTACCTGAAATTGCAAATTTAGCACTTGCGCCTATTGGAGTAGATTTTGAAGCTTGGCCTCCTGTATTTGAGTACACTTCTGTATCCAACACTAAAATATTGATGTTTTCTCCAGAAGCTAAGGCATGGTCTAAACCTCCAAATCCGATATCATAAGCCCAACCGTCTCCACCTACAATCCATACAGATTTATTTCTTAAGTTATCTGCATATTGAAGAAGTTCTTTAGCATCTTTAGAATTTAAAGTTGCTAACATCGATTTTAGTTTCTTAATTGAAGTACTTTTAGCAGCTCTCTGAGTTTCATCAGCCTCATTGTTATCTATAATTTCAGCAACAATTTCAGCTCCAACTTCATTTTCAACAGCTTTCAATAAATTAACAGCATACTCTTGTTTTTTAGATAAAGCAAAACGCATACCTAAACCAAACTCAGCGTTATCTTCAAATAGAGAGTTTGCCCAAGCTGGTCCTTTACCTTCTTTATTGGTTGTATACGGTGTGGTTGGTAAGTTACCTCCATAAATTGAAGAACATCCTGTTGCGTTAGCAATTAACATGCTATCGCCGTATAATTGAGTAAGTAATTTTAAATACGGAGTTTCACCACAACCAGAACAAGCGCCAGAGAACTCAAATAATGGTTCTAAGAATTGCGATCCTTTAACAGTACCAACTGACAATTGAGTTCTGTCATAATCAGGCAACTTAATAAAGTAATCCCAGTTTTTATTTTCGTTTATTTCAACACTTCGTTTTTCAGTCATGTTGATGGCTTTAAAGTTAGCAACTTCTTTGCTTTCAGCTGGACAAACAGCAACACAAAGCACACAACCTGTACAATCTTCTGGAGATACTTGTAAAACATATGACTCTTTAACAGTATCGAATGGACGACCTTTAGCACCTACACTTGATAATGATTCAGGAGCATCTGCTAGTAACTCATTTGAAACCACTTTTGAACGAATAGCTGCGTGTGGACAAATTGCCACACACTTATTACATTGTGTACATAAACTTGTATCATCCCATGTTGGAATGAAATCTGCGATTCCACGTTTTTCATATTTGGCAGTTCCTGTTGGGAATGTTCCATCAGCCCTAAATACACTAACTGGCAAACTATCTCCTTTACCTTCAAGGATAGTTCCTAAAATATTTGCAACAAAATCAGGAGCATCCGATGTCATAACAGACTTAAAGCTTCTTTCATTTGTAATTTGTTTAGGATAATCTACTTTTTGTAAGTTAGCCAACGAGTTATCTACAGCTTGGAAGTTCATCTGAACTACTTTCTCTCCTTTATGAGAATACGATTTTACAATAGCTCCTTTAATTTTCTCTATAGCTTCGTCTTTAGGTAGTACTCCAGAAATTGCAAAGAAACACGTTTGTAAAACAGTATTAGTTCTTTTTCCTAAGTTAGAATCAAGTGCAACTTTAGTTGCGTCAACTACATAAAATTCTACTTCCTTTTCAATTATTTGCTCTTGGAATTCTTTTGGTAAATAATCCCAAACTTCATCTTTAGAAAACGGAGAGTTTAATAAAAATGTTCCGCCTTTTTTCAGGTTTTTAATTAAATTGAATTTTTCAACAAAGTTATATTGATGGCAAGCTATAAAATCAGCTCTAGTTATTAAATAAGTAGAATATATTGGTTGAGGTCCAAAGCGCAAGTGAGAAATTGTCATCGCACCTGCTTTTTTAGAATCATAAACAAAATAACCTTGTACGTGATTATCTGTTGTTTCTCCAATAATTTTAATTGAGTTTTTATTAGCTCCAACAGTTCCATCAGAACCTAACCCGTAGAACATACAGTTTTTAGTAGTTTGATCTGTTTTAAATTCTGGGTCGTATGAAATACTTTTGTTTGTTACATCATCGTTAATTCCAACAGTAAAATGATTCATTGGTTTTTCTTTTCCAATTTCATCAAATACACCTTTAACCATGGCAGGAGTAAATTCTTTTGAAGACAGACCATATCTGCCTGAAAATATTTTAGGCATTGTAACTGCACTTTCAACAAATGAAGTAACTACATCAAGATATAAAGGATCTCCAACACTACCAGGTTCTTTTGTTCTATCTAAAACAACAACTTTATTAACTGTTTTAGGTAACTTATCGATAAAATCTTGAATAGAGAATGGACGGTATAAGCGTACAAATAAAGCACCTACTTTTTCGCCATTGGCTACTAATGCATCAATAGTTTCACGAACAGCTCCTTGTCCAGAACCCATAATAACCATTACTTTCTCTGCCTCTGGATGACCGATATAATAGTTTAAACTGTATCTACGTCCTGTATGTTGGTAGAATTCATCCATTACATCCTGAACAATTCCAGGTACTTTTTCATAATATGGATTTGACGCTTCTCTTGCTTGGAAAAACACGTCAGGGTTTTGTGCTGTTCCTCTTAATACGGGAGCATCAGGATCTAATGAGTTCTTTCTAAATTCTAAAATTTTATCCTCTGGCATCATCGCTTTAATGATTTCATCTGGAATTGAATCAATTTTAGAAATTTCATGTGAGGTTCTAAATCCGTCAAAGATATTCATAAACGGCACTCTAGAACGCAATGTAGCTACCTGTGAAATTAATGCAAAATCCATCGCTTCTTGAACAGAACCACCAAACAACATTGCATAACCTGTTTGTCTAGCCGACATTACATCTGAATGATCACCAAAAATTGACAGAGCATGAGTAGCTAATGTTCTAGCGGATATATGTATAACATGTGGCAGTAATTCACCAGCCATTTTATACATATTGGGTATCATTAATAATAATCCTTGAGATGCTGTAAATGTTGATGTTAATGCTCCAGCTTGTAAAGAACCGTGAACTGCTCCAGCAGCACCTCCCTCACTTTGCATTTCAACGATACGTGGTACATTACCCCAAATATTTTTCTTGCCTTTTGAACTTAATAATTCGGCATACTCTCCCATAGGGGATGAGGGAGTAATTGGATAAATAGCACATACCTCATTTGTTTTGTGTGCAATTAGACCTACTGCCTCATTTGCATCACAAATTAATTTTGGAAACGTTTTTTTCATAATTTACCTTTAATTTTTTCCTTACAAGTTATAGTTTTAATTAATGTTTTTTTCCTAGATTAGGAATATTTGAATGTCAAAACTCACAATTTTTAAGAGTACATCATTCAATATGCAAAATTAATATAAAATATTTAAAATTATATGACATATGTCATTAGTCTACGAAAATAAAAATTCATAATTTTCGTAAAATAATAAAGCTGTTAAATTGATATTAATTATTGAATTTTTTAAAAATAAATTTAAGGTTAAATTAAATTTATGACGTTTTATTTTAAATATTCGTTATAAAAATTATTTACTTAAATACATTTTTCTTCTGGAATAAAGTTCGTAAAATTGATCATCTTTTAGACTATCAATAAAAAGAATACTTTCACCAGTCGATTTCATTTCTGGACCCAATTTCTTATTAACATTTGGAAATTTATTGAATGAAAATACGGGCTGTTTTATAGCAAAACCTTTTAACTGAGGTTTAAAATTAAAGTCGGTTACTTTATTTATACCTAACATTACTTTGGTTGCGTAATTTACATACGGTTCTTTATATGCTTTACATATAAAAGGAACGGTTCTTGAGGCTCTTGGGTTTGCCTCTATAATATAAACTGAATCATCTTTAATAGCAAATTGAATATTTATCAATCCAACTGTTTTTAATGCAAGTGCAATTTTTTTAGTATGATCTTTTATCTGCTGCATTACAAATTCTCCTAAATTAAATGGAGGTAAAGTTGCGTTTGAATCTCCTGAGTGAACACCACATGGCTCAATATGTTCCATAATACCAATGATATAGACATTTTCTCCATCACAAATTGCATCAGCTTCTGCTTCAATAGCTCCATCTAAGTAATGATCTAATAACAGTTTATTATTCGGAATTGAACGCAGTAAATCAACTACATGTTCTTCTAATTCTTGTTTATTGATAACAATTTTCATTCCTTGACCTCCCAATACATATGAAGGTCTTACAAGAATTGGAAAATGTAATTTGTCTGCTACAGCAATTGCTTCTTCTGCAGAAGTTGCAATATCGAATTCTGGATACGGTATATTTAATTTTTTTAACAACTCTGAAAAACGACCTCTGTCTTCTGCTAAATCTAATGATTCAAAATCAGTACCTATTATTTTGATTCCGTATTTACTCAATTTTTCAGCCAGTTTTAAAGCTGTTTGTCCTCCTAATTGAACAATAACACCTTCTGGATTTTCATGTAAAATGATGTCATAAATATGTTCCCAAAATACTGGTTCGAAATAAAGTTTGTCTGCTGTATCGAAATCAGTTGAAACTGTTTCCGGATTACAATTAATCATTATGGTTTCAAATCCACATTCTTTTGCAGCTAAAACCCCATGCACACAACTGTAATCAAATTCAATTCCTTGTCCAATTCTGTTTGGTCCGGAGCCTAATACAACTATTTTTTTCTTATCAGAAACAACACTATCATTTTTAGGTTGAACTACATCATTATAACACACATTATTTTCAAATGTTGAATAATAATAAGGTGTTTGGGCTTTAAATTCTGCAGCACAGGTATCAACCAACTTGTAAATTCGTTTTATGTCTAAATCATTTCTTCTTTTAAAAACTTCACTTTCCCAACAATTTAACATATGAGCAATTTGTCGATCCGCAAATCCTTTTTGCTTAGCTTCTAACAGCAGCTCTTTTGGAAGTGTTTTCAAATTATATGAAGCAATTTTACTTTCTAATAAGTATAAATCTTCATATTGTTTTAAAAACCACATATCTATTTTAGTGATTTCATGTATTCTACTTAACGGAATTCCTAATTGAATTGCATTGTAAATTATAAATACCCTATCCCAACTAGGATTTTTTAATTTATCAATAATTACTTCATAATTGTTGTAGCTTTTTCCATCAGCCCCAATTCCATTTCGTTTAATTTCTAAAGATTGTGTTGCTTTTTGCAGTGCTTCTTGAAACGATCTACCAATTCCCATTACCTCTCCAACTGATTTCATTTGCAATCCGATTGTTCTGTCAGATCCTTCAAATTTGTCAAAATTCCAACGAGGTATTTTTACTATTACATAATCTAAAGTAGGTTCAAAATAAGCTGATGTTGTTTTAGTAATTTGGTTTTTTAATTCATCTAAATGATAACCCAATGCTAACTTTGTTGCAACTTTTGCAATTGGATATCCCGTTGCTTTAGATGCTAACGCAGAAGAGCGCGAAACTCTTGGATTAATTTCAATGGCAACTATATCTTCATTTTCGTCAGGACTAACCGCAAATTGCACATTACATCCTCCGGCAAAGTTTCCGATAGAACGCATCATATGAATTGCTAAATCACGCATTTTTTGATAAGTAGTATCGCTTAACGTCATTGCGGGACACACTGTTATTGAATCTCCAGTATGAATTCCCATTGGATCCATATTCTCAATAGATGCTATGATGATTACATTATCATTTTTATCGCGTAACAACTCTAATTCAAATTCTTTCCAACCCAATAAAGCTTTGTCAATTAATACTTCATGAATTGGTGATGCTTCTAATCCTCTAGTAAGCAATTCATCAAAATCTTCTTTTTTGTATACAACCGATGCACCAGAACCACCCAACGTAAATGAAGGTCTTATTACTAAAGGAAATCCAAATTCCTGAGCTATTTCTTTTCCTTTTAAGTACGAATTTGCAATTTTAGAAGGTGCCATTGGAACGCCAATTTCAATCATCAATTTTCGGAACAATTCTCTATCTTCTGTAATATTAATAGCGTCAATATCAACACCAATTAATTTTACATTATAATCATCCCAAATGCCTTTTTCCTGTGCTTCTATACATAAATTTAAGGCCGTTTGTCCGCCCATTGTTGGTAAAACAGCATCAATTTTATGTTTCTCAAGAATTTCAATAATTGATTTTGTAGTTAAGGGTTTCAAATAAACAACATCGGCCATGGCTGGATCTGTCATAATTGTAGCCGGATTTGAATTGATTAAAACAACTTCAATTCCTTCTTCTTTCATTGATCTAATAGATTGTGATCCAGCATAATCAAACTCACAAGCTTGACCAATCACAATAGGCCCAGAACCTATTATTAAAACCGATTTAATTTGATTGTTTTTTGGCATTTCTTCAGTTTAAATTTAAAAATGATATTTTAAAAAAAAGGTGTTACTAAATTAGTAACACCTCTTATATTTCACAATTATTTCTCATTATTTCTTAGGTCGAGGATCAGATGAAACCGTTAATCTCTTTCTTCCTTTTGCTCTTCTTCTAGCTAATACTTTTCTACCATTGGCAGTAGCCATTCTTTCTCTAAAACCGTGTTTATTTCTTTTTTTTCTTTTCGATGGTTGATACGTTCTTTTCATTTCAAAATATCTTTAAAATCTTCTTATCGTGATTATTAAATTCTTAAGCGAATTTCTTTGCTAAAAGCGTGGGCAAATATACAAAACTTTTATGTTTAACAAATAGTATTTTATAAAATATTTAAATTAAATTGCGTTTTTTGTAATCAATTCACTTTTAATTAATTATACAAATATTTTTTTATTTAAAATCTATAACATTTGTAATATGTTAATTTTTAAGAAACTAAAAAAATAAAATAAGAGCTTGTTGACTTTCTCAATTGTTTGTACTTTTGCCAAAACCTAGCAACATGAAAAAACCTAATTATGTTTTTGTTACAGGTGGTGTTAGTTCCTCTCTTGGAAAAGGAATTATTGCTGCTTCATTAGCAAAACTTCTTCAAGAACGAGGCTACACTGTTACCATTCAAAAATTAGATCCCTATATAAATATAGACCCTGGCACATTAAATCCGTATGAGCATGGAGAATGTTTTGTTACCGACGATGGTGCCGAAACCGATTTGGATTTAGGTCATTATGAGCGGTTTTTAAATATTAGAACTTCACAAGCTAACAATGTAACCACCGGAAGAATCTATCAGTCAGTAATAGATAAGGAACGACGTGGAGAATTTTTGGGAAAAACAGTTCAGGTAATTCCGCATATTACCAACGAAATAAAAGATCGTATTAAATTGTTGGGTAACACTGGCGAATACGACATCGTAATAACTGAAATTGGAGGCACTGTAGGCGATATAGAATCATTACCATATATCGAAGCCGTTCGTCAACTAAAATGGGAACTCGGTCCTAGCAATGTTGTGGTTATTCACTTAACACTGGTTCCTTATTTGAAAGCTGCGGGCGAATTAAAAACAAAACCAACGCAACACTCTGTTAAATTATTAATGGAAAGTGGATTAAGCCCTAACATATTAGTATGTAGAACAGAACATCATCTAAACGACACAATTAAAGAGAAACTAGCGTTATTTTGCAACGTTCAAAAAAAGGATGTTATTGAATCTATAGATGCAAAAACCATTTATGAAGTTCCAAATTTGATGCTTAAAGAAGGATTGGATCAAGTAGTTTTAGAAAAATTAAACCTTTCTACAGAGCAACATCCAACACTTGAAGCCTGGAACGAGTTTTTGAAAAAACTTAAAAATCCGAGCAGCACTGTTGAAATAGGTTTAATTGGAAAATATGTAGAATTACAAGACGCCTATAAATCTATAGCTGAAGCATTTATTCATGCAGGAGCTAAAAATAATATCAAAGTATCAATTAATTGGATTCATTCTGAAAGTATTACCGAAGAAAATATCCATTCAAAATTATCGCATTTAAAAGGAATCCTAGTAGCTCCCGGTTTTGGCGAACGCGGAACTGAAGGAAAAATTGCAGCTATTAAATATGCCCGTGAAAATAAGGTTCCATTTTTAGGCATCTGTTTAGGAATGCAAATGGCGGCTATTGAATTTGCCCGTAATGTACTAGGTTTTTCAGATGCTAATTCAACAGAAATGAATCCAAAAACTAACCATCCGGTAATTGATTTAATGGAAAGTCAGAAAGAAGTTACTGATAAAGGCGGTACCATGCGATTAGGAAAATGGAAGTGCAAACTTGATAAAAACTCAAAAGCATTTGATGCCTACAATTCTGAGTTTATAGACGAACGTCACAGACATCGTTATGAATTTAATAATAAATACTTAAATCAAATGGCTGATAATGGATTAATAGCAACCGGTATTAACCCAGAAACCAATTTGGTTGAAATTATTGAAATCCCCAACCATCCGTGGTTTGTGGGTGTTCAATACCATCCAGAATATAAGAGTACGGTTTTAAATCCACATCCTTTGTTTGTAGATTTTGTGAAAGCATCGTTAAATTATCAACTTAAAACGGAATAATTAGCAATCATTCTATTCCTTTAAAAATAGAATACTTAAATTTGCCCGATTTTAATTGTCAAGATTTTAAAATATTCAATATAAATGGAAGAAAAAAAATTTGATTTCAATTCGCTAATAGGATTTATATTATTAGGATTGATTATGGTTTGGTATTTTTATATGAACCAACCCACTCCTGAACAACTTCAAGAGCAACAAAAACAAGAAGAAATAGTTAAACAACAAAAAAACGAAACTACAGATACTGTTATTGATGTTGCTGAAAGTGAACCAATAAACCAAATAACAGATTCTATAGCAATTGCCAAAGCTCAAAGTAAATTGGGTGCGTTTTCATACGCTGCTTCATTGCCAAGTGCTACAGATGCTACTTCTACATTAGAAAATGAGCTAGTTAAATTGGTAATTTCCAATAAAGGCGGACAAATTATTGAAGCTGAACTTAAAAACTTTAGAACTCACGATTCTTTACCGCTGTATTTAATTAAAGATAATAATGCCTTGTTTAATTTAAATTTTACAACGGCAGACAATAGAGTACTAAACTCCAAAGATTTATTTTTTGAACCAACATTAACAAAAATTGGCGATAATCAGGTATTATCAATGAAATTAAAGATTTCAGAAGAAAAGTATTTAGAGTATCGATATGAAATGAAACCGAACGATTATATGGTTGACTTTTCAATAAAAACTGTTGGTGTAGAAGAAATGATTAATACAGCACAGGAAGTAAAACTATCGTGGGATTTAAAAAGTTTTAGTCAGGAAAAAAGTGTTAAGTATGAAAATCAATACTCTACCTTACGATGGTTGCATAATGGAGATGAATTTGATAAGATAAATGCCATGAGCGATGATGAAGAAACGGTTGAGAATTTAAATTGGGTATCGTATAAACAACAATTTTTCTCATCTATTTTAATTACTGAAACACCTTTTAAAAATGCCAAATTAGGTGTTGTTAATTTAGTAAAAGATGAACAAGTAGATACTGTATTTACAAAACAATACAGCGCATTAATTCCATTGGAAATTAAAAATGGCGAAATGAACTACGCCATGAATTGGTATTATGGTCCATCTGATTATAAAATACTAACTAGCTACGAAGACAAAAATTTAGCAGACGTTATCAATTTAGGTTGGGGTATTTTTGGATGGTTAAACAAGTTTTTATTCTTACCGGTATTTAATTTCTTAAGTAGTTTTATCAGCAACTTTGGATGGGTAATTATTTTAATGACTATCGTAGTTCGTATTCTAATGTCACCATTAGTTTACAAATCATATTTGTCAAGTGCTAAAATGAAGGTATTAAAACCTGAAATGGAAGAATTAAACAGCCGTTTACCTGGTAAAGAAAACAGTATGAAGCGTCAACAAGAGATGATGCAGATTTATAACAAAGCCGGCGTAAACCCAATGGCGGGATGTATGCCTGCGCTGTTGCAAATGCCAATTTTCTTCGCGCTATTTCAGTTTTTCCCTGCTATGATTGCTTTACGTCAAGAAGGGTTTTTATGGGCCGATGATTTATCATCATACGACAGTGTGTTCAAATTACCTTTCTACATACCATTTTATGGAGACCATGTTAGTTTATTCCCAATTTTAGCATCCATCGCCATCTTTTTCTATATGAAGATGAGTCAAAGTCAACAAATGGGAATGCAGCAACCTACCCAAGAAGGAATGCCTGATATGCAGCAAATGATGAAAATAATGATGTATATCTCGCCAGTTATGATGTTATTCTTCTTTAATATGTACGGTAGTGGCTTGAGTTTATATTACTTCATATCAAACTTATTAACCATCGGAATTATGTATGTTATCCGTGAGTTTATTATTGATGAAGATAAAATTCATGCACAAATACAAGAAAATAAAAAGAAACCTCAAAAAGTGAGCAAATTCCGTCAAAAATTAGACGAAGCCATGAAACAGGCGCAGGAACAACAAGCAAAAAAATCAAAACGATAAAATTAGAATCCCGATATACCTCGGGATTTTTTATTTTAAAAAATCTGATTTAAATCAACCGCTGTGTAAAATTAGATTTGTAGTTTTGAACTAACAAAAGTTTTAATTATTCATAAAAACTAACCATGGAAAAAATTGTATTGTTATACCATACTACCGACGGACATACCGTTGAAATTTGTGAAGCTATTAAAAAAGAAATCGATACTGCTAAAAATGAAATTACCATTGTTTCATTGATAGAACAACCTAATTTCGACATTGCTGATTTTGATAAAGTAATCATTGGCGCATCTATTCGCTATGGATACCACCATAAGTGTGTGTTTAAGTTTATTAAAGAAAATGAAGCCTTGTTAAATCAAAAGAAAAATGCCTTTTTCTCTGTTAATGTAGTAGCGCGTAAACCTGAAAAAAACACGCCCGAAACCAATCCGTACTTACAAAAATTTTTAAGTCAGATTTCTTGGAAACCAAAATTACTGGATGTTTTTGCAGGTAAAATTGAGTACCCAAGATATGGTTTTTTTGACAGAATCATGATTCAGTTAATTATGAAAATAACTAAAGGACCAACTGATAAAACTCAGTGTTACGAGTTCACAGATTGGAATCGCGTAAAAGCATTTGGCAGAAAAATAAGTGATTTATAATTTTTGTTGAATCCAACTTTTTAAAAAACCACTACCGTATCCTATAAATTGTATTAAAGTTGTGATAGCACTTAAAAATCCAACTTTAATACTTTTATTTTTTAGTGACGCATCTATAAAAATCGCTATAAAATACACTTTATAAAGTGCCCAAAGTTGCCAATAACCCGTAAAGAGAGCCATCACCGATAGCATTAATCCTATAATAAACAAAGATGGAAACCAATAAGTTAACTTTGCTGTTGGTGGGTATTTTTGATTCAACACTGGCCGGGCTGTTCCGAAATTATAGGTTTGGAGCAGAAATTGCTTAAAGGTTGATCTTCTTTTATGATAAACAAAAGCATTTGAGATTAACTGACTTTTAAATCCCAATGATTCCAATCGCAATGACAAATCAATGTCTTCTCCGTACTTCATTTCAGAAAATCCATTGGAAGCTTCAAATGCATTTTTAGAAATTCCCATATTAAAACTTCTGGGTTGAAATTTTCCTATTCCTTTCTTTTTACCGCGAATTCCACCTGTTGTTAACAAAGACGTCATGCTGTAATTAATAGCTTTTTGAATCGCTGTAAACGATGGATGTGCAGCATCAGGTCCTCCATAAAAATCGGTATAATTTAAGGATAAAGATTTCTCAACGGCATCTAAATAGTGAGACGGCAATAAAACATCCGAATCTAAAATGACAAAATAGTTACCATTCGCCTTTTGCATGCCAAAATTCCTACTGTCTCCTGCACCTGTATTGGGTTTAAAAAAATAGTTAACTAAAAGTTGATCAGTATATTTTTTGACAACAGATTTACAAGGAAGTGTTGAACCATCCTCAACTACAATAATTTCAACAGTATTTTCAAACACTTGATTTGTTAGTGATTGCAGTAACTCCTCAATTTCTTGAGGTCGATTATAAACAGGAACTATAATTGAAAATTGCAGATTCAAACAGTTTTATTTTACTTCAAAAATATAAAAAAAGCTCCACTATCGGAGCTTTTAAAATAGCATAATTACTGATTATTATTTGTTCATATAATCGTTTACAATAGCATCACTTATTCCCATATTGGAGAATCCACCATCATGTAGCAAGTTCTGCAGCGTTACTTTTCTTGTTAAATCAGAGAACATAGAAATGGTATAATCAGCACATTCCAAAGCCGTAGCATTGCCAAGTGGTGACATTTTTTCAGCATATTCTAAGAAATTGCTGAATCCTTTCACACCCGAACCCGCGGTGGTTGGTGTTGGTGATTGAGAAATGGTATTGACACGCACTTTAAAATCGCGTCCGAAAAAATATCCAAAACTACGTGCAACCGACTCTAAATAGGCTTTGTTATCAGCCATATCATTATAATCTGGGAAAACACGTTGGGCTGCCATGTATGAAAGCGCCACAATGCTACCCCACTCATTCATAGCTTGTTGCTTGTACAATACTTGCATCACTTTGTGAAACGAGAGTGCAGAAACATCAAATCCCTTATGCGTAAAATCGTAATTTTGATTGGTATAATGATTTCCTTTTCTAACGTTTATAGACATCCCAATAGAATGCAGTACAAAATCTAATTTTCCTCCTAAAATCTCAACAGACTTAGTTACTAAATTTTCTAAATCTTCCATAGAAGTTGCATCTGCCGGAATAATTTGTGAACCTGTTTTTTCGGCCAACTCATTAATTTCTCCAAATCGCATGGCAATTGGTGCATTGGTTAGTACAAATGTTGCACCTTCTTCTTTAGCGCGTTCTGCAACTTTCCAAGCAATAGAATTATGATCTAACGCCCCAAAAATAATTCCTCTTTTTCCTTTTAGTAAATTGTACATATGTAAATTTTTATTTGATAATCCAATTCAATTAGTTGACGGCAAAGTTAACCGAATATTTTAAAAATAATAATTTTTATGCTAAAAGCTGTTTTGCATGTTCTAAAGCACTTTCAGAAATAGACTTACCCCCCAACATTTCGGCTAATTCTTCAATACGTTCAGATTTGGATAATTTTTTGATGTGGGTGGTTGTCTTTTGTCCAACATCCGATTTGTATACTTTATATTGATTTGATCCTTTAGCAGCAATCTGCGGTAAATGCGTAATGGTAATTACTTGCATATTTTTAGCCATTTGAAGCATGATTTCACCCATTTTATTGGCAACTTCGCCCGAAATACCCGTATCAATTTCATCAAAAATAATGGTGGGCAAATGACTGTAATTGGATAAAACAGCCTTAACAGCCAACATAATTCTAGACATTTCGCCTCCTGATGCAATTTTCTTCAGTTCGCCAAGTGTAACGCCTTTATTTGCAGAAAACAACCATTCTATATCACTTTTTCCATTTTTATAAAATTCTTGAGCATAGGATAGATTTATTTTAAATTGTGCATTTGGCATCCCTAATTGATGCAAGATAGACTCAAGTTGCGAAGTAAACATCGGAATCACTTTTTCGCGTTGTTCATGAATACTAAGTGCTAACAGCTCTAATTGTTCTTTAACCTTGTCAATTTCAAGTTGTTTTGCATTAATAAATTCTGATGCGTTTTCAACCATTTGTACTTTTATTTCGAGTCGCTGTTGCACCTCTAGCAATTCTTTAATGCTTGTAACCTGATGTTTTTTTTGAAGCATATAAATAAGCTGCAATCTATTGTTTATATGCTCTAATTCGGATGGATCAACATCAATCTGCTCAAATGCCTTATTCAGTGATTGAAAGATATCATTAAATTCAATTAAAATACTATCCAATCGCTCAAAAGTTTCTTGATATTCAGAAGAAAAGCTGGATATTTTAGCAAGGTTGTTTTTAATTTTTTTTAGTGTATTTTCAGCGCCAATTTCTTCATTTTCTGAAAGCTGGATGGCTTCAGATAAATTTAACTTAATCTCTTCTATATGCGTTAACTTATCCAATAAAAGCTCTAATTCTTCCTGTTCATTTTGAATCAATTTAGCAGCATTTAATTCATTTAATAAAAATGAATGATACTCAAATTGCTCTTTCTCAAATTGTTGTTTCGAAATTAAATCATCGTATTCTTTAAGCAGCTTTTTGTATAAAATCAAACCTCTTTTATACGATTCAATTTTAGGCTGATGATTTGCCAATGCGTCCAACACCTCAAATTGATATGTTTTTTCTGTTATTGAAAGGGTTTTATTTTGCGAATGAATATCGATTAACAAATCATTTAATGCTGTTAATACCGATAAATTCACAGGGGTATCATTAATAAATGCCCGCGATTTTCCGCTGGGCAAGATTTCTCTTCTGATGATGGTTTGATCGTCATAATCAATATTTTCATCTTCAAAAAAAGCTTTTAAATCATAGTTTTTAATAGCAAATTCTGCTTCAATTATACATTTTTTGGAAGTGTCTTTTAAGCTGGTTAAATCGGCTCGATTACCCAAAACAAGACCTAAGGCACCAAGAAGAATTGATTTCCCTGCACCGGTTTCGCCAGTAATAATGGTAAGACTATCAGTTAATTCGAACTGAAGTTCATCGATTAAGGCAAAATTTGAAATGTTTAACGAGCTTAACAATCGAATATAATTTAACGGATATAAAAATATGTAATTCTAATTAATTTTTTGCCACTTCAAAGCATTGGTAGCCGAGATAGAATTGAGTACTCTTTTTAAATTATAGGTATCATAAGAGGGTCCTTCTTTAAAGATATTTAACAACTCATCTGATTTGGCATCCATAAAAATGCGAACCAACAAGGAATTGGGCCGTTGATTGTACAATTCTTCCAATGAAATTACCGCGTTTGCAATAACATCTTTTGAGTTTGGAATATCAGCATACATCCTATCCAATCCGTTGATGTGGTATTGATATATTGAATTTCTGAGCACATCAAAAGTTGGTGAAAGCAACTCGTTGGTTAATAAATATCGGTTTTTAGAACCATCGTTAGAATTCCATCCAATATTTCCTGTGGGTTGTGCCAAACTTACCACGTTTTGGGCCTGATAATAAAATTCATCTCCACCTTTTTCTTCAAATGAATCTGCATCAACTCCTAAAATAATATAACTGTAATACGCAATTACCGAAATTAAATTTGACTGAAAATTATTTGGGTTGTAAAAAAACGGCTCAAACTCGGTGTATTTAAACGAGAGTTGATCATCTTTATAATTAAAAATAGGTGTTGAATAAGTAGAATTAAAAACCGGTCGCGATGCTTGAATTTGAATGGATCCCCGAAAATCATTATTGGTTTGTTCGAGCAAGGTAATGGTAAATACACATTCTATTTGCTGATGTGCGTTGTAAGAATTATTCGTCCATTTTTTCTGACTTACAAATTCGTTCAGCGAGTTTTCCAAGGTTTTGAAAATCTGCTTGTTTGAACCGGGGATTTTATCAGAATTTACGATTACCTTACACTGAAATTCCTGAGCGAAAACATTCGCAACAAATAAATTGAGTACAAAAAATAAAATTATTTTATTCATGAAGTTTGGAAATTATAACGTCAAAAATATCTTGCGCAACTGCTGCTTTAGATTTAAGACTAAATTCCGACTTTTTTTTGAATTTATCAATAATTGTAATTTTATTTGTTGATTTTTGAAATCCTGCTCCTTCATCATTCAATGAATTCAGTACAATTAAATCCAGGTTTTTAGCAACTAATTTCTTTTCGGCATTTTCAACTTCATTGTTTGTTTCAAGCGCAAATCCAACTATGAATTGCTTGGTTTTTTTACTACCCAAAGAGGCTAAAATATCTTGAGTTGGTACTAAATTAATGGTTAAATTGGCCGCAGATTTTTTAATCTTTTGATTTGAAACTTCCACCGGTTTATAATCGGCAACTGCCGCTGCCATAATTACAATATCAGCATCCTCGAACGATTTATGCGTTGCATGATACATTTCATCGGCAGAAATCACATCGATTCTTTTAATAAAAGAATGGGATATTTTTTCGTTGGATGGTCCACTTATCAATATTACCTGAGCTCCTAACTGAGCTGCCCTGTTTGCCAGTTCAAAACCCATTTTACCCGATGAATGATTTCCAATAAACCGTACAGGGTCAATTGCTTCATAGGTTGGACCTGCTGTAATGAGCACTTTTTTATTTTTTAAAGGTAATTTTGACAACAAATCTGCCTCAATAAACTGTACAATATCTTCGGGTTCAGCCATTCTTCCCTCACCTTCTAATCCACTGGCTAAAAATCCGCTTGTTGCAGGTATACAAATATTGCCGAATGATTGCAATTTTTCAATGTTTTCTTTTGTTGATGGATGTTGGTACATGTCTAAATCCATCGTAGGGGCAAAATATACTGGGCATTTTGCAGACAAATAAGTTGCCAAAAGCAAATTATCACAAATGCCATCAGCCATTTTGGATAAGGTATTGGCCGTGGCAGGAGCAATCAACATAAAATCGGCCCAAAGCCCTAACTCCACATGACTATTCCACAATTCTTCATTCTCTTCTTTTCCAACAAAAGAATAAAAAACTGGATTATTAGAAAGTGCGGATAAGGTTAATGGTGTAACAAAATCCTTAGCTGCAGGAGTCATAACTACTTTAACCTCAGCTCCTGCTTTAATAAAAAGTCGAACTAAAAACGTTGTTTTATACGCTGCTATTCCGGCAGTAATACCGAGTAATACTTTCTTACCGCTTAAGGCAGCCATAACTTACTTATTTAGATTGTTGCTCTTGTTTACGGTAGTAAATTTTATCATCAAACCATTCTTGAACAGCAATAGCAGTTGCCTTTGGAAGTTTTTCGTAAAACTTAGAAACTTCTATTTGTTCTTTATTTTCAAAAACTTCTTCTAAGCTATCGTTATATGTGGCAAATTCTTCTAATTTTTCAATTAGTTCTTTCTTCATATCTGCACTAATTTGTTCTGATCTTTTAGCAATAATTGAAATTGCTTCATACAAATTTTCTACAGGCGCTTCCACTGCTCTTTTATCATAAGTAACAGTACTTACCGGTGCTTTTGAGTTTTTATAATCCATGATTTACTAATGTTTCTGTTTTAGGTAATAATTCTAATTCTTTATTTAACACGTCCAACATCTTATTAGCCTCTTCTAAATATTTTGATGAAGGATAATTTCTCTTAAGTTTTTGATGTGCTTTAATGGCATTGTTAATACGCTCTTCTTTTTTCAAAATGACGCTTTTTAAAGCCAAATCATTAGAAGCTTTAAAACGTAAAAACATTGCTTCCTCTCTATAAATAGTTCCTAAATAATCGGAAGTCAAATTATCAAACGCCACGATTGCTGCTTTGTAATCTTCAATTAAATAGTATTGTTTAGCAATTTCAAATGCTTTTTTCTCAAGTTTTATCGTAAGTTCTTTTACTAATTTATTGGCTTCAACAACATATTCACTTGCCGGATACGTATTGATAAAATTCTGAAGTGCTTCTATTGCCTGTGTTGTTTCTTTTTGATCTAAACTGTATTTAGGCGATTGTTTGTAATAGCTTAATGCAGCATAAAATGCAGCTTCCTCTTTTTTTGAACTCTTAGGATAGTTTTTGGTAAATTTATCAAAATAGTACGCTGCTAAATTGTAGTCTTTTATTTGATAATGTGCATCAGCCACCATAAATTGAATACGTTCCATTTGCGGTTTATCGCGGTAACTTGGTGTAATTTTTTCAAACAATGGTATGGTTTTGCTATACTTTTTAGCATCGTATAACTCGGTAGCCATTTTATACCGATCTTCTACTGATCCTTTGTTTAAAACCTTTTGATATTCACTACACGAACTTAAGGTAACAAATACCAACAACAATACTATTTTGATAGAGTTTTTAATCATGGTGCAAAAGTATATATTAATTATGGATTTATAAAAAGAAATTTTTGTTAAAAAAATCCATAACAATTTCAATAAATGTATGTTATACCAGTTTATTTAGCTGTATCTGGAGCAATAAATCGTACAATATCATTATCAAATAAGTACAATCCTCCTTTGTCATTGCCAATTAAATTTAGTTTATCTAAAATGGTGCGCGCTGTTGATTCTTCTTCAATTTGCTCAGCTACATACCATTGTAAGAAATTATGAGTCGCATAATCTTTTGCTTCTAACGTAATTCTTACCAATTCATTAATACTTTCAGAAACAAAAATCTCGTGTTTTAATTGTGTTTCAAAAATTTCTTTTAATGATTTGTAATCTGTTTGTGGTCCTTTTAATTCTGAAACGATGGCATGTCCTCCTCGTTCGTTTATATATTTTACAAGTTTTAACGAGTGTTCGCGCTCTTCATCAGATTGTGCGTACATAAAATTTGCCACTCCTTCAAATCCTTTAATTTCAGCCCATGATGCCATGGCTAAATAAATTTGAGACGATTCTGCTTCTAATCTTACTTGGTTGTTTAATGCAGTTTCAATAGCTTTTGATAACATAGTTATTCGTTTAATTGGTTTATAAATAAATTTATTTTTTCTTTTAATTGATTTGTTGCCGGTACTAAAGGCAATCTTACTGTGTCGTTACAAAGTCCTAATTTTTCAAATAAAGCTTTTATTCCAACAGGATTTCCCTCTTCGAAAATTAAATCGATACTTTCCATAATTCTGTAATGAATACTGTAGGCTTCTTTATTTTTACCTGCTAATCCACAGCGAATCATGTCTGAAAATTCTTTCGGTAATCCTTCTGCAATTACACTAATTACACCTGCTCCACCTGCTAATACCATTGGTAAAGTAATCATATCATCACCCGAAATAACTAAAAAATCAGTTGGTTTATGCTGAATAATTTTCATCGCCTGAACCAAATCTCCGGCTGCTTCTTTTATTCCAATAATATTTTTAAAATCGTTTGCTAAACGCAATACAGTTGCAGTTTCCATATTTTTGGCTGTTCTACCAGGAACATTATACAAAATAATAGGCTTATCGGTTGAAGTTGCAATAGCTTTAAAATGCTGATACAATCCATCTTGCGATGGTTTGTTATAATAAGGAGATACCGACAATATAGCATCAAACGGAGCTAAATCGGTATTTTTTATTTCATCAATAACTGCTTGCGTATTATTGCCTCCGATACCAATAACAAGTGGCAGTCTATTATTATTAGCTGTAATAATTGTTTGTTTTACTAACTCCTTTTCTGATTTTGTAAGTGTTGCAGACTCTGCGGTAGTTCCTAAAACAACTAAATAATCAACTCCATTGTCAATTTGATAATTGACAATCTTGATTAATGCTTCGGTATCCACCGATAAATCTTTTTTGAAAGGAGTTATTAACGCCACTCCGGTTCCAAAGAATTTTCTCATCAAAGTTTGTTTAAAATTTTTAAATATTTTTTTAATTCGGTTACATAAGGTTTTAAATTATCTTCATTATGAACTATCATAAAATTGAATAATCTGTCATCTGTTTTGGTAAATCCAACTTTAAATTTTCCTTTTGACAACAACGTCAAATACTTAATATAGGTATTATTATAGGCATCGAAGTTGATCAACATTTCAAAAGGCTCATCGATAAATTTTTGTAATTTTTGATTATTTATTTCTCCAACCCAACCAAAATCTTTTACGGTAAAGTGAATATCGGATGGTTGATCTTTTTTACGGAATTTACGCATCACAAAAATATGTATTGCTTGCTCATCCAACCCTAAAATAGATTGCATTAAATAAATAACATCATTTTTTAAATACGATTCTTCATCAATCAAAATCCCTACACTTTTAATAGTTCCATTTTGTAATGATTGATTTTCTTGATGCTTTTTTCGGATTGCTTTTTCAAATATTTTTTGAATCCGTTTTTTTTTGAGTCCTGTAAAAATCATCTATATTTACCCTTGATTGACAAATTTAACTAAAATCAGCTGTTTTTAAGCAATGAAAAAATACATTATTATATTTTTAACGATATTTTTTGTTTTTGGTTGTAAATCACCTCAATTAACTGTTTCAAAAATTGAGGGACAAAATATCGAAATTAAAGAACAATTAGCTGTAAAGAGTATTGAAGAAACAATACATCCGTACACAGTAAAAATGGATAAAGAAATTAACACCGTACTTTCTTTTACTCCAAAAATTATTAGCGAAAAAGATTCAAAATACGAGACTTCTTTGGGAAATTTAATGGCCGATTTGTGTTATGAACAAGCTAATCCAATTTTTGAAAGCAGAACAGGTAAAACTATTGATTTTGCACTGTTTAATCATCGCGGAATGCGCGCAGAAATACCACAGGGAAACATATTGGTAAAGCATGCATTTGAAATGATGCCATTTGAAAATATGTTATTGGTGGTGGAATTGAGTGGTGCAAAAATGGAAGAATTGATTCTTTTTTTATTGGATGAAGCTCGGGCACATCCGGTATCGCATCACTTTCAAATGCTAATTAAAAAAGATGGTTATAGTTTAAACATCAATGGTAAACCTTTTGATAAAAGTAAAAGCTATTATGTTTTAACTTCTGATTATTTACAAGGCGGTGGCGATAATATGAATTTTTTCAAAAATCCTTTACAAATAATTGAAACCGATTATAAATTAAGAAATGCTATAATCGATTATTTATCAAAACATGAGGTTATTAACGCAAAACTCGACGGTCGTATAAAAGCTGAATAATTATGAAAAGACGCGATTTTATTACAAAAACATCTGCTGCTACTGCTTTATTATCTTTTAATAATTTTGAACTTTTTGCTGCTCCAAAAATCAAGCAAAAGCATATTACCATACTGCACACCAATGATGTACACAGCCACATTGAACCTTTTGCTGCAGATCATCCACGGTATGCCAATTTAGGAGGTGCAGCTAAAAGAGCCGCATATATAAATGCTGTTAGACTTGAAAACCCAAATGTTATATTGCTAGATGCTGGCGATATGTTTCAAGGCACTCCTTACTTTAATTATTTTGGAGGAGAATTAGAGTTTAAACTCATGAATATGATGCAATATAACGCTGCTACTATTGGCAATCATGAGTTTGATAACGGAATTGATGATCTATACAAACAAATTTTAAATGCAAAATTCGAGCTTTTATCAGCTAACTATGATTTTACCAATACCATTTTAAATACACACGTTAAACCTTATAAAGTATTTATTGTTGATGGTGTTAAAATTGGTGTATTTGGTTTAGGCATCAAATTAGAAGGATTAGTAAATAAAAAAATGTTTAAGGAAACTGTTTATATAGATCCAATTGAGATTGCACAGGATATGAGCAGGATTTTAAAAGAGCAAGAAAAATGCGATTTAATCATATGCCTGTCGCATTTAGGATATTATTATAAAGCAACTCCAGATGTGGTATCGGATTTAATCATAGCCGAAAAAACTGCCAATATAGATTTAATTATTGGAGGTCATACCCATACTTTTTTACCAAAACCAACGGTTGCCAAGAATAAAGATGGTAAAAATGTATTGGTTAATCAAGTTGGATGGACAGGTGTAAATATGGGTAGAATTGATTTTTACCTCGATGAAAATCAAACAAAAATTAAAGCAAAAGAACCAATTATAATAGTCTAATAAAGAGGGGTTTAATTCCCTCTTTTTGCTTTTTTTAAAGTAATTAAAATAACACCATTACCTCCTCTTGAGCCATACATAGCAGCTTCTGAACCTTTTAAAATACTAATATTATCAACTTCGGAAGGTGGAATATCATCAATACTTTGTACTACTTGTCCATCAACTACTAAAAGCGGATCTGTGCTTGCGTTGAAAGAAGAAATACCGCGTATAAGAATTCTATTACCTGTAACTGTAACTCCAGGAACTTTTCCAGCTATCATCTCATAAATATTTCTGTAGTGCTGATTTACTTTACCTTCTACTACTCCTACACTCGTTGTTAAATTATCTTTATCAATACTTCCATATCCTACATTTACCTTTTGTCCATCTTCATAATTTGCCTGAGTTTCTTTCACCTCAAATTTGAAATCAACAATAGATTCTCCATCATACATATGTTCTTTTAATCCATAATTTACTGAAAAAGCAATAATAGATTTGGTATTTCTAGGAATTTTAATTTTATAAAATCCCTTACTGTTTATGTAAGTATCAATTTTAACGTTATCAACCATTAAAACTACATCTTTAATTGGTTTATTATTTGCATCAGTAATTTGACCGGATAGTTGAACTTTTTCTACAGATTTTTGAGCACCAACAGTTATGTTTATTAAACAAACAACCGTAAATAAAATTATTATTCTTAAATTCATATTCTTATTTTTTACGACTAAAGTAATAAATAATTGCTTACTTATAAGCTAAATTTAAGTTAAATAAGATTAGATGTTTTTATTGATAGAATTTAAATTATCCATAAATTAATCTTATATTTGAAGAACTTCAATTTAATATTCGTACGAAACTATTAGATTTTATGAATATTAATCAATAAAAAATTAAAACTCAAAGGCGTATGAAACCAACTATTGGCAGTATAAAACTTAGGTTATTAAAAAAAGAAGATTTTGAAGCTATTAATGAAATCTTAATAGATATTTATAAAGATTCTGATGTAACTTATTGGAAAAAACATCAAATAGACACATTGATTGATAAATTTCCAGAAGGCCAAATAGTTATAGAAGTTGACAATCAGGTGGTTGGGGCTGCTTTAGCCATAATAGTAGACTCTGATGAGTTTGATGATGATCATACCTACAGAGAAATAACAGACAATTTTACATTCAGAACCCACAGTTTAACCGGAAATACCTTGTATGGAATTGATGTGTTTATTGGTAAAAAATTTAGAGGTCTAAGGTTAGGAAGAAGATTCTACGATTACAGAAAAGAACTGTGTGAACAAAAAAACTTGAAAAGCATTGTTTTTGGTGGAAGATTACCACATTACCATAAGTATGCCAATGAAATGTCTGCCAAAGAATATATCCAAAAAGTGCGTAGTAAAGAGATTTTTGATCCTGTTTTAAATTTTCAATTATCTAATGATTTTCACGTTATCAAAGTATTGGAAAACTACCTATCTGGCGATGCTGCTTCTAAAGAATTTGCAGCATTACTTAAATGGGATAACATCTACTATAAAAAACCTAAAAAAGTTATTAACGAACAAAAGGTTGATATCAGACTAGGTTTGGTTCAATGGCAAATGCGGCGGTATAACAATTTAGAAGAACTTTTTGAGCAAATGGAATTTTTTATAGATGCTGTTTCAGGTTATAGAAGTGATTTTGCCTTATTTCCAGAGTTTTTTAACGGTCCGTTAATGGCAGAATCCAATCATCTATCAGAACCGGATGCAATTCGTGAATTAACTAAATACACCGATGCTATTCGCGATCAGTTTTCAAAACTTGCCATTGAATACAACATCAATATTATAACTGGCAGTATGCCATATTTAATTGATGATGTTTTATATAACATAGGCCATTTATGTAAGCGAAACGGTGAAATTGAACAATATTTTAAAATACATGTTACACCCGATGAAGCTAAAGTTTGGGGGTTAAAAGGCGGTAAAAGCATAAAAACCTTTGATACCGATTGCGGCAAAATTGGTATTTTAATTTGTTACGATGTTGAATTTCCAGAGTTAGGCAGGCTATTAGCCGATGAAGGCATGAATATATTATTTGTTCCATTTTTAACCGATACACAAAACGGTTATGCCAGAGTACGAAACTGTGCCATGTCTAGAGCCGTAGAAAACGAATGTTATGTAGCTATAGCTGGTTCTGTGGGCAACTTACCAAAAGTTCACAATATGGATATCCAATACGCACAATCTGCAGTATTTACGCCGTGCGATTTTGCTTTTCCTTTAAATGGTATTAAAGCAGAATCAACGCCAAATACTGAAATGATTTTAATTGCTGATGTTAATATCGATTTGTTAAAAGAATTGCACAAAAAAGGATCTGTTAGAAACTTAAACGACCGCAGAAAAGATCTTTACAACGTAATAAGAACTTCTTAATTCTTTATTTAGATGATTAAAAACATAGTGTTTGATTTCGGCGGTGTTTTAGTTGATTGGAATCCTAGGTATCTGTATAAAGATATTTTTAAAAATGATGATGCTATGGAGCATTTTCTTGCAAACATCTGTACAGATGAGTGGAATGTACAACAAGATAAAGGCCGATTGCTATCTGAAGGAACTCAGTTATTGTTAGATCAATTTCCACAACATCATGAAATGATAAAATTATTTTATGATAAATGGGAAGTAATGTTAAAAGGTCCAATTCAAGAAAATGTAAATGTGCTGCATAAGTTAAAAGGAAATTATAAACTGTTGGGTCTCACCAATTGGTCTGCAGAAACATTTCCAATTGCTTTGGAACGATTTTCATTTTTCAAATTATTTGATGGTATAGTAGTTTCTGGTGAAGAAAAATTAATTAAACCTGATAAAGCTATTTTTAATTTGTTATTAAATCGCTATACTATAAAAGCTATTGAATCCATTTTTATTGATGACAATATCAACAATATTAAAGCTGCAGATGCACTCGGATTTCAAACAATTCACATACATAATAAAATGAATTTAGAAACTGAACTAATAAAAAGGAAAATTCTTTAAAATTTAGGAACGATGCATTGTTTACTTTTAAGAGCTATCATAGCATCGATTCCTTTTTGTAAACTTTGATCCATAACCTTTTCTGATTCTTTATGACAGCTTAAACAGGCTCCAACTTTTAAAATATTTTGCTGTTCATTAAAATTAAAAGGTCTAAAATTAGTGCGGGTACTGTATGTTTTTTTAGGATTTAATTTTGATAAAAATGGAATCCACGCATCTTCAGGTAAATTATCATTTTCATTTAGCGCATAATCGGCTTTAAAAGTAAACTTTCCATTTTTATCCAATTGTAAACTACCAGAACCATATCCCAACACATATGGGTTTAAATGACAAGAAACACAACTTCTACCTTTTTTAATGGTTGTATGTGGTGCGTTTTGAGCAAACAATCGATGAAAAATTACATCAGCACCAGGTTTATCATTAAAACTTCCTTTATCTATAGTCATTATCATGCCCGGAACAGCAGGTTTTATTTCTTTTTTACTACCTATTGTACGTACACCTAAAGATGGCTCAGATACAGCAAATTCATGTACATATTCATTCCATTGCCCTTTTACATATCGCAAATCCAATAAATCAAACCCATGTTTATCATTTTTATCAAATTGATTATGACAACCAATGCATTTAGACGCCCACGAAGTATGACAACTAGAGCATGTTAAATTTGCATGAACCTTGTCATTTTTACAAACTTTTGATTGTTTTGTAAGCTGATGTATTTTACCATCATTTTTAGAAATCATAGTAGCATTATTTTTATCATCTACTAAAACATTTAATAATGGCTCATTTGATTTCGATTTAATCACCATATCTTTTTTTGCAACATTCCATCCTCTTAAGGCAACAATACGTGCAGATGTTGGATCTAAATTAGCTGCTGAAATTGTCTTTGGAGTTTCTGAAAAATGACAATCAATACATTGAATACTTACCACTTCTTCTTGATGCAAATACTTTTTACCATCGCCCATAACCTCAGCAGAGGAATGGCAATCTACACACAACAATCCCTTTTGATAATGAACATCTGCCTGCTGTTTGGCAAAAACTCGCTTATCATCTAAAACTGTAAAACCTTTTTTACCAATTATTTCGTGATGCTTTAATAATGTTTCCGAAAGACCCTCAAAATTGGTAGCTATTCTGCTCGACCTGCTATGACATCCAAAACAATGATTATTAGTAATTTTTATATTTAGTTCAGGATGTGATACAGGTAATTTCTTTTTACTACTAGATTGATAAAGTTTTAATTCATCCAAATTTTTAGCAGTATAATTTAAATGACAGGCACTGCATCCACCTCCTCTACTTTTCTGATGAATTGGTCCGTAATCTCTTTTTGGGCTTCCCAAATGGCAATTGGCGCATAAATCGCGTAAATGTTTTTCGGCAGGAGAAAATCCGATAGAACTAATATGATATGACCCATTTGGATTTGCAGCTTCTTCAAATACAAATTTATTAACAGCCACTATACCACTATTCGTAGTCATTAATGAATTAGCTATTTTTTTGAGTTGTTCTTTATGACAAGTACCACATGTTTTATCGGCATCAACTAAATTACCTGGCACCAACACCATTCCATGATGTGCTTTTTCTTTTTCTGACTGATTTTTATTTCCAAGATGACAACTGGTGCATCCAATAATTTTAGGATTGTGATAGGTAGAAAAACCTTCGTATTGTTGATGGCAATCTAAACATGATTCTTTAATCTGGTTATTAACAAAAATTGGACTACTAACCACCTGATTTAAAACATCTTTAATCATAAAAATATTAACATATAAATAGATTAAAAAGGCTGTAATAGTTACTAAAATTAATACCCAATTATATAGATGTTTATTGTCGTATTTAATCATTTTTATACCAATAAAAAAACAAAGGTACAGATTAAATAGTTATCAGAATAAATTTTAAAAATATGATTTTCAAGCATTTAATAGTAACAAAAGTTACATTAAAATCTTTTTTTTATGACATTTATCATAAAAATTACAATCATCTTAAAATACTTTTATACCAATAACAATCCTTTTTAAGTAATAGGAATTTAAATTAATAACTAAATAAAATTATGGTTAGTTCAAGACGTAAATTTATTAAGATTTCTGCTTTAGGTTTAGGAGGTGCTGCAGTTTCTGCAGCTGCTTTTAATTTCTTGAGCGGAAGTACTTATTTAGATGAGTTAGTATATGCTAAAGTAACCGAAAATTATAAAAAAACAGCTACTTACTGCGAAGTGTGTTTTTGGAAATGTGCCGGTTGGATATATTCTGACGAAAATAATAATGTTAAAAAAATTATTGGAAACGAAGATGATTTCCAATGCTATGGAAGACTTTGTCCACGTGGAACAGGAGGTGTTGGTATGTATACCGATCCTGACCGACTTAAAACACCACTAATTAGAGATATCGTTAACGGTGAAGAAACTTTTAGAGAAGCATCTTGGGAAGAAGCTTTAACGCTGGTAGCATCAAAAATGAAAGCTGTAAAAGACACACACGGTGCCGAAAGCATTGCTCTTATAAAACATGGTGAACCAGGAGGTCATTTTGAACATTTGCTTAAATCATTTGGTTCTGATACAGTGGCAGAACCGGCTTTTGCACAATGCCGCGGACCAAGAGAAATTGGTTTTAAACTTACATTAGGCAGCTGGGTTGGATCGCCAGAACCTACCGATATACAAGACACTAAATGCTTGGTATTAATAGGTTCCCATCTAGGCGAAAACATGCACAATACGCAAGTACAGGAAATGTCTGATGCTATAGACAGAGGAGCTACCATAATTACAGTTGACCCACGTTTTTCAACTGTGGCCAGTAAATCAAAATTCTGGTTACCTATAAAACCGGCAACAGATATGGCGTTGCTTTTATCATGGATGCATGTTTTAATTTATGAAAATCTATATGATAAAGAGTATGTTGAAGCATTTGGATTAGGTTTTGACCAATTAAAAGATCATGTGAGAACATTTACTCCTGATTGGGCATATGGAATAACTACTATCAAACCTGAAATTATCAGAAAAACAGCTAGAGAAATGGCTGATGCTGCTCCAGCTGTTATTGTTCATCCTGGACGACATGTTTCTTGGTATGGCGATGATTCGCAACGAGCAAGAGCAGTTGCTATTTTAAATGCATTATTAGGTTCTTGGGGTAGACAAGGCGGTTTTTACTTTAAAGAAGCTTTAAAAGTTCCAGATTTTCCACAGCCAGCTTATCCAAAACCAAAATGGACTTGGAGAGAACTTTCTGCAAAATATCCTTATGCAGAAATGGGGGTTACTAATGAAGTTATAAGACAATCAATACCTGCTGAGGATGTAACACACCCAGTAAAAGGTTGGATAGTTGCTGGTTGTAATTTACCAGTAGCAATCCCACAGAAAGAATTGTTATTAAAAGCCATTGATTCATTAGATTTTATGGTTGTTGTTGACACTATGCCAATGGAAGTTACTGGCTATGCCGATGTTGTTCTACCTGAATGTACCTATTTAGAGCGATGGGGATCAATAAGATCATCAACCGGACGCGAGCCTTCATTAGCTTTAAGAGCCCCTGCTGTTGAACCATTATACGATTCAAAACCTGCCTGGTGGATTGCAAAACAACTTGGAGAAAAACTCGGATTACACGATTATTTTAATTACACTGATTATTCTGAAGTGTTGGATTGGCAATGCAAGCAAGTTGGCACATCACTGGAAGAAATGTTAAAAATTGGAGTTAAAAATTATCCAAGAAAAACAGGTCCTTTATACATTAACTCAAACTTAGATTATAAATTCCCTACAAAAAGTGGTAAAATCGAATTTTATTCAGAAGAATTAGCTTCTATTGGACAACCTCCAATGCCAGTTTACACACCGCATCCTGAACCTGAAAAAGGATTTTATCGCTTAAATTATGGTCGCGCCCCAATGCATACCTTCAGCAGAACAGCCAATAATCCAAACCTAAATGATTTAATGAGCGAAAATTGCGTATGGGTTAATCCTAAAGTAGCAAAAATAGAAGGACTTAATGCCGATCAATACGTATGGCTAAAAAATCAGGATGGAGTTATTTCAACTTTCCCAATAAAAGTCAGAATAACAGAACGCATCCGTTTTGATGCTGTTTATATGGTTCACGGGTTTGGACACGATAATAAAAAATTAAGTAATGCACATGGTAAAGGTATAAGCGATACAGAAATGGTAACTAAAGTCAGTATTGATCCATTAATGGGTGGAACCGGTATGCGCGGAAACTTTATCTCATTTATAATAGAAAATCCAAATAAAAATATTTAGCCATGAGATTAGCAATGGTAATTGACACTAAAAAATGTGTCGGATGTAGTGACTGTGTTGTTGCATGTCAAACAGAAAACGATGTACCTATTGGATATTGCAGAGATTGGATAACAGAAACAGTTAACGGATCGTATCCTTCCTTAGAACTTGAACTAAGATCTGAACGTTGTAACCATTGTGACAACTCACCATGCGTGCGTTGTTGCCCAACTGGAGCGAGTCATTATGGAACTGGTGGTACTGTTTTAGTAACTAAAAACGAGTGTATTGGTTGTGGAGCTTGTATAGAATCTTGCCCGTACGATGCCCGCTACCAACATCCTAAGGGATATATAGATAAATGTACTTTTTGTAACCATAGAGTAAAAGAAGGTCTTTTGCCGGCTTGTGTATCGGTGTGCCCAACAAAATGTATGTATTTTGGTGATCTTGATAATAGTCATAGTGAAGTAAGTCAATTGTTAAGAAATAGAAAATACAAAACATTGGCACCCGAAGCCGGTACAAAACCTCAAGTATATTACTTAATTTAATTAAACTATTATGAAAGAAGAACTTTTTATAAGTGGTAGAAATATACCAAACATTGATCCTGTTTTACATGTTTGGCACTGGCCTATTTCTGTCGATGTGTTTTTTGGCGGAATGGCAGCAGGTTTGCTTTTCTTTGCAGCCTTATTTTACTTGTTAGGGAAAGAAAAAGAAATGCCGTCTGCAATTAAATATGCTCCCTTTATGGCTCCTGTAGGAATTTCAATAGCATTAATTTGTTTATTCTACGACTTAACTCACAAACTTTATTTCTGGAGATTATACCTAACCTTTAGATTAGAATCGCCTATGTCATTTGGTTCTTGGGTTTTGATGTTTATAACTCCTTTATCATTTTTATGGGCTTTTAGTTATGTACGCGAAGTATTTCCAAAAGTAAATTTCAACAATGAAATATTAGTTGTTATTGAAAAATTTGCAATAGCCAACAGAAGAGTTATGGCAATTTTACTATTACCATTGTCAATTTCTTTAGGCGTTTATACCGGAATATTATTATCTGCTTTTAACGCAAGACCTTTATGGAACAATGCAATTTTAGGACCTTTATTTTTAACATCAGGATTAACAACAGCTGCGGCTGTAGTGATTTATTTTGCTAAAAATGCCTTTGAACGACAATTATTTAATAAAATTCTACTGCTGTTAATTGTTGTACAATCCTTCTTTTTAGCACATATGATTTTAGGCTATTTTGCCGGAACAGAAATTCAGTTAGAAGCCGTACAATTACTCTTTGAAGGAAAATTTGGAATTATGTTTGTTGGCTTTGTATTGATATTAGGACTGTTAGTGCCATTTATCTTAGAACTTTTTACGTATCAGGGTGTAAAAATTCCGGTAATTATACCGGTTATTTTAATCTTGTTAGGTGGACTAATCTTTAGATTTGTAATGGTAGATGCCGGTCAAATGTCACGTTATTTATATTAATTCATAAAGTATCCATCATGAAAAATAAAAATCTTTTATTATTTCTCGTTTTACTAGTTGTAAGTTCGGTTGTATTTATTGTACCCTTGCTTACTTCGGATGAAGAAATAACACCTTCAACGCAGCTTGCCGCTTTTGTAAGTTCTGAAAGATATATCAGCAGCGATGACTTAGCTAATTATTTAGTAAATAAAGATCCGTCAATTGTATTGATTGACTTAAGAACCGAAGCAGATTTCAATTCCTATCACATACCAACAGCTATCAATCTTCCGTTTGATCAATTATTGAGTGATGAAAATCAAACTTTATTAAATCAGCAAAAGCAAACCATTGTATTTTATTCTAATGATCATTTATTGGCTGATAATGCTTGGTTTTTGACAAATAACTTAGGTTATAATAACATAATTGTACTCAAAGACGGTTTAAACGGTTTTTACAACACCATTTTAAATCCAGTTTTACCAACTGAGCTCGCTTCAACAGAAGAACAAGAATTGTATTTGTTGAGAAAAGCATCAGGAATATTTTTTGGCGTTCCATATAACAATGCACCAGAAAAAGTTATTGATAAAGTCGTTGAAAAACCAGCAGTTGTTAAAACAGTTGAGCCCGTTAAAAAAGTAAAAGTAGAAATTGAAGAAGGAGGTTGCTAACAGCTATAAATAATTAAAAATGTAAAAATTATGAATGAAATAAATCTTTCAAAACTTTTAAGCGGCATTTTAATAGTTGCAATAATTCTAGTTGGGAGTTATGGCTTAATATCTATTGATTTTTCAGCAGAAAAATTTCAAAAATCACCAGCAGAAATCCATCAACAATTATTAAAAAATGAACATCTCATCAATATTGAAGATATCAATTTAAAAGATTCGATCAATGAGTTTGTTTTAGTTGATTTAAGAACAAAATCAGATTTTGACAAAGGACATTTTGATAATGCCTTGCATTTATATGCACCAAATATTCTAGACAAAGAATACCTTAATATTCTTAAGAAAATTAATAAAGAAGATAAATCTATTATTTTATATAGTCATACACCACAAGATGCAATGAGTAGCTGGTATGTATTAAATTCGGTTGGAATTGAAAATTTAAAAGTATTAAATGTTAACACCATTTTTTACAACAATTCCTTTAACGTAACTCCTTTTAATACTGAAATTCTTAAAACAGATATCGCACAATTTATTAAAGAGAGTAATAAAGTTAAAACTGTACCAGAGGTTATTAAGCCAATTATTAAACCGGTACAAATTGTAAAACCAGTAAAAAAAGAAAAAGTAGAAGTAGAAGAAGGTGGATGTTAACATAGTATAATTATTGTATTAATTATTGTATTAATTATTGTATTAATTATTCTAAAAAAGCTCGTTAAACAACGAGCTTTTTACATTAATGAGCTTAAAATACTTTCCTTTGTAACATTTGTTACATTCTGATTATCAATTACTTAAAGCAACTTTTGTTACACATTTTTGTTCAAAATATGACAATTGTCATACATTTCTACAGTTTCACTCCATAATTTTATATATGAAAAAAATAGGGTATAAACATTTTTAAATGTACAATTCTTAAAACTTAAAACATGAAAAAATTATCTAATTTACTAATTACGTTCATCGTTGTTGCGTTAGCTGTGCTTAATAGTTTTCGGGCAAATGCACAATTATCTGATGAGTTTAAAATTTTAGTTGAATATCTAGAAGCAAATGGTAATTATATTAACACAGAGGCTCCTTCCATGATAAAAGCGACTGAAATCAATGAGAACCTTAAAAATTCTAAGTACTTAGTGATAGACATTCGTAAAGATACCGATTACGATAAAGGTCATATCAAAGGTGCTGTGAATTTGAAATCGGAAGATTTAATAAAATACTTCGATAAAAAAATTAAACCAGAGAATTTTGAGAAAATAACTCTTGTTTGTTACTCAGGACAGTCTGCTGCTTATTACACCGGTATCATGCGTTTGTTAGGGTATAACAATGTGTACACCTTAAAATGGGGAATGAGCTCTTGGGGTAAAAATTTTGCTCAAAATATCTGGACCAAAAATATTAAAAGTGATTTTGCCGATAAATTGGAAACAACGGCCAATCAAAAACCGGCAAAAGGAGCTACACCAACGCTTACTACTGGTAAAACAGATGCAAAAGAAATTCTAAAAGCAAGAGCAGAAATTGCAATTGCAACAGCTTATAGAGATTTTATCAATAAACCGGAAGATGTCATTGCAAATCCAGAAAACTACTACATTGTAAACTACTGGGATGAAAATCAATACAATGCCGGACACATTAAAGGATCTGTAAGGTATCAGCCTAAAAATTCATTAAACTTTACTGAAGATTTAACCACCTTACCTACCGATAAGAAAATTATCGTTTGGTGTCATACCGGGCAAACTGCCGCTTATGTTACAGCCTATTTACACATGTTGGGTTATGATGTAGGAAACCTAGCATATGGTGCCAACGGGTTTATGAATAACACCTTAATCAAAAATGGCGAAGGATGGAATGCATGGACCGAAAAAGAAATCAACAATTTTCCAGTAGCAACCAAGGAACTTAAAGCACCGGGTTGCGGAGAATAATTATAACCAAAAACTCTTAAAATAAGAGCATAAACAAAAACAGAAATAATACACAACCTACTTAATTTAAAAAAAATGAAAAACTTAAATTTATTATTGATTGGGCTTCTATTAATCCCAACTTTATTCTTAACTTCTTGTGATAGAGGTGAAGAACCTGTGGTTAACACAACTCCTCAATTTACACTTTTAAAAGACTACATGGTAGCTAACAACTACGATTTAGACAAAATTTTAACTTCACCGGATGGTAAATCATTTGTAGTTGACGCACCTGCAACAGAAGCTGAAGTAGCAGCATTTTTAAACACTTATTACATTATTGATTTACGTTCTGCTACTGATTTTGCTTTAGGAAGAGTTAGTGGCGCTAAAAATGTAGCTTTTGCAAATATTTTAACTGAAGCTGCAAACGCTGGCACTAAAGATATACTAGTTGTATGTTACACTGGAAACACTGCCACTTATGCAACTGCTTTATTGCGTTTATATGGATATCGTAATACTAGAGCTTTAAAATGGGGTATGTCTGGTTGGAACTCAAACTTTAATACATGGGCTTCTAAAATTGGAAATCCTGCAAGCGGTCACGCCAATTGGTCAAACGATGCAGCTGCAACTCCACCAGCTTACACCGAGCCATCAATTAACACTACAGGAACTGATGGAGCATCAATCCTTAAAAAACGTGTTGAAGCTGTAGTTGCTGAAGGAACTAAAGTAGCTTCAATTGCTGATGTTTTAGCTAATCCTACCAATTACTATATCAATAACTATTTTAGTGCTACAGATTATGGTGCTTACGGACATGTAAAAGGAGCATACAGAATTCAACCTCTTACTTTAGTTGCCAATAACCATTTAAATTTAAACTCTTCTACAACAGCTAAAATAGCAACTTATTGCTATACTGGTCAAACATCCGGAGCAATAACTGCTTGGTTAAGAGTTTTAGGTTATGATGCTTACACTATAAATTTTGGTATGAACGGATTCTGGAATGATAATCCAGGATGGGGTACTAGTGGAAACAGATGGACAAATTCAAAATCTAAAACATTATCTGTAGTAAACTAAGAAAACCTAGATACTAAATAAAAAAGGGAGTTTAACAAAACTCCCTTAACATCTAAATTTAAAAAAATGAAAAACAAATTAATTTTATTAGCCATTTTCTTGTTTGTATTACAAGGAAATCAATTGTTTGCACAAGGATGTGATGGAGGTGATGAACCTACTAAAGAAAACACCGAAGCAAAATCAGAAACTCCTTCAGTAAAAGTTTTTGGGTTTGTACAATCTACTTATGATACACGTTTCTTAGATCAAACAGAAAACTCGTTTAATTTTAGAAGAGCTAGAGTTGGAGTTACAGGAGCCGTATCTGACAACGTTACATACTATGTGGTTTTAGAAACCGGGCCTATGTTAAGTGCAACCGGCAGTGCTTACTTACTTGATGCATTTATGACTTATCATCACAATGATATGGTTAAAGTTTCTGTAGGATCATTTAAACAACCTTTCGGTTTAGAAACTAACACTGCATGTAATAATCTAATGACCATTGAACGTTCTTATGTTAATGACCAACTGGTATCTCCTCAAAGAGATATGGGAGTTATGTTATTAGGAAGTAATGATAAATTTAAATATGCTGTTGCTTTAATTAACGGTAGTGGTTTAGGAATTAAAGATAACAATAAAAAGAAAGATATTAGCGGTAGAATTTCGTACAAAGCATTTGATTTCTTAACCTTAGGAGGTAGTTTCCGTTATGGTTATCCTACAAACAATGATGACGATAGAACAACTTATGGTTTAGATGCTGAAGCTAATTACAACAACTTTAAAGTAAGTGGTGAATACTTTTACGATAAAGGAGCTTTTTCAACTATAGCAAGTTCTGGTTGTGGGGCAGCACCTGCAACACTTGGTCCAAAAAGACAAGGAGCTTATGTTATGGCTTCTTATATGACAAAGTGGAATTTACAACCTGTTGTTAAATATGAATTTTTTGATTCTTGCTTAGATTTCAAAAACAATATGACAGAAGTTGTTACAACTGGATTTAATTATAACATTAACAAATCTACAAGAGTACAAGTAAACTATCAATATAAAACAGAATCAATTGAAATAGATAATGATGCGTTGTTAATTCAGTTTCAGGTGAAGTTTTAATCTAATGATGGAGAAGGAGAAGTAATTAGACAATTCTTCTAATTAATGAAAAGAAGCCGTCTCACAACCAGAGACGGTTTTTTTATATTTTTTTCTTTCATAAAACAACAATATTTTGTATGTTTGTATCTGATATACAGAAGATTAGGTATGAGATTTAAACATTATAATCAGCGTCAAACCACACTGTTACCTTATTCATTTGACGATTTTATTTCTGAGAAACATCCTGTTCGAGTAGTTGATCAAGTGGTGGAGTCACTTAACATTCAACCCTTATTAAAAGCATATAGTAAGGAAGGTAACCCGAGTTATCATCCCAAGATGTTGCTAAAAGTAATGTTGTATGCCTATATGACCAACATCTATTCCTCTCGAAAAATTGAATTAGCCATAAGAGAAAACATCAATTTTATGTGGCTCACCGGTATGGCCATAGTTGATCATAATACGATCAACCGATTCAGAAGTAATAAACTAAAAGATAGTTTTAAAGAAATCTTCAAGCAAGTAGTTTTGTTGTTGGCTTCAGAGGGTTTTATTTCGTTGAAACAGATTTACACCGATGGCACCAAAATAGAGGCGCAAGCGGGAAGATACACTTTTGTTTGGGGCAATAGCATTAAGACAAACAAAGCTAAGATGCTGATCCAATTGGAAGATTTATGGAATTATGCTCAAAGTATCAGCCATGATGATGACCCAAATCCAGAACCGCCCGAGTTTAAAGAAATCAGCAAAGAAGTTATTCAAAAAACCGTAGAACAAATCGATGCTAAGTTATTGGGTAATGAAAAAGCTTCCTCAAAATCCAAAGCAAAACTTCGTTACATCAAACAAAATTTTGAAAAAAATCTTCAAAAATATGAAGAACAAGAAGCCCTTTTGGGCGAAAGAAACTCGTATAGTAAAACCTATACAGATGCTACTTTTATGCGTATGAAGGAAGATCATATGCAAAACGGACAGCTAAAACCAGCCTACAATGCACAAATATCTACTGAAAATCAAATCATAGTTAATTACACTTTGCATCAAAATCCAACAGATACTAAAACCTTAAAACCACATTTAGAAAACCTAAAAGAAACCTACGGAGAAGAAGTTTTTAAAGAATTAGAAGACATTACTGCTGATGCCGGTTATGGAAGTGAAGAAAACTATGATTATTTGGAAGAACAAGAGTTAACAGCATATGTGAAGTCTGGTATAACCAAAATAGAAGACATTCAGCATTAAATTACATGACAATAAAGGAATTTAATAATCAATCAAATATTTATAAAAATGTCGCTTAACTTAATCTCCTTTTTTTATTTGCATATCCAAATGTGGGTTACAAACGTTCAATTACCCACAAAACCGGTTATGACATATATAGATTGTTGGCAACTGGTGTTCATTTATTTCTATCTTCTTGTCAATTATTTAACTTTTATTTTTCAATCAGCACTAACCTATCAACTAAGCACGCATTCATTTTGTTTTTTGAGCATAGGCAAACCAAAAACCGTTCTGAAAGAAGGTTACAGAGGATGAAGCGCTGGAAGCTCTTCCCGTAAACTTTGGTTTAGCTGAGCTTTAGACGGTTTACGGGGTGTGCTTACAACTGCAGGGTAGCTAAAAACTATATTTCATTTTAAATATCAACATGTTATAATCTTTCAACCCGGCAAAAAGGTTCTGACCTTTGCCGTCGAAAATTGAACACGCTAACGATATTTCGGTATTCGGGTTCGCTTTGTATGCGATTTCAGGCATATAAGCAATGGCATAATTATCTGCAATATTGTTCCAGTCTGTAACAATAAAACCTCCTGCTATGGGTAAAACTTTTAGCTTATCGTTAAAAAAGTTTTTCTCGTAACGTAAAAAGAAATAATCATTCAACTCCTCTGCACCTCTTTCATGAATAAAGCCACGTAGATATTGCATATTAAGATAGGAGCCATCAGGGAAAAAATAATCGCCACCAACCACAAACTTTACGTATGGACTATTCTTTTCCAATAAAACAGAATCCAGCGTAACGGGCACTGGAGAAGCCGGGTAGAATGCTGATAAATCAGTGGTCATTATAATATCGTTATCGGGAAAAAATGCGGCTGCTTCTGCCCACACTCCAACACCGGCAATACTTGTGGCCAAATCTGCTCCAATGATATGATTACGGATAAACGAAAGTTGAGCGTGCATGCTTGTTCCGCCCGTCAAGTCTATCGGGATCAGAATATTTTTTGAGCTGTAAGGCAAACCATCGTAGCCCCAGACGTAGCTTACCGAAAAATCAACACCTTTTGCAAATCCTTTAAACCTCAGGCCTGCCGTTGAACTTTCTCCCAAATTGTATTTTGGCATCATCAGGCTATCCGAAAAACTTTTCAATACCATTCCTTGTGGCATTTCCATTGACGGATTAAGTGCATTGGCGAAAATCCCCACGGGCATGTTTGCCGGCTGAAAGAACGGAACAAAAACACCTTGCAATGAGAAATCATTGTTGATGTAATACTGCAAGTTGATGGCATCGCTACCCCTTTTTCGTCCAAAATCTAAAATGTCTTCAAGGTCGTAAGGATTCAGATTGTTTGTTGGGTTAAGCTTGTCGGCAGTTCCCCACACTATTTGCTGCCGGCCAATGGTCAGGTCTAATTTTTGGGTTAGAAAACCGTTCAATTCCACATAAGCTTCCCTGATTTCGAGATTGTAAGGGTCAACGATTCCTTTGTTATAAAGGTCGGCTGATTTAACCGAATTTGGTAACCCTATATTTCGCAACCAAACTTCGCTGTAAAATTTGGATTCAGAAAATACTTGTTTGTTGAGTTTCAGACTTATCCTATTCTCGTTCCACGCCCAGTCGTTGTTGTCTTTCAGTAAAAGTCGCTGGTCGGTAAGTAGTTCACCTGAAAGTTTCAGGTCTTTTTCGTCCTGCGCATTGATTGAGCTTGAAAATAGTGCTATTAAAGCAAAAGCAGCTATATATATTTTTGTCCTCATAGGTCATATTTTAATGTTTTTAATTTGATTTTTAAACACTTTACTTACTAATCCAAAATTATTGAATGTTGTATGTGCAATTTCCCACCCCTCGTTTATGTAGCTCGCTGTCGCTTTTACTGAATTCATTTTCTGGAATTTGCTGTTATGCTTTAAAGTTTCAAGATGAATAAACTTTAAGGTTTTTTCTAACGACAAGTAGTAAAAGTAAAGTAGGGTTTCAATTCCAAAGCGAGATTCCTTCATTTTTGAAAGTATAGGTTCCAGGTCTTTTTTGAACAAACATCTTTCCCCTGTTAGAATTTTAAAGGGGTTTACCTCCTGATTTAAAAAATTCACGGTTGTATATCCTAGCAACATATCGCATTCGTTGTTCAGTATAGGAGAAACCAGCCGGTTGATGTATCCTTCAGGTATGCTTCGTTGGTCTGCATCAATAAACAACAAAACATCAGAACCTGAATGCTCTACACCTAGCGCCATAGCATAACCTTTTCCTTTATTTTCACTCAGGTTAATAGCTGTAAAAGAAATTTCATGTTTTAATTCTTCAATAATTTCCTTTGTTTTGTCAGTGGAGCCATCGTTCACGACAACGATTTCCTTAATGATTGGAACCATTGAAACAGACCTGATCACCTCTTTTATGGTCTTTTCCTCATTATAAGCACAAATAATTACTGTAACTTTTCTCATACTGTTAGTTTTTTAAATTGTTAACCTGCTGTTTAACGTATTGAGCCCATTCAAAATGTGTTTTGTTATTATTAAAAGTATCATAGGAAATGGGCTTACCGATTCTTACCCTTATAGGTTTGTTCCGTTTGTTGAAGATTTCGCGTGGTAAAAGAACAAGTTCAAGATTTGCTTTAATTCCCAATATTTTCCGGCCAATGTAAATGACGTAAAATAAACGTGAATTGCGTCCATAGAAAAAAACAGGAACAACATCACGCCGGTGTTCAATGGCTTTGGTAACAAATGATTTCTGCCAATCCCTATCTTCAATCCTGCAACCCTTTGCGCGTGAAACCAAGCCAGCAGGGAAGTGGGTAATTGGCAAATGGGAAGCGAATACCTTTTCTAATTCCAAAAGGTATTTCCTGGGGTTGGTGCCAAAAACATTTACGGCAGCTACAATAGGCCTTAGGTGGGGTATGAGTGTAAAAACTTCATTTCCAATCGCTCTGAAATCGCCGTATTTTTGGGCAATGGTGTTTGTCAGTATTAATCCATCTGCAAAACCAAATGGATGATTTGCTACGAAGAAACATCTGCCATTATCGGGGAGGTTATGCAATCCCTCAATATCTACCTTGATATTTAATTCAGATACTACTTTTGGCAGGAAATCTACTCCTTCATAGTCGGCATAAGCAAAAAGAATGCGATTAATTTCATCTTGCTTAATGATAATCTTAATCAGGTCAATAGTAAATCTTGGTAAACGCTTAAGGAATTGCGAGTTGCTCTCCTTAATCTGTTGATGAACATCAATGTAATTAGTTATGGCATTCATTTTTATTTCGGATTGATGGTTTTACTTTCCGACAAAGCTATTTTTGTAGCATTCTTACCCATCTCAATCAGTTCTTTAGCTTTATAAAACTCAAAAGTTTTTGCCGAATCGTGCGGGATATTAATCAGTATATCGGGTTTATGTTTTTCAATGCTCATATCTGCTATGCGGTGTATCATAGACGATGATGTATTGGCTAAAAGAGAGTAGTATCCATAACTATGCTTATCGCCTGAGGAGATAAGCGTTTTTAGCAAGCCGTTCAGATAGCCCGAATATTCATTCTTGTATTCGGGTAAACTTAATAGCTTTGGGTCCTTCTTGCCGTATAAGTTTACCACTATTAACATATCATCTTTTTTGCGAGCTACAAAGTCAATGGGTATCGGATTAAGTACTCCTCCATCCACCAGTATGGTATCTTGGTACTTTACCGGTGTAAAAACAGCCGGGATGGCCACGCTTGCCCTAGCGGCATCGTAAAAACTGCCCTGGCTGAAAACCACCTCTTTCCGGTTGATGATGTCGGTGGCAATGGCCGCAAAAGGAATAGGCATATTTTCAATGTTCATATCGGGGATAAAGGATTTCATTTTGTCGAATGCGCGCTCTCCCTTAATCAATCCTTGGCTGGTAAGGGTAAAATCCATAAAGCCCCACACATCCCTGATATTGAATGAGTTTACCCATTGGGTATATTCTTCCAACTTCCCCATGGCGTATAGCCCCCCTATTACTGCTCCTATGGAAGAACCCGAAACAGAAGTTATCTTAAATCCTTGCCTTTCGAGTTCAGTGATTACACCTATTTGGGCAAGCCCTCTAGAACCGCCGCTAGACAAGACCAACGCAACTGATTTTTGCATACTGCTAATTATTGAACTAGTTTCCTTACTGTAAATTCATCATTTGATAATCCGGTGTCATATTTCACATCCGACATCTGCATTTTTGTCTTGTGGTTCTTTTTCAGGTCGGTCATTTCAATTTCCGAAGCATTCCAGTAATTTCCTATTTGTTTATATGTGTATTTTGCTACTTTAACTTTATTCCCTCCTTTATCATAGTATTCCATAACTTCAGGATAAAAGTCATTTTTATTTATGTGTACTATTACTTTTAAGTAGTCAGAATTGCCATTGGGTGTCAGTTCAAGGACATAAACCTTATTTTCTGTTTTTGATATTTTTGGGTTGTACTTTATCGAATATAAGATTGATTCCATATCATCGTAAGAAAAATCGGTACCGGCAAAATTTTGATTTTTAGCACTAGATGCAATTCGTCTTTCTTTTCCAAAAGCCGGCAGGTACATATACATCACATCGTTTGGAAGCGACAGTACGGCTATGCCTGACTGGGAAGCTGGTGATGTAAATCGAAACATTCGCTTATCAGTACCTTTTTGTATGATGCTTGCTTCACGGGTTTCCTGTTTCCCTGCTTTGTCGATAAGGATTATCTTATTTTTCCCGGTCATGTCTTTGGGCGAGTACATCACATCGTCCATATTTTTTAAAATGCTTGTGGCATCCTGTGCATTTACGGTAAAAACACTTCCGGCTCCGATTAAAACGGTTAATACCGCTGTTCTGAAATTTACTTTCATATTCTTAAATTTTAATTATTAATGATTATTCGCAATTATTTTTCTTTTTCTGTTTGCAAGAATAAGGATTACAGGCAGCAATGTAAGCGCACCAAAACCTGAGCCGAACATGCTGATAGCCACCAATAGTCCAAAGTTTTGCAACGGTACCAGTTGTGAAAAAAGAAGCACCAAAAAACCTGCAGAAACTGAAAGGACATTGATAACAACGGCCTTACCGCTTGACAGAATCACTTTTTTTATAGAACTTTCTGCATCACCGTTTTCTTTAAGGTAATGATTAAACCCTGTAATTACATGAATAGAATAATCAATACCTATTCCGAGCGCGATGCTGGCTACGAGTACAGTGGCTATATCGAGCGGTATGCCTGTAACCCCCATAAATCCGAACAAAACAACAATAGTTGCAATGATTGGTACGGCTGCAAAAATTCCTTTTGAAATGGACTTAAGTATGACACCAACGATGATAATTACCAAAACAATGGCTATCATCAAGCTATTATACTGACTACTAATAAGGCTATTATTCAGTTTTACGTATACCGACGGCATACCCGTCAATTCAATACTGTAATTGTTGCTTTGGTTTTCTTCAATAAATTGGGCCATCCTCCGGGTGAAAGACTCTATTTTATTGCTTTCAACCGATGCAAATTTTGATTGAATAATACCTTTTGTAAGTTCATTATTGACCAACTGTGGCATCACCTCCTGACCATCGAGCAAAAACCACAATTGCTCAATCTTTGCCTTATCATCGGGAATATTTTTTCCTTCGCCCATGGCATCGTTCATTTGTTCAATAAGGTCGGCCACCGATTGGGCAACGCTCACGTTGGGGTCCTGTTTCATGAACTGCTGGGTTTTCATCATCATTTTCAAAACTTCCGGACTTTGAATGTCGCCCTCAAACACGATGAATATGGGCAACGAACCACCAAACTTTTGTTGCATAATATCTTCGGCCACCCTTGTCGGGTTGTCTTTTTTGAAATAATCGGCCATATTTACGCTGGTTTCTATTTGGAAAATTCCGAAAACAAATACCAACAACAAAACTATCCATGCCGATAAAGTATATTTGGGATGCCTGAATAATAATTGAGAAATGGGCAATAATATTTTATGGGTCAGTATCGTCTTTTTTTCAGCATTTTCAACTGTATTCTTTTTATTGTACAACGACAGTGATGATATAAGGGCCGGGACAAAAAATATGGAAAGTATCAAAGCGATAAGTGTACCAATGGCCGTGAAAATACCAAAGTCTTTTATCATGGTAAGATAGGCTCCAAAAACAAACGATACAAATCCGATAGCGGTTGTAACAGCAGCTAAAAGAACCGGTATGGTAATATACACCATTGCCTGTATCAGAGCTTGTTTCTTGTCTTGAAGATAAATGTTGTTAATACTGTTGAGTACATGAATGGTATAGGCACTGCCAACCGCAAGGAGCACCACCGGTATTATATTTGAAATAATAGTGAGCTCATACCCCATTACCGACATCAATCCCAATGTCCAAATAACAGAAATTCCGGCAGTTAAAAGAGGAAGCACGATGCCTCGGGTAGTTTTGAAACTTAAAAAAAGGATGATAGCAATTACCAAAAACACAAACGGTATTAGCCAAACAATATCTGATACAATCAAATCGTTGATATCGTTCATCATCATGGGAAGTCCGCCATAGTAGAGTTTTTCGGGAATATGGAGGCTTTCAATTTTTGATTTTATTTCTCTGGCAACTTGCTGGTTGTCGGCTTCGGGCAAAAGCGTAAACATGATGGCAGTAGCCGTGCCATCGTTTGATACCACAGCTCCTTTGTACATTTCTTTTGAATAGACATACGATTTCAGGCTGTCTAGTTGTTGTGGCGTTGTTGGAAGGTCATATTCATCCACCAATTTCCCGATTTCGATACCCCATTCGGAACTCTTGATGTCGAGTACATTAGTGAGGCTGGTTACGGTTGAAACCCCTTGTGTATATCGTACGCTATCGGTAATGGTTCGGATACGCTCCAGCACCTCGGCATTAAAAATATCATCGGTTTCTAAAACAATCATTCCCATATCGTTGCCTCCAAATTCGGTACCAATGTTTTTGTATAGCCGTGCGGTAGGGTCGTCATCGGGTAACGAGCTTATTATGTCTGCATTTATATGCAGTTTAGTTATCTGAAAACCTAAGAAAACTGTTAACAAAAAGACGGATACCACAGTATGCCATCGGTATTTTATGATGTATTCTACTAATTTATTCATCTAATTAAAAGTATATTTATACAATTATTGTTTTTTAGTCAGTTATTTGTAAAAAAAATTATCTCGCCAGTCCTTTGTTTAAAATTTTTATAAGGCCATCAAAATGGGGAGCGTACTTTTCATATTTATTTTGAAGAAAAAATGGTATTTCCAGCCCTTTCATAACCATCAAAATAACATCTAACAATATATCAATCTGTGAATTTATCTCAAACTGACCTGAATCTGCACCTTGATTAATTATTGACTTTAAGTTTTCTTTCTCCCAGTTGTCTAAATCGGTTCGCAAATCGTCAATAAAATGGAAATGCTCAAAAAAATCAGCTTTAAGGGTTTCGTGGTAGCAAGAGGTAATATTTAATATTTCCATTCTCTTGTATAAATAGTTTCTCAATTTTTCATCTGCACTGTAGTTGGTATTGGTAACAATAGCAGATAATTGATTTTTAAGATTTTCTATCTCTTTAGTAATGACCTCTTTAAACAGTTCTTCTTTACTTGCGAAGTGATAATATAAGGATCCTTTAGCTTTTCGGGCAACTTTAGCAATTTCGTCCATGGAGGTTTTATGAAATCCAAAACGGCTAAATAGCTTGTTTGCTACGCTAATTATTGTATCTTTTGTGCCGTCTATATTCATATACGTATTGTACTAATATTGTTTTGTAGTGCAAATAAACATAGATTTTTTTTAACCACCAAATATTTTTCACCCTTTTTAAATAAATCTAAAACAGACATAAAATTATCAGCTTAGAATGATTGTACTCTACGGCAAAGAGCTGGTTTTAGCCGTGGCTTCTTGGGCTTTGGCAATGTGTGCAATTTGGGTGGGGTTTGCTTATTTCTTTAGGAGGCGGAAAGAAAAAAATAAATTCATTCAAAATTGCACTGTCCCTTTCAAAAAATTAAATCATTTCTTAATTCAAAATTGTCGTTATCGTTTCATCCTATCGCAGTCTTCTTATACTTGTTGCCAACATTTGTATAAACTCATGTTCGGTTAATATCGGTATTTTAAGCTCTTCTGCTTTAATTCTTTTACTTGGTCCCATAGTATCACCGGCAACAAGAAAAGATGTTTTTGAAGAAATTGAACTACCAACTTTTCCGCTATTTAATTCAATTAGCCTTTTAAGTTCTTCTCTGCTTAAGGTTTCAAATACACCTGAAACAACAACTATTTTATTTTTTAAAATCTCTGATGTAATTTGAACTTCACTTTCTTTCAGTTTAAACTGTACTCCTACTTGTTTTAAGCGTTCTATTAATTGTATGTTATTTAAATTACTAGAAAAATCAATGATACTTTGGGCAATCTTGTCTCCTATTTCATCAACTGAAACGAGTTCATCATAAGAAGCTTTCAAAATATTATCAATCGTTTTAAAGTGCTTGGCTAATTTTTTAGCTACGGTTTCACCAACAAAACGAATTCCAATAGCAAATAAGACCTTTTCAAAAGGTATTTCTTTTGATGTTGCGATCCCAGAGATAATATTTTGTGCCGATTTTTCTGCCATTCGTTCTAACGGCAACAATTGAGATTCAGTAAGTGAATATAAATCTGCAATATCGTAAATAAGCCTGTTTTTAAAAAGCAATTCAACCGTTTCTGCCCCAATACCGTCAATATTCATCGCCTTTCTGCTAATAAAATGAATAATTCTTCCTGTTATTTGTGGCGGACAACTATTTTCATTTGGACAGTAATGTTTAGCATCACCCTCTGATCTAACTAATTTCGTATTACACTCTGGGCAATGAGATATAAAAGCAATTTTCTTTGAACTTTCTGTTCTAGCATCAATATTAACACCCACAATTTTAGGTATTATTTCTCCGCCTTTTTCAATAAAAACTTCATCATTTAAACACAATGCTAGTTTTTCAATTTGATCAGCATTGTGTAGAGAAGCACGTTTAACAATAGTTCCGCCTAATTGCACAGGTTCTAAATTGGCAACCGGAGTAATTGCTCCTGTTCTTCCGACCTGATAATCAATACTTAAAAGCTTCGTTGAAACTTGCTCTGTTTGATATTTATAAGCGATAGCCCAACGAGGTGATTTTGCAGTATATCCTAATTCTTTTTGAAAATCTATAGCATTTACTTTTATAACCACTCCATCAGTTTCGTAGGGTAAATCATGTCTTTTACTTTCCCAATAATCAATAAATTCAAAAACCTCGTCTAAATTTTTTGCAACTTTCATTGAATCCGGAATTTTAAACCCTAAACTGTTAGCAAATTCAAGGTTTTCAAAATGTGTTTTATAAGGTAATTTATCCCCAATTATCTGATATAATAAACAATCTAATGGACGTTTAGCAACCTCAGCACTGTCTTGTAATTTTAAACTTCCACTGGCTGTATTTCTTGGATTCATATACAGATCTTCACCTGCTTCAATCCGCTCTTGATTCATTTTATTAAAGCCTTCTATTGGCAAGATTATTTCTCCTCGAATTTCAAAATCACTAAAATTAGTAGTTTTTATTAATAGTGGAATTGACTTTATTGTTTTAATGTTAGCCGTAACATTATCGCCCTGATAACCATCTCCTCTTGTAATAGCTTTACTGAGTTTACCATTAACATAAATCAAATTAATGGACGCTCCATCATATTTTAATTCACAGGTATATGAAATTGATGTAGTTCCTAACAGTTTTATATTTCGCTTTTCCCATTCTATTAAACCTTCCTTAGAATAAGAATTATCCAACGAATACATTCTGTTTTGATGATTCTCTGTTATAAAATTTTTAGTTATTTGGCCTCCTACACGTTGTGTTGGCGAATTTTCGTCAAAATACTCTGGATACTGAGATTCTAAATCTTGTAATTTTTTTAACAGTTTATCAAACTCAAAATCGGAAATAACAGGTTTATCTAACACGTAATAATTGTAATTATGCTGATGTAATTCATTTCGCAAAGCCTCAATTTGAGCAGCTATGTAATTCATAAATCTTATAAATTTTTTATAAAAATAGGGAATTAACCCCTATTTAGTATATTGATTGTTAGATTAATTATTCTGCTTATGTAACCCAAGTTACATAATTCTATATTAGACATTTAGTTCTATAATTTAACCAAATTTAAGCCGTAAATTTGCATTAAGATTTTATTAACATAATTAATTAACAATTTTAAACTATAAAAGAATTAGTTACCATATGAAAAATTTAGTAATACTTGGTGCTGGTACTGCAGGTACAATGATGGCGAATCATTTAAATCATAAACTATCAAAAAATGATTGGCGAATAACAATTGTTGACCAGTATAAAACGCACTATTACCAACCAGGATTTTTGTTTTTACCTTTTGATACGTATACAGAAGATCAGGTAAAAAAAGATAAAAAGAAGTTTATTCCTAAAGGTGTAAATTATATTCAAAAAAAAATTGAAAAGATACTTCCTAGTGATAATAAGGTTGAATTGGAAGGCGAAGTATTAAATTATGACATCTTAATAGTTGCTACGGGAGCAAAAATAGCCCCTGAGGAAATTGACGGGATGAAAGGTACAAACTGGCATAAAAATGTTTTTGACTTTTATACGTTTGAAGGTGCTGTAGCTTTGAGAAATAAATTACGTGAATTTAAAGGCGGAAAAATGGTAGTTCATTTTACAGAAATGCCAATTAAATGTCCGGTAGCTCCTCTAGAATTTGTGTTCTTAGCAGATTCTTATTTCACCAAAAAAGGAATGAGAGATAAAGTTGACTTAACCTATGTAACTCCACTCGGAGGTGCTTTTACAAAGCCTAAAGCAACAGAAGCATTGAGCTATTTGTTAAAAGAAAAAAACATTAAAGTTGTTACAGATTTTGCTATCGAAAGTGTTGACAATGATAACAATCAAATACTAGATTACGAAGGAAGAGAAGTGCCTTATGATATTCTAGTGACTGTACCAACCAATATGGGAGATGATGTAATTAAAAGATCTGGTATGGGAGATGATTTAAACTTTATACCAACCAACCATTTTACCTTACAATCTGAAGCACACGAAAATGTTTTTGTAATTGGTGACGCTTCCAATGTTCCTGCATCAAAAGCAGGTTCTGTTGCACATTTCCAAGCAGAAACATTAACAGATAATATTTTATTATACATCGATGGAAAGCCTTTAAAAGAAGAATTTGATGGCCATGCAAATTGTTTTATTGAAACTGGACATGGAAAAGGCTTGTTAATCGATTTTAACTACAAACAAGAACCGGTAGAAGGTAAATTTCCATTACCAGTTGTTGGACCAATGAGTTTGTTAAAAGAAACACGATTAAATCACTTTGGAAAAATGGCATTTAAATGGATCTATTGGAACATGTTATTAAAAGGAATTCCGATTCCGCTTGTTTCAAGAAATATGAGTAAATTAGGTAAAAAATTAGATTAATCATTAATAACAATAATAACTATAAAATTATGGAACTAAACGTAGCAGGTAAAACAATTAACCTAACTGATGACGGATATTTAGCAGATTTATCACAATGGGATAAAGATGTTGCTTTTGCAATTGCAAAAGAAGAAGAAGTAACATTAACTGATGCACATTTTAAAGTAATAGAATGGATTCAAAATCAATTTAAATCTGGAGAAGCACTTTCAGTTAGAGGTATCAAAGGAAGCGGTGTAATTGATATTAAAGAATTTTACGCATTATTTCCAGGTGGACCTTTAAAAAAAGCAACCAGAATTGCCGGAATTCCAAAACCAAAAAGTTGTATCTAATCTTAAAAATTTAATAAAATGGGAAAATCAGTTGTTAAAAAAATGCTATTCATTTTGTCAAAAGCTCATATTGATAGCGCTTATGCAGCAATGGTAATGGCAAATGGAGCAAGAATGGAAGGAATTGAAGCAGAAGTATTCTTTACTTTCTTTGGATTAGATGCAATTACAAAAAAGAAACTTAAACATTTAAAAGTAGCTACTGTTGGAAATCCAGCGATGCCAATGCCAACAATGTTAGGCGGATTGCCAGGTATGGAAGCATTTGCATCTATGATGATGAAAAAAGAAATGGAAAAATTAGACATGCCTCCAGTTGATGAATTTTTAGAAATTTTGTCAGCCTCAGGTTGTAAACTATGGGCTTGTAAATTAGCTGTAGATATGTTTAAATTAGAAGAAAAAGATTTAATTGATGATTTAGATGGCATTTTAACTATTGGAGATTTCTACGAAAGAGCCGATGTTGAAGGTACTCAAATTATTTTTATTTAAAAATCAAACATTTACAACAAAAAAAGCCGAAACATAAGTTTCGGCTTTTTCTTTGGTTAAAACTTGTTGATAGTTAATTAGTAATAAGAAAATCGTTGTACTTTGGCAATGTATTTTGCTAATCGTATAACCTGATGGCTATAACCATACTCGTTATCATACCAAACATATAAAACCATATTTTTTCCGTCGTTAGTTACAATAGTTGCGTTGCTATCAAAAATAGCAGGGGCTGCCGTACCTATAATATCCGATGATACTAATTCATTGTTTAACGAATATTTAATTTGCTCTACCAAATCACCTTCTAAAGCATACTTTTTTACAGTTGTATTTACTGTTTCTTTGCTGGCAGGAGTATCTACATGTATGTTTAAGACTACTAAAGAACCATTTGGAACGGGAACTCTAATTGCGTTTGATGTTAATTTACCTTTAAGAGAAGGTATGGCTAATGAAACAGCGCTTCCGGCGCCAGTTTCAGTTATTACCATGTTTAGAGCTGCTGCTCTTCCTCTTCGGTACTTTTTGTGATAATTATCAACTAAATTCTGATCGTTTGTATAAGCGTGGATAGTTTCAATATGTCCGTTTATAATGCCAAAACTCTCTTCTATAACTTTTAATACCGGCGTTATAGCATTAGTAGTACAGGAAGCTGCTGAAAAAATATCCAGCTCATCCGGACTAAATTCTTTATGGTTTACCCCGTAAACGATATTTGGAATACCTTTTCCTGGTGCTGTAAACAAGACTTTTGATATTCCTTTGGCTTTTAAATGCCGTCCTAACCCATCTTTATCGCGATATGCGCCTGTGTTATCTATTAATAATGCATCAGATATACCGTAGGAAGTATAATCGGTTTCCTCGGGCGAATTGGCAGCTATCATATGTACTGTGGTTCCATCAATTATAAGAGATTTATTCTCTAAATCAACCTGAACGGTACCAGGAAAATCGCCGTGTACAGAATCCAATCGCAATAAAGATGCTCTTTTTTCTAAAGTTACAGCATCTATTGCTCCTCTAATAACTATTGCTCGCAATCTTAATTGATTTCCTTTACCAGTTTTTGCCATTAACTCTCGGGCTAAAAGTCTACCAATTCTTCCAAAACCATATAAAACAACATCTTTAGGTTTTATATCTTTTGGTGTAAAGGCATCGGCCAATTTCTTTTTAACAAAATCAATTTTAGAAATTTGTTTTTTTTCTAAATGAAACTCATAAACCAACTTACCAACATCAATCTTAGCAGAAACAAAATTCAACTCTTTTATTGCTTGAACAATCTCAACCGCATCAAAAATTGAAATAGGTTTTTGAACAAATTCACGAGAGTATTCGAGTAAGTTTAGAATTTCACTAACGTTTCTGTCAATTAATTGATTTCTAAATAAGATTAGTTCAATCCCATTATCATACCATAAGTCACTTATAATTCTAATAAACTCTACGGTTGCTCTGCGTCTTTCGGTCTGAAAATTTAATTGTGATTCGTAAAATTGAGCTGTTGTCATTTTAATTTTTTTTGACAAAAGTATAAATTTCAAACGTTTTCGTAAAATTTTTTTTCATAAAAAAATCCCGTTAATTACGGGATTCATATTTTTTGAATATTTTATCAATTAGTTGATTTTTATTGGAATATACTCAACTTGTCCATTAGTAGTTAAAATTTGCACAATTACATATTGTTTATTTTGTCCTTTACCTAAAAAATATTCGAGTTCTTTTTCAGATTTTACTGCGTTATCATCAATTCCTATAATTATATCTCCGGTTTTAATTCCAAACCGTTGTGATAAATATTGATTGTTTAATTTCTGAATTTTCAAACCATTTTTAACTTTATATTTTGTTAAATCTAAAGAATTAATTGGCTTAACATCTCCAATATAATACTCGGTAAAATCAAACTTTCCAATATCAACTTTTCCAAATTGATTTTTAAGCGTAACATTTAGTTCTTTAATACCATTTTTGCGATAAACGGTCACTTTTATTGATTCTCCAGGTCTCTTAGATTTTAACTGCCCGTTTAAATCTCCAAATTTGGTAATTTTATTGCCATTTATTTTGATTATAATATCATTTTCTAACAAACCAGCTTCTTTGGCTGCTCCTCTTTCCTGAATTCCTGTAATTACAACTCCTTCATTAGAATCATAATTTAATGCTTTAGCTTTTGTATCAGAAAGTTCTTCATAATATATACCTAAATAGGCTCGTTGAACATTTCCAAACTCAATTAAATCTTCTACTATTTTTTTTGCTATATTAGACGGTATTGCAAAAGAATATCCTACAAATCCACCATTAAGTGACGAAATTGCCGTATTGATTCCAATCAATTCGCCACGGGTGTTTACCAATGCTCCACCACTATTTCCTTGATTTACAGCCGCATCAGTTTGTATAAAAGAATCGATATTATAATTTCCATCTAAATCACGCCCTTTAGCGCTAATGATACCAGCAGTAACTGTTGAGGTTAAGTTATATGGATTACCAACAGCCAATACCCACTCGCCTACTCTACAATTATCAGAATTACCAAACGGGATATATGGCAATTCTTTACCTTCAATTTTAACAAGGGCAATATCATTATTAGCATCAGCTCCTATTAGTTTAGCTTTATACTTCTTTTTATTGTTTAAAGTAATTTCAATATCAGTGGCATTTTGAACTACGTGATTATTAGTTACAATGTACCCATCTGATGAAATTATTACACCACTTCCGGTGCCAATTTGTTCAAATTTACGTTCAGAACTCCTGCCATAAAAATACTCAACTAAAGGATCTCTAACCGTTTGAATGCTAATATTTTTCACATGTACAACTGCATTTAACGATTCTTCTGCCGCTTTAACAAAATCAGTATTCTCAGCCGCATAAAGTTCATTTTTGTTAAAATTGGTTTGTAAAATACGTGGTTTTTCATCAGTAGAAAACTGATTGGTAGCGATTCCATCACTAAAAAACCAAAGATATGACGCTAATGTAATAGCACCTCCAATAACAGAAACAAGAATTAATTCAGATATTTTTTTCATATGTATCATTGAATATTTTAATTAATATTGTTACTTCAAAGTTACTATTTCCTAAAATAAATTCAACTCATTTAACACGTAATTAACGAGGTTTTAACTCATTTTAACACATAAATACCAAGCCATTTATTTAAAACTCTGAAAGTAAAAATCACTATATTTGCCCAGATGATTTTAACTTTTTATAAATATCAAGGTGCAGGAAATGATTTTATCATTATTGATAATCGTACAACTATTTTTCCAGAAAATAACACTTCTTTAATCAACCAACTTTGTAACAGAAAATATGGAATTGGTGCAGATGGATTGATATTATTAGAAAAATCTGCCTCTGTAGATTTTAAAATGAAGTATTATAACGCTGATGGAAAAGAAAGTACCATGTGTGGAAATGGCGGTAGATGTATAGTTGCTTTTGCTAAAAAATTAGGTGTAATAACTAAAGAAACTACCTTTGAAGCAATAGATGGTTTACATTATGCAACAGTTATTAATGATTTAATTAATCTTCAAATGATTGATGTAAACCAAGTAGAATATTATCCTAATCATTATTTTGTAAATTCTGGATCTCCACATCATATAATTGTTACCACTCAGGTAAAAAATTGTAATGTAGTATCACAAGGTAGGGCAATTAGATATGGTGCCCCTTATTTTAACGAAGGAGCAAACGTAAATTTTGTAGAAAAAGTTAACGATGCACATTTTAAACTAAGAACCTATGAACGCGGAGTTGAAGATGAAACATTAGCTTGTGGAACAGGTGCTACAGCAGTTGCAATAGCTATGTTTGACACTCAAATGACCGATAAAAATACATTGACAATTGAAACATTGGGAGGCAGTTTAGAAGTCTCATTTACCAAAGAAAATAATTCGTATACAAATGTATTTTTAAAAGGTCCGGCTACTTTTGTTTTTGAAGGCACAATTAATATTTAATGAAAGCATTACTCGGACAATCAGTGTATTTACGAGCTTTAGAGCCCGAAGATTTATCGTTTTTATTTGAACATGAAAATGATGAAGACTTTTGGCGGGTAAGTCAAACACAACAACCTTTCTCAAAAAATATATTGCGTAATTATTTAAAAAATGCACATTTAGATATATACGAAATTAAACAACTGCGTTTTATAATTGCGTTGAATGCCACAGATCAATCTATCGGAATGATTGATTTATATGACTTTCAGCCAAAACATAAGCGTATAGGAGTTGGAATATTATTATCAACCAAATTTCAGGGAAATGGATATGCTTCTGAAGCACTTTCTTTGCTAATTGAATACACATTTAATCAGTTGGATGTTCATCAAATTTATGCTTGCATTGAAACAGATAATGAAAAAAGCATTCGATTATTTGAAAATAAAAACTTTAAAATAGCAGGCATCAAAAAAGAGTGGAATTTTTATAAAGGGAAATTTCACGATGAAATTTTTATGCAATTAATTAAGTCAAATTTATAACTATGTCTAAAAAGTATTTTTCAACAGCTTTTTTTCTTTTAGTGTTTATATCATTCTTGATTTATTTTATGGCTTTTAGCGCGAATGTTAAAGATAATAGTCGTTTAGTTATACCTTCTTCTGTGGATAATCAAATCATAATTAACAACGCTAGCCCCTATTTAAACAGTTCTTTTTCTTTCAAAGTAATGTTAAGTGTTGTTAGTAAAGTTAAAACTATTAAACCAGGTAGTTATAGGTTGGAAAAAGGGATGAGCAACCTAAATATTTTAAGAATATTAACAATCGGAAGACAATCGCCTATTAAATTAACTTTTAACAACCAAGATTCTTTAGAAAAATTTGCCGGAAGAGTAGCAAGTGAAATGGAATTTGACTCAATTAATTTATTAAACGAAATAAAAAATAATGAATTATTAAAAGCTAAAAATTTTAATAATGAAACAGCTTTAGCAGTATTTATTCCCAATAGTTATGAGTTTTACTGGAATACAACCCCTGAAAAATTTATTGCTAAAATGTATACAGAATACGAAAATTTTTGGAATGAAAAACGCCTAGAAAAAGCCAAAAAAATTGGACTTACACCTATAGAAGTACAAATTTTGGCATCCATTGTTCAAAAAGAAACACAGTTGGTATCTGAAAGACCTATGGTAGCCGCATTGTATCTTAACAGATTAGCATCTAACTGGCCACTTCAGGCTGATCCTACGGTAGTTTATGCAATCAAGCTAAAAACGCATCAGGATACCATTATTAAAAGAGTTTTTAAAAATCATTTGCTTATTAAATCTCCTTATAACACCTATCAAAATATTGGGTTACCACCGGGATTAATTTCAATGCCTGATATTTCATCGATTGATGCCGTACTTAACGCTCCTAAACACGATTATTTTTACATGTGTGCGAGTGTTGAAAACATTGGTTCGCATGTTTTTGCGAAGACTTTACAAGAGCATAATCGCAATGCAATTAAATACCAAAAATGGTTAAATAATCAGGGAATTATGCGTTAATTCTTATAAAATATTTTTAACAAAAACATTTCAACTTGCTGTTATTTAACACTTTAAACATTTTTTTATACCAAAAAACTTGCATATTTAATAATAAGTAATAACTTTGTCGCTTAATTTTATCTTCGGATAAATTTAAAAAGACATGACTAAGAAATTTTATATCTTCTTATTATTTTTAGCCATAGTTACTGTTTCAACCTTTTCTGGGAGAGAACTTAGCCGTATAAATAATTTAAAACTAGAGCCTCTTGTAGAAGTTATTACATTAAATTTTGTACCTAACGAAACAGAAATAAGCCAACATCAATCTAAATTAATGGTTGGAAAGTCTTATATAGATTTTGGAAATGCTTTAGGTCTAAAAGAATCAAAGAATAATTACTCAGCAGTCAGCAAGTACGGTTATCTAGGCAAATATCAGTTTAGTAAATTTACCATTAAATTATTGGGTGTTGATGATCCTAAATCTTTTTTAGAAAGTCCTGAATTACAAGAAAAAGTATTTAATGCTTATGTGGCAGCCAATAAATACGTACTTAGAAAAGAGATAGATAAATATGTTGGTAAAACAATGAATGGTACTAAAATTACCGAATCAGGAATTTTAGCGGCCGCACATTTAGCCGGTCCAAGTAATGTTAAAACGTATTTAACAAATAACGGAAATATTAGGTTTCAAGATAAGTTTGGATCAAGTATAAGGCACTTTATGAAACAGTTTGGCGGATATGACACAACAATAATTGAAGCCAAAAAAAATCCTAAAGTTGAGATTCAACTAACAGAAATTAATCTTGCTGAATAATAAAAATTGCTGGTCGTTTATGAAAATCGACCTTTTTATTTTTCCATTCTTTTACTGTTGTAGAAATAATTAATTCAGATTCCAACGTTAAATCTACAGCTACACACAAATTTGTTGAAGGCATTAAGGCAGTTATTAAATCTATTAATAATTTATTGTTTCTGTATGGAGTTTCTATAAATAATTGAGCTTGATTATTTTCTTTTGACAATCGTTCTAACTGCTTAATTTTTGATTTACGTTCGTTAGTATCGATTGGTAAATAGCCATTAAAAGCAAAATTTTGTCCATTAAACCCAGAACTCATTAAGGCCAATAAAATGGATGAAGGTCCAACAAGCGGAACTACTTTTATATTTTTTCTATGTGCAAGTTTAACTATTTCAGAACCAGGATCGGCAATTGCAGGAACACCTGCTTCTGAAAGCACACCAACAGAAATACCCTCTTCACAACAATTTAAATAACTCTCATATGCTGTAGCAGCAGTATGTTTGTCTATTAAACTAAATTTTAATGCTTGTTGATTTTTTTCAGGACAAACTTTTTTAATAAACCTTCGGGCTGTTTTTTCGTTTTCAACAATAAAATTATCTAATTCTAAAATGGTGTTTCTGACTGTAATAGGCAGCACTGCTGACGGATCATTATCGCCCAACGTAGTTGGAATTAAGTATAATTTTGCACTCTTAATTAACATAATTAAGGTTTGATGCTATAATTTCGCAGCTAGCATCTAGCATTTTATATACATTTTCAAAGCCTAGCTCTCGATCGTAATAAGGATCAGGCACTTCATGCAAAGAAGCCGTTGGATTCTCTTTTAATATCAATTTAACTTTTACCCTGTCTTGTTCATTTCTAGCTAAATTAATGACATTTTGATAATTTGATTTGTCCATAACATAAATTAAATCAAACTTATCAAAATCTGTAACTTTAAACAATCTCGAACGTTGATCAGTAATATCAATACCATATTTTCTGGCTACTTGTATAGATCGTCTATCGGGTAATTCGCCACTGTGAAAAGAACTTGTTCCGGCAGAATCAACATAAACCAATTCATTATTCACTTTAGATTTTAAAATACCTTCGGCCAAGGGCGATCTACAAATATTGCCCAAACAAACCATTAAAACATTAATCATAGGATTTTAAAACGATAATTTTTTGGTAATCTCTTCTACGTAACGCTTAAACTGCTTATCAGTCTCAGATAAATTATCAACAGTTTTACAGGCGTGTAAAACAGTAGCATGATCTCTTTTTCCAATTTGTGAACCAATGCTTGCCAGTGAAGATTTAGTCATTTTTTTAGAAAAGTACATCGCCAATTGTCTGGCCTGAACAACATGCCGCTTACGGGTATTGGATTGTAAGGTTGGAACATCGATTTCAAAATAATTAGACACCACTTTTTGAATATAATCAATCGAAATTTCGCGCTTAGTATTTTTAACAAACTTGTCAACAATTTGTTTTGTTAATGCTAATGAATATTCTTTTCTATTAAACGATGCCTGAGCAACCAATGAAATTAAAACACCTTCAATTTCTCTTACATTTGATTTGATATTTTTAGCTATGTATTCAATGATTTCTTGTGGAATATCAATTCCATCTCTAAAAATTTTATTTTGTAAAATAGATATTCTGGTTTCGTAATCTGGTGCTTGAAGTTCTGCCGACAATCCCCACTTAAATCTTGATAATAAACGTTGTTCGATATCTTGCATATCAACAGGAGCTTTATCAGATGTTAAAATGAGTTGTTTGCCGTTTTGATGCAGGTGATTAAAAATATGGAAAAATACATCCTGCGTACCTGATTTACCCGAAAAGAACTGAACATCATCAATAATCAATACATCAATCATTTGATAGAAATGTATAAAATCATTGCGTGTGTTATTCTTTACCGATTCTACAAATTGTTGATAAAACTTCTCGGAAGAAATATACAATACGGTTTTATCTGGATATTTTTCTTTGATTTCAACACCAATGGCATGTGAAATATGTGTTTTTCCTAAACCAACACCACCATAAATCAATAACGGATTAAATGCAGTTCCGCCCGGTTTATTAGCTACTGCCATACCGGCAGAACGCGCTAACCGGTTTGAATCACCTTCAATAAAAGTATCAAAACTGTAGTTTGGATTTAATTGTGATTCAACCTTAACTTTTTGGATTCCAGGTATTACAAACGGATTTCTAACTTCCTTTTTATTTAATTCAACAGGAACAGAAATCCCTTGATCGGGAATAGGATTTCGATTTGAGCTTGGAAATTTTACGGTATGTGGATTATTACTACTGTAATTATTTTCCATTTTCACATCGTAAATTAGTTTAGCATCCTTGCCAAGCTCTCTAACTAAGGCAACTCGTAAGATTTTTATATAATGCTCTTCAAGCCATTCGTAAAAAAATTTGGTTGGTACTTGAATTGTTAATACATTGCCAGAAACTTTTATCGGTTTTATAGGCTCAAACCAAGTTTTATATGCTTGGGGTTTGATGTTATCTTTTATAAAAGACAAACATTCATTCCAAACAGATTCGGCAGTCATTAGCATTTAATTAAAAGTTGATTAGTTAGTTTAGCTGTTTTACTACAAAAATGTCTCATTTCGTAGTTTCACAAATTTGTGAATATATTTTGTGATAAAAAAATTTTTTAGCTATTGATTTTCTCGTTTTTTTTTTGTAATTACTGACCCTTAAAAAAATATAAAAAAATAATGCTAACTCACAGTACAAATTTTAGAGTTCGATACGGAGAAACCGATCAAATGGGATATGTTTACTATGGCAATTATGCACAATATTTAGAAGTTGGAAGGGTTGAATGGCTTAGGAATATTGGCATAAGTTACAAATCAATGGAAGAAAATGGCATTATTCTACCTGTGTCTAATTTAAATATAACCTATTTAAAACCAGCTAAATATGACGATGTTATTACTCTTAAAACTACACTAGTAAAATTACCAACCGCTAAAATTGAATTTTCGTACGAACTTTTTAATGAACAAAATAACAAACTTATTGAAGCAAAAACTACACTTGTTTTTGTAGATGTAAATAAAAACAGACCAACTAAAGCCCCACCAATTCTGATAGATAAACTTATTCCTTTTTTTACCTAATTTTGAATGATTTTAAATAGTGTAATTCCAAAAATTTTTCATGGTAATGCGCTAGCATCGATTTAGGGATATTTACATGCAATTCACAATCAAAATTCATTACTTGATGAGTAATATTTAATTGATGTTCTTTAATAAATCGAAGTACTTTGTTCAGATTTTCATAACTCACTCTCAGTTCAATTGTATTTTGTAATAGTTTGTCAACAATTTCAGCTTGCTCCAAAACATTTTGTGCAGCAGTTTTATAGGCACTAATTAATCCACCAACCCCAAGTTTTACTCCGCCATAATAGCGAACAACTACAATTAAAATATTAGTTACACCAAAAGATTGTATTTGACCATAAATTGGCATGCCGGCGCTGTTATGTGGCTCTCCATCATCATTAACACGATAGCTAATTTCGTCAACCCCCAACTGCCAAGCGTAAGACCAATGCCTTGCTGCGTAATGCTTTTTTTTAATTTCAATTATTATTTCTTTAACTTCATCTTCTGAAGATATTGGGAAAGCAAAACCTATAAATTTACTTCCTTTTTCTTTATAAGTTAAGCCTTCAAAAGGCATTAAAATGGTTTTATAAACATCGTCTAAAGCACTCATTTTATAAAGAAAACATGATGATTGCAATTACTGAAAGTAAAACTCCCACTTTATTTCTAACAGATAAATTTTCTTTAAAAACCACTACCCCAATTAGGGTTGTTACACAAACAATAAGCATATTGTTAATGGTAAAAACGGTTGAGCTTTCTAGGGTTGGATGTTTGAGCGATTTGAGTAAATAAAAAATAGAAAAATAATTTGGAATTCCTAACACAATTCCTCCAATAATAGATTTCATTTGGATAAACTCTTTATAAATAAAAAACCTTCCTATTAATACAATAGTACCTATCAATCCTGCAATTAAAAAAATAGTTGCTGAATACAATTCCAGTTCATTCGCATTTACATACATGGTTTCTACGTATTTTAAAAGGGTATCTAAAATTCCAGAACCTAAAAACAACACAAGAACCAATATAATTAAAGTAGAATTAATGGTTACAGCACCTTTTTTATAGGCTGTAAAATAAACAGCTGCCAATGCGATAACTATACCTAAAAGTTTAAAAACACTTAAGGATTCTTTATAAATTAACAATCCAAAAATGATAGGAATTATTACACTCATTTTGGCAGCAACAGACGCAACTGACAATCCGCCCTTTTGAGCCGTTAAGGCCATCATATTAAATACTGTGATAAACAATATACCAAGTAAAACAGCTCCGTAAATCCAACGATAATTAAACAAAGTATTTAGTTGAAAGGAAGATTCAGACATCAAAATACCTACCACAAATGCCACAAAATAATTGACGACAATTGCCTGAAAATTATTAATCTCAAAGCGATTAAATAACTTAAAAATTACAAATAATGAACTGCTAAAAACAATACTTAGTAAGAGATAAATCATTTGGTTATTGAATTTTTATAAAAAGATACAGTTTCTCCTAACACATCGCGCTGAGTTATCCACTTTTCTTTTATTTCTGGAGATTTAATACCACCTTTTAATTCTACTTTTCCTTTAAAAACAAAGGCTTCATCCCATAAATTATGGTTGATAAAGCTTTCTAACAGCTGTTTCCCTCCTTCAACAATCAGCGATTGAATTTCATGCTTATAGAGTACTTCTAAAATCTGTAGCACGATATTGTTTTGGAAATCAATTTTTTCAACTTTCAAATCCGAAATTGTAGTGAAGAAATTAGCAACTTCAGTTCCTTTATCCGCTATAACAATCGTTTTTAATTTACCATTAAAAACTTGGTAGTTTAGTGAAATTTTCAGCGATTTATCTAAAACAACTCGAATCGGATTTTTTCCTGAAAAATTTCTTGCGTCTAGCTTTGGATTATCCTTTAACACGGTTTTAGTACCAACCAAAATGGCTTGTTCACCGGTTCGAAGTTGATGTACCAGTTGTTGCGCATAGGTGTTAGTAATCCAAGTAGGTTTAGCATCAGCTAAATCACTAATATCTCGATCTACATCAAAATACCCATCATTCGATGTTGCCCACTTTAAAATAATATACGGTCGTCTTTTATTGTGATAAGTATAAAATCGTTTATTTAATTCTAAACAATCTTTTTCCAAAACTCCAACCTCAACATTACACCCATTATTTTTTAAATGCTCAACTCCTTTTCCTGCTACCAAACTATTGGTATCGATGGATCCTATTACAACATTAGGAATTTTAGATTGCACTATTAAATCCACACAGGGAGGGGTTTTTCCGTAATGCGAACACGGTTCAAGACTTACATATATTGTGGCATCTTTTAAAAGTGATTTGTCTTTGACCGAATTTATAGCGTGAACCTCGGCATGCGGACCTCCTGCTTTTTGATGCCATCCCTCTCCTATTATTTTATCATTCCAAACAACTACAGCACCAACCATTGGATTTGGATAGGTTAATCCCAAGCCATTTTTAGCAAGTTCAATACACCGACTTAGATATTTTTCATGTATCTTCACATCGCAAAAATAACATTTTATTATGACTCCAAACGAGCTAATTATTCGAGAAATTTCCATGAAAGACAACGCTCAAATTGCGAATGTAATTAGAGATGTGTTAATAGAATTTGGTGTTCCTAAAGTTGGGACTGCCTATGCTGATGTTTCATTAGACAGAATGTATCAAACCTATGATTTACCAAAAGCTTGTTATTATGTTGTTGAATTAAACGGAAAAGTAGCAGGTGGTGCAGGAATTAAACAACTTGACAATTTTGAGGGTAATGTTTGTGAACTTCAAAAAATGTATTTTTCACCCATTCTAAGGGGAAAGGGAATTGGTCAACAACTTATGGATATTTGCCTAACAAAAGCTAAGGAATTAGGCTTTGAGCAATGCTATTTAGAAACCATGCCGTACATGACTGATGCCCAAAAATTGTATAAAAAAGTTGGATTTAATTTTATCGATAAACCTATGGGAGATACCGGACATTATTCGTGCCCGGTATGGATGTTAAAAACCTTGTAACAATGATTATAAGCAATTTAAAACCTCATTTATTCCAACATTTACTAACAATTTATCCGAAGGAAGAAATTGAAAGTTTTTACAAACTTTTGCTCAATCATTTTAATTTAACACAGGTAGATGTTGCCTTAAATACACGCATAGAGTTTAATAATTTGCAGCTTGACTTTATCAAAGTAGCAATTGCAAAACTGAAGCAGGAAGTCCCAATCCAATACATTTTAGGAGAAACTGAATTCTACAGACTAAGGTATTATGTTGACGAAAACGTACTAATTCCAAGACCCGAAACTGAAGAACTGGTTGATTGGGTAATAAGCGATTATAAAAACAATACTAAAAAACTTTCCATACTCGATATAGGAACCGGTAGTGGGTGTATTGCTATTTCATTGAAAAAAAACATACCAAATGCTCAAGTTTTTGCCATCGATATTTCTGAAAAAGCCCTTGAAATAGCCAAAAAAAATGCTGATTTAAACAGCGTTTCTATTAATTTTATCCAATCAGATATCTTAACTGCAACTGATTTAATTGAAAATTTTGACATCATTGTTAGTAATCCCCCATATGTTCGATTGCTTGAAAAAGAATTAATGAAACCCAATGTCTTAAACAATGAACCTTCTATTGCTTTATTTGTAGACGACGACAATCCGCTGATTTTTTACCACAAAATAAGTGAATTAGCCCAAAAATACTTGAAAAATGAAGGAGCTCTGTATTTTGAAATTAATCAAAAATTTGGTGTAGAAACCGTTGAATTATTAAAAAATCATCATTTTAAAAACATCGAACTTCGTAAAGATTTTTATGAAGTAAATCGGATGATAAAAGGCATTAAATAAAAATAATTGTCATTTATAAATTGTACTTTATCTTTGCCCTATGCGAATAGATATTATTAGTGTAGTACCCGAACTTATTAAAAGTCCGTTTGAATATTCAATTATTAAACGCGCTATAGATAAAGGCATTGTAGAAGTTCATTTTCACAACCTACACGATTATTCCAAAAACAAATACAAACAAGTTGATGATTATCAGTTTGGTGGTGGCTCAGGAATGGTTATGATGATAGAACCCATTGATAAATGCATCGCGCAGCTTAAAAGTGAACGCACATACGACGAAATCATTTTTATGACTCCGGATGCACCAATTCTTAATCAATCTACCGCTAATCAGCTTTCCTTATTAACTAATATTATAGTACTAGCCGGACATTTTAAAGGAGTAGATCAGCGCGTACGCGATCTTTTTATTACCAAAGAAATTTCTATAGGAGATTATGTTTTAAGCGGTGGTGAGTTAGGAGCAGCTGTTCTTTGTGACAGTGTTATTAGATTAATTCCAGGAGTTCTAAACGATGAAACTTCAGCCCTTTCAGATTCATTTCAGGATAACTTATTGGCGCCACCGGTATACACAAGACCGGCTGATTATAAAGGTCATAAAGTACCTGATATTTTATTGTCCGGAAATTTCGCTAAAATTGATGAATGGCGTACTTTAAAATCACTCGAAAGAACCCAACAAATAAAACCCGATTTGCTAAAGGAATAACTTTTTATAAACCTATCAATTTTTAAAATAAAATTCTTTTAAAATCAACTTTTAAATCCCAAAAGTTTTTCTAAATTTGCAGTCGCTAAACCAACCTCTGACGAAAACCGTGAAAGTTGCTTTAAGCTTAACAATAAAATAATTGAAAATGAACGATTTAATTAAATTTGTACAAGACGAATTTATAACAAAAAAAGATTTCCCTCAGTTCGGTGCCGGAGATACTATTACCGTGTATTATGAAATTAAAGAGGGCGAAAAAACACGTACTCAGTTTTTTAAAGGAGTAGTTATTCAACGTAACGGACAAGGTTCAACCGAAACCTTTACCATTCGTAAAATGAGTGGAACTGTTGGAGTAGAGCGTATATTCCCAATAAATATGCCTGCAATTCAAAAAATTGAAGTTAACAAATTAGGTAAAGTTCGCAGAGCACGTATTTTCTACTTTAGAGAACTTACTGGTAAAAAAGCTAAAATTCAAGAAAGAAGAAGAAAATAAATTTCTTTCCAGCTTCATAAATAAAAGCCATTTCAGTGAAATGGCTTTTTTATTGGGTTTATATTGATTTTTAAACACTTTATTTAAAGCATTTTTAAAATCATATTTTTGATAGGCATTTTTTTTATTATTACAAATAAAACATCCCAATTAATGTAATTTATATACCTCATTTTCGCGTGTTTATTCAGTATCTTTGCATAAAATTCAAACAATAAATCTAAAACATTCTTGTGTTTTTAAAACACTAAAAAAATTAATATTATGAGCACGTCACCAAAAATTATTTACACCATTACCGATGAAGCTCCAGCATTGGCTACTTATTCTTTATTGCCAATAGTTCAAGCATTTACTAAATCATCAGGTATCGAAATCATAACCAAAGACATTTCACTAGCAGGAAGAATTATTGCATTATTCCCGGAATTGTTAAAGCCAGAACAACGCATTGCAGATGACTTATCAGAACTAGGAGCTTTAGCCAAAACACCGGAAGCGAATATCATTAAATTACCAAATATTTCTGCTTCAGTGCCTCAATTGATTGATGCCATTAAAGAATTACAACAGAAAGGGTATGCCATCCCAGATTATCCTGCTAATCCAACTACTGATGAAGAAAAAGAAATTCAAAAGAAATACAATACCGTTAAAGGATCTGCAGTTAACCCAGTGTTAAGAGAAGGAAATTCTGACCGCAGAGCACCCAAATCGGTAAAGAATTTTGCTAAGAAAAACCCTCATTCTATGGGAGCTTGGTCATCAGAATCAAAAACACACGTTGCAACTATGGGTAAAAACGATTTTTTTAGCAATGAAAAATCAACCACAGTTCAAAATGCAACAGATGTTAAAATAGAATTTGTATCAGCGACCGGAGAAACAACCGTTCTAAAAGAAAAAACATCGCTTTTAGCTGGTGAAGTTATTGATGCTACAGCAATGAACAAAAAAGCTTTAGTTTCGTTCTTGGAAGAACAGATTAAAGATGCCAAAGATAAAAATGTGTTGTTTTCATTGCACATGAAAGCAACAATGATGAAAATATCTGATCCTATTATTTTTGGACATGCCGTTACAGCTTTCTTTAAAGATGTATTTGTAAAACACGCTGCCATCATTAAAAAATTAGGCGTTGATGTGAACAATGGTTTTGGCGATTTAGTAAGTAAAATTCAAACATTACCGGAGGCTCAAAAATCTGTAATCGAAGCCGACATCAAAAAGTGCCTTGAAGCTGGTCCTGCCATTGCCATGGTTGATTCTGATAAAGGAATTACCAATTTACATGTACCTAACGATGTAATTGTTGATGCTTCAATGCCAGCCATGTTACGCACTTCTGGGCAAATGTGGAATGCCGAAGGAAAACAACAAGACACTAAAGCGGTGATTCCAGATAGTACTTACGCAGGTGTTTATCAGGCGGTAATCGATTTTTGTAAAGAACACGGGGCTTTTAATCCTGCCACCATGGGAACTGTTCCAAACATCGGTTTAATGGCTCAAAAAGCTGAAGAATATGGATCACACGACAAAACCTTTGAAATAAAAACTGATGGAATTGTTAAGGTGATTGATTCTAACGGAACCGTTCTATTACAACATTCGGTCGAAGAAGGTGACATATGGAGAATGTGTCAAGTAAAAGATGCGCCAATTCAGGATTGGGTAAAATTAGCTGTTACACGTTCTCGATTAAGTAACACACCAGCCGTATTTTGGTTGGATAAAAACCGAGCGCATGATGCTCAAATAATTGAAAAAGTAAATAAATACCTTAAAAACCATGATTTGAACGGAATAGAATTGCATATTATGGCACCTAAAGAAGCTACTTTGTTTACCTTGAAACGTGTTAAAGAAGGCTTGGATACCATTTCGGTTACTGGTAATGTTTTACGTGATTATTTAACTGATTTATTCCCAATTTTAGAATTAGGAACCAGCGCAAAAATGCTTTCCATAGTTCCATTAATGAATGGTGGTGGGTTATTTGAAACAGGGGCTGGAGGTTCTGCACCTAAACACGTTCAACAGTTTGTGAAAGAAAACCACCTGCGTTGGGATTCATTAGGTGAATTTTTAGCACTAACCGTTTCTTTTGAACATTTAGGCCATAACTTCAATAATCCTAAAGCATTAGTATTTGCCGAAACTTTAGACCAAGCGGTGGATAAATTCTTGGAAAACAGAAAATCACCATCGCGCAGAGTTAAAGAAATAGACAATCGTGGAAGTCACTTTTATTTAGCAATGTATTGGGCTCAGGCACTTTCCAATCAACAAAAAGATCAAGATCTCAAAAATATATTTACTTCAATTGCCAGTAAATTTGAACAGCAAGAACCACAAATTAATACGGAACTAAACGATATTCAAGGAAATCCTGCGAACATTGGAGGTTATTATAAATTTGATGATGCCTTGGCAGAAGCAGCAATGCGACCAAGTACAACACTTAATGCAATTATTGATTCCATGAATTAACAAATTCAAATTCATAATAGAAAGCTTCAACTCAAGTTGAAGCTTTTTTTATACTTTTGATGTATGGATTTTGAAAAAATTACAGAACAATCGTCTAATTATAATCAATTAGAGCATATGTCAATACATGAGTTATTGACCAATATCAATAAGGAAGATGCAACAGTTCATCTAGCCGTTCAACGAGCAATTCCTCAGATAGAAAAAATTGTACAACTTATTGTTGAAAAATTAGCCAATGGCGGCAGATTGTTTTATATAGGATCTGGAACTAGTGGAAGACTCGGGGTTGTTGATGCATCCGAATGTCCGCCTACTTTTGGGGTAAGCGATGATTTAGTTATTGGGATAATTGCTGGTGGTGATAAAGCCATCAGAAAAGCAGTAGAACACGCTGAAGATTCTTATGATCAAGGGTGGCTCGATTTAAAACAACATCATATTACTGATGAAGATGTTGTAATAGGCATTGCTGCATCGGGTACGACACCTTATGTATTAGGAGCCATTGAAAAAGCCAATGAACACGGCATTATAACCGCTTGTATTACGATGAATCAAGGTAGTCCGCTTGCCTTATCGGCTAAATACCCTATAGTGGTTGTAGTCGGTCCTGAATTTGTTACCGGAAGTTCTCGTATGAAAGCTGGTACTGCACAAAAATTAGTGTTGAATATGATTTCTACATCTACTATGATTCAATTAGGTCGAGTTGTAGGAAACAAAATGGTTGATATGCAATTAACCAATCACAAATTAATTGACAGAGGGAGCAAAATGTTGGTTGAGGAATTGCAAATCAGTTACGACGAGGCTAAAAAACTATTACTTCAATACGGCAGTGTGAGAACAGCCGTTGCTAATTTTAAACAATAATCTTTTCAATTATTTTAAATAATTTTTTTATAACAAATTGATTAAGTGCTATTTAATAGTCCTTAACTAATTAATATTAATTTTTGGCACGCTCTTTGAAATTTACTTTGTAAGCGGAAATCGAAAAGCTTACAGAGTAGATATCATTATTAAAGAATGAGATTATGAAAAAATTAGCACTTTTTATTTTAGTTATGGGATTGGTAATTCCAACTATTGCAGCATCAACAATTAATCATTCTTACAATACGGAGTATGATAAATACAGACCAATTGAATTTGAAGAAGATGGTATTTTATTCTTTGTATTTCCGGATGGTGAATTTGAATTTGAAGTATTGTATCCTAGACACGTTGAACTTGGATTTAGATTTAGAAATGGACATATTAGGTTAGGCAAGCATTTACCACTTAGAATTGAGCAAGATCGTTATGGAAATATATATCGTATTGAAAATATTCTCATCGATTATAACAGATTTGGTAAAGTTTCTCGAATTGGTTCAGTTGATATTCACTACAATCATGGTAGAATAAGAACCATTGGTTATATGGATATAATTTACAGACAAAACTATATATTTGAATGTGTAGGACATGTAAAACACAAAAATTATTATAGTTACGACAATCATTACAATAAAAACAAAAACTATTACAAACCTTATAAAAAACACTATAAAAAAGATTATTCTCATAATACTTCGTACAGGGAACGAGAATACGATAGAAGAGACATTAACAATGAAAGAGATGTTATTAGAAATAGAAGACCGTACAGCAATTAATTTAAAAATCCCGATTAAATCGGGATTTTTTATTTTACAAAAACTTCTTTATTAAGTTGTTTACAAATCCGTTAAAATCAGCAGAGATTTGCAACCAATACACAATCAAAAAATATGTGATAGCAATAAAAGTGCTTTTGATAATAATTGATACAAACGGATTCATATTAAAATTGAGTTTAAGCAACAACAAAAAAAACAATGCAGTAATAAAGGTAAGTTTAACCGATTGCATTGTAAAAGGTTGTAATTTATACTTCCAGCTGATAAATCCAATTTTTATAGTATTAAAAATAAAAACTACCAGAAAAGTTGCTAAAGCAGCACCGTTAATTCCCATTAAACTGATTAACCACTTATTCATTAAAATTACTGTAACTGCCATGGCTATAGATAAATAAAAATATATTCGATAATAGATTGAGTTTACAATGATTGCATTGCCGGTACCCATTGCCATTTCGTATAATTTAGCCATCGATATAAATAAAACAATCCAAAATCCATTTGAAAATTCAGGCTTGTTGATGATGCGATACATATCAGTTAAATTTAAATTAATCAACAAAAACAACAAACCTCCCATAATTAACAAATTTATTGATGTTGCTTTATACAATTTTTCAATTTCTTTTAAATTATTGCTATTCATCTCTTTAGCAGTAATCGGCGTAACTATTTGCTGCATAGCTCTTGTAGGCAAGGCTACAACAGTTGCAATGTAAATCCCAACGGTATAATAGGCCACCTCAGCAATTTGCTTTAATTGGGGAATCATAAACTTATCGATTTCCAACAAGATGGTTCCGGCAGAACCTGCCATGATTATGTAAATTGAAAATGACCATATTTCCTTTATATTATCAGGAAATTTTAAACTGAAAACCGGTTTGTATATGTTAATAGCATAGACAAACATAATGAACATTTGTAGAAAATAGACTACAACAACTGCATAAATAAATTGGTCATTACTTAACCATCCTAAAAATACGGCTACCAATAAAAAGGAGGTCATCAAGCGCACAAAAACTTCTTTTATGAAATTTCCAACAACCGAGTGAAATTGCACTTTAGTCCATGAATAGAAAATCTCAAAATATCCCATAAAAATGGAAACCAGAAAGATTAAATACGTGTATTTCTTAATAATCAAATTTTTCTCTGATAATAAATCAGCAATAAATTCATAGAAAAATGATCCAATTAAACCAATTGGAATAATAACTAATAATGGCAGAAGTATACTGGATACCAAAAAAGCATCTTGTTGCTGCTTACTCTTATAACTCGAAAAAAACTTAACAATTGTATGTTGCATACCTAAAACCATCAGTGGCAAAATTAGGTTGGCTGCAGAAAGTAAAAAAGTAATTAAACCATAGTAATCTTTATCTAGAAAATGCGTAAAAAGAAAAAGCACATTGATTCCTCCAATTGCAAAACCCAAAAATAAGATGAGTGTATTTTTAAACGATTGCTGAATTACAATGCCCACTATTTATAGAATTTTTAAAATTTCTGTATGTATTGCTTCTCCTACTTGAGTACCGTACAAATCATTATCAGACTGAAATAATTGATTGCTAAAATAGTAATAGACTTCAAGCATTTTGGCAGCATTGCATCCAACTATTTTTGCAAAATTATGATGTACAAGCTCAACCCATTCTGTTTCTTCGCGAACAATGATACAAAATTTTTGATTAAAATAGGCTTCTTTTTGCAGTCCACCACTATCGGTAATCACTAATTTACAATGTTTTAATAGTGACAACATATCAAAATACCCTACGGGTTCAATTAAAAGTAAGTTGTCAGGAATATCAAAATTTTGAATCAATTTTTTAGTTCGTGGATGAACAGGAAATACAACTTTAATTTGTTTAGTAAGCTCTGAAAACCCTTCAAAAATTGATTTTAAATTTTCGAGTTTATCAGTATTTTCCTGCCTGTGGATGGTTGCTAGAATAAATTGATTTTCATCTAAACTTAAATCACTTATAATTGTTGATTTTTCTGTTACCATTGCACTGTAATACACTACTGCATCTTTCATTATATCACCTGTTTTTACAACGGTTGATGGGAAAGCATCAAATCCTTCTTTTTGTAGATTTTGCATTGCAACGTCCGTAGGACATGCCAGTAGATCTGAAATCCGATCAGTTAAAATACGATTAATTTCTTCGGGCATTTGCATGTTAAACGAACGCAATCCGGCTTCAATATGAATAACTTTAATATGTAATTTTTTGGCTGCCAAGGCACCGGCTAAAGTTGTATTGGTATCGCCATAAACAAGCACTGCATTTGGCTTTTCTGATAGAAGAATTTTTTCAATTTCATCCAACATTTGACCCGTCATGGCACCGTGCTGCAAACCGTTGATATTGAGATTGTATTTCGGTGAAGGAATATCCATTTCGTCAAAAAATACCTGACTCATATTGGCATCATAATGCTGTCCTGTATGAATAATTATTTCATTAATTAATCCGTACTTCTTTATAATTCGGCTTAACACTGCTGCTTTAACAAACTGTGGACGAGCGCCTAAAATGGTAACTATTTTTTTCATGTTGTAGTTCTTCAAATTAAAATACCGAATTATTTAGTGTAAACACATTTTTTTATAAGATTTGACAAGTCTTGTGTTAAGTTTTTTCGATGATATTGCTGAAAATTTTGCGATTTAACTTCTAAAATTCCTTGCTTGTAAAAACTATAATATTGATTAATTGTCTCGATTAAGTGTTTTTCATCGTCAAAATCAATTACCGTTCCGGCATTGGTTTCGTTTAAAATTTCGGCTAAATCACCGTTGGTAGGTGCAATAGCTAAAATGGGGCGTTGGGTTTGTAAATACTCAAATACTTTACCTGTTATAATTCCTCTTGCTGCTGGTACATTGTTAATCGATAATAATAATAATTGTGACTCTAATTGTAGTTGAATTACTTCATCGTGCGGCAAATAAGGAACAAGATCGAGATTATTTGACAATCCAAATTGATTTATTGATTGGACGACACTTTCATCAACTTTACCGATTAATTTAATTACTAAATCTGATTTAAAATCTTCATTTTTTGAGGCGATGTCTGCAAGTACTTTCCATAGAAATGGGTGATTTCTATCAGCATTCATAAGTCCAACATGCGTAATTGAAAACTTAAAATCTAAAGAATTATTAATACTAACTGTTTCATTATCAAACCCATTTGAGATAACATGAATATTTTTTGTAAAAGGCAAGTAGTTTTCTTTCATTGAATTACCAACTACAATTACTTCATCAGCATTTTTTAAAACCATCTGTTCCAATGCGCAGTGTTTTGCAGTGCTTTTTTTAGTTAATGGTAGATGATGAAAATAATCAATATCGGTCCAAGGATCTCTGAAATCTGCTATCCATTTTAATCCAAATTTATTTTTTAATTGATGGGCAATTAAATGCATACTATGCGGTGGACCTGTTGAAATTATAATATCAATGTGGTTATTTAACAAATAGTTTGACAAGAATTTAACCGATGGTTTTATCCAAAAAATACGGGCATCAGGTATAAAATAGTTAGCCCGTACATACGACTTTATTTTATCACCCAAAGATTGGTTTGATTTTATAAATCCGGCACTTTCAATTTTTTTCTTTTTTGAAAAGATATTCGCCAATTGATAAGGTTCCCATATGGGTTGTTTTATAACCAAAGTGTTTTCAGGTATATCATTTTCAAGCGAAGGATCGGTAAAAACATAATCGGGGTTTTGAACAGTATAAACAATGGGTTCAATGTCAAAATTTCGTAAATACTTAACAAATTTCAGCCAGCGTTGCACTCCCGATCCGCCAGCAGGAGGCCAATAATAGGTTATAATTAAGGCTCTTATCATGCTAAATCCTGATACAGTTTTACTAAATTACCTGAAACTTTCTCCCAGCAAAACTCCTCTTCAACAAATCTTTTACCATTAGCTCCTAATTGATTGGCAAGAACTTTATCTTGATACAATTCTATTACTTTTTCGGCAAAATCAGCAGCATTTTTTTCTTCATGTACTAATCCGCTATGTGTACGTTCTATAAGATTTTTTTGAGCTGTGGCATTACTAACCAGAACAGGCTTACCAAAACTCATATATTGAAAAAGTTTGTTGGCGTAAGCTACATCGTGCTGAATGTTTCGATATAGAGGACTAATGCAAATACTGCTTGCTATAATGTAGGAGGGAAATAATGAAACATCCTTCCATCCAACAAAATCAACATAATTTTCCAAATGCTCTTTTTTGACATGTTCTTTCAAAATATAATCAGTAGTATTTACTCCAACTATTACCAATTTTAAATTTGGAATTTCATTTTTTAATGCAATTAAAGAATCAATTGCAGTTAGTAACCCTCTTCTTATGCCCGTATCGCCTAAGTAAAGTATCATAAAATTATGTTCATATTTCTGCAATATTTTCTTTTCTATTTTTGCATACTTATAAAATGATTCTCTAACAGTATTTGGAACTAAAATTATTTTGTCCGAATTAATGTTTAATCTTAATTGAACTTCATCGATAAATTCCTCAGAAACGGTAATAACTTTAGTAGCTTTTTGAATAAATTTTTCTTCTGCTATTTTCCATTTTTGAGGATTAATTAAGTACTTACCTGGAAACTTCTGCAAATGAGGATATAATTTCATAATTTCTGGTAAATTATCATGTAAATCTAAAACTACAGGGAGCTTTTTTGTTTCATTAACACTAAAAACGGTTTCGGCAATAGTTATATCATGAATATGCAAAGCCTCAATATTATAAGCTTCAATAAAATGTTTAATCTTATTTTTTAATGCAATTCTATAAAAAGGAAAAGTATAGGCTAAAGCAGATAATTTATATATTAATTTATTAGACAAGTAACGTCTAACATTAATACCTTTATATGATTCATTTAAATGCTCATCTTTATATGAAAGACAAAACAAAAAAACCTCATGTCCACTTGATATTAATGCTAAAGCTTCATTTTCCACTCTTGGATCAGGTGGAAACGTTTTATCTAAAATCATCCCAATTTTCATGAAGAAAATATTTTATTACAAAAATATGAATTTAATTGGGCAAAAAGTTTAAATAAGGGTGGAGTTGTTAAGATTTTAAAAAAGAAAAAAGGGACAGCTCGTTGATTTTACTTTTCTTTTTCAATATAATTTCCCCCAAAATTGTACTGAATCTTATTAACTTTTAAAACTTTCTCAGAAAAAATATGTGGCGCTGTACCCTTTTTTCAATTATGTAACACGAATATAAGGCGTATTTTACAAAATAAAAGTACAATTTGACAAGCGTTGGTTTTAATTTGACAAGCGTTGTTTATAGGTATTAATTGCTATATTTGAGTAATGAAAAATCAACTTTCCACCACACTAAACCAACTGCTGATTACATTGTTGTTTTCGGTGATAATTGACACTGCATTATTTGCCCAAATTCCAGGATTAACCCAATTTACACTTAACGACGGTTTACCTAGCAATACTGTTTATGATATTGCACAAGATGAAAAGGGAAATTTAATTTTTGCTACTGACTACGGATTATCAAAATTTGATGGTGTTAGCTTTAAAAATTTTACCATTGAAGATGGAATTCCTGATAATGAAATTTTACAATTGTTTAAGGATTCTAAAAATAGAATTTGGTACTTTGGATTTAATGGGAAATTAGGATTTTTAAAAGACGGAAAATTAAATAATGAAAAAAATAATGCTTTAGTTAAAAACTTAGAATTTTCTTCTTTCTTGCATGATATTCATGAAGATAGTTATGGAAATATCTGGTTTTTAGACTCTAAATACTTTTTAATCGCAATTAATAAAAATAACGAGGTAATTATAAATAATAAAGTTGAAAAATACACCTCAACCTCTCATAGTTACTTAATTGAAGACAAAAACCAAAAAGTACATTTAATTACTTACGACAATACACCTATTATTTATGATATTAATACTAGTACCGAAATAATTTATAAAGATTTAGTTTATAATAATTTTAGTGAAGAAACAATTAATTCTATTAGAAAAAAAAGAACCTCAATTTTAAGAAAATTAGATCCAATTTCTGAAAAAATTAATAGCGTATTAATAAACTCTAAAAATTATTCTGAAAATAATTTACTTTATAAAACATATCATTTCGACAATAGTTTTTGGGTAACCAGTTTAAATAAAGGAGCATATTTATTTAATCAAAACAACTTAGATAATCCGGTTGCCATTTTACCTAATTTTCAAACCACCAGGGCTTTTCAAGACAGAGAAAATAATGTTTGGATTGGCACTATGTCCAATGGTGTAATACTATTCCCAGACTATAACACTACAAGTTATGTATTTGATAACGTACTTGATAATGATTTGTATACTGTTGATTTTTTAAACGGTTTTATCTTTTTAGGAAATAGTTTTGGAAAAGTTACTGTATTAAAAGAAAAAACTTTGGAATTAGTAAAAACTATTAGTTTAACAAATTCTACAAACATTATTGATAGAGCCAGAGCTGGTAAAGTTTTTAATAATGAATTGCATTTTTTAACCAATGACAATTATGTAATTTTTACTAAAGATCTAGATTACAAAAATGTAATATCAAAATTAGATAAATTAGAAAAAGAATTAAATCACAAAAGTTTTAAATCTTTATATACCAACGGAAAAAATACTTTAATTGCCAATGCAACTGGTATTTTTAGCATCGATATTAAAACAAAAAAAAGAAACGTTATACACAAAGGTAGAACCACTTCTGTATATATAAATAAGGACACCATTTGGTACGGCAGTACCAACGGATTAAATTATATTTATAATAATAAAGTTATGCAACCACAAATTCCCAGTAGTTTTAACGAAACTATTATAACTGATATAAATCAGTTTGATGGAGGCATTATTATTGGCACTAATTCTAAAGGAATTGGTTTATACAAAAATAGCAAGCATAAAGTAATTGATAAATCCAACGGATTATTGAGTAATTCTGTAAAATCAATTTTTATTGCAAAAAATAATGATTTATGGGTAGCAACCAATTACGGATTAAACAGGGTTGTTGTAGATGCTTCATTTAAACCTGTTTCAATTCAATCATATACAATTTCTGAAGGATTAAATACAAACGATGTTAGAAACTGCTATGCTACAGAAAAATACGTGTATGTAGCAACATCCAAAGGACTTAATATAATCGATTTAACTGCTGAACGCAAAAACTACGAAAAGCCAACAATCCATATAAATGAAATTATTTTAAACAATAAATCAATTAACATAAGTAATACAAATACGAACTTTAAATCCTCAGAAAATAATATACAGTTTAATTATTCGGGCATTTCGTTTAAAAGTTTAGGACATATAAGTTTTAGATATCGGTTAGTAGGATTGGAGGATGAATGGATTCAAACCAAAAATAATACTGTAAGGTATTCAGCATTACCCTTTGGCAATTATACTTTTGAGTTAATGTCTGTTACAAAAAACAATATTGAGTGTTCTGACCCACTTCAATATTCTTTCAGAATTAAACGTCCATTTTATCATACTTGGATTTTTAGAATCAGTGCATTACTTGTAGTAGTAGGAATTGTTTATTTATGGTTTACTATTCGTATTAACCGATTAAAAAAACAACGTTTACTTGATGAAAAAATAAATTCATTACGCTATACAGCTTTAAATGCACAAATGAATCCACATTTTATCAATAATTTATTAACGATGATAATTAACTTAATTGATAATGGAGGAAAAGCTAAAGCTTTAGAATACTTATTATCCTTTTCATCACTCGTTAATCATATTTTAAAATCAACCAAATTAAATTTAATTTCCTTAAGAAATGAATTGGAAATTGTTAAATTATATACTCAGTTAGGCTCGTTAAAATTATGTGACAATCTAACTTTAACAATTCAAAATGGAGAATTAGAAGATGAAGATTTTGATGCAATAAAAATTCCTCCAATGATTTTACAACCCTTAGTTGAAAATTGTCTGAGGCATGCATTTGCAACTGATTACAAAAACCCAACCATTACCATAGATTTTAAATTTGAAGATGATGTATTCTTAGTATGTACTATAACTGACAATGGTATTGGATTTAATCCATCTAATACAGAAGCAAAAACAGAAGGAATTTCATTACATAATATTGATGAACGTTTGACATTAATGGCTGATAGCAGAACTGAAAACGAAACTTTTATAAATATTACCAACTTATCATCAGAAATTCCTAATTTAGTTGGAACAAAAGTTGAATTAAGAATTCCGCTTATTTATACATAAAAATCAATGGTAAAAGCTGTAATTATTGAAGATGAAGTTCATGCGTTCAATCGTTTAAATACTATACTTAAAAATAATTTTCAAAGTGAAATCGAAATTATAGGAAGTGCTGATGGTGTAAAAAGTGGTGTAAAAATTATTGAAGATTTAAAACCTTCGCTGGTTTTTATGGATATTCAAATAAATGAAGGCACTGGATTTGATATCTTAGATTATTTTAACGGTCAAGCTACTTTTGAAATAATATTTACAACCGGATTAATTGATTACAAAGAAAAAGCAATGGATTATTTTGCTTTTTATTACCTCAACAAACCTATTCAAGAAACACAACTTATTGCTGTAATTAATAAATATCTATCGCGTAAAACACGATTTGACATGGAAAGTTATCTGGCTTTTAAACATCAAATCAATGGCGAAAACAAAACAGTGGCAATTCCATCTACGCATGGAGGTTATCAAATTCTTGAACTAAAAAATATTATTTATTGTGAAGCCGATGGTTCTTATACCAAGTTTTATACTACCGATAATAAAGAGCTGCTCACATCACATAATTTAGCCCGATTTGATGAACTTTTTTCTCAATCTTCTGCCTTTTATAGAATCCATAGGTCTGTTTTAATAAATATGAAACATGTTAAAGAATATCTGCCTGATGGCACTGTTATACTTACTAACAAAATGAAGGTAAATGTTTCTATACGTAGCAGAGCCGGATTTATTAGAATGATGAAATTAACAAATTATTCTATAGATTAATTTTTGCCTTTTGCAAAACCAAACCAGAAACTTACACTTATAATTACAATAAATATAAGTATTGACAGTAAGGTTAACTTACTTCCTTTTTCGATAATTGTTGGTTCAAATTTAAACTCAAGTGTATAATTTCCAGCAGGTACTTTCATAGTTCGCAAAACGTAATTTGCTCTGTAATGCGGTAATAATTCTCCATCTATATATGCATTCCAACCATTTTTATAATACATTTCAGAAAAAACTACTTGCTGCTCTGTTTTACTATTAAGTTTATATTTTAAATAATTAGGCTGATAGTTTATCAATTCAATTGTTGCCGAAGTGTCGCGTTGTTGAAGGTTTAATGCTATATCTTTTGAAAACTCTTCATGTATTACAACTGAATGTTTTGTATTAAGAGTCTTCAATGCCATCATTTCCTGATTGGCATTTTGTACCACTTTTATGGTATCTATAAACCAAGCATTACCGTTTATTTCAGGGTTTTCAACAACTTGAGTTTGGTTATTCTCATCAGCAAATATAAAATACTTAGTATTAAGCATATTTAATACCTCATCGTTATTTTGCGCAATGTGATAATCAAACAATTCTTGGTACCTGCCGGGTTTTGCAGCATGATAGCCTCCAATCGACTTATGAAAATAAGAAGTACTTCCATCATTCATTGGATTTACTAAAAAATTAGCAACCCTATAATGTGTGGTATCTTCTAAAATGTATTGATCAATTTCTGAGGCTTGAAAAGGTTTTTCAACTTGTTTAGCAGATACAAAACTATCTTTATTTACATAATTTTTATCAACAGAAACCAAATCGATTACCACTAAAATTAAAATAATAGCAATTACAGTATCTTTATTAATTTTATCTTTTAAAAATAACCACAAGGTTAACACTGAAATAGATACAAACATAAAGGTCCTGATGCTGTCTGCTTGTAACATGGCTTTTCTATCAAGTATTAATGCATCAGAAATTCCAGCTAACATACTATCAAAATAATCATCATTTAAACCAGTGAAACTAAATAATGAACCGCCAAATAATGCAAAAAACAACGCAATACCACCGGTAATATAAAATGCTTTTAATAATGATTGCAACTTTTCATCTTTCGTTAATGTATCATTCAAAAACTGATGCAATCCTAAAATGGCCAATATAGGAATAGCCAATTCTATGATTACCTGAATTGATGAAACTGCTCTAAACTTATCATATAGCGGTATATAATTGATGAAGAAATCTGTAAGAATATTGAAGTTTTTACCCCAACTTAGCAATAATGCAAATACAATTGCTGCAACTAAACCATTTTTTAACGGACTTTTTACAAGAAATAAACTCAGGACAAATAAAAAAATAAGTACTGCACCAATATATGCAGGAGCAGCAACTATAGGCTGTGAACCCCAATACGTAGGCGCATTACTTACAAAATCACGCGCTTGTAACGGATTTATTTTATCTTTTAAAAAACCGTATAAATTTGAATCTGTGTCTAATTTTTCATTATTAGCACCACCTGTAAAGCGCGGAATAAACAAGTTTAAGGTTTCAATTTGTCCGTAACTATACTCTGTTATGTAATCATAATCCAGACCTTTTGAGGGTTTCTTAGTACTTCCATCATGGTTTACTGTTAGCTCACTTTTACTTCTGGTACTAAAATCTGCATATTCTTTGGTAGCCAACAATGATGTAGAGTTTAAACCAACTGCCAATATTACAGCAACAATCAATACACCAATCGACTTAAAGAAAGGGGTTAATAACTTATTTTTATAAGCATCAATTAAATAAAACAATCCTACAATTAATACTAAAAACATCAAATAATAGGTCATTTGTATGTGGCTAGCCTGTATTTCTAATGCCAAAGCAATGGTTGTAAGTATAAAACCTAACAAAAACTTTTGTTGTAATGCCAATAAAATTCCGGCTAAAACCATAGGCATATATGCAATAGCATGCGCTTTTGCGTTGTGTCCTACACCTAAAATTATAATTAAATAGGTAGAAAATCCAAATGCTAAACTTCCTAAAATAGCTAATTTATAATCTACTTTAAGTACTGTTAAGAGCACAAAAAATCCGATAAAATACAGAAAAAGATAATCGGCTGGATGTGGTAAAAACCTCAATAAACCATCTAATTTCTTAATATAATCGTGAGGATAATAAGTGCTTAATTGGTATGTTGGCATCCCTCCAAAAGCTGCATTAGTCCAATAAGGTTCTGTGTCATTGGCTAACCTATAGTCCTTAACTTCTTTAGACATCCCAATAAATTGACGGATATCGCTTTGAGCAATCTTTTTACCTTCTAAAACAGGATGAAAATAAACTAATGAGGCTAAAACAAAACTAGCAATGGCAATGCCAAAGGGAATTAACTTTTTAAAATCCATCGTATTTAATTATTCTATTTCTTCGTAATCAATATATTCTCCTACTTTATTATCAGATTTTGGAGGTGTTGGTTTTTTTTCGATGACCGTCTCTCCTACCTTGCTGTTTGAACTCTGTTGATTCGTATATTTACTTTGCTGATTTCTCATACGTTCCTCAGCATTTTTTACTACTTTTTTAAATAAAATAGGAAAAAATATCCTCGCAATAATTTTGATGATATAATAAACCAATAATACAATTAAAAAAATTCTTAATAACCCTAACATAAATCTTTATCTTTATAATATTGCCCAAAATTAAGAATTTACTTAAACGTAAAACGATTAAACCGATAAAATCTTATATTTGATGTACCAACAGCTGCTTATGAAAAAAAAATGGATAGCTTTCGCCTTTATAATTTCTACTTTTCAGGCTATTGCACAATATACAGACATTATAAATTCTAACAGACCCAGTTTATCTGAAACTCCGTTTAGTGTTGGATCGGATGTACTTCAATTTGAAACAGGTTTTTTTAAAGAACGTCATGAATTCAAAAATTTTTACGAAAGTGAATCTTTTGGGACTAATCTTTCTATACGTTATGGTAAGTTTTTAGAAAATTTAGAGTTTATAGCAGATCTTACGTATCGCTACGACGATGTTAAGAATGATATTATAAGACTACCAAAATCGTATAAAGCATATGGAATCAGCGAATTTACCGTAGGAGCTAAATACCTTGTTTACAAACAAGAATACGAAGATAAATCAAAAGAAATTAGAAGCTGGAAACGCAGAACCTCTTTTGATTGGAAACGCGTTATTCCTTCTGTAGGTGTATATGCAGGTGTAAACACAAACTTTGTAGGACCAGATTATAAAGACAAAGGAATGGCTCCTAAAGTTGGAGTTTTACTACACAATGAGTTTAGTTATCGGTTTAACTTAATTACTAATTTTTACAGCACTAATTTCTTAGATAAGGACAAGTCAAACTTTAAATACATCGTTACGGCTACCTATGTCTTACATCAAGATTGGTCTGTTTTTGGTGAAACTGAAGGAAATTTAAATCATTTAAGTGATGAATTTTACGCAGGCATTGGTTTGGGTTATTTAGTAAATCAACATTTACAATTAGATGTTTCTTATCGCACAGCTTTAAATTTGGATTTAGAAAAGCCAACAATTTCTGCTGGATTTTCATGGCGATTAGACCGTCATACCGATTCTTATATTGACCACGAAGCAGAAGATAATGAAACTATAGAAATAGTTAGAGAACCTTTTTGGAAACGAATTTTTAAGAAAAAATATAAAAAGAAAGAATTTTAATAGCGCATGATTACACTTAAAGAAATGACTACCAAAAAGGAAATGAAGACTTTTGTTAAATTTCCTTTTGATTTATATAAAAACAACAACTATTGGGTACCGCCCATTATTGCAGATGAGGTTGATAGTTTTGATAAAAATATTAATCCTGTTTTTAAACACGCCGATGCTCGATTTTTTGTAGCACTCAAAGATCAAAAAATTGTTGGTCGTGTTGCAGCTATCGTAAATTGGACAGAAATAAATCAGCAACTAATAAAAAAAATGCGCTTTGGGTGGTTTGATTTTATTGATGATTTAGAAGTTTCAAAAGCACTTTTAGCTAAAGTTGAAGAAATTGGGAAACACCATAAATTGGAATTTATGGAAGGCCCAGTTGGATTCTCAAATTTAGATAAAGTTGGTGTTTTAACCGAAGGTTTTGATCAACTTGGAACCTCCATAACCTGGTATAATCACCCGTACTATAAAGAGCATTTAGAACAATTAGGTTTTACTAAAGCTAAAGAATGGATTGAAAGTTATTTTTACATGAAAGATGTAAACCCAGAAAACTTTCAGCGTATGGCTAAACTTATTAAACAGCGGTATGAAGTTCATATAATTAATTTTACTAGCACTAAACAACTTTTGCCGTATGTAAAACCCATGTTTGAGTTGTTTAATACTACCTACGCTAAATTAGCTTCTTTTGTACCAATATCAGATATTGAAATTGAATATTTTAAAAATAAATACATCCATTTAATTGACCCAGAATTTATCAAATATGTAGCCGATAAAGATGGAAAATTACTGGCGTTTGCTATTACCATGCCTTCTTTTTCTGAAGCACTTCAAAAAGCCAAGGGTAAACTTTATCCGTTTGGAATTTTTCATTTGTTAAACGCCAAAAAGAATTCTAAAGAATCTGTATTTTATTTAATTGGCATACATCCCGATTATCAAAATAAAGGTTTAACAGCTATATTGTTTGATGAATATTTTAAAGTAAGCACTAAAAGAGGAATTACAAAACTGATTCGTACTCCGGAATTGGAAGAAAATAATGCAATCCATGCTTTATGGAAAAATTTTAATCCGATTATTCATAAACGCAGAAGAACTTACCGTAAAGATTTTTAAAACCTTATGCAATTATTTTACAATCCATCATTAAACGAGAAATCAACAGAAATTAAGTTTGATAAAACTGAAAGTAAGCATATTGTTAAAGTTTTAAGAAAAAAAGAAGGCGATATTTTGTACATAACAAATGGTAAAGGATTGCTTTTTATCGGAACTATTATTTTGGCTAACGATAACAACTGTATTGTTAAAATTGATGACATACAACACAAACTAAAAACGTGGAATTATTACCTACATGTAGTTATTGCTCCTACAAAAAATATGGATCGATTAGAGTGGTTTGTTGAAAAAGCAACAGAAATAGGTATTGATGAAATAACACCTATACTTTGCGCACGATCAGAACGAAAAGTGCTAAAAAACGATCGACTTGAAAAAATTATAGAAAGCGCCATGAAGCAGTCATTAAAATTTCAGCTTCCTAAATTAAATGAATTACAATCGCTTAAAACATTTATAAACTCTAATCCAAAAGGTCAATTATTTATTGCACATTGCGATGAAACAGACAGAAAATCATTCAAAAACGAATTACAAAAAAATGAACACTTAACCATATTAATTGGTCCTGAAGGTGATTTTACAAATGAAGAAATTGCTTTTGCAATTAAGAATCAATTTATTCCTGTAACTTTAGGAAAAAGCAGGTTACGTACAGAAACAGCAGCTTTAGCGGCAACCCTAAGCGTTGCATTTTTTAATGAGTAAGTTTATTTATAATAGCATCTTGAATGATGCGCTGAATTTTTGTTCTGATTTCTTCTTTAATTATTTTATTGTTTTCCATCGTTGGAAAAGTTCTGTTTGATAAAAATACATAAACTATATCTGTTTCCGGATCGGCCCAAGCATAAGTTCCGGTAAATCCGCTATGACCAAAACTTTCTTGCGAAACACACCCGCAAGTATTGGCATTTCCTCCATTTATAAGAGGTTTATCAAATCCCAATCCGCGTCTGTTGTCTTCTTTTAAAAAATAGCGGTGGTTAAATTTTTCAATAGTTGAAGTTTTAAAAAAACGATGTCCGCCATAAAATCCTTTTTGCAAATACAGTTGCATCATTTTTGCCACATCATTAGCATTACCAAATAAACCAGCATGTCCTCCTACTCCACCTTGCATAGCTGCTCCCATATCGTGAACATAGCCACGTAAAACCTGATTTCTAAAATAGGTATCGTACTCAGATGGCACAATGGCTAACGAATCAAATTTATTTAACGGTAAATACGTTAATCTATTGGCGCCAATTTTATCATAAAAATGATTTTCAGCTAGCTTATTTAACGGAGTTTTTGTTTCCTTTTCGATATACTGTTTGAAAATATAGTATGGCAAATCGCTATACTTGTATTCTTTCTTTTTTAATAAATCCGATTGTTCAATTATATAATTAAGTGAGTCTTTATAATCTGTTCGCAAGTATAAATTTTTGGCTACTTCTATATTAAAATCTTCATTTTTAAAAGAACGGTAATACGCAGCATCAGGTTGTTTTGTTTCAGAATTTAAAGTTTTAGTATAAAAAGGCAACCATGCTTGTAAACGGGCATTGTGCGATAGCATTTCTGTAACAGTAATTTTTCTTTTATTCGAATCTTTGTACTCTGGCATTAAATGACTTAAACGATCTTCCAATTCAAACTTCCCACGCTCTTCCATTTCCATCAAAATTGGCAAGGTTGCCAGAATTTTAGTTAAAGAAGCTAAATCATACAAATCGGTGTTTTGAACTTGCTGATTTGAATCGTAGGTGTGTTTTCCAAAGCTTTTTTGATACACTACTTTTGCATCTTTAGCAACTAATACCTGCATACCAGGAGCAATATTATTAGCAATAACATAATTGGCTACACTGTCAATTTCCATTAGTTTTTTTCTGTCTAATCCTACTTCTTCTGGAATTCCATATGATAGCCTACTTAAATTGCTTGAAATAATTCCGTGACCTTCATAAAACTCATTTCTTATAGAAACCGGAATTTTCCCTTTTGTTTCATGCGCACCAAAAAGCATTTGCGCCGTTATTTCCTGTCCCAGTTTACTGTTTTGATAAGCCAATACAACACTTTTAAAATTTTGAAAATCATTAATATCAAGTAAACTATAAGGATTTGAAAACAAGGTAAAAATCGTATTTTTTTCTGATGCGATTTTTTGAATTAAAGCAACTTCTTTTGGATTAAATTTATGGTTTCGCCACGGATTTTCATCTGATTTATGATAACCAATTATAACTAAATTAAAATTATTAAGTAATTTTTGAATACTATCCATTTCGTTAATTTCTACCGGTGTAACTTCGGTATAATTTTGCAGCATGTTTAAAAATGGCAAATGGTCGGCATCACCAAACTTAACATAGGCTATTTGCTGCTTTTCTAAATGCTGAATTGGAAAACTATTATCTTTATTTTTAAGCAATGTAACCGAGTTTTCTATCAACTGTCTGTGTAAAACCTCGTTCTCTACAGTGTTAATAAATTCATTAATACCTTCTAAATCAATAGCTTTGTATTGATCTAAGCCGGCCCAATATTTTGCTTCCAATATCTTCTTAACAGCGTTATTTAATCTGCTTTCTGTTAAAATTTTATCGTCTAAAGCTTTTTTAATTTTTTCAATTGCCTCCGGAATTTTTTCAGAAAAAAGCAACACATCATTTCCTGCTAAAAGTGCAGCTAATTCTACAGAACCAGCTTCAGAGTTATTTACTACACCTTTCATATTTAATGCATCAGTAAAAATTAAACCTTTAAACCCTAATTTTTCCTTCAGCAATTCGGTTACAATTTTATATGATAAGGTTGATGGCAAATTCTGTGTTGGCTCTAAACTTGGAACATTTAAATGAGCTACCATCACACTTTTTAAATCGGCATTAATAAGTTGTTTATACGGATATAGTTCAACTTCATCAATTCTTGTTGCGTCAAAACCAATTGTTGGCAAGGTTTTATGCGAATCTTTATCAGTATCACCATGACCCGGAAAATGCTTAGCGCTGGCTAAAACACCTTCGCTTTGTAATCCTTTGGTAAAAGCTACCGATTTTTCTGCAACGTTTATTTTATTTTCACCAAAAGATCGATTTCCGATTATTGGATTTAACGGATTTGTATTAACATCTACTACAGGCGCAAAATTAACATGTACTCCAATACGTTTGTGCTGTTTTCCGAGTTGTTTTCCAAATGTCTCTATTAAATCATTATCTCTGATTGCGCCTAAAGTCATATTCCATGGAAATTGATAAGACTCTTTTAAACGCATCGCTAAACCCCATTCACCATCAAAACCTATAAGAAGAGGAATTTTTGAAATTTGCTGATATCTATTGGTTAATTCTGCTTGTTTTGTTGGAGTTCCTTGCATGAAAATCAGCCCACCTAATTCGTGCATTTTGATTAAATTTTCAATGTTTTGATAGTGTTTTTCATCCATATTAGAATAAGCTGCAACCATAAAAAGTTGACCAATTTTTTGATCAACAGTCATATTATTGAGGATACTATCAGTCCATTTATTTTGATAAATTTCTCTTTGAATTTTAGACTTGACTGACTGTGCAGCAACACTAAAAACAGCAAATAAAATAATTGTAAAAATTATCGAGACTCTAAATTTCATTAACAACCACTTAGAATATTAATTGAAATAACGATTATGCCAGCTAAGTTTTGCCGGTACTTCCCAATGGGTTTCAAATTCATTGATACTGTTTACCATACCGTTAAAAACAATTGTTTCATCAGATATTTGCGATTCTTTAGCTAATTTTTGAAACTCTAGTAACTTTACTACTTTTATAGAATTGGCATCTCTAAAAGCCGTGTTGAATTTATTTAACAAATCAACTTTATAAGCATTTTCAATCTCTCTTAATACTCTAATTGAAGCATCTATTACACAACCCGGAACATTGCGTTCGTTATTATCCAGCGCTAAAACAATAAACTGATTGTATTTAACAACAAACGATCCTGTTACATTTTTCCCATGATCTTTCCAATGTTCTACAAAAGATTTTAAATTTTTATTGATTATTTCAACTTCATCTGTTGTAAACATTCTATCAGATTGGTAAACCCAAACTTTGGCATTTTTGGGTAACACATTAAATTCTACGTACATACTATCCCTTTTTATTAAATTTATTTTTAAGTGCTTCTAGTTGATTGTCAGAAGGGGGTGTGAATAAATCAGTTTTAGTATTTACTTCACTAATTCGCTTATCCATTCTTAATTTTATGTTTTTAAGCACTTGCTTGGTATACAATGGAAAATCTGCATTTAATATCCATCCGTAATATCCCTTATCGTTTTCTAAAATATCTTCTACTCTTTTTCCTTTATACTTACCAAACGTAAATATTTCTTTTCCAGTATCGTCAAACATAATAAAACCGGCAAAATCTGCTCGTTCTCTATGCGAAGAAAAATCGCTTAAAAACTTAACATCATTTTCCAACTCATCGTATTTCTGTAATTGTCCTAACAATACTTCGTAAGTTGCAATTGTATCAGCTTCTGCAGAATGCGCATTCTCTAGCGATTTTCCACAGTAGAATTTATAGGCTGCCTCTAGGGTACGTTTTTCCATTTTATGAAATATTGTTTGCACATCAATTGCAAGTTTATCCTCCATAGAAAAATCAACATCAGCTCTCAACATTTCTTCTGCTAAAATTGGAATATCAAAACGGTTTGAATTGAATCCGGCAAAATCACATCCTTCAATAATTGAATTAATTTCCTGAACAATTTTTTTGAACGTTGGCTCATTAGCAACTTTATCATTGGTTATTCCGTGTACAGCTATAGAGGCTTCAGGAATAGTCATTTCTGGATTTACCAACCAGGTTTTACCTTCTTTAGTTCCATTCGGGTTGATTTTAAGTAAGGAAATTTCTACAATTCGATCTCTTGCTATATCGATTCCGGTGGTTTCTAAATCAAAAAATACGATAGGACGTGTTAATTTTAACTCCATTTTACTAGGTATGAATCTTAATTGTGTAAAGATACTATTTGTAGTTTACCTTTTAAATTAATACTATTTTTTATATTGATTTTAACAATTAGAATAATCAATAACTAGGTTTCATTTTTTAGTTGATTGATATAATTTTCTATTTCAGCCTGATATTTTTTTGGCAATGCAGGTTCTTTAAAATCGTATTTTTTAAGAGTTTCCAATATAATTTCTGCGACAATTAAACGTACAGAAGCTTTATTATCAGCCGGAACAACAAACCACGGAGCGTAATTAGTTGAAGTTTTATTTAATAAATCTTGATAACAATCTTGGTACTTTTCCCAAAGTTTACGTTCGTTTAAGTCATTTGGAGAAAATTTCCAATTTTTTTCTTTAAGCGCCAAGCGTCTTAGCAACCTGTTTTTTTGTTCTTCTTTCGATAGATTTAAATAAAACTTTAAGATAATTGTTCCATTATTTGCGATGTGTTTTTCAAAGTTGTTAATTTCTTCCATACGTTGATAGTAAAAATCATCGGTTAAGTTAGCAACACTTTTTACTGATGGTATTTTTTCACTTAAAATGTATTCTGGATGCACACGTGTAACTAAAACATTTTCGTAATGAGTACGATTAAAAACTCCAATTTTACCGCGTTCTGGCAATGCTATATAATGCCTCCAGATATAATCGTGACTTAATTCTTTTTCATTCGGAACTTTAAAACTGTGAACCTCAACACCCGATGCATTTACGTTTTTAAAAACGGTTTTAATTAAACTGTCTTTCCCAGCAGTATCCATACCTTGAAGGCAAATTAATAAAGCATACTTACCTTCTGCATACATGGTGTCTTGAAGCTTACCAATTTCTTTACGAACTTTTTTCAGTTTCTTTTTAGCATCTGGAATGAGCTCTTTTGTTTGAACCGATTTCAGTTCAATTTGATTTTTAACCTGATATTTACTCATTTGTTACTTGCTTGCAAAAAGTTTAACATCGTCTTCTGAAATTTCTTGTCCACCCAATATAATTAGACGCTCTACTACATTTCTAAGCTCTCTGATATTACCAGTCCAATCATAATTTTGGAGTAGTTTAACTGCTTTCTCAGAGAACTTTTTAACTGCATTTCCTTGTTCAATTGCAATTTTTTCAGCAAAATAATTTATCAGTAATGGTATATCTTCTCTTCTATCGTTTAATTTAGGCACATCAATAATGATAACTGCCAAACGATGAAATAAATCTTCTCTAAACTTACCATCTGCAATTTCCTTTTTTAAATCTTTATTAGATGCAGCCAAAACACGCACATCTACTTTTATATCTTTATCACATCCAACTCTCGATATTTTATTCTCTTGTAAAGCCCTTAATACTTTAGCCTGAGCCGATAAACTCATATCGCCAATTTCATCTAAAAAAATAGTACCTCCGTTAGCGGCTTCAAACTTTCCTGCTCTGTCTTTATTAGCTCCAGTAAACGAACCTTTTACATGACCAAATAATTCACTCTCAATTAATTCTGATGGAATTGCTGCGCAGTTAACTTCTATCATTGGAAATTTAGCTCTGCTACTTTTTTCATGAATCCAATGAGCAACTAACTCTTTACCAGTTCCGTTTGACCCAGCAATAAGAACTCTAGCATCAGTTGGCGCAACTTTTTCTATCATGTTTTTTATATGCTGAATGGATTCACTTTCACCAATCATTTCATATTGTTTACTGATTTTATTTTTTAAAATCTTATTCTCTAAGACGAGTTCTTTTCGGTCTAATGCATTTCGAACGGTATTCAATAACCTGTTTAAATCTGGTGGTTTTGAAATGTAGTCAAAGGCTCCTAAGCGCATTGTTTTTACTGCAGTATCTAAATCGCCATGGCCAGAAATCATAACAACCGGAATTTCTGGTTTTGTTTTTCTAACTTTTTCAAGTACTTCAACTCCATCAACCTTTGGCATTTTAATGTCGCACAAAATTAAATCATAATCGGTATTTTGAATCAAATCAAGTCCTTCCAAACCGTCTTCAGCTTCATCCACTTCATAAGTGCTGTTTTCTTCGGATATTATTTTTTTTAACACCCTGCGAATTGCTTGCTCATCTTCAATCACTAATATCTTAGGCATATCTATTTTTATATATTAATTATCAATATTTTAACCATTTATAAAGGTCTTTATAGGTTGGCTTTTTGCCGTACATCAAAATTCCAATTCGATAAATTTTAGATGCAAACCATATCATAAATATAAAGGTTAAAATTAAAATTCCCATAGAAATAAGCAATTCCCACCATGAAACACCAAACGGAATTCGCATAAGCATTACTATTGGAGATGTAAATGGAATGTGTGAAAATATCACCGATACAGGCCCATGAGGGTCGTTTAAAACCGTTGCAAAACCAACATATATTCCTAATATCAAAGGCATTATTACTGGCATCATAAACTGCTGTGTATCGGTTTCATTATCAACAGCTGCTCCAATAGCTGCATACAATGAACTATACAATAAAAATCCTCCTATAAAATAAAAAATGTAAAGTAATAAAATTGACAGCAATGGCAAATTCATAAATTCCATAAAAACCAATTGCATTTGACCAGAAGATTCTGATAGTGCTGCCAGTTGTTCGGCCGTCATATCTGCCCTATCTGCAGCCAGATTAACATCAAAAAATACTGCTAAAAAGAAGAAAATTCCTGTAATTACTATAATCCAAACTACAAATTGAAGCAAGCCTGCCAAAGCTGTTCCCAACACCTTTCCCATCATCAACTCAAAGGGTTTTACTGATGAAATAATCACTTCAATAATTCTGCTTGTTTTTTCTTCAATAACACTGCGCATTACCATGGTTCCGTATATCAAAATGAAAAGCATAATAAAATATCCCGCTATTGAACCTACAACTGCTTTCATTTCATTAACAAATTTTGAGCGAGATTCTCCAGTAAAATTACTTAATTTAACATCTACTTCATATTTTGATTGTTCTATCTGTGATGGTAAAATTCCCATTTCACTGAGTTTAATTTTTGTTAATCGCTCTTCAATTCTACGTTCTATATTTCTTACGATTGAACTGTTGGGTGAATCGCTAGAAAAGAACTGAAGCTGCTTTGCAATTAACTGTAAACTATCATTTTTTGGAATATAAACCAAGCCATATACATTGCTTTTTAATGCTTCTGCTTTAGCTTCTTCTAAAGTCATTCCTGAAAAATCTAAAAAACTAAGCTGTTCATTTTCTTTAAAATCTTCATTTGTAAAAAGTTCAGAGTCATCAACATAGGCAACCACTTTAGCTGTTTCATTGTTCATTTTTCCTAAAAAAACGATTAATGCCGTAAATCCGATAATTAACAACGGACTTAAAAAGGTCATAATAATAAAAGTTTTGTTTCTAACTTTTGCTAAAAACTCACGTACTATAATTAATTGTAACTTTTTCATCTTAATTTTCTTGAACTGCTTTAATAAAAATGTCGTTGGCTGAAGGAATAACTTCAACAAAATGATTTACAACCGCTTGTTTTGTTAACGACAATAATAAATCATTTTGTGAATAATTTTCTGGAAGTTTAATACTTATTTTTAAATCATTGTTGATGGATTTAAAATTGGAGTAACTTACATTAAACTGATTTTTTAACCTTTTAAACAATTCCTCTTTAGCATCTGTTTGCAATCCAACTTCAAATGTATCCGATTTGTATTGTTTTTTAATATCGATTAAATTTCCTTGAAGTACTAAATTAGACTTATTAATTAACGCTATATAATCGCATAATTCTTCCACAGACTCCATTCTATGAGTTGAAAAAATTATCGTAGTACCGTTATTCTTAAGATTTAAAATTTCATCTTTTATTAAGTTGGCATTAACAGGATCGAATCCACTAAAAGGTTCGTCTAATATTAGTAGTTTAGGTTGGTGTAAAACTGTAACTATAAACTGTAATTTCTGAGCCATTCCTTTTGATAGCTCTTCAACTTTTTTATTCCACCAACTCCCGATTTCAAATTTATCCATCCAAAATTTAAGTCTCTTAACTGCTTCTTGTTTAGATAAACCTTTAAGTTGCGCTAAATACAAGGCTTGTTCGCCAACCTTCATCGATTTATACAAACCACGTTCTTCGGGTAAATACCCTATAAAACGAATATCTTCTTGATTTAATTTTTTACCATCAAAATAAACTTCACCCGAATCTGGTAACGTAATCTGATTAATTATACGAATAAGCGTTGTTTTTCCGGCTCCGTTTGGTCCCAACAATCCAAAAATGCTTCCCGATGCAACTTCTAGTGATACATTGTTGAGTGCCTTAAAGTTACCGAAACTCTTTTCAACCCTTTTTACTGATAAAATAGAACTCATTTTGCTATTTTTTTAATGATTTATCAAAAATATTAGTGTAATTTAATGTCAAAAATAAGGATTTAATATTAATCGTATAAATAATAATTTTATTATGCATGCATAATATATTTTTCTATATTTGTGTATGCAAAAAAAGGAAATTACAATTGACCATGCATTGAGAGCCACTTGGCAAGCGGTTGCAAAAATGTATAATGAACAAGCTGCAAAGCATGAAAGCACCATGGCTACAGCGTTTGTTTTGTTAAGTATCGACTACGAAAATGGAACACCCTCTACAGCTTTAGGCCCTTTAATGGGGATGGAAGCTACTAGTTTATCAAGAATCTTAAAAACTATGGAAGAAAAGGGCGTGATATACCGTGAGTCCAATCCGCATGATAAACGCAGTGTATTAATTAAACTAACCGATTTTGGAAAAGAAAAAAGAGATGTTTCAAAAGAAACGGTTAAACAGTTTAATAAAGTGATTAGAGCCAATATATCTGAGGAAAAGATAAATCACTTTTTTGAAGTTATCCATGTTATTATGACTCAGATAGAAAAAAAAGAAATTTTTAATAGTTAATAAATTCTACAATACTTTATGAAAAAAAGGAACATAAAAAAAGTAGCAATAATTGGATCCGGAATTATGGGTTCAGGAATTGCTTGTCACTTTGCAAACATTGGTGTTGAAGTTTTACTTTTAGACATCGTACCTAGAGAGTTAAACGAAGTTGAAAAAGTAAAAGGACTTACCCTTGAAAGCAAAGCTGTTCGTAATCGTTTGGTAAACGAAAGTTTAACGGCTGCATTAAAATCAAAGCCATCACCCATATATGATCAGAAGTTTTCTAAACGAATTTCTACTGGAAATCTAGATGATGATTTATCAAAAATTAAGGATGTTGATTGGATTATTGAAGTGGTTGTTGAGCGCTTAGACATCAAAAAACATGTGTTTGAAAATATTGAAAAATACCGAAAACCAGGCACCTTAATAACTTCTAACACTTCGGGTATACCAATTAAATTTATGAACGAAGGCAGAAGTGAAGATTTTAGAAAACACTTTGCCGTTACTCATTTCTTCAATCCACCACGTTACCTAAAATTATTTGAAGTAGTTCCAGGACCAGATTGTAAAACAGAAGTCGTAGACTTTTTAATGATGTATGGCTCTAAATTTTTAGGCAAAACTTCGGTATTAGCAAAAGATACCCCGGCATTCATCGGAAATCGAATCGGAATTTTTGGCATTATGAGTTTATTTCACATTGTTAAAGAACTAGGATTAACTGTTGAGGAAGTTGATAAATTAACAGGTCCGGTTATTGGTCGCCCTAAATCAGCTACCTTCAGAACGGTTGATGTAGTAGGATTAGACACTTTGGTACACACCGCAAATGGAGTATACAACAACGCTCCTGATGATGAAATGCACGACTCATTTAAAATCCCAGATTTTGTTCAAAAAATGATGGATAACAAATGGTTAGGAAGCAAAACCGGGCAAGGATTCTTTAAAAAAGAAAAAGGAAGCAGAGATATTTTAGTGTTAGATTTAGACACTATGGAGTATCGTCCATCAAAAAAAGTTAGCTTTTCTACTTTAGAATCAACGAAAACGATTGAGAAAGTCATCGATCGATTTAAAGTTTTAATTAAAGGAAAAGATAAAGCAGGAATATTTTATCGTAAAACTTTATCAGCGATGTTCCAATACGTTTCAAACCGTATTCCAGAAATTTCTGATGAACTATACAGAATTGACGATGCCATGAAGGCTGGTTTTGGATGGGAACACGGTCCGTTCCAAATTTGGGATGCCATTGGTGTAGAACAAGGAATTGAAATGATGAAAGCAGAAGGATTTACTCCAAACAACTGGGTAAATGAAATGTTAGCAACCGGAAACAAATCGTTTTATACGGTAAAAAATGGAGCAAACTACTACTATGATATTCCGACAAAATCACAAATAAAAATACCAGGACAAGACAGTTTTATTATTTTAGACAATATCCGCGAAGCATCAACCATTTGGAAAAATAATGATGCTTGCATTCAGCACTTAGGCGACGGCATTTTAAATGTTGAGTTTCAATCTAAAATGAATACCTTAGGAGGTGGTGTATTACAAGCTATCAACAAAGGAATTGACTTAGCTGAAACCGAATATGAGGCAGTCATCCTTGGAAATCAAGCACCAAATTTCTCTGTCGGAGCTAATTTAGCCATGGTGTTTATGATGGCTGTTGAACAAGAATACGACGAATTAAACTTTAGTATTAAATACTTCCAAGATACCGTAATGCGTATGCGTTACTCAACTTGCCCAACAATTATTGCACCACACGGATTTACCTTTGGCGGTGCATGCGAACTATCAATGCATGCTGATAAAGTTATTGCAGCTGCCGAAACCTATATTGGATTGGTAGAATTTGGTGTTGGAGTAATTCCCGGAGGAGCCGGATCCAAAGAAATGGCGCTAAGAGCTTCTGAAGGAGTTTTAAAAGATGATGTTAAACTAAACAAACTTCGTGATTATTTTATCAATGTGGCAATGGCAAAAGTAGCAACTTCGGCGCATGAAGCTTACGACTTAGGGTTCTTTAAAGAATATAAAGACATCGTTGTTGTTAATAAAGAACGTCAACTTGCCACTGCTAAAAAGCATGCTTTGTTAATGCTTGAAGACGGTTACACACAACCTGTTAAAAAGGATGTACTCGTATACGGACAACAAGCATTAGGTATGTTCTTGGTTGGGACCGATAGTTTGGAAAAAGGAAAATTTGCCTCAGAACACGATAAAAAAATAGCCAATAAGTTAGGTTATGTAATGGCAGGAGGCGATTTATCAGAACCAACTTATGTATCTGAACAATACCTGCTGGATATTGAACGTGAAGCCTTCTTGAGTTTATGTACAGAGCGCAAAACTCTTGAACGAATTGAGCATATGTTAAAAACAGGAAAACCTTTAAGAAATTAAAACATGAAAACAGCATATATAGTAAAAGGATATAGAACAGCAGTTGGTAAAGCTCCAAAAGGACTTTTTAGATTTAAAAGACCTGATGAACTTGCCGCTGAAACAATTGAACATTTATTAAAAGACATTCCACAACTAGACAAAAAAAGAATTGATGATGTAATTGTTGGTAATGCGATGCCAGAAGCTGAGCAAGGATTAAATATGGGTCGTTTAATTTCATTAATGGGATTAAAAGTAGAAGACGTTCCCGGCGTAACTGTAAACCGTTATTGCGCCTCTGGGGTTGAAACAATAGGTATTGCCGTAGCAAAAATTCAAACAGGAATGGCCGATTGTATCATTGCTGGTGGTGTCGAAAGTATGAGTTTCATTCCAATGGGTGGATACAGACCTGTGCCAAATTACGAATTGGCTAAACAAGGTCACGAAGATTATTACTGGGGAATGGGATTAACTGCAGAAGCTGTTGCTAATCAATTCAAGGTTTCAAGAGAAGATCAGGATTTATTTGCCTTTAATTCACATCAAAAGGCCATAAATGCATTTGAAAACAACCTTTTCGCTCCAGAAATTGCTCCAATATCTGTTGAGCAAATTTATTTAGATGAAAACGGTAAAAAGAAAACTAAAAACTATACGGTTACCATTGATGAAGGACCGCGAAAAGATACCACATTGGAAGCGCTTGCTAAATTGCGTCCAGTGTTTGCAAATGGCGGTAGTGTAACAGCAGGAAACTCATCTCAAATGAGCGACGGCGCTGCTTTTGTATTGGTGATGAGCGAGGAAATGGTAAACGAATTAAATCTCAAGCCAATTGCTCGTATGGTTTCATATTCCACAGTTGGAGTTGAACCAAGAATTATGGGTATTGGTCCTGTAACAGCAGTTCCAAAAGCATTGAAACAAGCTGGATTGTCTTTAAATGATATCGATTTATTCGAATTAAATGAAGCCTTCGCATCACAATCGTTAGCAGTGGTGCGTGAATTAGATTTAAATCCAGAAATTATTAATGTCAATGGAGGCGCTATTGCTTTAGGCCATCCACTGGGATGTACAGGAGCAAAATTATCGGTTCAATTGTTTAATGAATTGGAGCGAAGAAATAAAAAATATGGAATTGTAACAATGTGCGTTGGTACCGGCCAAGGTGCAGCGGCAGTATATGAACTTTTAAAATAACAAATTACAATGAAAAATACACTACAAGGAGGTGAATTCTTAATCAAGGAAACAAATTGCAAGGATGTTTTTATAACCGAAGAATTTACTGAAGAACAATTAATGATGAAAGAAGCGGTAACAGAATTTATTGACCGCGAAGTTTGGCCTTTTAAAGATCGGTTTGAGCATAAAGATTATGCTTTTACAGTAGAATTGATGAAAAAAGCTGGAGAACTAGGGTTTTTAAGCATTGCTGTTCCGGAAAAATACAACGGAATGGGAATGGGCTTTGTATCTACTTTATTAGTCTGTGATTACATTTCTGGTGCTTCAGGATCTTTATCTACCGCCTATGGAGCACATACAGGAATTGGAACCATGCCAATTTTACTGTACGGAACAGAGGAACAAAAACAAAAATACATACCTAAACTTGCCTCTGGTGAATGGTTTGGAGCCTATTGCTTAACAGAGCCAGGTGCTGGAAGTGATGCCAACTCAGGTAAAACAAAAGCTGTTTTATCAGAAGATGGAAAACATTATATCATTAGTGGCCAAAAAATGTGGATATCAAACGCGGGGTTTTGCAGTGTAATGATCGTTTTTGCTCGTATCGAAAATGATAAAAACATTACAGCATTTATTGTTGACTACGATCCTGAAAATCCAAACGGAATTGTACTTGGCGAAGAAGAAGAAAAATTAGGCATTCATGCCTCATCAACACGCCAGATTTTTTATAACGAAACTAAGGTTCCAGTAGAAAATATGTTAGCTGGTCGTGGTGATGGATTCAAAATTGCATTAAATTCACTAAACGTAGGTCGCGTTAAACTGGCATCGGGCTGTTTAGATGCACAACGTAGAGTAATAACAGAATCGGTTAAATATGCTAATGAACGTATTCAGTTTAAAACTCCTATTGCACAATTTGGAGCTATCAAATATAAATTAGCAGAAATGGCTACTAAAGTTTTTGTTAGTGAAAGTGGAACGTATAGAGCAGGAAAAGACATCCAAAATAAAATAGATGAATTATTAGCCGAAGGCAAACCACATCAAGAAGCTGAGTTATTAGGAGTTGAAGAATTTGCTATCGAATGCGCCTTATTAAAAGTATATGTTTCTGAAGCTGTGCAATATACCTCTGATGAAGGTATTCAAATATTTGGAGGTATGGGATTTTCTAAAGACACGCCGATGGAATCGGCCTGGAGAGATGCCCGCATCCCAAGAATTTATGAAGGAACCAATGAAATAAACAGATTATTAACCGTGGGCATGTTATTGAAGAAAGCTTTTAAAGGCGAATTGGACTTGATGACTCCGGCTATGGAAGTAGGCAATAGTTTGATGGGCATTCCTTCTTTTGATACACCAGATTACAGTGTGTTATTTACAGAAGAAAAAGAAATGATTGCTAAATTAAAGAAAACATTTTTAATGGTTGCCGGAAAAGCAGTTCAGACATATGGTATGGAATTAGAAAAACATCAACAATTAATTTTAGCCGCTGCTGAAATATTGATGGAGATTTACATGGCCGAATCTGCTATCTTAAAAACAGAAAAGCTCGTTTCTATGAAATCAGAAACCGAGTGTACCGGTCAAATTGCTATGGCAAAATTAAACTTGTTTAATGCTGTTGAACTTTGCACAAAAAAAGGTAAAGAAGCTATAGTTTCAATCGCTGACGGAGACGAACAACGTATGATGTTGATGGGATTAAAACGCTTTACAAAATATACTAATTTACCTAATGTTATTGCATTAAGAACTGCAATTGCAGATATAATAATTACAGAAAACAAGTATTGTTTTTAAAGGCTTTAAATTTAAGATGAAGAAACCTGCAAAAGCAGGTTTTTTTATTTGCAATAATTTATTTTTATTGCATTATTCTTATCTAAAAACGTTTTCGTTGTGTATTTTTCATAATTCGTTCGTTTTTAACATATTTTTATGCATTATTCGCAATATAATGTTTTTCAATTCAAAAAACATTTGTATCTTTGTACAAGAATTTAAACCCATAAAATTCGATGTTATGAAAACACTAGTTAAAACCAAAATTTCAGAAGGAAAATTAAAATTAAATTCATTTGTTTTTAGAAATTTTAAAAGCGCTACTTGGAACGAAAAAAGAAGATTCAGTACAAGAGACAGCTTTCTGTTTAGTTAATTATTGACTGCAAAGTCAATCTTTATATTTCATTGTTGACTATTAATTATTTTTTAAAGTTTTGTTTGAATTAAAAAACCCTCTGCAATTGCAGAGGGTTTTTAGTTAGGTTTAATTCTAATTTATTTTACTTCTTCAAAATCTACATCCTGTACATTATCAGATTTATCATCTGTAGTTCCTTGAGGGGCATCTGCAGGCTGTCCTTGCTGAGCTTCAGCTTGAGCTTTGTACATTTCTTCAGAAGCCACTTTCCATGCTTCGTTAATTTTTTCCATAGCCGGATCAATTAAAGCGATGTCTTTTGCTTCAAATGCTTTTTTCAATTCTTCTAAAGCCGATTCAATTGGAGCCTTTTTATCTTCTGATAATTTATCACCAAACTCTTTTAATTGTTTTTCAGTTTGAAATATCATAGAATCAGCCGCATTGATTTTTTCAACTTTTTCGCGAGCTGCTTTATCTGCATCAGCATTTGCTTCTGCTTCTGCTCTCATTTTCTTGATTTCTTCCTCAGTTAATCCAGATGATGCTTCAATTCTAATATCCTGAGATTTGTTAGTAGCCTTGTCGGTTGCAGTTACATGAATTATACCATTAGCATCAATATCAAAAGTTACTTCAATTTGTGGAACACCTCTTGGTGCTGGTGGTAATCCATCTAAATGAAAACGACCTATTGTTTTATTATCATGTGCCATCGTTCGTTCTCCTTGTAACACATGAATTTCTACTGATGGTTGATTATCTGCAGCTGTAGAGAACACTTGTGATTTTTTTGTCGGAATGGTTGTATTGGCATCAATTAATTTAGTAAAGACACTTCCCATTGTTTCAATTCCCAAAGAAAGTGGCGTTACATCTAATAACAATACATCTTTTACATCACCTGATAAAACTCCACCTTGAATAGCCGCACCAATAGCAACTACTTCATCTGGATTTACACCTTTATGCGGTTCTTTTCCAAAGAATTTTTGAACTTCTTCCTGAATTCTAGGGATACGTGTTGATCCACCAACTAAAATTACCTCATCAATATCACCTGTTGACAATCCGGCGTCTTTCAATGCTTTTTTAACAGGTTCCATAGAACGTTTAATTAAGCTGTCTGATAATTGCTCAAATTTTGCTCTGGTTAAAGTTTTAACCAAGTGTTTAGGTCCTGATGCAGTAGCCGTAATATAAGGCAAATTCACCTCTGTTTGCGCACCAGATGACAATTCAATTTTTGCTTTTTCGGCCGCTTCTTTTAAACGTTGAAGCGCCATTGCATCTGATTTTAAATCTACACCTTCATCATTTTTAAATTCATTTGCTAACCAATCAATAATAACTTGGTCAAAATCATCACCACCTAAGTGAGTATCTCCATTTGTTGATAATACTTCAAAAACACCATCACCAACTTCTAGAATTGAAATATCAAAAGTACCACCACCTAAATCGTAAACAGCAATTTTTTCGTCTTTCCCTTTTTTGTCAATTCCATATGCCAATGCTGCTGCTGTTGGTTCATTGATAATACGTCTAACTTTTAAACCAGCAACTTCTGCAGCTTCTTTTGTTGCCTGACGTTGTGCATCGTTAAAATAAGCTGGCACAGTTACAACAGCTTCTGTTACGGTGGTACCTAAATAATCCTCGGCAGTTTTTTTCATTTTTTGAAGTACCATGGCTGATATTTCTTGCGGTGTATATAAACGCCCATCAATATCAACTCTTGGGGTATCGTTATCACCTTTAATCACTTTAAATGGTACGCGAGCGGCTTCTTTGGCAGATTCAGAAAATTTATTCCCCATAAAACGTTTAACTGAATAAATCGTTTTTAAAGGATTGGTTACTGCTTGTCTTTTAGCAGGATCACCAACTTTACGTTCTCCTCCTTCTACAAATGCAACAATAGAAGGCGTTGTTCTTTTTCCTTCTGCATTTGGTATTACTACCGGCTCATTTCCTTCCATTACAGAAACACATGAGTTGGTTGTTCCTAAATCGATTCCAATAATTTTACTCATAATTATATGTTTAATTTACATTTTTATTTGTTACATTTTTAATTATTCAATCATTATGCCAAGCGGGAATCTGTTTTAAATAATGCCAAATCTGACTTTTATTATGACATTTTGACATTATTACATACAAAACAGAACACAAATATTTAAACTTCCTTTATCTATTCCCCTTATTTCAATATCAACTCTTACTATTAGTTAATCTTTTAATTATTAAATACTTATTATAAATTGCTTTTAATTAATATAAAACAAAACTATATGAGTAAATTTGACGAAAAATTAGCCCTTTACGAATCAGAATTTAAAAGTTTAGGTATTAAGTATGATGCTTTATTATTAAAAGCAGTAACCAAAGGCTTAGGCCCCTCAATTTATAAAAGCGACGCAGAAAAAGTATCGGGATCAGATACAAAAGAACTCGAAACTGTTAAGAAAAACTTCCTAATAAAAAAATTAGGCTTAACTGACAGTCCAAAATTAGATACAGCCATTGAAAAAGTTATTGAAACCTTAGAAAAATCTAACCGAAACAAATACCGAGCATTATTTTATTATCTATTGGTTAAAGAATTAGGACAAGAATCAAAATATTAATATTACTCCATCTAATTTCCCCAAAAAAAAATCTGCTTAAAGCAGATTTTTTTTATCTAGTAAATACGTATTTAGCTTCTGTCGAAAGCGAAACATCAAAGGCATACCCTTCGTAATTAAATCTTTTTAAATCTTTAATATTGTCAATAGCATTTTTAGCAATAAACCTAACCATCATTCCTCGTGCTTTTTTAGCAAAAAAACCAATCATTTTAAGCTCGCCATTTTTATAATCTTTAAATTCAGGAGTAATTATGTTTTGAGTAATTAAGTTTTTTTTATCAACAGCTTTGAAATACTCGTTACTTGCTAAATTAATTAAGTAATCATCTACTGTTAATTCTGAATTCAAATGCTTTATAAGTTCTTTACTCCAAAACTGATATAAATTTGATTTTGAACCAACTTTTAACTTTGTACCCATCTCTAACCGATAAGGCTGAATTAAATCCAACGGTTTTAAAAGACCGTATAAACCGGACAGTATATATAATTTTTCTTGTAAAAAATCAATTTCAAAATTGTTCAACGAATTTACATCTAAACCAACATATACATCGCCGATAAAGGCGCTGATGGCTTGTTTAGCATTTTTAAGATTGTGATTTATAATCCACTCCTGATTTCTAGTCCAGTTTAAATCGGCAAGTACAGCAGAAATACCCATAAGTTCCATTAAATTTTTAGGCGATTTTTTCTGGAGCACATGCATTATTTTATCAGATTGATTTAAAAACAATGGCAAACTTGAAGATTTTAAATTGCTTATAGTTTCAAAATCCATTGATTTTGCGGGTGAAATCAGTATTTTAAAATTACTCATATTTTATTTTTTAACATTTATTCAAAGATACCATATCCAACACCTTTGCTTGTTTTTATATAGTTATCACCAATTTTCTCTCGTAGTTTTCGAATATGAACATCCAACGTTCTATCGCCAACATAAATCGAGTTTCCCCAAACATTCAAATAAATTTCGTCACGGGTAAAAATTTTACCGGGCTTAGTACTCAACAATAAAAGAATTTCAAATTCTTTTTTTGGCAATAAAATTACTTCGTCTTTATACTTAACAGTATATGTTGATGGATTAATGGTTAAATCCTTAATCTGAATTAAATTTTCAACAATATTTTTTCTATTACCTCTATTTAACAAAGCTTTGATTCGAGCCAACAAAACTCTTGGTCTAATTGGTTTTGTGATATAATCATCAGCACCCGCTTCAAATCCGGCAATTTCTGAATAATCTTCGCCTCGGGCGGTTAGAAATACGATAATAGTATTATCAAATATTTTTTTTAAGCGCAATTGTCTGCATACTTCAACGCCATCTATACCAGGCATCATGATATCTAACAGAATCAAATCGGGTATTTTCTCATTTGCAACAGCAAGTGCCTGCTCCCCATTTTGCGCTGTATAGACTTTATAACCTTCTTTTTTTAAATTATAACCGATGAACTCTAATATATCAGGTTCATCATCAACAAGTAAAATTTTATGTTTTTGTTCTTTCATCAAAACAAAAATAAAACTTAATAACAGCAATTATCCAAAAGATATATTAAGAATTTGTTATCATTTTGTAACTTAGACTATCAGTTAAAAAAAGTTGAAATTCTCATATTTACTTAATTCAATATTAAGATTTACTTAACATTAAATTGGTTGTTTTGTACCATAAAATTTAATCAAATGAAAAAATTATTTTTACTTATTTTATCGACAGGTTTAATTCTTACAGCCTGTAAACAAACTCCAAAAGAAGGAGAAAGTGCAAACGAAGCTACAGAATTAACTGGTTCTGTAACAATTGATGGATCCGGAACAGTATTTCCAGTTTCTGAAGCTGTTGGTGAAGAGTTTTTTGCTGTTTCTCCAAATGTTAAAGTTACAGTTGGTGAATCAGGAACCGGTGGTGGTTTTAAAAAATTTGGAGCTGGAGAACTTGATATTACTGCAGCCTCTAGAGATATAAAAGAAACAGAAGCTGAGTTATGTAAAACTAATAATATAGAATTTGTTAAGTTAACTGTAGCTTTAGACGGAATCGCAGTAGTTATTAACAAAGAAAATACTTGGGCAACATCTTTAACTGTAGCCGAATTAAAGAAAATTTGGGAGCCAAACAGTACTGTTAAAAAATGGAGTGATATTAGAAAAGAGTTTCCTAAAGAAGATATCCGTTTATACGGCCCAAACACTTCTCATGGTACTTTTGATTTCTTTACAGAAGAAATTATGGGCGAATCTGGAGCAAGTAGAACTGATTACAACGCAGTATCTGATTACAACATTGCCGTACAAGGAGTTATAAATGATAAATTTGCATTAGGTTATTTTGGATTATCATACTACGAAGAAAACAAAACAAGTCTTGGAATTGTTGGTGTAGATAATGGAACTGGTGCCGTTTTACCTTCATTAGAAACTGTAGCAAATGGACAATATGCTCCACTTTCAAGATCATTATTTATCTTTATAAATAAAAAATCTGCTCAAAGACCAGAAGTGAAGAGTTTTGTAGAATTTTATTTAAATAATGCTCCAGTATTATCTAAAGAAGTTGGATACGTTCCAATGCCAGCAAGTGATTACGAAGCTCAAAAAGAAGTTTTTAAAAGAGCAATAGCGAAATAATTAAAAATTGATTAAAAAGAGCCGATAAGCGATACGTTTATCGGCATTTTAAACTTATGAAATTAAAAGAAAAATTAATAGAATTACTATTACAATTATTTACTTCTGTTACCATATTTACAACTATTGGGATTATAGTAGTTCTTTTATTTGAAAGTATTTCTTTTTTTAGCAATGTTTCTATCATAGAGTTTTTCACCAGCACAAAATGGACACCTTTATTTAGTGAAAAACATTTCGGAATTTTAGCACTCGCTTCCGGAACTATTTTAACATCATTAATTGCAATTGGCATTGCATTACCGGTTGGCTTAACCATAGCAATTTATTTAAATATGTATGCTTCTAAAAGTTTTAGAAAATTAATTAAACCTTTTCTTGAAATCTTAGCAGCCATACCAACCGTTGTTTATGGTTTTTTTGCACTAGCATTTGTTACTCCGGTACTGCAGGAAATCTATCCAAATTTGGAGACTTTTAATTCGTTGTCTGCGGGAATTGTAATGGGTATTATGATTATACCTTTTATTTCTTCTTTAAGTGAAGATGCGTTGTATGCAGTGCCAAAATCTTTAAAAGAAGCAGCATTTGGAATGGGTTCCACCCGATTTCAAACAGCGTTTAAAGTGATGGTTCCTGCAGCCTCATCGGGTATTGTAATTTCTGTAATTTTAGCAATTTCAAGAGCAATTGGTGAAACCATGATAGTGGCAATAGCCGCCGGACAACAACCTCAATTTACTTTAAATCCAACAATACCTGTACAAACAATTACCTCGTATATAGTTCAGGTTAGCATGGGTGATGCTCCTCAAGGCTCGTTAGAATATCAAACTATTTTTGCAGCAGGGCTTACCTTGTTTGTATTTACTTTTTTATTGAATAGTTTTAGTTTTTACGTTAAGAAAAAATACCAGGAAAAATATGAATAACCATCAGAAAAACAGGATAATAGATCTCACTTTTAAAGTATATGGATTTTTATTCACTGCCATTAGTGTGCTTATCCTTTTTATATTGCTTTATGCTATTATAAAGGCTGGATATAGCAGAATTAACTGGGATTTTTTAACAGGATTACCTTCGAGAAAACCAGAAAATGCCGGAATTTATACTGCTATTATGGGTACTTTTTATATCATGGTTGTAACTTTAATTATATCAATTCCTGTTGGGGTTGGGGCCGGTATTTATTTAGAAGAATATGCCAAGAAAAACGGATTAACCAACTTTTTAGAAATCAATATTTCAAATTTGGCGGGTGTTCCTTCAATAATATATGGACTTTTAGGTTTGGGTGTTTTTGTTCGGTTTTTTGGTTTTGGGGGCAGTATTTTATCCGGGGCTTTAACCTTATCACTCCTCATTTTGCCTGTAATTATTGTTGCGACGAGGGAAGCTATTAAAGCGGTTCCTTCATCGTTGAGAGACGCATCCTTTGCCATGGGAGCATCGAAATGGCAAACCATACAATATGTGGTTTTACCAACCTCATTTGGAGGAATTCTTACAGGAATTATCCTCGCTTTATCTAGAGCTATTGGTGAAACAGCCCCTTTGATTGTAGTTGGTGCCATGGCATATGTGCCTTTTGCTCCAAAATCACTTTTCGATACTTTTTCTGTATTACCGATGCAGATATTTACGTGGACAACCAGACCACAGACCGGTTTTGCGGTTGCCGCATCAGGAGCCATTATTATTTTATTATTAATTACCTTTATAATGAATGGAATAGCCGTATATTTTAGAAATAAATGGCAAAAACAATTACAATAACAATCAATATATGACAGATCACGTAAAAGATAAAGAGCTAAAATTACCAAAAATATCTGCTGAAGATGTTAATGTGTTTTATGGCGATTTTCAAGCAATTAAAAACATTTCGATGGATATTAATTCTAATACTGTTACTGCATTTATCGGTCCGTCTGGATGTGGAAAATCAACTTTTCTTCGTTTGTTTAATCGAATGAATGACTATGTAGAAGGATTTAGGATGGAAGGAAAAATAAAAATCGATGATAACAACATTTACAAAAAAAAGGTTCATGTAGAAGAGCTTAGAAAAAAAGTTGGAATGGTGTTTCAAAAACCCAATCCATTTCCTAAATCGATTTATGAAAATGTGGCTTATGGATTAAAAATCCAAGGAATATCAAACAAAAAAATAATTGATGAACGGGTTGAAACTGCCCTAAAACAAGCCGATTTATGGAAAGAAGCCAAAGATAATCTTAACAAATCGGCTTTAGCATTATCTGGTGGTCAACAACAACGTTTGTGCATAGCCCGAACCTTGGCAGTTGAGCCATCCATTATCTTAATGGACGAACCTACATCGGCACTGGACCCCATATCAACCACCAGAATTGAAGAACTTATATTTGAATTAAAATCAAATTACACCATTGTAATTGTTACTCATAACATGCAACAAGCGGGAAGAATAAGCGATAATACCGGTTTCTTTTATCTGGGAGAACTGATTGAATATAAAAATACTAAAGACTTATTTACAAATCCTAAAAACACTAAAACCGAAAACTACATCAGTGGACGGTTTGGCTAAAAATCTTATTACGATGACAAATTTAGATATTGAATTAAAATTACTGAAAGAAGCCATCATTGAAATGACTGATTTAGTCACCAATCAGGTGGTAAATGCCAATGAGGCTTTCTTATCAATGGATACTGATTTAGCCTATGAAATTCAGCATAACGAACAAAAAATAAACGCACTTGAACTGAGTATCGACAGAGATTGCGAACATATTTTAGCACTTTTTAATCCGGTTGCATCCGACTTGAGATTTGTGTTGGCAGTACTAAAATCAAATGCAGATTTGGAACGAATTGGCGATTATACTTACGCCATTGCGGGCTATGTTATTGAGCACAACAAATCAATCAATAAAGAATTAATAGAAGCATCGCAAATTATTGCCATGTTTGATACTGCTATATCAATGTTGCGCGATATTAAAATTGCATTTGAAACTGAAGATGTAAAATTGGCCAAAAAGGTTTATAGAAAAGATGCCGACTTAAATATGATAAATAAACAAGCTGCCGATATAATTAGCAAGTTCTTAGAAAAGGATGGTACGTTAACTACAGAAGCGCTGTACTTATTTTCAACGATACGAAAATTAGAGCGTGTTGGCGACCATGTTAAAAATATGGTCGAAGTTTTAATATTTTATGTTAAAGCTAAAGTGTTGAAACACAAGGACATTAAGGACAAGAAAAAATAATTTAAAATTAAAGGTTAATTATTTTCTGTTCGATAATTTCTATAAGCTGCCCAACATGAAACCCGTCCATTAAAGCGTGATGAACTTCTATTGAAAAAGGCAATAATAGCTTATCGTTTTGTTCAAAGCGTTTACCAAAAACAAATTTTGGAATACCGCTTTTTTCACGTTCGTAGTTTCGGGCGTGTTTAATCGAGGTAAATGATACCCACGGAACTGTTGATCCAAAAATTAAATCGATTTTATTCCAGTGTTCTTCAAATATTTTACCTTCTTTTAATTGTTTTATCAACTCCTTACCTTTTTTATCGAAATCAAAAATGGTGGCTTCGTTTTTAAACAATCCGAAGAAAAATGAATTATCATCGTTTAAAAAAGTTGAGCCGATTTCGATGGAATCCAATTCATAAAGCTCATCGTTTACAATTCTTAATTTAAATTCGGTTATTTCATTAGCTGCTTTCATCGAAATAAACAAAACTGCCAATGAAAATGACAAATTATTGGCTTTACAATAGGTATATAAATTTGTTACATCTATAGTTGTAGTTAACCCAAAAAAAGGATCATCAAAATTTTTGAAAAACTCATATTGTGATTTTCGGTTCCACAAATCTAGATCAAATTTTTTCATCAGTCTTCTTTTTGATGTATGGTATAATGCCTCCATTTTTCAATACAATCAGTAATATCGTTTGGTAATTCAGAGTTAAAATGCAGTATTTCTTTGGTAATTGGATGCCTGAATCCTAAAGTTTTTGCATGAAGCGCTTGCCTTGGCAATACTTTAAAACAATTTTCTACAAATTGTTTGTATTTTGTAAACGTAGTTCCCTTAAGTACTTCATTACCACCGTAGCGTTCATCGTTAAATAAAGTATGACCAATATGTTTAAAATGGGCTCTGATTTGATGAGTTCGACCAGTTTCTAACCGACATTCTACCAAGGTAACATAGCTAAATCGTTCAATGACTTTATAATGGGTTATAGCAGGTTTACCGTGTTCACCATCGGGATAAACACTCATTTGCAACCTATTTTTTAAACTTCTGCCAATATGACCTTCAATAGTACCTTCATCTTTTTCTACATTCCCCCATACTAAAGCGTAATATAAACGATGGGTTTTTTTATCGAAAAACTGCTTAGCAAGATGAGCCATACTATAGTCGGTTTTGGCAACAACAAGCAAGCCGCTTGTATCTTTATCAATACGATGTACGAGACCTGGTCGGTTATCAGCATTTTTTGGCAATTGTTCAAAATGGAAAATTAAGCCGTTTACTAAAGTACCAGAATAATTGCCATGACCCGGATGCACTACCAATCCGGCGGGTTTGTTTACCACAATTAATTCATCATCTTCATAAACGATATCCAGTGGAATATTTTCAGGAACCAACAAATTTTCATGTGGAGGATGTGCCAATACAACCCGAACGACATCAAAGGGTTTTACTTTGTAATTGGCTTTTACTGTTTGTTCGTTTACCAGCACATTGCCGGCTTTTATGGCTTGTTGAATCTTGTTTCGAGTGGCGTTTTCGATAAAATTCATTAAAAATTTATCAACCCGCAACGGTTCCTGACCGTGAGTAGCTGTGTATTTATAATGTTCGTAAAGTTCGTCCTGATCTAAATCATCAAAATTCGATTCCTTCATCACTATCTATGGTTGCTGTGGTATCAATTACATTTCTAGGAATTCCTCCATCACCTAACATAAATTCAAATTTTGAATTTCTTGGAACTTTCTGTCCAACACGAACCTCTTTACCATTAAGTAACAATCCGCGCACAACATCCAATGCAATATCATTAACATAAGTAGGCTTGTCTCCTACCCTATATCCAACGGCCAAAAGCAATGCAGTAGCTTGTCGGTTCGATTTTCCTAACACATCAGGTACCGAAATCAACTCGTAGGAAGATGGATTTAATTTAAGGTATATTTTACGATTTTCCTTTACAAAACTTCCTGCAATAGGACTTTGTTCTATAACTGATTTCCCTGGAAAATCAGGATTGTATTTCGTTGAATCTATAATCTCGTAACGTAAATCGAGTTCTGTTAAAATTTCTTCAACCTGTTCAATTTCTATTCCGGCTAAGTTGGGAACTTCAATTTTTTGATAATGATTGGTCTTAAATTTAAGCCAAAACAAGGTCGCAATTACAACTACAAATAAACCAATTACAGCTAAAATTAACTGATTTAAGAACTCCTTACTTTTAAGAAATTTAATAAAACTCATATATTTTTTAATGTTTTGAACAAAGATAACAAAGGATGAGATAGTTTTTAGTATATTTTGATAAATTTGTCTTTAAACTAAAATACTTACATGAAACAAAATGTTGCCATTATTATGGGTGGTTACTCATCTGAGGTAGAGATTTCGCTTAAATCTGGTGAAATGGTTTATTCAAATATTGATAGAAATTTATTTAATCCCTATCGGGTTAAAATCTTAAAAGACCGATGGGTTTTACTTAATGAAAACAACCAAGAATTTTCCATAAATAAACACGATTTTACGGCAACTATAGATAACAAACACATAGTTTTTGATGTTGTTTTTAATGCAATTCACGGAACACCTGGTGAAGACGGAACAATTTTGGCTTATTTTAAATTACTGGGTCTTAAACACACTTCGGCTCCCTTTTACCAAATGGCACTTACCTTTAACAAACGTGATTGCCTAAGTGTTGCAAAATCTTATGGAATAAAAACAGCAACTTCGTATTACTTGAATAAAGGCCAAGAAATCAACGAAAAAGAAATCATTGATACTGTTGGACTTCCTTGTTTTGTTAAACCTAACAATGCCGGATCCAGTTTTGGTATATCGAAAGTAAAAGAAGCCAATCAATTAAAAAACGCAATCGATTTTGCTTTTAAAGAAGATACAGAACTCATAATTGAATCGTTTTTAGACGGAACAGAGGTTTCAGTAGGCGTTCTTGAATATAAGGGTGAAGTAAAAGTGTTACCTATAACCGAAATCGTTTCTGAAAATGAGTTCTTTGATTACGAAGCCAAATATTTGGGAAAATCACAGGAAATAACGCCTGCTCGTATTTCTATGATTCAGCAAAAAAACGTAGAAAAAATCGCTAAAAAGCTGTATGAGTCATTAAACATGAAAGGTTTTACGCGTTCAGAATTTATTTTAATTGAAAATGAACCATATTTCTTAGAAATGAATACTGTACCTGGATTAACTGCAGAAAGCATCTTGCCACAACAAGCTGCGAAAGCAGGAATTACGCAACAAGAATTATTTACAAACGCCATTATGATGGCTTTAAAATAACAATAATGAGAAAAGCTGTTTTTCCGGGGTCATTTGATCCTATTACTTTAGGACATGTTGATATAATAGAACGAGCCTTGCCTTTGTTTGATAAAATAGTTATTGCCATAGGAAATAATTACGACAAAAAATACATGTTTAATCTAGATCAACGCAATCACTTTATTCAAAAAACATTTGAAGGAATTGATAAAATTGAAATCACAACATACGAAGGCCTAACTGTAGATTTTTGCAAAAAGAATAATATTGATTTTATTGTTCGTGGTTTAAGAAATCCCGCTGATTTTGAGTTTGAAAAAGCCATCGCTCATACCAATAGAGTAATGTCTAAAATAGAAACAATATTCTTGTTAACAAGTGCCAGAACTTCCTTTATAAGTTCCAGTATTGTTAGGGATATTATAAGAAATAACGGCGATGTTTCAAGCCTGGTTCCATCAGTTGTTATAGAATAAATTATGCAAAAATTAATTCTAACGTTTCTATTATTAAGTTTTTCATTTTCAAAAGCACAATACTCACCCATATACGAAACTGTTTTTGAAAAATCATTTGGAAAAGAATCTGCAACCTACGATCAAACTATTGACTATTACAAGCTTTTAGCCAGAACACATCCAGAGATTAAAATCAAAGAAATGGGAACCACAGACAATGGATTGCCATTACATTTGGTGATTTACAATATAGATCAACAATTCAATATCGAAAAAATAAAAAATTCTCAAAAAGCCACACTTTTGATTAACAACGGTATACATCCCGGTGAACCTGATGGAATTGATGCTTCTATGCTTTTTCTGAGAAATGTATTAAAAGATCCGCATTTAAAAAATAAATACAGAAATACAGTTATTTATATTATTCCTGTTTACAATATTGGCGGTGCTTTAAACAGAAATTCTAGTACAAGAGTAAATCAAAATGGACCTAAGCAATACGGATTTAGAGGAAATGCTAGAAACTATGATTTAAATAGAGATTTTATTAAAGCTGATACTAAAAACACGAAAGCCTTTTATGAAATTTTTCATCAAATAAATCCAGATGTGTTTATTGATACACATGTTTCAAATGGTGCAGATTATCAATACACTTTAACACATTTATTTACACAGCACAATAAATTAGGGAGTTCTTTAGGAGCCTTTTTAAATGAGCAAATGATGCCCTCTATTTTAGCTGATTTAAACAAGAAAAACATCCCTTCTACCCCTTACGTAAATGTTTTTAATGCACCTCCGGATAATGGATTTTCTCAATATTTTGACACCCCAAGATATACAACAGGTTTTACTTCTTTGTATAACACTTTAAGTGTTATGATAGAAACGCATATGCTAAAACCATACGCCGACAGAGTACGAGTTACTTATGAGTTTTTATTAAGTGCACTAGATTACACAGATAGCAACTACACCAAAATAAAATCAATGCGGGTTTTGGCGCAAGTAGAAAATCAAAAGTTAAAAAAATATCCCATACAATGGAAAATTGACAGTACAAAAATATCTCAGTTATCATTTAAAGGATATGAAGCTGTATACAAAAAAAGTGAAGTTACGGGTTTAGATAGATTGTACTATGATCAATCAAAACCTTACGAAAAAAACATAAACTATTTCAATCATTTTAAACCATCAAAAGAAATTGAAATTCCTAAAGCATATATTATTCCTAAAGGATGGTGGAATGTAATTGATTTATTAAAAGCAAATCAAATTAGGATGACCCAACTTGAAAAAGATACCGTAATAACAGTAACTGCATATCAAATTGTTAATTATAAATCAAGAAACAAGCCATATGAAGGTCATTTTCAGCATTATCAAATAAATACTAACAGTTTTATTAAAAAAATAAAGTTTTTTAAAGGTGATTTTTTAATTCCTACAAATCAACCTGGTATACGATATTTGATAGAAACTTTAGAACCCGAAGCGGCCGATTCTTTTTTGAGTTGGAACTTTTTTGATTCCATTTTACAGGAAAAAGAAGGTTTTTCTCCCTATGTTTTTGAAGAAACTGCCAAAGAAATATTGAAAAACAACACCGATTTAGCCAAATCATTTGAGCTGCTAAAACAGACCGATGAAAATTTCAGAAAAAGCAGTTTTGCTCAACTTCAATTCATTTATAAAAACTCTGAATTTGCTGAGCAATCGCACTTAATTTACCCAGTATATCGCATTTTTTAAAAAATATAAAACAAGAAAATTGCATATACAAAAAATCGTACTATTCTAAAAATACCCAATACTAGCAACCATCTTATTGGATATGAAGTCATACCAGCTAATAAAGTTACCATTGAATAAGGAAGTGGAAAAAGCGCTGCAGTTACTATAAAAAACCCACCCCATTTTTGTAAGTAAATAAATATTTTTTGATTTTTTACCAACAGCCAATTATTTACAACGGGTATTTTAGCTGTTTTCCTTCCAATCAAAAAAGATAGTAATCCACCTAAATAAGATAAAACTGCTAATAAAGCTACTAGCCACCATTTATTGATACCAAAAGAAATAGCTTGCGGCTCTGACCAAACTATAAAAAGATCAGGCGGAATTAAGCCTAAAAAAGATTCAGACAAAGTAAATAAAAGATATACATATAAAGGTTCAACATTATCTACGATATGGATAAAAACTTCTTTGGTTGAAATAATATAACGTTCGATTAAATAAACTACTACAACTAAAATTATAACAATTAAGGTTAAATTAACAATATTCCTCATTAGCAATCTAAAAAGTCCTGTACGCTTTAAATACTGATAATATAAATAAGTAAACCTATTAAATCCTTTCATAAGCATTAAAAAATTACACTGGAAGTTTCAAATACAATTATAACTCAAATATGCTAAAAACATTGTGCATCATGTAACAATATTTTAATATTTTCAAACATGCCTTCACTTAATTCTTGTAATTCATTTTTAGGTATAAACCTTACCGCTTTTATACCTTCCTCTAGTTGTGGAATTAGCTTTTCTTCGAATTCACTTATCATTTCAAACCAATATGTAATTTTTAAAATTGGAAAATTTTTATCAAAATAGATGTGATATGTTGTAGGTAATTTTTTAATTATCTTCAGATTCTTAACACCACTTTCTTCTTGAACTTCGCGGATGGCGGTATCTTCAATTGATTCTCCTGCCTCAATTTTACCTTTGGGTAAATCCCAATGATTTAATCTATCAATCATTAAAACTTCTTCTTTTTTGGTTTTAACCAATCCGCCGGCAGCTTCTATTGCCTTGAAATTAGATTTAAAATCTGTCCACATATAATTTAAATCATTGTGGAATAGATTAATACCACGTAATCTATCTTCAAGAAAAAGCTGTATTAAATCGCTAATTTTTGTTGATTCATACGGAATCATTACATACGATTCTAAATTATTTTTAGAATCAGTTAAGATGATTGGATTTTCTTTTATAAAAACTTTATACATTTGCAGCATGATTAAAGACAAAGATATTGCAAAAAAAATTGCTGAATTACTTTTGCAGATTAAAGCCGTAAAAATTCAACCTTCAAATCCATTTACATGGGCCTCAGGATGGAAATCTCCTATATATTGTGATAATAGAATAATACTTTCATTTCCAATAATTAGAAATCATATTCGTCAAACTTTTGCAAAACAAGTTGTTGATGAATTTGGAAAACCTGATGTAATTGCTGGTGTAGCAACCGGAGCTATTGGTATAGGAATTTTAGTAGCAGAAGAATTAGGCCTTCCTTTTGTGTATGTTAGACCAGAACCTAAAAGTCACGGAAAACAAAACCAAATTGAAGGATTTTTAGAAAAAGGCAGTAATGTAGTTGTTATTGAAGATTTAATAAGTACTGGCAAAAGCAGTTTAAATGCTGTAACAGCCCTTAAAGAAGCAGGTGCTAATGTTAAAGGAATGGCTGCAATTTTTTCGTATGAGTTTGAAGAAGCTGCAATGAACTTTGCTACAAACAATTTAAAATTAATTACACTAAGTAATTACTCAACCTTAATTGAACAAGCCTTAAATAGCAATTATATTACCGATAAAGAATTAGAAACACTTAAAGATTGGTGTCAAAAACCAAGCGAATGGTTAAATTAAATAAACATGAATTTACAAAGTCCCAAAAAAAATGTAAATAAATCAGCAAAAGAACTTTTTGATTTATTTTCTAATGTTCAAAATTTTGAAAAGTTGATGCCTTCAACAGTTGAGAAATTTGAAGCAGATCAAGACTCTTTTGTATTTGCCTTGAAAGGAATGCCCGAAATAAGATTGGTTTTAAAAGAAAAAGAACCCAATAGTAAAATTGTTTTAGGTGCAGCTAGCAGTAAGTTGCCTCCCTTTAATTTAACAGCAAGAATTAATGAAATTAACAATGTGCAATCTGAAGTTCAATTTTTCTTTGATGGAGACTTTAATCCAATGATTTCAATGATGTTAAAAGGACCGTTAACTAAATTTATCGATTCACTTTCAGAGAGTGTTGAAAGTTTATAATTTAGAGCATTGTAATTTCTTTTAAGTTGAATGATATTATTTCTTCATTTTCCAATTCAACTAAAAGTTTTCCAGCATTAGAAACGCCTATAATTTTACCTAAAAAAATAGTGTTCCTACTATCTTTAAACATAGTAGGAATTTCATTTTTGTATAAAAGTGATTCATATTCGGATTTAATATCCTTAAAATCTGAAGAAACAACCCTCAAAAGCTGAACTTCTAAAATTTTTAAAAAATTATCTAAAAGGGTATCTAAATTTGATTCTGATTTTAACTCAAGACTCAATGAAGTTACACGCGTTATGTTAGATGAAAACGTATTTTGATTGACATTTAAACCGATTCCAATTATCGAATCAACTATCAAATTCTCATGAATCGTATTTTCAATTAATATTCCGGCTAGCTTATTTTTACCTGACAAAATGTCGTTAGGCCATTTAATAGCAACTTTAGCATCTGGTAAATAAAAAGCACAAAGTTTATAAACTGCAATAGAAACGGCCATATTTATATAAAAACTTTTAGCAATTTCATACTTATTAAATCGCTTTAAAACACTTAATGTCAGGTTTTTACCTGCATCCGATACCCAACTTGTACCCATCTGACCTTTACCATTAAACTGATAATCAGTCGTTACAACCGTAAAATCAGGTAAATGTGAATCTCTTTTTAATTTTTTAAGAAATTCGTTTGTAGAATCAATGGCATTAAGTTTGATAATATTCATCGCAATAAAATATGCTGTTTTGTAAACTGTAATTTACACGTAAAAAAACAATAACTTTGCAGCAAATCTAAAAATTTTTTAATGGCAAAAAAACAAAAGAGTGCAGACGATTTAATCGCTGTAATATTAAAAGGAATTGACGAAGTAAAAGGACAAGAAGTACAATTGCTTGATTTAAGAAAAATAGAAAACTCCGTTTGCGAATATTTTATTATTTGCTCTGGAACCTCAAATACCCACGTTAATGCAATTAACGGCACCGTTCAAAAAATGGCAAGTAAGCAATTAAAAGAACATCCTTGGCATGTAGAAGGAGAACAAAATGCTGAGTGGATTTTATTAGATTTTATCAATGTTGTAGTGCATATTTTTCAAAAGAAAACACGCGAATTTTACGACCTTGAAAGTTTATGGGGTGATGCAAAAATCACTTCAATTTCATAAAAAAGACTAAATTTATTTTAAAAACAACGAATGGATAATCAAAACAATCAAGATAAAAAGGGTAAATTCCCTCAAGCACCTAAATTTAACATAAACTGGTTTTACACAGCTGCTTTTATATTTCTGATATTGATGTTTTTTCAAAACTCAGGCTCATCAGAAGAATCTTTTAATATTTCCTTAACCAATTTTGAAAAATATTTAAACGATAACGATATTGAAAAAATTGAGGTTTATGCACAAGACAGAACGGCTTCCGTTTTTTTAACATCACAAGCTTTAGAAAAGGAAATTCACAAGAAAAATTCTAAAAAAGGTGTTTTCGGAACTCCTAATCTTGGTGCTCATTACCAATTACAGTACGGTGATTTAAAACTTTTTCAAGAATTATTGCAAAAAGCTGCAAATGATGGCCATCCGGTAGAAGTAAAATTCCAAGAATCTAGTAATTGGACAGAAATATTAATCAGTTTCTTACCTATTTTACTTTTTATTGGAGTTTGGCTCTATTTTATGCGTAGGATGTCTGGAGGTGCCGGAGGCGGTGGTGGACAAATTTTTAACATTGGAAAATCAAAAGCCAAATTGTTTGACCAAGACACCATGGTTAAAACTACGTTTAAGGATGTAGCTGGTTTAGAAGGCGCTAAAGAAGAAGTTCAAGAAATTGTAGATTTTCTTAAAAATCCAGATAAATATACCTCTTTGGGAGGAAAAATTCCAAAAGGGGCATTATTGGTAGGACCTCCGGGTACCGGAAAAACTTTATTGGCAAAAGCTGTTGCTGGTGAAGCGCACGTACCATTTTTCTCATTGTCTGGTTCAGACTTTGTAGAAATGTTTGTAGGGGTTGGAGCATCTAGAGTTCGTGATTTATTTAAACAAGCACAGCAAAAAGCCCCATCCATTATTTTTATTGATGAGATTGATGCTATTGGTAGAGCGCGTGGTAAAAGCAACTTTACTGGTGGGAACGACGAACGTGAGAGCACCTTAAATCAGTTATTAACTGAAATGGATGGTTTTGGTACAGACTCTAACGTTATTGTGTTAGCAGCAACAAACCGTGCTGACGTGTTAGATAAAGCATTATTAAGAGCTGGAAGATTTGACCGTCAGATTTATGTTGATTTACCTGACTTAAAAGAACGTGCCGAAATTTTTAAAGTACACTTAAAACCAATTAAACTCGATAAAAACGTTGACATCGATTTCATGTCGAAACAAACGCCTGGTTTTTCAGGTGCCGACATTGCAAATGTTTGTAACGAAGCCGCTTTAATTGCAGCCAGAAAAGGAAAAAAATCAGTTGAACATCAAGACTTTTTAGATGCTGTAGACCGAATTGTTGGTGGATTGGAAAAGAAAAATAAAATAATAACCAAAGACGAAAAGCGCACGATTGCATTTCATGAAGCTGGTCACGCTACAGTAAGCTGGTTGTTAGAGCATGCTGCACCATTGGTAAAAGTTACTATAGTTCCTCGTGGTCAATCATTAGGTGCTGCATGGTATTTACCTGAAGAACGTATGATTGTTCAAACCGATCAAATGCTGGATGAGATGTGCGCAACTTTGGGCGGTAGAGCTGCCGAAAAAATTATTTTCGACAAAATATCTACCGGAGCTTTAAGCGATTTAGAAAAAGTTACCAAACAAGCTCGCGCCATGGTTACTATTTACGGATTAAATGATAAGCTAGGAAATATAACTTATTACGATTCTTCTAACCAGGCAGAATATTCTTTTTCTAAACCTTACAGTGAAGAAACAGCACAAATTATTGATAAAGAAATATCGACTTTAATTGAAAGTCAATACCAAAGAGCTATCGATATTTTAACCGAAAATAAGGATAAATTAATACTGTTGGCTGAGCAATTGTTGGTTAAAGAGGTTATTTTTAAAGACGATTTAGAGCTTTTCTTTGGCAAACGACCATTTGAAAAAGAAGAAGAATCTGAAACTGATAAAAATCAAGACAACAAAGACCTAAATAATTCAACTGAAACACCTGAAAAAACTATAGATACTGCCGAATAAATCAATACTTTTTGTATTTTTGGAGCAATTCGGTGGTCAAAAATGAGTTTTTTAAAGAAATTAGAACAATTATTTAATATTCGAATTAAATCATCTGAAGAAAAGGAGATTGAAGAACAACCGGTTAACTTATCTTTAGATGATTTTTTTGTACATAACTTCATCAATAATGGAGGTAAATTTTTGTATTGTTCTTCTAAACAAGAAGCTTTAAATAACTTACATCAAATTATTAAAGAAAATCAGTGGTATACTATTACTTGTTTTGATAATAGTTTGGTTGATTTTTCTAAAGTTTTACCTGTTACTTTTAACAATCAAATTAGTGCAGCAATTCCGTTTTTAACAAAATGTGAACAACTGATTTCAGAAAACGGAAGTATATTGTTCTCTTCCAATCAGTTAAAAGAATTTAAATTAGCCGACTTTTCTAACCATTTTATTGTGTACGCTAAAACAAGTCAAATTGTTAACTCAACCAGTGATGGCTTATGTGGAATTAATAATAGAAATAAAGGTAATTTACCCACTAACATAGGAGCCATCAAAAATTTTACTCCAATGCAAACCGACAATTTTTTAAATTACGGATATACTAATTCTAAAAACTTATATTTGCTTCTTGTAGAAGACTTGTAAAATGAAAAACTTTATAACGCGCTCAATATCTGCATTTTGGTTTGCAGGAACTTTAATTTTTTGCATCTTATTTCATAAATTAACTTTTATTGGACTCTTTTTTATCATGATGCTGTTTTGTATCTATGAGTTTAATAAACTAATTCAACTAAAAAGCAGATTTCCTTACATTATTGGTGTAATGATGTTTATTTTCGGAAATATATTTAATGTTGATGAGGTACCTTACATCGGAATTTTTAGATATGCCGGTGTTTTACTCTTTTTAACAATTTTTGCCACATTTGTTTCTGTGCTTTTTTATAAAAAAGAAAAAGTTGTAAATCACTTAGGAAAAATATTTTTATCCGTAATCTATATAGCTGTGCCTTTTTCGTTAATAGCTCAAATTCCATTTTTAAATTCTGATTTTAAATATGTAAATTCCATTATTTTAGGTGTATTTATTTTAATCTGGAGCAATGATTCATTTGCATACATCGTTGGTAGTACAATTGGAAAACACAAATTATTAGAGCGTATATCTCCTAATAAAACCATTGAAGGTTTTATAGGTGGTATGTTAGCAACTTTTGCTGTTAGTTACGTATTATCACTATATTTCACGTCCTATACTTTTAATCACTGGTTTGTAATCGCTTTAATTGTTAGTACCTTTGGTGTACTTGGGGATTTAATTGAATCTATGTTTAAAAGACAAGCCGGCGTTAAAGACAGTGGAGATATTATACCAGGACATGGCGGTTTTTTAGATAGGCTAGATAGTGTTATCTTTGCAGCTCCATTTATATTTATTTATTTACAATTTATAGAATACTATGTTTCATAAAGAAGGATTTAAAATAATTGCTATAGCAACCTTTATTACAGGAGGTTCAATTTTATTAATTGACAGTTTTGTAGAATTAAAATGGCTTTCTACAACACTTTCTATTGTTGTATTATTGTTTTATATTTTGATTCTTCAATTTTTTAGAAATCCAAAAAGAACAACTAAAATTGATCTAAATACCATAATTGCACCGGTTGATGGCAAAGTAGTTGTTATTGAAGAAGTTTTTGAACCAGAATATTTTAACGATAAAAGATTGCAAGTTTCTATATTCATGTCGCCTATTAATGTGCATGTAACACGTTATTTGATGAGTGGAATTGTAAAATACAGTAAATATCATCCGGGTAAATATTTGGTTGCTTGGCATCCAAAAGCATCTACAGAAAATGAACGTACCAGTATAGTGGTAGAAAATGAAATTTTTGGAGCAGTATTATACAGACAAATTGCAGGTGCATTGGCTAATAGAATTGTAAATTATGCCGTTGAAGGAACCAAGGTAACACAAGGTTCCGACGCTGGATTTATCAAATTTGGATCAAGAATTGACATTTATTTACCGTTAAACACAAAATTAAACGTAACTTTAAATCAAAAAGTAACAGGAGGTATTGATGTTGTAGCTTCAAAATAAACTAGATTAATGAAGACCGATTTAGATAAACAATTTGAAAAAGCATTTATAAAAGCATCTTCATCAAAAAAAAAATTACCACCAGATATCATGCTAAAGTTGTATGCTTTATATAAGCAGGCAACGCATGGTTCTAACTTTAGATCATCTGATGGAGATCAAGAATTAGTGAATGCTTTTAAACTTAATGCTTGGTTGCAAGTAACGCATTTATCTGAAGAAGAGGCTAAACAAGGTTATATAGACTTAGTTGCTACATATATAACAAAATAAAAAATCCCGTTAAAACGGGATTTTTATTAATAATCTAAACTGGCTAAAAACCGAAGTTTTTCTTTCCAAAGCTCTAAATTCTCAGTACTTTTTTCTATGCTTTTTCTAACTTTTACTATTAAAGGATTGTCTTCAGATGCATTAGATATAAAACTTACATTGTTTTCTAACTGTTGAATATCGCGTGTAATCTCATCGATTTTCTTTCTTATAAATAATTGCTCATTATCTAATTTGCGATAATTTTTCTGTTGTAAGAAACTCTCCATTAAATTCTGGAATTTCAAAAATTCTTTAGTATTAGCGTCAACCGATAATTTACTAAATACTTTATCTAAAACTTTATTAAATTTAATTTCTATATGCTTTAAGTTGTTAGGTAATCTGCCAAAAGCTCTCCATTCATTGATAATTTTCTTTACTTCATCGTATGTTATATTCTCATCGGCATCAACCCTTGCTTTAAATGCTTCGTAGTAATCTTTTTTTACTGCAAAAGATTCCAATTGCTCTTTATTGTCATTATCCTGAATTTGGTGATACCTATTAAAGAAATGGTTACAAGCATCTTTGAACTCTTTCCAAAGTTTATCTGAGTATTTTTTTGGTACGTGACCAATTTTTTTCCAATCGTTTTGGATGGTTTTTAATATCTCTGCTGTTTTCTCTATTTCTTCACTGTCCTTTAATGATTTTGCTTTTTCAACCAAAGCTATTTTTGCAGATAAATTGTCTTGTTGTTCGTGTTTAATTTCTTTGTAGAAATCATTTTTAGCTTTATTAAAGGTTCGTGTAGCATCTTTAAATCTTCTCCACAACTCATCGTTTTTCTTTCTAGGAAGATTGGTAATTTCCATAAAACTTTTACGCATTTTTTCAATTTTCTGGATGCATTTTTGCCAATCTGAATGCGTTTTATTTTGACTAAAATCTAAAGCTAAAATTTCATTAATAATGGCTTCTTTCTTTTCAATATTTTCTTCAAATCCAACCCTTAAATCTTTATAAAAATCTTGCCGTTTATCGTGTATCGCTTTAGTAATATTACTAAACTGATCCCAAACTTTATCTCTGTGTTCACGATCTACTGGACCTAATTCTTTCCAAATCTTATGCAAAAGCTGAAGTTCTCTAAAAGCATGTTCTACATCGGAATCCTTTAATAAATCTTCAGCAGTTGCTATTAACTTCAGTTTTTCTTCTAAATTGTGTCTAAAATCTAAATCGCGTAAATCTTTATTGATATGTAGCAAATCATAAAATCGCTCCACATGATGTTGATATGTTTTCCATGTATCATTGTATCGATTTCTTGGCACAGCACCTACTTCATTCCAACGTTGTTGTAAATTTTTGAAATCTTTGTACATGGTTGATGAATCGCCGTTTTCAATTAAATTCTTTAATTCATCAATAATAGTATTTCTTGCTAGTAAATTTTGTTTTAAAGTAGCATCTAGTTCTGTATAATACTTTTTTCTTTTAACTGAATAATCAGCATAAATACTATCAAATTCTTGCTTTATCGGATTATCAAAATGGAAATTGATAGACTCATTTCCTGCTTCTAAAAATTCTTTTTTTGTTGCATGTAGTAATGCACTGTGTTTTCTGTTGAATTCTTTTTTAATTAAATCAACGTTTCTTTTAATCTCTTGAACTTCGTGGCTTTCAACGGTAGATTTTAGCTCATCATACAATTGATCCATCGTCAATTTAGTATAATCTGGCAGTTCTACTTTTGCTTTTTCTGCTGTTGATTCCTTCTTTTCAATTTTAATTTCTTCAGCAACAAGCTCTTGTTCTTCATTTTTTTCTACTTCCTGTTGGTTAACAGTTTCTGGACTTACCTCTGACTCGTGCAGATTTTCTTGATTGTTTTCTAACATCTTAATAATGTTTAAGGTTCCTAATTACTCTCAAATTATCTATAATTTGAGTCGTTAACAAAGAAACGAAAAAAATCTGTTTTTTAATGGATAGTTTATGACAATTAATTGATGTTTAATTGTATTTCAATCTTTATTCCATATTTCCCATGACTTTTCTGCTTGAAATTTTAACATATCATATCCATTTTTGGCTACAGCACCTCTAGATATACCTTTTTTTAAAAAAAGTGTTTCTGAAGGATTATAAACCAGATCGAATAAATAGTGTGATTTATTTAATAAATGATAAGGAATTTGAGGTGCTAGATCTATAGCCGGAAATGTTCCAACTGGCGAACAATTTATTATTATTTGGTGTGATTTAAGTATCTTTTCATCAATATTGTTATACGCAATTGAAAGTTCATTTTCTGGATTTCTCGAAACTATTTTAAAAGGTATACAAAGTTTATTAAGCACAAACTGAACAGCTTTTGAAGCTCCTCCCGAGCCTAAAATTAGAGCTTTTTTATGATGAGGTTGTAATAACATTTTAAAAGAATGTTCAAAACCAATTACATCAGTATTGTATCCTATAAGTTTATTGTTTACAATTTTAATAGAATTTACAGCTTTGATTTTTTTTGCTTCATCACTTAAATCATTTAACAATGGTATTATTTGTTCTTTGTAAGGTATAGTAACACTTAAGCCTTTAAGATTTGGATACTTATCAAAAATTTCTGTTAGTGAATTAATAGAGGCAATATCGAAAACGTGAAATTTATGACTTTGAAGGCCCAAATTGTTAAATTTCTCAGTAAAATATTGTGCTGAAAATGAATAGGAAATATTTCGACCAATTATACCAAAATCAACGTTTTGATTTTCTAACTCTAAGTTTTTGACCATAATAATCTAAAATTAAAACTATTGAAATTCCAATAAAAATATAAAGAATAGCTAACCAGGTTTCTGTTAGGTATAAATCAGGTAAGTAGCGTTGATAATTTTCAATAACTTTTTGACCGGTTTTATCATATAAAAAGGCTCCGTTTTCAATTTTATAAATTACTTCTTTCCAAGGCCAAACAATTCCTAATGAACCGGTTATAAAACCAATAATAAGCGCTGTTACCAATTGGTGCCAACGTTTTAAAATATACCCTAAAATATGCGATGTAACCACCAAGCCAAAAGTAGATCCAGCAGTGAAAACTGCCATTATTTGTAAATACCTAATTCTAGGAGCATTTTCTAAAAAACTAAAATCGCCCGACAGGACTTCGACTATAGTTCTATATAGTTCGTTTACAGAATCAACTAAAAGTAAAACATAATTACCTAATAATATTAGAATAAATGACCCTGATAAACCAGGCAATGTCATTCCTGAAACTCCAATAATTCCACATACAAAAACAAACCACAAATTATCATTTTCTTTTGCAGGGTTCATTAAACTTATGGCAATACCAATTAAAATACCTAGGAAAGAAACAGAAATATTTTTAGCAGACCAATCATTAAAACCTTTATTTATATAATAAATTGATCCTATAATTAATCCAAAAAAAGTACTCCAAACATAGAGTTCGTAATGAATCAAAAGGTAATCAATAATAAGTGAAATACTGAAATAACTTACAACATTTCCACCAACAATTAAAATTAAAAAGGTACTGTTGGTATATTGATAGAAACTTTTAAACCTGCCACTAAATAACAATTTAAATGCTTTATTGTTAACTTTTTGAAAAGAATAAATCATTTCTTCATAAAAGTTTAATACAAAAGACACCATACCTCCTGATACCCCAGGTACTTTATTGGCAGCTCCCATTAATAAACCTTTGAAAAACAGCGTTATTTTATCAAAAAATGAACGGGATTTTCTCATTTAATTGTTTCGTTTTTATTTTTTAACAACTGCAATTTTTTCAAGTATCAAGATAATTAAAAATCCTATAAATGCTAATAAGATTGCAGTAATTATTTGACTATCTCCGCTAAACTGAGTTGGCCAAATACTTTGTTCATCAACTACAATTAATTTTCCATTTATTATCTTTGATTCTAATACATTTTTCCATGGCCAAATTTTGTTTAACGAACCAATTAAAAATCCTGTTAAAATAGCCAATGTTATATTTTTATAATGATTAAATAGCCATTTTAGAATTCGCGAAAACGATAATAATCCAACTATCGCTCCAATACCTACAGCCCCTATAATCATTAAATTACGCTCATGTATGGCTTCTAATATGGATTTGTAGGCTCCAAGCAACACTAAAATAAACGCGCCAGAAATTCCAGGCAAAATCATAGCACATATAGCTAAAGCTCCAGCAACAAAATAAAATAAATAGGAAGCAGATTCGCTTACCATAGGTCTAAGAATTGTAATTATGTATGCTACAATTGCACCAATAACAAGACTTATCAAAACTTTAAAATTCCAACTTGTTATTTGTTTACCAACAAACAAAATACTGGCTAAAACCAGTCCGAAGAAAAATGACCAAACCATTATGGGCTGATTGTCAATTAACCATGTAATTAATTTAGCTAACGAAAGTATACTTATTAAAATTCCTAAACAGAGTGAAAGTAAAAAATTTCCGTTTATTTTTTTCCAAACCTCCTTTACTCCGTTTTGCTTAAACTCATCAATTAAAGAAAAGTTAAACGCATTAATACTTTCTAAAAGTTCTTCATAGATTCCAGAAATAAAAGCAATTGTACCACCAGATACACCAGGAACTACATCGGCTGCACCCATTGCAATACCTTTAAGACCTACAATAATATAATCTTTTAAACTACGTTTTATCATGTATTTTTTTAGCAAATGTAATGTATTATTGCAATCAATAATAAATGTAATTAGATATAAAAATTTAAATATATTAGCTATTTATTGCCTAATTGTTTTAAGATGATATCTCTGTTTTTCTTGAACTTGTTACTTTGTTCATTGATTTCTATAGCCCTTTCTATTTCAGCTAAGGCATTTTGAAGTAAATTTTTCTTGATATAAATTCTGATTAAAGCTAACCAGCTTTTTTCAGATTGAGGATCTTCATAAATAGCTTTTTTATAAAAGTCAATAGCTTCATTATCATTATTGAGCTTTTCATAACACTTTGCAATTTTATGAAAAACATAGGCTGAAGCATCTTCTAATCTTAGTGTTTCATTATAACACCCAATTGCTTCTTCATATTTATTTAATTTTTCATATGATTTTCCTTTCTCTATCAATGCCCCAACAAAAGTTTCTTCAATTAGCAAGGCATAATCAAATGCTTTTAAAGCAGCTTTATAATTTTTCAGCGCATAGTGTTGTTTACCTAATAAAAACCAAGCAACGTAACTGTACGGATTGTTTTCGATAAATTCCATTAAGTAATTTCTTGCATCTTCAGATTTTTTAAGTGCTTCAAAACAAAAAATTAAGTTGTTCAATGATTGATTATCCTCATTATCAACAGACAAACAATATTTAAAATGCCCTATCGCTTTTTCATACTCTTCAAGATAAAAGTGCTCCATAGCAATCAAAAAAATAACTTCTGCTTCATCATCAGTATATTTTAATGCTTCTTTATACATTTCTATGGCTCTTTTTGATTCAAAATTTCTTGAAAATATTAAGGCTTTAAGTAAATACAACTGTTCGTTAGTTGGTTCTATTAGGTACAGTTCATTTAATATTGCTGTTGCGCTTTCTATCTTATCTTCGTTTATTAAAAATTCTGCTTTTAAAAGTTTAATTTCAATGGAATTTGGATGTTGATCATTAGCTAATTTTAGCGCTTGTTTAGCAAGATTATCTTTTCCTAAATCAAAATAATAATGAATAATATCCACAAACTCTTCTGCATCAAAAAAATAAACCTGATTCGTTTTTAACATCGATTCAAACTTTTTGATTGACACAAAATTTTCCTCAGAAGAATTTTCAAACATGTATGGTGGTGTTTTTTATACAGTTTAAAATTAATCATTACACTGAAATCAATGGTTAAAAGCAAAAAATCTTTTTAACAAATTAATTAACATAAAAACTGTACATTTGTACAACCAACGATTTGGAAGCTATTATGAGTAACAAAATTCTTATCAATTCAGCTGAAATTAATATTATACTTCATCGCTTAGCTTGTCAACTTATTGAAAATCATCCAAATTTAGAAAACACAGTTATTATAGGATTGCAGCCAAGAGGTGTTTATCTGGCGCAGCGATTAATAACTCTGTTAAAAGAAAAATTTGGTATAGAAACTGTTTATTATGGTCAATTAGATATTACTTTTTACCGTGATGATTTTAGAAGAAGTGAAGAACCTCTAAAAGCTAATCAAACAAATATTAAATTTATAGTAGAAGATAAACACGTAATTTTTATTGACGATGTTCTATTTTCTGGTAGAAGTATTAGAGCTGCATTAACGGCAATTCAATCTTTTGGCAGGCCTAAAAGTGTTGAATTAATGGTTTTAATTGACAGGCGATTTAGTCGAGAATTACCTATACAACCTGATTATACTGGTAGACAAGTTGATGTTATTAATCAGGAAAAAGTGAAAATATACTGGAAAGAACGTGATGAACAAGACGCTGTTTACATAACAAATATATCTTAAAATGAATTCTTTAAGCACCAACCATTTATTAGGAATTAAAGACCTTACACAAAATGATATTGAACTTATTTTCAAAACGGCCACTCATTTCAAAGAAGTAATTAACAGACCCATTAAAAAAGTTCCTTCCTTACGAGATATTACTATAGCAAACCTTTTCTTTGAAAACAGTACCCGTACAAAATTATCGTTTGAGTTAGCCGAAAAAAGACTATCTGCCGATATATTAAATTTTTCGGCCAGTCAATCATCTGTTTCTAAAGGTGAAACTTTAATTGATACTGCCAATAATATACTTTCAATGAAAGTTGATATGATTGTCATGAGGCATCCTTACGTAGGCGCAGGTGTTTTTCTGTCTAAAAACGTAAAAGCAACCATTATAAATGCCGGCGACGGAACCCATGAACACCCAACACAAGCTTTATTAGATTCATATACAATACAGGAAAATCTAGGTGAGGTAAAGGGTAAAAAGGTTGTTATTATCGGAGATATATTGCATTCTAGAGTGGCTTTATCAAACATATTAGCTTTAAAATTGCAAGGGGCAACAGTTAAAGTTTGTGGTCCATTATCACTAATACCAAAGCATATTACAAGTTTAGGTGTTGATATAGAAACTGATGTTTATAAAGCATTACAATGGTGTGATGTTGCCAATGTTTTAAGAGTGCAACATGAGCGTATGGATATTAAATATTTTCCATCAATTAGAGAATACACTCAATTATTTGGAATCAATAAAAGAATGCTTGACTCACTAGGTAAAAAAATACTGTTAATGCACCCAGGACCAATTAACCGAGGTGTAGAAATTACAAGTGATGTGGCAGATTCAGAACATTCTGTTATCTTAAATCAGGTAGAAAATGGTGTAGCCATTAGAATGGCTGTAATTTATTTGCTTGCAGAAAAAATTAAAAGAAATTAACCATGAAAATTACGAAGAAAAAACTGTTTACTTTATTAGATTCTGATGAAAAAAGCATTAGCTTATTTCATGATTCTATTATTAACAACTATGATAATTTTAAATATGAACATCTTATACTAAATATTTCTGGAAATTTTAACATAAAAACAGAAGATTTATTTGTATTTTTGGATGTATCAGAAAAACATCGAGAAAAAAATTTATCATTTGTAATAATTGCTAAAGGCATAGATTTTGATGAGTTACCTGATGAATTAATAGTGGCCCCAACCCTGACAGAAGCCAAAGACATATTGGAAATGGAAGCCATAGAACGAGATTTAGGATTTTAAAAATTTTGCTTATTGATGAAAAAATTACTTTTTATTTCAATTTTCACACTAACTTTTTTTATGTACAACAATACATATGCTAGTTTGTTGTCTGTTGAAAAAGGAGTAAAAATTGAACAACAAACACCTACAATTGTAGATATTGTAGCTTCTCCAAATCCATTTTCTGTTAAAACAACCATTTATTTTAACTCTATAAAAGAACAAGAGGTTACATTTACAATTAAAAATTTATTAGGAAAAACTGTATTCACACAAAAATTAAATGTGTCAAAAGGAGAAAATAACATTGAATTCTTTAAAAACGATTTAAACCCCGGAATGTACCTCTATTCACTTCAAACTACTAATGAAATAATTTCAAAAAGATTAGTAATTAAATGAGTTTGAAACTCACTATTTTAGGATGTCATTCAGCAACGCCACGCACTTTTGCGCATCCTACATCGCAATATTTAGAAATTAATAACCGATCTTTTTTAATTGATTGCGGCGAAGGAACTCAGGTTCAACTACGTACCTATAAAATAAAATTTTCCAAAATAAATCACATTTTTATATCACATCTTCATGGCGATCATTTTTTTGGTTTAGTTGGCTTACTATCTACTTTTAATTTGTACAACAGAGAAAATGAACTTCATATTTTTGGCCCTAAAGGAATTAAAGAAATAATTACTTTACAGCTAAAACTTTCAAAATCATGGACCAAATATCCGCTTCTTTTTCACGAATTAGAAAAAACTGAAAGTGAATTAATTTTTGAAGATGAAAAAGTAATTGTTAAAACAATTCCGTTAAAACACAGAGTTTACACAAACGGTTTTTTATTTCAGGAAAAACCACCAGTATATAAACATCTTAATGTAAAAGCGATAGCAAACTATCCCGAAATAGAAATTTGCCATTATCATAATATTAAAAAAGGATTAGATTTTACCTGCAACGATGGTACCTTAATTGATAACAGTTTACTTACAATTCCTCACAACAAACCTTTAAGCTATGCATATTGCAGTGATACAGCTTACCATCCAGATATTGTTCCTATAATTAAAGGTGCAGATCTATTATATCACGAAAGTACTTTTTTAGTAGATAAACAGGATTTAGCAAATACTACTATGCATTCTACCGCTAAAGAAGCTGCTCAAATCGCACAACTTGCCAATGTAAAAATGCTACTCTTAGGGCATTATTCAAGTCGATATAAAGATATAAATCGATTTCAAAAAGAAGCGGCTGCAGTTTTTGAAAATTCTCATTTGACAGAAGAAGGTAAAGTTTTTCATTTAAAATCGTAATTATTTAACTGCTTATATTTTTTTAGTACTTTAGATATCTAAAACTAACAAAGCATTATAAATGAAATTTATATCTCTTAAATTGATTTTAAGAAAAATAACACACTTACCCTTTATAAGTAAATTTAAAAACAAAAATTTAAAAGAAACTTTTAGTTATATATATAAGAAAAATCATTGGGCAGGTAAAGAAAGTATATCAGGAAAAGGATCGGATTTAACGCAAACTGCTACAATAATTAAAGAAATTCCAAAAGTACTTAATAAATATAGTATTAAAACTTTTTTAGATGTGCCTTGTGGCGATTTTAACTGGGCACAATATATAAAATTAGGAAGTTGCAATTATATTGGAGGTGATATTGTTGATGAACTGATATCAAAAAATAAAAGTTTATTTAAACATGAAAATATAACATTTAAAGTACTAAATTTAGTTGAAGACAAACTTCCTGAAGCAGATTTATTAATGTCAAGAGATTGCTTTGTACATCTATCTTACAATAATATTTTTAAAGCCATTAACAATATAAAATCGAGCAATTGCACGTATTTATTAGCAACAACTTTTACCAATAGAGCTTTAAACTTTGATACTGTTAATGGGCATTGGAGAACACTAAATTTAGAAATCGATCCGTTTAATTTTCCAAAACCACTTCAACTCATAAATGAAAATTGTACAGAAAAAAATGGTAAGTATAAAGATAAATCATTAGCACTATGGAGAATTTCAGACTTACCTAATTTTAATTAAACTGTTTAGTTTTAAGCATTACTAAAGTACAAGCTTCTTCATAATCTATCCCTTCATTTCTAAGCATTTGTTGAAAAATTGGATTTTCGGTACCCGGATTAAAAATTACTCTACGTGGTTTTAAAGAAATAATATAATCGTAAAAATCTAGTTGTCTTGATGGATTCAAATACAAAGTTACGGTATCAATCTTTTCATAAGGTTTCAATTTGGTATCAATTGCTACATCTTCAACAAAACCGCTTTTAAGCCCAAAGGCAACAACTTCGTGCTCATATTCTCTTAACATCTTTATTGCTTTATTAGAATATCGTTCTTCATTTAAAGATGCACCAATTACTAAAGTTTTAAGTCCCATAACAATAAATTTAAGTTTACTCAAATATACAAAATCTAATTTTCAATAACTATAACAACTGTTATTGCTTTCAAATGTTAATTTTTTCATAAAATAGTATTATGTTTTGCATGGTACTGTAACATATTGCAACTTTGCGCGTCTAAACATGCATAAAAACATAAATTATGAAATACATATTAACTTTTTTATTAATTACGATAGCGTTCCCTGTTTCTGCACAAATGTCAAAAGATTTAATAGATAAAACTGGCGAAATTACAGGATTGGTAATTGATAACAGCACAAAACAACCTTTAGCATATGTAACTATTGTTGTAAAAGATGCTAATAAAACTATTTTAACAGGTAGCATTACAGATGACAACGGTAAATTTATCATTTCAAAATTACCTTTAGGCGAAAATACTGTAGAAATCCAGTTTATTGGATTTAAAACTATTAGTAAATCAATTAAATTAACCAATAAAAACAACGTTTTAAATTTAGGCACTTTAGCACTTGTAGAAGATGCTTCACTATTAAAAGAAGTAGTTGTAAATGCAGAAACTTCAACCATTGTTCAAAAAGTAGACAGAAAAGTTATTAATGTTGGAAAAGATTTGACTTCAGCCGGTGCATCGGCATCAGAGCTACTTAACAATGTTCCATCAGTAAGTGTTGACAGTCAAAACGGAAATGTTAGTTTACGAGGCAATGAAAATGTTAGAATTTTGGTTGACGGCAAACCCTCAAATATTGATGCTGCTCAGTTGCTAAAGCAAATTCCTTCATCTTCTATAAAAAGTGTAGAACTGATTACCAATCCATCAGCAAAATACAATCCTGAAGGAATGAGTGGCATTATAAACTTAGTTTTACACAAAAATGCAAATACCGGATTTAATGCCAATATAAATTCAGGTTTAACCATTGGAAATCACCTCAGTTATAATGGTTCAGTTGATATGAACTACAAAAAAGGAAAATTTAATTTTTACACTAACTTTGGATACAACAATGGAAAAAATGATAATAATGGATTTATAAGCAGGTATGACAATAACAGTGAGCAGTTATTTGATTTTTATGGCAATAACAAATCTAACTTATTAAAGTTTGGTATTGATTATTATATCGATGATAAAAATACCTTGTCAACGTATACAAATCAAAATATTTACTCTTTTCTTGGTAATGGTCAAACAGATATAACATATTTATTAGGTGATTTTTCAAATATTACTCAAAATTTTGATGCAGATGATGATAATTACACCCAAACCTACAACCTAAATTACAAGCGTAATTTTAACAAAGAAGGTCATTCAATAGAATTTGAAACAACTTATTCGGTAACTGATAATGAGCAAATTGCAAATTATTACCTGAAATCAGGCAATCCAGTTGTTGAGTCATCGTATACAGATTTAACTACAAATGATAGAGAAACAACCAACATCAATGTTGATTATACCAATCCTATTAATGATAATCAGAAACTAGAAATGGGATATGAAAGTAGAATAAGAAAAACTACTAACACTTATGAAAGTACACTTTTAACAGATTCAAACTATAATTACAACAATAATGTACATTCATTTTACACTACTTATAGTCATAAATTCAACAAATTATCTATGCAAGTAGGAGCTCGAATTGAAAGCTATGATGTAGAGGCTATTTTAGAAAATGTAAAAGTGTATGAAGATGATTATATTACAGTTTATCCTTCTGCTTTCTTTACCTATGAAGCAAGTGATAAAAATCAATATCAGCTAAGTTATAGTAAACGCGTAGACAGACCTGGTTTATCACAGGTAAACCCTATTAGAGAATGGAGTACTCCAACGGTAACATCGGTTGGAAATCCGGCGCTTAAACCTCAGTTTACACATTCATTTGAAGTAAATTACACCCGAAAATTAAAAGACGGATCGGTTACTTTTGGCACATTTTACAGACGTATAGAGGATGCTATAAATCGTGCATTATTAGAAGATGATATTGACCCAAATAAAGTAATTTTAACGTATGCTAATTCTGGAAGTACAGATGCTTATGGGGTTGAAATTTCATCAAATTACAAATTCTACAAATGGTGGACGGCCAATATGAGTTTTGATCTTTATAATCAAAAAGAACAAGGGTTGAATGGTACACAACCTATAGAAGTTACCAATACTTCATGGAATTTAAGAGCTAACAACACCTTTAAAGTAAACGATAAAGTTCGATTACAATTATTTGGTATGTACAGAGGTGCCAGCGAAAGTATACAGTTTGAAGTTGACCCAATGTGGAAAATCGATTTAGGTGCAAGCTGGAATGTGTTCGATAATAAAGGTACAATTAGTGCTCGAGTAAGTGATATTTTTGATACCATGCATTTTGGATTTGATTCGGTTAGACCATATCCGCAGACAGGTAATTTTTACTGGGAAAGTCAAACAGCTTACTTAGGATTTTCTTACAAATTTGGAAGTGGTAAAAACAAAGCAAAAGACAGAAAAAGAAGAGATAATAATGAACTTCAGGGTAGTGGAGGATTTATTTAATAGTTAGTTGAATTAATGAAAAATCCCGATATTAAATCGGGATTTTTTTATTTTTATATGCTTTGACTTACATCAAAATTTTCTAAGTATTCGGCAACCCGTTTTACAAACATACCACCCAAAGCACCATTTACTACTCTGTGGTCATAAGACAACGATAAATACATCTTTTGTCTGATTCCAATAAAATCGCCGTCAGCTGTTTCAATCACAGCTGGCACTTTTTGAATTGCACCTAAAGCTAGAATACCTACTTGCGGCTGATTAATAATAGGTGTACCAAAAATACTTCCAAAAGAACCAATATTCGTTACCGTAAATGTACCTCCTGCAATATCATCAGGTTTTAATTGATTATTACGCGCTCTGTTTGCTAAATCATTCACAGATTTTGCCATACCAACTAAATTAAGTTGATCTGCATTTTTAATTACTGGAACAATTAAATTTCCATCGGGTAAGGCTGTAGCCATTCCTAAGTTAATTGCTTTCTTTTTAATAATATGATCTCCGTCTACAGAAATATTCATTAACGGATAATCGCGAAGTGCTTTAACAACCGCTTGTAACAATATAGGTGTAAAAGTTAATTTTTCGCCTTCTGACTTTTCAAATTTAGATTTAACCTTTTCTCTCCACTTAACTAAATTCGTAACATCAACATCAATAAAAGATTGAACATGAGCCGATGTTTGTACAGATTGAACCATGTGGTGCGAAATAAGTTTACCCATTCTGGACATTTCTATTACTTCATCATTTCCACTAACTGCAATAGGTGTAGCAACAGGAGTAGCAATAGTTTCTTTTGGTTTTTGAACTGGGGCCACTACTTTTACTTCTTCTTTTTTACTTCCTCTAGTTTTAAGATAATTAAGTAAATCATCTTTTGTAAGTCTATTGTTAGCACCAGTTCCTTGAATAGCGTCTAATTCTGCATTTGATATTTGCTCTTTTGATGCAATACTTTTTACTAATGGAGAGTAAAACTTATCTGAAGTACTTTTAATAGGCTCCTTTTTGATTTCTTTAACTACATCAACTTCTTGTTCAACCTCCTTTGCTAAATCATCTAAAGAAAAATCATCAACTATTATTCCATCTACATCACCTTCCACTTCAATAATTGCAAAAGCCTGATCTACTTTAACTACATCTCCAACTTCAAATAGTTTTTTAACTAAAACTCCTTCAACTTCACTCGGAACCTCAGTATCTACTTTATCGGTAGCAACTTCTGCAATTCCATCATCTAATTTTATAGTTTCACCCTCATTTTTAAGCCAAGCTGTTAAGGTAGCTTCGGAAACACTTTCACCCATTTTAGGGAGCTTTATTTCTATTCTTGCCATTGTTCTTTTATTTTGATGCAAAATTAGGTTTAATATACACAAATTTTCTGAGCCTTTTATTAGTAATAAATATTGAGTGATAGATATATCTTATGTTGTAATAAAATTTTATTCCAGATTCAATTTTTGTTAAAATTATTAACATAATTTTCACAATTTGACATCAATATTAATTAGAATAATTTTAAATAAGCATTTATTTTAACTATCATGCTGTTTTTCAGTGTTTTAAATTTTATTAAAATATGACAAATGTCATTTTTTCTTACTTCTAATAATGAGTAAATTTAGGAAGATTAAATTTCTAAACAGAATCTAATATTAAAATCATGAAAAAATTCAATTTATTTAAAGTTTTATTTGTACTTGTGTTAAGTTTTACACTTGTAAATTGTACTAGTGATGATCCTATACCAGGTCCAATGGGTCCAGAAGGACAAGCTGGAACAAATGGTACTAATGGTACTAACGGAACAAACGGTATCGATGGGGGCAACGTATGTCTTTCTTGTCATAATGTAGACTTCAAAGTGGTTCAGCCTGCAACTTATGCAGTTTCCGGACACGGTACTGGTGAAGCACATAATGGTCGTAATGGTGCTTGTAATGCATGTCACAACACAGAAGGTTATTTGGCTTCAAAAGCTAATAATTGGGAAATTGTTAGCAGCTCTGTAATTCCTACTCCTGCTACTATAACTAGAATAGGATGTACTGCATGCCACTCTGGTGGTCATGCTTCTGCTGCCTTAGCAATTAGTGGTAAAGATGCGGCTTTAAGAAGTGTTGATGCTTATAAGTTAAATCAAAAAACTGCTACAGGTGCTGATATTATAATGGATTACAAAGACAATAGTAACAACTGTATCCATTGCCACCAATCTAGAAGAACTGATGTTACAGGTCTAGCGCCTAACTCATCAACAGGTTTGATACATTTATCTACTCACACAGGCCCACATTACGGAAACCAAGTTGCTTTATTAGAAGGTATGTTTGGGGCTGAGTTAGTAGGTCCAGGTGCTCCAGCATATCCTGCAAAAGGAACCGCTATTCATAGAACTGGTTCATCATGCGTAAAATGCCACATGGGAGCAGCTAAAGACGGAAAAGGAAACCATACTATGAGTCCAAAAATTGATGTATGTAAAACTTGTCATACCGGTGCTGGAGTTGTTAATTACAATATTAACGGTGGACAAACAAAAATCAAAAACTTAATGCTAGAATTAGCAGAAGAGTTAGTTAGAGTTTCACCAGAAACCTATGTGATTTACAACTATACTGGTTCTAAATCATTCCCAGCTGCTAATCTACCGGTTGACCATGATAACTATCACGACAATGATTTATCAATTTTGAATCAATCTGGTGAAAGAGTAGATCCAACCAATGATAGAGTTTTAAGAAGTGCGAAAGCTTTTTGGAACTGGAGATATATTTATCAAGATCATTCTTACGGTTTACACAATCCTAAATATGCTGAGGCATTGTTGAAAAATACAATTGCTAATCTTAAACAATTACCATAATTAATATTGTTTTAGGTTTAAAGACGTTCAGGTTTATAACTTGAATCTGAACGTCTTTTGAAAAAATAAATTAAGACAGTAATTTAAAACAATAGAATGATTATGAAAAACATATTAAAAATATTTGTAATTGGATTGATGGGTCTGGCCGTACAGTCGTGTTATTACGATGAGGTAGTGCCTACTTTTGAAGATCCAATTGTAATACCACCGGGAACAGTAATTACCTTCAAAGCTGATATTGCTCCGATGTTTACACCAACCTGTACAGC